>Ga0182239_1000735_pt1 | contig 11591 bp, 11 predicted proteins | sample hydfrate6_PW_210_FD_132456 | JGI IMG/M metagenome (GOLD analysis project Ga0182239, IMG submission 132456) | Subsurface microbial communities from deep shales in Texas, USA - hydraulic fracturing test 6_PW_210 | ecosystem: Environmental > Aquatic > Deep subsurface > Shale gas/oil reservoir >...
CTCCAGTCCCCACTTGCGGCAGCGCTTGACAATCATGTCATTGCGCAGGTCAGTGAGTTCCTGTTTCAGGAAAAGCAGTTCTTTTTCCAAAAAATCAATCTGTTTTTGGCACAGTTCTGTACCGTTGTCCGTCTTCTTTTTTTGGCCGGCGGAAATTTGTCCCAGTTGCTGATATTCCTTGGCCAGTCTTTTTTCCAGTTGCCTGATTTCAATGGATCGCAGAAAGCGGACTACGGACCAGCGCAGTTCACTGGCGATGAGTCTCATGGTCAAAGGGATTGCTTCCAGGGTGGTCACAGTCTGGCGTTTTGATGCTTGTAAGATCTTTTCGGTCATTTTTTCTGATCCTCCTGACAAGTGGGTGGTTTACTTCCCTAAAGGCATATGCGTCGTGCCTTGGGGCAAAGGGAGAGACAGGGCCTTTTCCGGCCAGGGAAAAGATCGAAAACGAATATCTTTTACCCTGACCACAGCTGTGTGCCCGGCAGCGGACTGCAGCCGCAGGGTGCGGGGAACAGCAATTGTATTTTCCTTTTCATAATCCTCGACGTTGAGGGTCCAGGGATATGGATTCTGTCCGGACAAGGATCTGATCCGGCCCTGTGAGTCCAAGATCACGGTCTGGACTTTGCTTTGGCCGGGAAAAGTAAATTTGATTCGTCCTTGCTCCTGCTCTTCGGACCGGGTATATACATTTGGAAGGACAGTGGCCCCTTGGCCGGTGACAAGCGCAGCCAGTTCTTGCAGATTGAGCGGTGAATATAAGCCGAGGGATTTGAGCCCTTGGGCGGAATTCGTGGCCGTATAGGCGATTTCTTGGCTGGGAGAATAGATCACCACTTGGTGTTTGCCGATACGCCACAGAGAAATGGTGATTCCCAGGCTTGCCTTCAGGTCCAGGCGAAGTGGAAGGTCGCTGTCGCCCCAGAGTTCAAAAGTGCTGCGATGGCTCTTATTAGGGCCGGAATAATTCAGGCTGGACTTGAGCCAGAAATAGGTATCAGGGCGGGAGGCAAATGTATTTTCAAAATCGGCCCACACCTGTTCGGGAGACACAGGAAGGAGCTTTTCCCGTGGCGCTGTCACCGGGGCGCAGGCCTGCAGGCCGGCAATAAAAATGGCCAAAGAGAGGGCAATGGGCCATGCGGGATTAAAACTCGTCTGTTTTATCAACATGTTCTAGGGCCCGTAATTTGCTGTCTAAGCGCTGGGGGTGATCAGTCCCGTTCTCCAGGGCCCGCTGGTATCCATCGGCCGCGTGCCTGATATTATTCATGGCCCTGGCAATATCACCATAATGCTCCCAGATGACTGGGTCATCGGCTACATGGTCTACCGCGGCCTGAATAGTTTTCCAAGCCTGCTCGGTATCGCCAACTGTGTACTGGTACCAGGCCAAGGAGTCAAGGTAATACCCGTTTTCCGGATCCAGTTCCAGGGCTTTGTGAATCAGGATCCTGGCCCGCTCCAGATTTTTTTCCAGCTCGACCAGGGTATAGCCCAAAAAGTTCAAAGCCTGGGCATGCACAGGGTTATGGCTGATGATCTGTTCCATGCGGGAGATGGCTTGTTGTATATGGCCCTGTTCATAGTCCATGGCCCCAAGCTGAAAAAGAAATTCTGCATTGTTCGGCAGGGCCTTTAGTCCGGAAAGGAGTACCTGCCTGGCCTGAGCTGCCTGATGCTGTGCACGGAAGATTCTGGCCTGCAGGGAGTAGAAGGTTTCCCGCTCTGGGTACCTTTCTTGGGCTTGGGCCGCCAAGGCCAGGGCGGCCTGCAGGGCCCCCTGTTCCCAAAGGAGCTGACAGCGAAGGGCCAGAGCCCGGGGATGAAGCTCTGATTGCTCCGGAATTCTGCGCAAAAAGTGCAGGGCTTGATCCATATCGTTTTCCAACTCCCAGGCCAGAATGGCCTGATACAAAAAGCCGTGCGCAGCGTTGGCTATATTGTCGCCTCCTGCTGCCAGGGCTAGGGCTCCTTGCCGGTAAAATCCGTTTTGGAGCAAGAGGCCGATTCCGCCGATCATAATATCTTTCTGATCGGCAAAGCGCAGCATCAGGTCCAAAGCCTGATCCGGATCGTTGAGTTTCAGGTGTATTTCCACCAGGCGGAGAATGATTTGTGAACTTCTTTCTCCCATGTCCAGGAGGGTGGAATAGGCCTTTTTTGCGGCAACAAAATTGCGGCTCAATTCATTTTGATACCCGAGTTCGGCCCAGGCCTTGCGGAAGGAAGGGTCTTTTTGGGTGGCTTTTTGCAAGTGAAAGATGGTCTTCTTCCGGTTGTCTAAGCCATTGTAGGCTTGAGCCAATAGGTAGTGCATATTGGCAGTTCTGGCTTTGTTCGGGATTTTGAGCAGAATATCCAAAGCCTTGGAGGACTGCTTTTGCTGCAGTAGGTATCTGGCCACATGGGAGCGCAGATTCCAGTTCCGGGGCTGCTGATCCAGGGCTTGGTCTACAATGAAGGCAGCCTGGTCGTTTTTCTCCTGGGCCCACAAGGTACGAATCAAGGCCATGGTTAAGGAGGGATGGCCGGGCACTGTGTGAAGTGCCTCTCTGGCTGTTTCTTCCGCCTGGGTGTATTTGTTGTGTTTCCAGAAAAAATGGATTTTTTCCAGGAAGAGTTCCGGGGATGGGTCCAGGGCCAGGGCGGTATCCAAGGCCTGGAGGGCCTTGTCTCCGTCCAGATGCAAGTAGCGCAGGTAGGCATAAATCGCTTTAGCCTGAGCAGAGAATGCAGGGGCATCGATACGCGTGGGCATTTGAACCAAATGCCGGTCATGGGAGCATCCAGTCAGGCCGATTGGCGCACCGAACAAAAGGCACAGGAGGAGGGGAGTGAATAAAGAACGGCTCATAAATTTTACAGGCACAATTGTTTCATGCGGCGGTACAGGTGTTGACCTATATGCATGCCACAGTCAATGAATTCAGGGCCATATATTTTACCGGTGGCTGTACGAAAGGTCTCGGAGATGGATTGGATAAACTGCATGCCTTGGGGAAAGCGCTCTATGACCTTTTCTAAGGGCCACTCTTCATAGTCGCATATTTCCCACAAAGTGGTCACAAAATTGTCCGGGCCCCAACGAAATTTATCCCCGTCGTACAGGGCGTTGCCCAGGAGTTCAGAGGTCGGATCCGCAGTTTGGACAGTGGGTCTGAAGGCCTCGTGGTTGGCAATTCCCAAGGCGATCATGTCCTTATCTTGCTTTGAAAATGGGTAATCCTGGAGAATTCTGCGGCTTAAATCCGCACCCAGGTGGGCATGCTCCGGCTCCAGGCGGCAGGTGTCGTGGAGAAGCCCGGCGACTTGGGTCAGCAAAAGCAGATGACGGCTGGAGGTGATGTCCCAGGCTGCGGTTTCAACCAGAATCAGTGCCCCGGCTTCAATGGCCACGGTTTTGCTGTGTTCGATCCCGTGGCCATAGGAGTCGTGCAGAAAGGGAATGGCGTCTTCCCGGCATCTTTGGATGATGGGGTGGTCAAAAAACATCTCCCTGGAGTGGGCCAATTCCGGCGCAAAGTGGGTGTAGAAAAGAGGGAGGTTTTGACTTTTGAGTTCCCTGGCTTCCATTTTCAGGTGGTCAAGGTAATTATTCATGGCTTATCCAGTCGGCAGAAAAGTCCTGAATTGAGTCAGAAAGGTGGCCCCGCAGTTTTTGCAACAGGCGGGATTCGATTTGTCGGACCCGTTCACGGGTAATTCCGTATTCGTCCCCAATCTCGCGCAAAGTGATCGGGTTTTGGGCCAAAAGGCGATCGTGGAGGATGCGTTTCTCCTTGTCATTGAGTCGTGGTTCCAAAGTCTTGATGTGGGTTCGGAGGTGATCGGAGATTTCCTCCTGGGCCAGACGGTCTTCAATGCTGGCCTCCAGGGCTGGGAGCAGATCCATCCGGGTCGTACTAGTGTCTTCGCTGAAGGGGCTGTCCAGGGAAAGATCGCTTTGGCCCATGCGCATGGCCATTTCCTCCACATCTTCCTTGCTCACATCCAGACTTTTGGATAGTGTTTCGGAGTTTGGATCAAAGCCCAGGTTTTCCAAGCGCTGACGTTCCTTGCCCAAATTATAGAAAAGCTTGCGCTGGGATTGGGTCGTGCCTATTTTGACCATCCTCCAGTTGTCCATGATAAACTTGAGGATATAGGCCTTGATCCAGAACGCGGCGTAGTATGAAAACTTGATACCCCGATCCGGGTTGAACTTTTGGACCGCTTTCATCAGGCCGATGTTTCCTTCCTGAATAAGTTCCAAGACGTTTTTCATCCATTTGCGCTGGAATTCCATGGCAATTTTGACTACCAGGCGCAAATGGGAAGTGATCAGACGGAAGGCAGCCTGATGGTCGTTGTGTTCATGAAAACGCCGGGCCAGCTCGAACTCTTCATTGGGGTCCAAAGGGGGGAAGGCATTGATTTCCCGCAGATACATCTGCAGGGCATCCTGGGACCTGACACCCTTTTCCGGACTGGGCACCGGTAAATTTATCGCAGGAGCAGGAGCCGTATTCTGTTTTTCGGCCTCAGCGATTACTTCCGGCTCTTCCGTTGATTCTGCCGGGTCGAGATCAATATCCTGGTCGTCGAGTTCAATGTCCAGATCCTGCTCATTATTTTGGGTTTCGTCACTGGTATCGACGTTTGACTTCTGGTCTTTTTTCATTTTGTTCACCCCGTCTGAGTTTGGACAAGGTCTGCTCAGGTACCTTAAGATGTTTGGTTGTCATTTTCAATGATTTTCTGTATCCGATTTCATTTTGTGGAGATATAAATTATTTCAGGGTATTTTATATGCATTCTCTTTTTCTACGCAAGGCGGCTATCCAAGATGTTCAGTCAATTCATCATTTGCTCATGGCGTTTTCCCAAAAAGAGCTTTTGCTCCCTCGTTCATACAGCGAGTTGTACAAGCATCTGCGGGATTTCTTTGTTCTGGACAGCGCCCAGGGGATTCAGGGGTGTTGTGCCTTGACAATTACGTGGGAAAACCTGGCTGAAATCCGTTCCTTGATCGTGGCCAATGCCTATCAGGGGCAAGGCTGGGGGCGGAGATTGGTTGATGCCAGCTTGAGTGAGGCCTTGACCCTGGGCGTGTTCCGGATTTTTACGTTGACCTATCAAACCGATTTCTTTTATAAAATGGGTTTTGAGGTGGTCGACAAAGATGGATTGCCCCAGAAAGTGTGGGCAGATTGTTTGAATTGTCCTAAGTTTCCAGATTGTTGTGATGAGGTGGCCATGTTGATGGAGTTGTGACCTCTTTTTTGGGACTGGTTGGAAGATATCCTGTCCAGAATGTTGTGCAGACATAAAGGGGAAGAAATGCCTTCTGAGCACATGCATTGTCTTTTTGATCCGCAAACTATTGCCTCAAGGGTCCGGGAATTGGGAGCCGCCATTGATCAAGCCTATGGCCAGGCCGGGGAACCCCTGGTGCTTATTTGCGTCCTCAAAGGGGCCTTTATTTTTTTCGCCGATCTGATCAGGTCGATGCAAACGCCGGTGGAACTGGATTTTGTGCGTATGGCAAGTTATGGACAACAGACGACCCGGCAGGAAAAGGTTCATTTCAGCAAGGATATTGAGGTATCCATCCAGGGAAAACATGTCCTCATCGTGGAAGATATTGTGGATACCGGACATACGATGGCGTATTTGAAGAAGGTCTTTGATGCCAGGAGGCCAGCCAGCGTTGCCGTTTGTTCTCTCATTCATAAGATCGGGCGCAGAGAAGTGGATCTGGATATTGATTTTTATGGATTTCGCTTGGATAAGGGTTTTATCGTTGGTTATGGCCTGGACTGTGCCGAGGCATACAGGCAATTGGACGCTATTTATGAGCTTGAAGAATAGGACTACAGCCATACTTCAAGTCCCAACCGGGAGGCTGTAATGATCATTTCGTGTCCCCAATGCAGCACAAAATACCGCGTGTCTGATCAGAAAGTCAAACCGGAAGGGACCAACGTGCGCTGTACCAGGTGCGGGCATGTCTTTGTCGCCGATCCGGAAGACGATGTGTCTGCTTTTGTTGCGGCCACGGACAGGGCCCTGGATGACTCCGCCCGGCAACCGAGTGGAGACGCAAAACAGCCGGGCGATCCTTCCTGGGTAAAGGAGCAGGACGAAAAGCAGCCCAAACGAAAAAACACAAAGCGGCTTTGGATTTTGCTGGTCGTTTTTATCGTGGCGGCTGTCCTTGGCGGGTATATGTATTGGCCGGATTACAAGGCCTGGCTGTTTTCAGAATCAGTTCATGAAACTGACAAGGCTGCCTTGAGCCAGAAAACCGATGCCTCAGATCCTGCCGAGGAAATCGAGCTCCAAAATGTCCGGCAGTACATGGTGGACAACGAGACTATGGGCCGCATTCTGGTCATTGAAGGCCAGGCAGTGAACGTATCAGGCAAGCAAACACAAAAAATTACCCTGGTGGCCTCCCTCTTCGATCACCAGGGCCAAAAGATTGGGGAACGAGAATTTACGTGCGCAAACACCGCTTCTCTGGAGCAGTTGCAAGATCTTCCCCGGCAGGAGTTGCTTGAGCTCTTGTCCACACCAAAGGGGGGATCGGAAGAATCCTCGCAGATCCCTCCAGGGCAGGCGGTCCCGTTCATGACTTTTTTTGATCAGTATCCGGATCAGGTGGCTGAATTCAGTCTGGATGTGGTTCAATGAAAACCAGACAATCGTTTGTGTGCCGAAATTGCGGTTCCCGTACCGCCCAATGGCAGGGACAATGCCCAAAATGCGGCCAGTGGGGGACCATCGCTGAGGCCCAGCAGGCCCAGAACGTGGATTTGGGTTCAGCCTTGATTAACCGACCGGCCAGTTTGGATCACGTTTCCATCCAGGGACAGGAGTGGATATCCACGGGTTCCCATGCAGTTGATTCTTTTTTCGGTCACGGCCTGATGCAGGGATCGGTCTGTCTTTTGGGCGGAGCTCCCGGGATGGGGAAGTCCACGTTTCTTCTGCAGCTGATGGGGGCCCTGGACCAGCAGGGGGCCCGTCCGGTGTATATATCCGGCGAGGAGTCTTTGCCCCAGCTCAAGCAGCGGGCCGATCGCCTCGGCCTGGAAGGCAGAAGCATAATGGCCTTGAATACAACCCGGCTGGAAGATATTTTGGCCTGTCTGCATCAAGAGCCCGCTCCCCAGGTAGTGGTTGTCGATTCAGTCCAGACCATGACCAGCAGTGAATGTGAGGGTGGTTCGGGCAGCGTATCCCAGGTCCGAACGATTGCTGCATCTCTGATCGAAAGCGCAAAAAGCAAAGGGACAAGCGTCATTCTGGTCGGACATGTGACCAAAGAGGGACAGATTGCAGGACCGAAGCTTTTGGAGCACATGGTGGACACGGTGTTGTCTTTAGAAGGAGATGGCGACCATGGCTTTCGAGTCTTGCGGGTGATCAAAAACCGCTTTGGGCCGACGAGTAATATTTTGGTTTTAAAGATGGTGCACAAGGGCCTGCAGATTGTGCACGATCCTTCGACCTTTTTTCTCCAGGCCAGGGATCCGTCCCTGTCCGGAAGCGCCCTGGTCATGGCCCTGGAGGGTCAGCGGCCGCTGGCAGTAGAGGTTCAAGCCTTGGTCACCGAAAGTTTTGGTCCCATGCCCAAACGGACCTCGGTAGGGTTTGACACCAACAGGCTCCATGTATTGCTGGCCATTTTGGAAAAACGCCTGCAGCTTCGGCTGGGGAGTATGGACGTGTATGCCAAGATCGGGGGCGGATTGCGGATGGAAGAGCCGGGTATGGATCTTGGTGTCATGGCCGCGGTGCTTTCATCATATCATGATCTGGCCCTGCCGGAAGGAAGTGTTTTTTGGGGTGAGGTGGATCTGAGCGGTCAGATCAGGCCCATTGCCGGTCAGGAACTGCGGCTCAAGCAGGCTGTTTCCCTGGGATACAACCCTGTGGTCTGCCCGGCCGGAGGGCCAAGGAGCAAGCCCTCCGTACCTGCCGGCCATACCTGTCTGTCTATGGCCACAATACAAGACATGGGCCGATTTTTTGGCCCATAAAAGGGCCGTATCAGTTTCATCCCTGGAGAAAAGGAGGCACTGGACGCATGAGGCTTAAGACTTCGCTGTAGCTTAAGTCGTTGAGCCGGAAGTCCGGCGCCTCGGAGTGAAGCCCGGAATAGTACTGCATGAGGATCATGTACCTGCGGACCAGCTCAGGAATGAGAAAGTGGGTTCGAACATGTTCCTTGGCCTGCTCGCCCATGGTTTTTGCCTCTTCAGGGTGGGTGAGCAGATAATCAAGTCGCTGGACGATTGTTTCCACATCCAAGGCATCGACGACAAAACCGGTTTGACCGTGCATGACTTGTTTGGCGATGCCTCCTACCTGGGAACCGATGACCGGTGTTCCCTGCCACATAGCCTCTGTGACGACCAACCCGAATCCTTCCCTGGTTGAGACATGGACAAAGACCTGGGCAAGATGCATCAATGCGCCAACGACCTCGTCGTTGTTGTCTACGTTGACCAGAAAGATAATGTCCGGATCGTCTCCGGCTTGGGCCTTGAGTTTTTCCAGCATAACGTCGCCTTCAGGATCGTCGGAGGCGGTGTTGCCCACAAAAATGAGATGAGGGGCCGGGTCGGGTTTGACCCTTTTTTTGTATTCCTGAAAGGCGGTAATAATTGTCGATTGATTTTTATGGATGTCGTAACGGGAGATGGCCGCGACCAAGGGCCGTTCCGGATCGACATTGTGGGCTGTAAAGAGGCTGTCCAGGGTGGTCAGGGCTTCCTGCCTGGTTCTGTGCTTGTTTTTGGGAGCCAAGGGATCAATACAAGGATAGATTTGATACAGGGGGATCTGCAGGCCTGGACCTATGAATTCCGGAATGGTGAAAATGGCTCCGGCACAGTGGTTGATGTAGGGAAGGAGAAACCGCCAAACGATCTCATTGGGACTAGAAGTATCGATATGGCAACGCCAAAGGATGTTTCCGAAAATAAGGCCGTTCATGACCATTGCAGCCGGTTGGGGGTCGTGGATAACCACCAGATCGGAAGCAATAAAGGTATTTTTGGCATTTTCATCAATGGTGTTGAGATAGGCCTGAAAGATCTCTTCCAAAGCAATCGGCAGCTCCATACCTTGGAGCATGTTGTGAAATTTCTTGGTGACTTGAAAAAAATTGTCATTGCCCCGGATCACATGCCAATGGGCACTGATCCCCAGCCCAAGGGCCAGGGGGACGGCGCTGGACAAGATTTCAGCCACCCCTCCACCTATAAGGGTGGAATTGACATTGCTCCAGCCTTTTCCTTCCAGGGGCGCTGCAGCCCGTTTTAAAGACTCAACCCGGGCATCGCCGATATACGGAGCAAATTCTTCAGGTGTGTATATGTGCTTGGGGTGAAAGGTCTCCAGGGTCGTGACATGGGTTGGGCCTGTATTTTGCTGCATAGGGCAACTCCGCTTGGTCCAAATGTTCAAATAATAGAAGCGGCTGGTGTGAGACTGTATGCTTTGGGACAGAGGAATGCTTAGAAAGCCATTTTGTAGGGAGTATACCCCATGAGATTGAGCAAGGCAAGCAAGTAGGGACTTGTCTGGTTCGGGGACAAAAAGCATGTTGTTTTTCCCGATGTTTGGTCTGTGAAAAGGGAGAGGTGATATTCCCCTTTTTGGACGAGATGCAGGAAACAATCAGACGGGACGTTCTGTTGTGTTCCTTTGGTGAATACGAGGTGAGGTTGTGTGGCCTTAGCCAGCCGCGGAGTGCAGCTGATAAAGATGTAAAGGCTCAAGATCAGGAACAACCACGTTTTGAACATACAGGCATTGTGATGGAGGACGGATTCTGGTCAAGGGCCGGATTGCAACTCCCAGCGCGAATCACTTCATATTCTTGATCTCCTCATCCCGTAGTACCCGGCGCAGCACTTTGCCCACAGCCGAAGTGGGGAGTTCGGAACGAAACTCAACCCTTCGAGACCGTTTGTAGCCAGCCAAACGTTGTTGTTAGCGCAAGCGTACCTGCGCTTTGGTAGGGATGTGGGTTATCTCGGGAAGGATGCGGGCAGAGAAAGAGTCTCCCGGAGCCAGGCCAGCATGCGCTGGTGGTGAGACCCGGGCCAATAAATCCGTTGACAAGAGGGGCAGATGGAAAAGCGCTGATAATAACGCTTGGTCTTTGGCTCTAATCGATGTTCGATGTCTTCTTTTCTCACAGACTGCAAAATGGTATTGCAGGTCAGACAGCGGGAGAAAAGGGCAAAAGGCGGCTTGAGTCCGAAAAAGTGGATAACCTCCAGCAATTGCGCTTGCGGAGATTGGGCTCGTATCAGCCGTCCCCATTGAATACTGCTTCGTTTGAGCAGTCCGTGGTCTTTACTCAGGACGATACGCCCTTCCCTGGCTGCGAGCCGGGCAATGTATGCGTCCGACCACGACCAGTCAAAGGCGGCGTTTATGCCCAGCATGCGCAAAAGTCGGGCCAGCTTGCCCACATTGACATCCACCAGGAACTGGATGTGTGGCAGGGGAGTAGGCCGGAGAACTGAAGCCTGGCAGGGGTCCACCGGAGGAACAAATGGATACAGGCCGATGATCTGACCGGATCGGGGTATGTGGCCGAAACTGACAGGTCGATTATTCACCTGAATGTGTCCGATTTCAGTGTGCGGCGGTCCCAGGGATTCAAGGATGTCCTTGATGGAGGCTTTTCTGGTCAGGGGATAGGAAATAACGCCGCAGCTGTTGGGTACTGAGAGAAGGTCAATGAGTTCACCATAAAAACACAGGGTGGAATAAGACATCATGATGTCAACACTGGATGGAGCAGCTTGACGGAATGCGCCGATCAAAGCTATAAGTGATTGCCACCCGCCCTTAGCTCAGCTGGAGAGAGCACTGGACTTCGGATCCAGGGGTCGCGCGTTCGAATCGTGCAGGGCGGGCCAGAAAAATTATGGACCCAAAAGCGTCTTGTCAGTGCCAGTCACAGCAAGACGCTTTTTTTATGCTGCAAACATTGGCCCTGATATTTGGCTGTGTTCAAAACGGAGATATACTATGTTTGCTTTTTTGCAAGTGCTGCTGGGCCTTCATTGTTGCTGATCTGTTGGAGCAGGAAAAAAAAAGAAGAGATACTCGAACTGCGCGAAATGGTGCAGGACACTGCCCAGCGCGCACACCGCAAGACCCTGAAGAAAAGCCTGATCCGGATTTTTGCAGTTTTGGCCGGAATTCTTCTTTGTGTGTTTCTGGCGGTCTGCTTCTACACCCTGGGTGATGAGGGATTGACCAGGGCCAGCATCCTGGCCGGCTTTCTCATGAGGGTGGATTTGTCTGTGATCCTTGACGACCCAGGGGAAGAGGGGTGATGGTAAAGGCAGAACACCTCGGATGCAACGCAAAGTGAGCTTATATACCACCTTCTGGGTATATCGATGAACAGATGAATACAAAATACAAAGATACAGGCTCAAAGGCACGGGACGACGTCCAGCTCCTGCTCCAGGTCCTTCCCGCTGGTGTGCAGGCGAAAATTCATGAACTGAATGTAAGCTCGGAATTGATAGAGGTGGTTCTGGATCTGGGCCGGAAGCCGGAAATGA
>Ga0182239_1000736_pt1 | contig 11586 bp, 10 predicted proteins | sample hydfrate6_PW_210_FD_132456 | JGI IMG/M metagenome (GOLD analysis project Ga0182239, IMG submission 132456) | Subsurface microbial communities from deep shales in Texas, USA - hydraulic fracturing test 6_PW_210 | ecosystem: Environmental > Aquatic > Deep subsurface > Shale gas/oil reservoir >...
GCCGAAAAAAGCATTAATTATTGCACATGCGAGGACTGGGACAATGATGGACGCTTTGGAGCAGTTGTGCATAAATTGGAAATAAATAAAAAAGTGCTCAAATCCAATATAGGAGACTATGGGGATTGCGCTTCCACTAAAGCCAGTCTTTCCTTATGCAATGAAAATGCAAATTATTGTGCCTGCGAGGATTGGGACAAGGACGGCAGGTTCGGCGTGGTTTTATACGAAATAAAAAGATACAAACCCAAGGTTGTAAAATCAAACATTGGCGACTTTTATAAGTGCACTGCATTCAAGTCGAGTTCATCCCGGTGCGATTACTAACAGCGTGACCTTTTTCGCCTACCGGACTATCCGGATTGGATAAGCATTTTATCCACGGATATCCTTTATCGAACACCAGCACATCCCGGTCAAGCAAAAGTAATGGAGTTGTCGATTTTCTTGATCCACACCTGTCCGTTGTGCGGAAAAAACAAAACCTTGCGCCCCTGCTTCCCGCCCACGTCTTCGGCGACCACCCGAATTCGCTTGTCCTTGAGGTAGGCATAGGCCATTTGTACATTGGTATGGCCGGCCCCGATACTGCGCATCCCGATCTGATCCGCCCCGCCGAAGACCTTGGCCTTAAGGGCCCGGGGAGTTACCCCCTTCTTGGAATACAACTCCAGGAGATAATCCAGGGCGGAATTAACGTACTTGTATACGGAGTAAGTGCTGCCTTCCCTTTCATGCAGCCGATAATCCGGAAGCATGGCGTGAAAAGTCCCCCCGATCATCAGCTCCTCGTTTATAAGCATGACCGACACACATGAACCAAGCACTGTCTGCACCAAACAGGGACGCTCAAAAATCCCTCCATCCCCGATGTGCAGATAGATCGTATCAAGTCCCTGGGAATAGCTGCTCTGGATCAATTCATACCCTACCTGGCGGTTTGGTGCATTTCAAAGACTCGGGCTATATCTTACTTATTGGAGGGGAAATTATTCCGCCAACCCCGGCCGTAGCTAGCCGGTGAATCTGTAGGTGGCCGGGGCCACCTGCTTCAAGGGGAGTTTCATGCCGGTCAGGCTTTCCGAATGTCCAATACAAAGATAACCGTCCCGGGCCAGATACCTGCACAGCTTGCGCAGAATATGCTCCTGATCGGTGCGTTCGAAATAAATAAGCATGTTGCGGCAGAAAATAACGTCGAACTCTTCCCGGAAATCAAAATTCTGCATTATGTTCAACTGGCGAAAACGAACCAGCTTCCTGATTTCCGGGGCCACCCGGACCAGGTTTTTCTGGCGGTCCCGACTCCTTAAAAAATATTTGCGCTTCAGATTAAGGGAAACCTTGTTCAGCTTGTCCTCCGGATATACGGCCCGAACCGCCTTTTCCAGAACCGCGGAGCTTATGTCCGTGGCCAAAATCTCGCATTGGGCCCGGGAATAGGCGCTGAAAAACTCCTTTAAGACTATGGCCAGGGTGTACGGTTCCTCCCCGGAAGAACAGGCGCAGCTCCAGGCGGAAAACTTGCGGGAAAAATCGTTTTTGGCCACCCAATCCGGAAGCACCTTGTTGTGCAGGAATTCAAAATGCTTGGGCTCGCGGAAGAATTCCGTGGTGTTGGTGGTGACCACATTCATGAAATGGGGCATCTCCACTTCCAAACCCTGGAGACTGAACAGGTATTCCTTATAGTTGGTAAAGGAATCCAGCCCCAGGGCGCGCAGCCGTTTCTGCAGCCGGGCCTGGAGCATGCCCTTTTTGGCCGAGGTTATACGCAGACCCAGCTCGGAATGGATAAAATCGCGCAATTCATTGAATTCCCGCGCGGTCATATCCTTGTGCTGGCGCTGATAAGTTCTTTGCGAATGGCCTCGGGTAGTGGTCATTACACCGCCTTTTGATGCATGCTCTTTATCAGATGAGAAATATCCAGAATCAGGGCCAGGGTTCCGTCACCCTTGACTGTCGCCCCGGAAATGCCGGGCACGTCCTTGTACATCCGGCCCAGGCTCTTTATCACCGTCTGGTGCTCGCCGATTACCGTATCCACAACCACGCCCACCCGGCCGGCGTCGGTGTTGGTAACCACCACCTGTTCTATTGCCGGAGTATCCCCGGAAATACGGAAAGAGTCCCGCAGGGAGATAAACGGAACCAGCTCCTCCCTGATCCGGACCACTTCCTTGCCCCTGTTCTCTTCTTCTCCCCGCCGGATCTCCACGCATTCCTCAACATTGGACAGGGGAAGTATATAGAATTCATCCTGCACCCGGACCTGCAAGCCGTCGATAATGGCCAGAGTCAGAGGCAGCTTGACTGATATCCGGGTTCCCTTGCCCGGTTGGCTCTCGATATTTATCTGCCCGCGCAGGGATTCTATATTTTTCTTGACTACGTCCATGCCCACTCCACGCCCGGAAACATCGCTGACCTGGCCGGCCGTGGAAAACCCGGGATGGAATATTAGATTCAGGGCCTCCCTGTCCCCGAGTTCTTGCCCGGAGGAAACAAGACCCATGCCTTCCGCCTTTTCCCGCAGCTTATTCGGGTCCATGCCCTTGCCGTCATCCTCTATCTCCACCAGGACGTTTCCCCCGGCCTGAGTGGCCCGCAGGGTCACCGTCCCACAGGCGGGCTTGCCCGCGGCCCTGCGTTCGGCGGGCTGTTCCACCCCATGATCAATACTGTTGCGCAAAAGATGTACCAGGGGATCGTTCAGTTTCTCGATAACCGTTTTGTCCAGTTCGGTTTCCGCGCCCTCGGTCTGTAGCTCGATTTCTTTGCCCATGTCCTGGGATAGATCCCGGACCAAACGCCTGAACTTGCCGAAAGTGGTTCCTATGGGCAGCATGCGGATGCCCAGGGTGCTGTCCCGCAGTTCGTCGCTCAATCGCTCCAGCTCCTCGGCTATGTTTCCCAGTATCTGTCCCTGTTCCTGCCTGGCCACCTGGCTGAGCCTGGACTGGATAATAACCAGCTGCCCGGCCAGATCCACCAGATCATCCAGTTTGTCCGCGGCAACACGGATATTGGAAGTGGTGGATACGGCTTCCGACTTCTTCCGGACCTGGCTAAGCTCCCGGCCCACTTTCTGTTCCTCCAGTGCGGCCTGGACCTGTCTTTCGCTTATTACCCCGGCTTCCACCAACATCTTGCCCAAAGGCTTTTGCGCCTTGAGTATGGTCTGTACTTCCTCGGCGCTTATGTCCCCGCGTTCAATAAGGATTTCACCTATTTTCTTGTAGTCGTCCCCGGATTCATCCTCGGATATCTCCTGCACCGAGGCCTCGTCCTCCTCAAAGAATATAAATACATCCCGGACCGTATCCGCGTCCTGATCCGTGGTCAGGATTATATCCCAGGAAAGGTAGCACATATCCGGATTGAATTCCGAGAGAGGAGGAACCTTTTCATACATAAGCACCCGGCACTGTCCGAGCTCAAAAAGTTCCTCCAGAAGGGACACCGGGTCCGTCCCGGAAAGGAAAATCTCCGGGGAAGGACAAAGACGAACGCGGTATATTTTGTCTTCCGGCCGGGGAGCCCTTTTTTCTCCTTCGGGCGCCTCTTCTGCCTTTTCCTCTTCTTCCGCCTCCCCGGAGACTGCTCCGGAGAGTTCCCGCAGGGAGGAAATGATCTCCTCCGCCTGTACTTCGCTTTCCTCCTCCCGGCCCTCCAGCATGGCCAGAATCAGGTCCCGGGCGGAAAAGGTAAGATTGATGAGATCCGATCCGGCGGACATCTGCCCTCCCCGGACCAGATCAAAAACCGTTTCCACCTCATGGGTAAACGTGGAAATATCGTCAAACCCGAACATGGCCCCGGACCCCTTTATGGTATGCATAGCCCGGAACACGCGGTTTATAAGATCCTCGTCCTGGGGGTTTTCCTCCAGCTCCAAAAGGGAATTCTCCAGATCATCCAAAAGTTCCAGGGCCTCTTCACGAAAGGCCTGTCCCCCCCTGTCCTCGCTTGCCGACATAGTATCCTCCGATTCAAACCGGAATAACCCGGCCTATTTGAGCACCTTTTTAACCACCGACATCAGCTGTTCCGGCTTGAACGGCTTGACAATCCATCCCGTGGCCCCGGCTTTTTTCCCTTCGGTCTTTTTCTCCGCCTGGGATTCGGTGGTCAGCATTATAATCGGAATAAATTTCATGTCCGATTTGGCCCGGACGTTTTTTATGAGCTCAATACCGTCCATATTGGGCATATTCAGGTCAGTAACGATCATATCCACGGGACTGTTCAGCTTGGAGAGGGCGTCCTGGCCGTCCTTGGCCTCCACGACTTCAAACCCCTCTTCCTTTAGGGTAAAAGCGACCATCTGGCGTACACTGGCCGAATCATCAACGGTCATGATTTTTTTAGACATGTAAACCCCTTAAAAATTTTTCCCATAATATTTTCCGGGCCGGCATTGTATTCATTAAACTGAGATTACCCTTGATAACCGACCCTTTGCATGTAGTCCTGGACGTTTTTCCCCCTTAATTCCAGATGGACGCCCCTGTCCTCGGCCTCTTTTCCGGCCGCGATATAGGTTTGCACCAGGCACAGATCCATGCTCTCCAGTCCACTGGTATCCACTATTATATTCCCGCCCCGATCCAGGGCGGTCTGAAATGCCTCTTTCAGCTTCTCCCCGTTTTCAATGCTCCCGTCCCCGGTCAAAAGCAGCCGGACTCCCTCTTTTTCATTCTCTAATTCATATTCAAGCATAAAAACCTCCGCTGTTCAACTTTCGCCGCTTTTTAAGTCCGCATAAAATCTCGAGAGTCCGAGCAAACAGGGTTAAAACAGCTCCACATTGTCCCAGTCCTCGGATTCGGAGGCGGAATCCTGTTCCTCCCCGGAATCCTGTTCCCCGATCCTTTCCAGGCCGGAGATCATGTCATGGACCATGCGCTCGCTTTCCATGGTATACCGGGAAAGAAGCTTCTGCAGGCGGGGACTGTGCTCTGCCGAGCCGTTGGGAGCTATTTCCGCGGATTCCGCGGCTATATCCTCCAGTTGCAGGTACAGATCCTCAAGTTCGGAGAGGATGGACCTGTTTTCCTCCAGGACGTTAAAAACCGTATGCACATATCCCAGCACCTGGTCCGCGTAGGAATGGACATCCGACTGCAGCCCGGAGGCCTGCTCGTCCAGGCTCTGCATGTCCGAAATCAGGGACTCAAGGGTTTCATTGACCTTGTTTACTTCCTGGAGGTCAAAGCTCTCCTGTGCCTCCCGGGCCATCCTATCCGAAGCCTGTAGGGACTCTTGCAGGATGCCGACTATATTTCCGCTCTGGTCCCGGGCCTCATAAGAGAGATGCTGAATGGCCACCGCGATTACCCCCAGGGCCTGGCCGTTTTCCCCGGTACGGGCGGCCTTCACGCTGGCGTTCAGGGCCAAAAGCTCCACCTCGGACCCGACTTCCTCGATTTCATCCACAAAACCCTCTATTTCGGACATATTCCGCCGCATATCGTCCATAAAGGAGGTGATCCGCTCATTCTGCCTCCCGGTCTGCTCCACGTTGTCCCGGACCCGGTTCAAACCATGGACTATATTCCCCACTACGGTGCGGGAAGCGGAATCATCCTTCCCCTTGTCCTCTTTGCCGATTTCTTTCACAATCTCCCGGACCATGTCCTCGATGGAAGTGAACTTGTCTTGGAGAACGTTAAAGGCCTTATCAAGCTCCTTGTGCGAATTGCGCATCTGCCCGGCCTGAAGCTGACAGACATCGCCTATGTAGGTGGCCAGATCCTTTAAAAAAGATTCTTCTTCTCCATCCTTGTCCCCCAAAGCCGATTGCGCCTCTTCCCGGGACTCCTCCAGGACATGTTGCACATGCTCCAGTTGCTGCCTGGTGATGTCATGAAACTGCATTGAGGAGACTATGGCGCTTACGTCCTCGGTTATCCGCCGGGCGGTTTCCTGCATGTTTTCGGCCATACGCAGGCTCTCAAGACGCATATTTTCCATTTCGTCCAGATTTTGCCTGATCCCGGAAAAAAGCTCCTCCAGGAGCCGGGATCGCGTGCTGTCGATTTCCCGGACCTCTTCCAGGACATGATCTATCTGGCCGCGCAGATGCAATCCGGTACTTTTTATTTGCTTGGCATCGGCAATAATCTTTTCCGCCAATCCTTCCACGTCCACAGCCAGGGAACCGAAGTTACGGCCTTCCTCCCCGAGCCTGGCGCTCTCGATGCGGGTGGAGATACCCAGCATGCCCAGGCGCTTGACTATCCTCTTGAATTCCTGTTCGGATGCAACCAGGGAGGAAACCCTTTCCCCCTGCTTTTCAATCTGTTCCATCAACCGGGAAAACTTGCGCTGGGAGAATATCTCCCGCATCTGCTCCATCTCCCGGGACATGCGGGAGGAACACTCCCCCATCCTTTCCCCGCTCAAAACATCGGTCAGCTTGACCACCGTGTCCTGGCAGGAAGTACATTTCTGCTTGACATCCTGCATGGCTTGGCCAAGACTCAGAAAGTCATCTTCCTTGTCCCGAACCACGTTGGCCGCCTTTTCACCCAGGGCGGACAGATTGGGAAGGTGCTTGTCCACAAAATCTTTTATATTCTTGACTGAATCATTCATTAAGCTTAATTTATTCTTACATTTTTTGGATATGATTGGGATTTAACTATAAATTTTGTAGGAGAAATATACATATGAAATGCCTAATTGTCGAGGACGATTTCGCCAGCCGCAAGGTACTGCAAAAGGCCCTGGCATCCTACGCGGAATGTCATGTGGCCGTGGACGGACAGGAAGCCCTGAACGCCTTTGACCTGGCCTGGGAGGAAAACGAGCCTTACGATCTGATCCTTCTGGACATCATGATGCCCAAGGTGGACGGGCAGCAAGCCCTTCTGGCTATCCGGAAACGGGAAAAAGAACGGGGCCTGAAAGAGGTCGAAGGGGCGAAAGTGGTTATGACCACCGCCCTGGACGATCCCAAAAACGTGGTCCAGGCCTATTATGAAGGCGGCGCCAACGGGTACCTGGCCAAGCCCTACGACAACAAAAAGCTTTTGCAGGTACTCAAGGACATGGAACTGATCTAGAAGGACAAAGCGGTTCGCACAGGACAAGCTTTTCCCTATCTGGCCTTTTCCAGGACTGCAAAAGGTATCTGGTCCAGGCCGACGACCTTGTCCACCGCGTCCAGCTTGATCGCCTCCTGGGGCATGCCGAAAACCACGCTTGTCTTTTCATCCTGGGCGATGCAAAAGGCCCCGGTCTTGTGCAGTTCCTGCATGCCCTTGGCCCCGTCGTCCCCCATCCCGGTCATGATCACCGCCACCGTGTTTTTCCCGGAATATCTGGCCCCGGAGCGAAACAGGACATCCACGGATGGCCTGTGCCGGGAAACCAGCGGACCTTCTTTTACCTGCACATAATATTTGGCCCCGCTTCTCTTGAGCATGAGATGCCTGTTCCCGGGGGCGATAAGCGCCCGTCCCCGCAGGACCGCGTCCCCGTCTTTGGCCTCCTTGACCTCCATATGGCAGACTTGGTTCAGCCTCTGGGCAAAAGCGGCAGTGAACATTTCCGGCATGTGCTGGACAATGACCGTGCCCGGGGCATCCAGGGGCATATTCAAGAGATATTTCTGCAGGGCCTCGGTTCCCCCGGTGGAGGCCCCGATAAGAACCACTTTTTCCGTGGTCTCGGCCATGGCCCGGCTTTTTGCCGAAGGTATGACCGCGTCCGCGGACAATTTTTTTTCCACCTGCATGGGGCGCAGGGTGCGTATCTTGCTCACCTTGACCCTGGCCGCTGCCTTGACCGCGTCCAAAAGGAGTATGCTGGATTCCTGCAGGAACTTCTTGGTCCCCAGCTTCGGCTTTTCAATTATGTCCACCGCCCCGTATTCCATGGCCTTGAGCGTGGTCTCCGCTCCCTTCTGGGTAAGAGTGGAGCAGATGATCACCGGGATGGGGCTTTGGGTCATGATCTTGCGCAGGAAGGTAATGCCGTCCATGCGCGGCATTTCCACATCCAGGATCAAAACATCCGGGGCCTTTTCCTTCATTTTTTCCGCGGCCGCGAAGGGATCGGAAGCGGCACCGATAAATTCTATCCCGGGATCAGCGGACAGGATATCCTGCATCGTCTGCCGGACCAGGGCCGAATCATCAACGGCCATGACCTTTATTTTATTGGACATGGAGTTCTCATTAATAGATTAGGTTCGTCTAAATAATCCGGGCAAAACATCTTGATTTCGGCTCTCGGACACAGCTTGTGGATTTTTTTAAATTTTTGGTTCCTCGCACAAATCTGTGCAAAATCTTGTTGTCAAAATCCGGCAAAAAATTCTGAACCAACTAAATTTAACGGCTTTTAGAAACACCTTGAGTTGACCAATTATTGTCGTTTCCTGGATCCGGCACTCAAATCGGCGATTTGAGTGCCGGGATGATGGATGGTGTCTACTTCACCACCCGGTCCACTACCCGGTAAAATTCGTCCATATTCACCGGCTTGGACAGGTATCCGTCCATCCCCGCCTGCAAAAATTTATCTTCGTCCCCGGACATGGCATGAGCGGTAACCGCGATGACCGGGATACCGGGATCAATCCCGGGTTGTCCGCTGCGGATGGCCTGGGTGGCCTCCACCCCGTCCATTATGGGCATCTGCACATCCATAAGCACCAGATCAAAGACATCTTCCTGCAGTGCCTCCAGGACCTCTCTGCCGTTTTCCACCGTCCGGACCGTGCAATCATGCTTTTCCAGAATCTTGGTAAGGGCGGTGCGGTTTATATGGTCGTCCTCGGCCACCAGCACTTTATGTCCGGAAGGAGCGGCGGCTTCTTGCATATCCGGTTCCTTGTCCGCCCTTTTTTCTTCCCGCAGTGTTTTAAACGGCAGGGAAAAGTAAAAAGTGCTCCCCCGGCCGTATTCGCTGTCCACGGCAATGGTTCCGCCCATTGCCGAAACAAGTTCGCTGACAATGGAAAGCCCCAGGCCGGCCCCCTGGAATTTTCGGGTGTAGCCCTCGTCCGCCTGGGTAAAGGGCTTGAACAGATAGCTCAATTTGTCGTCCTCAATGCCCATGCCGGTATCGGATACGGAAAAAAGGAGCCGCCGGGTCCCGTTTTCCTCCTTGCCCGCCGGACATACTTCAACCTCGATCCGGCCCTTGTCCGTATATTTGAGCGCATTGCCCACCAGATTGTTCAGTACCTGCTGCACCCGGGTGGAGTCGCCCAACACGGTATCCGGGACACCGGGGTGGACAATAAATTCAAGTTCCAGGCCCTTTTGCTCGCATGCGGGACGGAAAAGATGCTCGGCAACTTGCGTTACCACCCGGGGCTTTACCGGTTCCTCGACTATGTGGATATTGCCCGATTCTATGCGGGAGATGTCCACTATATCACTTAGAAGATTCACCAGGCGGTCCGAGGACATGAGCGCGTTTTGGACGAAATCTTCCTGATCCGCATCCAGTTCGGAATCCTCAAGGAGCTGAAGCATCCCCTTAATCCCGTTCATCGGGGTACGCAGCTCGTGGCTCATATTGGCCAGAAAATCGGACTTGGCCTTGTTCGCGGCCTCGGCCTCCTTTTTGGCCTGGATAAGATTTTCCCTGGTCCTTTCCTGCTGGGTTATATCCCGGGTTACCTCCACCACTCCCAGAAATTCGCCTTCATGATCCCGTACGGGAAAGGCGTTTACCCTCCATATCCGGTCGTCCGGGGTGGTCTGTTCCCTGTCCTGCGTCGGCTTCCCCGTTTCAAAGCATTGAAAGACCGGACATCCGGGGCAGGGGGCATCGCGCATTCCCCATATCTCGTAGCAATGCCTGCCAGCAAGATCCCCGGAGGATATCCCGGCCGAATCCGCGGCCGCCTGATTGGCCCATTTTATCCGCAGCTCCGGGGAGTCGTAAAACACAACCAGATTGGATATGCTCTCCAGGATAAGGGCCTTTTCCCGCTCGCTCTGCAGGAATTTTTTTTCGGCCAGGGCCAGTTTCTTTTCCGTTTCAGTCTCCCGGAAAACACGGCGGAGCACTTCCGGAAGCAGATTGTGGATGTCAAACCCCTTGACCAGATAATCCCTGGCCCCAAGCTTCATCAGCTCCACTGCTATCTGTTCGTCCCCGTGTCCGGTAATGGCCACAAAAGGCGGATTGTATCCGTGGGCATGCAGGGATTTTATCAGCTCGGTTCCGGAAGTATCCGGCAGCCTGTTATCCAGGATCAAGACCAGATCCGGATCGGCTTGCAGGGCTTTTCCGGCCTCCCGGCCGGTGAACGCGGATTTGGGCTTGAATCCGGCCCGGCCCAGGGCCTTGGCCAGCAGGTTGTTGAATCCCTCATCATCGTCCACCACCAAAACCCGGCCCTCGGTATTGCCTCCCAGGGCGGCTGCGGAAATAAAAGAATCAAGGACTTCGGTCATGCAACTACTCCGCGTTTATCTCCGGAACCCTGACCACGGCCAGAAACAGGCCCAGCTGCCGGATGGTATTTACAAAACTATCATAGTCTATGGGCTTGGTGATGTAATTGTTGCAGCCCAGTTCATGGCATTTCTCCACTTCCCGGGGATCGTCGGTGGTGGTGATCATGACCACCGGCATTTTGTGCAGCTCCGGATGGTCCTTTAACCTTTTCAAGACCTGGGTGCCGTCCATCTTGGGCATGCGGATATCCAATAAAAGGACATACGCGGTATTCTGCCGCATGTGCTCCCCCGACCCTTCCCCGAGCAGAAAATCCAGTATCTCCTGGCCGTCCCCGAACAAAAGGACCTGGTTTATGATTCCGGCCCTTTTCAGATTTTTCTTGATCAGCCCGGCGTGCCCCTCGTCGTCCTCGGCCACGAGTATGACCACATCCTCATGCATGAATTATCCTTTAGTTTGTTCGTTCTATACCGGACCACGGATTTATTTTAAACCCGGAATCAGCCATTCCCCAAAATGGGTTCGGCCATATTAACCTTTAATAATTAGAACCGCCCGCCCGGCACTCAGTTGATAAACGCATTTTTATTTTTTTACTGAAATCTTTTGTGCAGAGCTTTGAGACGAACCAAATTAGAATGCGAAAATCAACTGAGTGCCGGGCGGTTTATTTTAAACTCCCGGGAGAAAACCTTATTTACCCCAAAAACCTTACCCGGAATCCGGTATTGATTCTTTATTATCAGTCCCATGTGCAGCGGGCAGAGTCAAATAAAAACAACTGCCCTCGCCCGCAGAAGATTCCGCCCATACCGTTCCGCCCAGGCGGTCCATTATCCTGCGGACAATGGTCAGACCCAGGCCCTCTCCTGTTCCCTGCCCGGGATCCAACCTGTGGAATATCTCGAATATCTTCTTTAAATGATCCGTTTTTATGCCCATGCCATTGTCCTGCACGCAATAAACACAAAACCCGTTTTTCCTCCATCCGGAAACCCGGATCAGTCCCGGCCGCTCCGGGTCCAGATACTTAAGGGCGTTGTCTATCAGATTGGAAAAGACCTGGTTGACCTGAACCGCGTCCCCGACACACGAGGGCAGATCAGCCACCTCCACTTTTGCCCCGGCCTCCCGGATCTTAAATTCAGTGGA
>Ga0182239_1000737_pt1 | contig 11565 bp, 14 predicted proteins | sample hydfrate6_PW_210_FD_132456 | JGI IMG/M metagenome (GOLD analysis project Ga0182239, IMG submission 132456) | Subsurface microbial communities from deep shales in Texas, USA - hydraulic fracturing test 6_PW_210 | ecosystem: Environmental > Aquatic > Deep subsurface > Shale gas/oil reservoir >...
AGATATACAAAGAAGTTAGGCATCGTTTGATTGATCTTCTCCTTGAGGAGCTTGCTGAGAAGACTCACGGATTTGTTGGTGCTGACTTGGCAGCATTAGCAAGAGAAGCCGCAATGGTTGTCCTGAGGAGGTTAATAACAGAAGGGAAGATAAACCCTGAGGAAGAAAGGATCCCACCGGAGGTGCTCCAGGAACTTAGGGTCACAAAGAATGATTTCTATGAGGCATTGAAGATGATTGAACCTTCGGCTTTAAGGGAAGTCCTCATAGAGGTTCCCAATGTTAGGTGGGAAGACATTGGAGGTCTTGAGAACGTTAAGCAGGAACTGAGGGAAGCAGTGGAGTGGCCTCTCAAGTATCCTAAGGCCTTCCAGAGGCTTGGCATTACCCCACCGAAGGGAATCCTCCTCTATGGTCCACCTGGAACTGGTAAGACTTTATTAGCTAAAGCCGTCGCCAACGAAAGTGAAGCCAGCTTCATTGGCATCAGAGGGCCAGAAGTGCTTAGCAAATGGGTTGGAGAGAGCGAAAAAAGGGTTAGGGAAATTTTTAGAAAGGCAAGACAAGCTGCTCCTACGGTGGTGTTCATTGACGAGATTGACGCAATAGCCCCAATGAGGGGAAGCGACATTAACAGAGTTACAGATAGGCTTATTAACCAGCTGCTCACGGAGATGGACGGGATTGAGGAGAACAGTGGTGTTGTGGTTATTGCCGCTACAAACAGGCCTGACATTCTTGATCCGGCTTTACTTAGACCGGGAAGGTTCGATAGGCTCATCCTTGTTCCAGCACCGGATGAGAAGGCAAGGCTTGAGATCTTCAAAGTCCACACAAGGAACGTTCCACTGGCAGAGGACGTTAGCTTGGAGGAGCTAGCAAAGAGAACCGAAGGATACAGCGGTGCGGATTTAGCTGCATTGGTTAGAGAAGCAGCCTTGATTGCTCTTAGAAGGGCTGTTTCCAGAACTCCTAAGGAGCTAATAGAAGAACAAGCTGAAGAGTTCCTTGAAAAGCTTCGCGTTTCAAAGAGGGACTTTGAAGAGGCAATGAAAAAAGTCAGGCCAAGTATAACAAGGTATATGCTCGATTATTACAAACAATTTGAGGAGAGCAGGAAAGCTACCGGGGGAGGGGAATGTAAGGAGGTTGATTACTTCACCCTTTGATCTTTCATTTTCAGAAAAGATTTTATAGAAAAAAGGCGATTTTTTATGTAGGCAAAAATTGGAGGGGACTAAGATGGTGAAAATTAAGGCATCAAAGCTTAGGGATATGGAACTTATAACTGACACTGGAATAAGACTCGGATGGCTTTACGATCTGAGTTTTGATGAGGAAACCGGAGAAATTTTGGTAATTGTTGCTGAGCCGGACGAAGACCTAGACACTAGTGAGTTTGTTACAGATCATGAAGGGCTTCTCCTCATACCGATGAAGGCCGTTAAGAGCATCGGAGAATTCATAGTTGTAGACCACAACAAACTTGCAGTCAAATCAAAGATTAGGAGGCTTTCGACAATAAAGGAGAAACTTCAAGGGCCTTGATCTTCTCTACCTCCTCTAATTTTAAGAATCCCCGGTGATTGCATGGAGATTAAGCGCTGGGGCGTTTGGATATCTGCTTTTGTCTTCATGATTTTATTTCTGACCTCCTCCCGTCGTTGGCGAGGGGTTAACTCGTTGGAACCCTCGCCGTTCACGGCGGGAAGGAGGTCAGCTTTGAGATTTCTGCTCCGATAATAGCTGCATTTTCCGTGTGGAAGTTAGCGAGCAGTTATGGAACAAAAGAGTTCGAAATCCTCAGTAGATACTTTTTTGTTGTAGTGCAACTCTTTGTATATTCTTCTCTGGCTGCAATGCTTTACTATTGGCTCAAAAAGTAAGAGAGACTTTGAAATATTGAAGTTGGAAACAGGTGTGTGGGAAAAGGCTTATAAGGATGTAAAGTAAACTTTACGTAAAGGAAACTTTACATGGTGAGGAAGATGAGCAAGCTTGTACACCTTCTACCGCTGGTTGGTATTATGGCAATGGGATGGATAATGGGTTGGGCACTCCCAGAGGGAAAAGTTGAAGTATCCGTGGTGGTTTTTGTGCTAGGAGCGTTTTTCATTTATGGCTATTATTCAGTCCTTGAAAAGAGAGGTCATGTCTTTGAGGACGAGCGTACAAAAAGGATAAGCGAAATTGCCGCAGTAAGAACCATTCAAATTGTAGAGGTAGCTTTGGCTATCGCTATGATAGTTCTTACAGAAAAGCTGAGTGATCCGAAGTTTGCGGGGGCTTTTGCTGCCATAGGACTCACACTTGCTGGGGTGCTTTTCCTACACCTCATTCTAAGGCATTATTACGCAAGGGTGATGTGAATGAACGAATTGCTCATCGTTGCAGTTATCTCCCTTATTGGTGGAGCTCTTCTTGGAACTTTGATGACGAGAATTATGCTTCGAGAAATAGGGCTTCCCGCCGATGAAAGAGCGAAGGAAATAGATAAAAGGACTGCACTTAAAGCTTTGGAGCTCGTTATGATTGTGGACATCATTTTATTATTTTATCATTGGTTTGTTACAAAAAACAGCGATGCTAGGGACACAGCTTTGATAATCTTCATGGCGATATTCTTTAGCATCTGGATCTTTAGAGCATACTACGCTAGGAGGATGTGAGCATGAAGAACCGTCTCCGCGAGTTCAGGGAAGAGAGAGGACTAACGCAAGAGGAGCTTGCCAAAGCCCTTGGCGTCACGAGGCAGACGATAATAGCCATCGAAAAGGGCAGGTACGACCCCTCCCTTAGGCTCGCGTTCAAAATCGCTAAGTTTTTTAACGTTAAGATTGAAGACATTTTCATCTACGAGGGTGGTAAAAATGAGGATAAGTGAAAAGGTTGCCGGCGGAGTGCTCTATGCCCTTGGAGTAATACTTGCAATTTTGAGACCTCCCATGGATAGGGCCGCATGCACGGTGCTTCCGGGTGGGGAAGTCTGCGAAGCTATTAACCCGTTCTTCTTCGTACTCGAAATCGGGCTGGTAATTCTCGGCGCCCTCTTGGTCGCCCTCGGCTACCCATTCAAAAACGCCCGCCAGCTTAATGGGTGGCTTGGAGTGGCGAGCGGGCTTGGAATAGCTTTCGTTGGAGGCTATGCCGGGCTGAAGGAGATGGTTATTTTCGGGGCGGCACTTGCGACTCTGGGGATAATCATCTACAAGCTGGGGGGAGCCCGATGAAGGCAGTTCTCGTAGAAAACCTTGAGAAAGACTACGGAAAAGTCAAGGCTCTCAAAGGAATAAGCTTTGAGATTAAGGAGGGAGAAATCTTCGGCTTAATTGGTCCTAACGGCGCTGGGAAGAGCACGACGCTCAAGATCCTAGCAACTTTGCTGACTCCAACGGGAGGAAGAGCTGAAGTCTTTGGTCATGACGTGGTTAAAGAGGGGGATGAGGTAAGAAAGCTCATAAGCTACCTTCCAGAGGAAGCCGGAGCTTATAAGAACCTCAAGGGGATTGAGTACCTCCAGTTTATGGCCAAGCTTTATGCTAAAACGGGAAAGAGTTATGAAAAGATGCTCGAGCTTGGTGTAAAGCTTAGCGGTCTTGGAGATAGGCTGAACGACAAAATATCCACCTACTCAAAGGGTATGACGAGAAAGCTTTTGCTTGCGAGAGCTTTGATGGTTGAGCCCAAGCTTGCTATTCTGGATGAGCCGGCAAGCGGACTGGACATAATAAACGCGTATTCCATAAGGCAGACGATAAAACAGTTCGCAAGAGAAAAGGGAATAACATTTCTAGTTTCAAGCCACAATATGCTCGAAGTGGAGTTTCTCTGTGATAAGGTTGCTCTGATAAACCGTGGTATGATAGTTGAAATTGGAACCCCAAGGGAGCTGAAGGAAAAATACGAAGCAGAAAACCTCGAAGAAGTCTTTATGTCCATAATCGGGGGCAAACAAGCAGTGGAGGTGTTTGAATGAGCGACTTCTGGATACTCGTAATGAAAGAACTCAAAGACCTTCTGAGAGACAAGGGACTCATCTTTGGCATAATAATAGTCCCTCTAATCATATATCCTGCCTTGGGACAGATGATGCAGGTAGGCTTTGAACAGGCTCAAGAGGAAACCAAGGTTGTGCTGGTGAACCTTGATGAAGGTCAATACGGCGATCTGCTGATCAAAGCTTTAGAAACTGCTCCTAATGTGACTCTAACCAAGATAGATGCCTTGAGCATTGATGAAGCTATCAGGAAAGCTCAAGAGAAGAACTACAACATGATTGTAATAATTCCGAAGAACTTTTCAAAGGCTATAGAAAACAACCAAAAGGCTCAGGTGGAGGTGTACGGCATAATCAGGGGGATAAGTGGAGGCATGAGGGAAGCGGTAAGCGAGGGTAGAATAAACGCTGTGCTGACGGTTCTCAACGAGTATCTCGCGAAGCTAAAGATACAGCAGAACATGGAAGGTGACCCTGAGGCTATTTTGAAACCAATAGACGCAAAAAGCTTCACCGTAATTAAAGGACGCATTGTTGCCGTTCCACCTTCGTTGGTAGCGAACCTCATAACGTCCCAGTCTTTTTCTATGCCTATCGTAATATTCATAATGATAATATTGGTTGCCCAAATGTCCGCCGGGAGCATGGCTATGGAAAAGGAGAACAAAACCCTCGAAACCCTCCTAACTCTGCCCGTGAAAAGGATAACTATTGTGGCTGGAAAGATGGTAGGGACGGCTGTAATAGGCATAATAGCAGCAATAGCTTATATGATCGGTATGAGGAACTACCTCGGAAGCTTGACTTCCTCTGCTCAGGTCGGAATCACCCTTGAAGAGCTTGGACTAACGGTTACCCCACAAGGTGCGGCACTTTTTGTGCTTATAATGTTCCTGGCGATGATATTCGCCCTGAGCTTTGCAATGCTGCTTGCGGTTTTTGCCGAGGATACAAAGAGCGCAAACACCGTGGTAAGTGCAGGAATAATGCCGCTGACGTTTCCTACGTTCATCCTCATGTTCGCAGACCTGGAAACTCTGCCTCTGGCAATCAAATACCTCCTGCTCGCAATTCCTTTCAGCCACCCGATATTGGCTTCCAGGGCAATGCTTATGGGGGAATATTCCACTATGTATGCCAGTGCAGTTTACCTAGGAGTCCTATCGGTGCTGATGTTGCTTATAACTGCAAGGTTCTTTACAACAGAAAAGCTCCTCACAGCAAAGCTGAGACTTAGAAGAAGGGGGTGATTTCCCCCTTTAAATCAACCCCGAGAGCTGGAAGAGCTTAAAGATTCCGAGTGCCAAGGCTATACTGATTGTTGGCGTGGCAACCCACCCAAACACTATTTCCCCTACAACTTTTTTTCCCACTTTTCTTCCTGTTGCAAGCCCTACCCCGATGACTCCCCCAACTATGGCTTGACTTGAGCTAACAGGGAGTCCAAACATGTTTGCTAGGCTAACAGCTATGGCAGACCCGAATTGAGCCGAGAAAGCGGACAATGGGCCAAGAGATGTGATCTTTTTTCCCACGGTGTACATCACAGCGTAGCTGAAAGTTAAGGAGCCAATGGCCAGGCTTATAGCCCCAAACATCCCGGCGGCTTTTGGACTGAAGAAGCCAGCCCCAACAAGGAGTCCCGTTGCATTTGCCACCTCATTCACTCCAAAGTTAAATGCCATGTACGAACCTCCAAGGACAGCAAGCCACTTGTAAAGAAGCTCAATTCTCCCAAAGCTCTTGATGTTATTCACCACTTGCCCATAAAACTTAAAGAGTATCAGAGCAAAAATGGCTGCTAATATGGGAGAACACACCCAAGCTCCAGCTATTTTTATCAAAGTCCCCCAGTTTATCGGAGCTCTGATGGCTATTCCCACCCCGACTACTCCCCCAACTATTGCTTGAGTTGTTGATACGGGGAGCCCTTTTATTGTCGCTATTGTTACCCATATGCCAGCTGCAAGGAGGGCGATTATGGCAATATTGAGGGTAAGATACTCTGGAGGAATAATGCCCTTTCCTATCGTTTTCATTACCTTGTATCCCTTTAAGTAAGCTCCAAGCATGACAAAGATTGCTATAGTTAGTGTTGCCTGGCGGAAGCTTAACAACCCCGCCCCCACAGCTGTTCCCATTGCATTTGCACTGTCATTAGCCCCTATATTCCACGCTATGTAGAATGCAATTGCAACTGCTGCTATTATTGTCGCGTCCATTGCCTTCACCGTCTATATAGTCTATATAGCTGGAGAACTCTTAAAAAACTTAACTCCATGCTTCTCGCCTTCTATACTTTACAAACGTAAAGACGTTTTTTGTGTCTTCTAATGTATTACCATATTCATTGAACGTATTGTTTGTTCATTTTTACTCAAAGACAGATGCCGAAAGGTGTTTCTTGCCATACCGAAAATTAAATAAAGGGACTGGGCAAAATAATACCGACAAAACTTGGGAGGAAGAGATGATGATAGAGATTCGTTTTCACGGTAGAGGTGGACAAGGTGCAGTTACAGCCGCAAACATTCTAGCCGAGGCAGCTTTCTTAGAAGGCAAGTACGTCCAGGCATTCCCATTCTTTGGTGTTGAAAGAAGAGGTGCTCCAGTTACAGCCTTTACAAGAATTGACGAGAAGCCAATTAGAATTAAGACCCAGATTTATGAGCCAGATGTTGTAGTTGTCCTTGATCCTTCTCTCTTGGATACGGTTGACGTTACAGCCGGTCTTAAAGAGGGAGGAATGGTAATTATAAACACCGAGAAAACCAAGGAGGAGATTCTCCAGAAGCTCAAGAAGAAGCCAGCCAAGCTTGCACTCGTTGACGCTACAACAATAGCCCTTGAAACTCTTGGCCTGCCAATTACAAACACTTCAATTCTCGGTGCTGTTGCAAAAGCAACAGGAATAGTTAAAATAGAGAGTGTCGAAGAGGCCATCAAGGATGCATTCTCCGGAGAACTTGGTGAAAAGAACGCCAGGGCTGCAAAGGAAGCCTTCGAGAAGACTGTTGTTTATGAGCTTTGATTTTTCCTTCCTTTAAAATTCATTTAGGGGTGAACGTCTTGAACACTTTATTCGGGGAGAAGAAGGCGAAAGCTGAAAAGATGGTATTTAATTCCGTTGAGGAATATCCAGAAGCACCAGTAACACTAGGGACAACACTATCAAACTTCACAGGCGACTGGAGAACTTTCATGCCGGTTATCGACGAGAGCAAGTGTATAAAGTGCTACATCTGCTGGAAGTTCTGTCCGGAGCCAGCAATATACATCAAAGAGGACGGCTATACTGCGGTGGACTATGACTACTGCAAGGGTTGTGGAGTCTGTGCAAACGAGTGCCCAACAAAGGCAATAAGCATGGTAAGAGAAGAGAAGTGAGGTGATAAAATGCCAAAGAAAGTTGTGAGTGGTAATTATGCAGCTGCTTATGCTGCCAAACATGCTAGAGTTGAGGTTGTAGCTGCTTATCCTATCACACCTCAGACCTCAATTATTGAGAAAATTGCTGAGTTCATAGCTAATGGAGAAGTTGAAAACCTCCAATATGTGCCCGTTGAGAGTGAGCACTCTGCTATGGCTGCCTGTATAGGTGCTTCAGCAACAGGGGCCAGGGCTTTTACCGCTACCTCTGCCCAGGGTCTGGCTTTAATGCATGAAATGCTCCACTGGGCGGCTGGGGCAAGGCTCCCAGTTGTCATGGTTGATGTTAACAGAGCCATGGCTCCTCCATGGAGCGTTTGGGATGATCAAACTGATTCCTTAGCCCAGAGAGACACCGGATGGCTTCAATTCTATGCCGAAAACAACCAAGAGGTTTATGATGGAGTATTGATGGCGTTTAAGATTGGTGAACATGAGAAGGTCAACCTTCCCGTAATGGTAGTTGAGAGTGCCTTCATCCTCAGTCACACTTACGATGTAGTTGACATGCCAGAGCAGGAGGAGATAGATGAGTTCCTGCCACCAAGGAAGCCACTGTACACATTGACAGACTTCGAGAACCCATTCTCCGTTGGCGCCTTAGGCACCCCAGCTGACTACTATGAGTTCAGGTACAAGATTGCAAAAGCCATGGAGGAAGCGAAGAAAGTCATCAAAGAAGTTGGAAAAGAGTTCGGCGAGCGCTTTGGCAGGGACTACAGCCAGATGATAGAGCTCTACAAGACCGATGATGCAGAGATAGTTTTCATGGGAATGGGCTCACTCATGGGAACCGTAAAAGAGGCAGTTGACATTCTCAGAAGTGAAGGTTACAAGGTCGGAGCAGCCAAGGTTAGGTGGTTCAGGCCGTTCCCAAGGGAAGAGCTCTACGAGTTGGCAAAGAACGTTGAAGGAATAGCGGTTCTCGACAGGAACTTCTCATTTGGACAGGAGGGAATTCTCTTCAACGAGGCTAAGGGTGTCCTTTACAACACTGATGCAAAGCCAATAATGAAGAACTACATCGTTGGACTTGGTGGAAGGGACATAACAGTGAACGATGTAAAGGCAATAGCCAAGAACATGAAGGAGATAATCCAAAAAGGCAAGCTCGATAGAGAAATCGAATGGTACCACTTGAAGAGGTGAAAAAGATGGAGCTTCCTGCTGATGTTAAGAAAAAATTAACCCTTCCCTTTGAGGAGCACTTTTATGCCGGACACACTGCTTGCCAGGGTTGTGGTGCAGCCTTAGGTTTGAGATACGTCCTTAAGGCATATGGAGGAAAAGCAATATTTACAATCCCTGCTTGCTGTTCAACAATCATAGCTGGTCCTTGGCCATACTCAGCTTTAAACGCTCCTCTCTTTCACACTGCATTTGAGACAACAGGTGCAGTAATAAGCGGTATTGAGGCTGCTCTAAAGGCAAAGGGATACAAGGTAAAAGGCGAAGATGGAATAATGGTCGTTGGATGGGCAGGAGATGGCGGTACAGCTGACATTGGTCTCCAAGCCTTGAGCGGTTTCCTTGAGAGGGGACACGATGCCCTTTACATCATGTACGATAACGAGGCGTACATGAATACCGGTATCCAGAGGAGCTCATCCACCCCATACGGTGCCTGGACAACCAACACTCCCGGTGGAAAGAAGCACTTCCTTGAACAGAGGCCAAAGAAAAAGGTTATTGACATTGTAATAGCACACAAGCCAGCTTACGCTGCTACAGCAAGCGTTGCTTATCCAGAAGACTTCATGAAAAAGCTCAAGAAGGCTCAAACAATTAAGGGGCCCGCTTTCATTCAGCTCTTCGCACCATGTCCAACCGGATGGAGAGCTCCAACCGACAAGACAATAGAACTTGCCCGCTTAGCTGTTCAGACTGCATACTTCCCGCTCTTTGAATACGAGAACGGAAAGTACAAGATAAACATGCCTTCACCAAACAAAGAGCCAAAGCCAATTGAAGAGTTCATAAAGCTGCAGGGAAGATTCAAGTACATGACAAAGGAGGATATGGAGATACTCCAAGAATGGGTGCTTAGAGAATGGGACGAGCTTAAGAAGAAGGCCGAGATCTTCGGCTGATTTTTATTATTTATTTGCGAAAAGTTTAAAGAAAAAGGGGATAACTCACTCGGGGTGATATATATGGCGGAAAGTCCTTTCAAGGCCGATATTGAAAGAGTCCAAAAGGAATATAGCGAAAAAATGACACCCGGTGCAATAGTTTACATTCCCGGAAGTAGCGTCGTTAACAAGACCGGCGGTTGGAGAGTTTTCATGCCGCAGTTTAACAGGGAGAAGTGTATTAGATGTTTCATGTGCTACACACTCTGCCCAGAGCCTGCAATTTATCTCGACGAAGAAAGCTACCCGGTGTTTGATTACGACTATTGTAAGGGCTGTGGAATCTGTGCAAATGAATGCCCAACCAAAGCAATTGAAATGGTTAGAGAAAGCAAATGAGGTGGTATAAATGCCAATGAGAAAGGTTATGAAGGGTAATGAAGCCGCTGCTTGGGCAGCTAAGCTTGCAAAACCAAAGGTTGTAGCTGCATTCCCAATTACACCATCAACTCTCGTTCCCGAGAAGATTAGTGAATTTGTTGCCGATGGAGAAATGGACGCAGAGTTCATAAAAGTTGAGAGCGAGCACTCAGCAATTTCTGCATGTGTTGGTGCCTCTGCTGCAGGGGTTAGAACCTTTACAGCAACTGCTTCTCAAGGTTTGGCTTTAATGCACGAGATTCTCTTCATAGCGGCTGGTATGAGGCTCCCAATTGTCATGGCAATTGGTAACAGAACACTCTCAGCCCCGATAAACATCTGGAACGATTGGCAAGACACAATAAGTGAGAGAGACACTGGATGGATTCAATTCTATGCCGAAAACAACCAAGAGGCACTTGACTTGATATTAATCGCCTTTAAGGTTGCAGAAGATGAACGCGTTTTGCTCCCAGCAATGGTTGGATTCGATGCGTTCATATTGACCCACACAGTAGAGCCAGTTGAGATTCCAGACCAAGAGGTAGTTGATGAGTTCCTTGGGGAGTACGTTCCAAAGCACGCTTACCTTGATCCGGCTAGGCCTATTACTCAGGGTGCTCTTGGGTTCCCGGTTCACTACATGGAGGCAAGATACACAGTTTGGGAGGCTATGGAAAACGCGAGAAAAGTTATCAAGGAAGCCTTTGACGAGTTCGAGAAGAAGTTCGGTAGAAGGTATCACATGATTGAGGAATACAAGACAGACGATGCCGAGATAATTCTCCTCACCATGGGTTCACTTGCTGGAACACTCAAAGAGTTCGTGGATAAAAAGAGGGAAGAGGGCATAAAGATCGGAGCAGCAAAGATGACGGTTTACAGACCATTCCCAATTGAGGAAATTAGAGCCCTCGCTAAGAAGGCAAAGGTTCTTGCAATTCTCGAAAAGGACATCAGCTTTGGAATTGGCGGTGCGGTCTTTGCAGACACCAGCAGGGCACTCATAAATGAGAAAGAGAAGCCAATAATGCTTGACTTCATAATCGGCCTCGGTGGAAGAGACGTCACATTTGACCAGCTTGAAGAGGTTGTCGCGATTTCAAAGAAGGCACTTGAAGGAGAGAAGGTTGAAGAGGTCAACTGGATAGGATTGAGGAAGGAGATTTTGTGAGGTGATTATGATGGCAGTTAGAAAGCCCCCTATCACAACTCGCGAATACTGGGCACCTGGTCACGCTGCATGTGCCGGTTGTGGGCCGGCTATAGTCATGAAGCTCGCCACAAAGGCATTTAGTGAGGCTATGGAAGAAAAGTACGGTGATCCAAACGCTTTTGCAATAGCTCACGCCACAGGATGTATGGAAGTTGTCTCTGGTGTTTTCCCATACACAGCTTGGAAAGCCCCGTGGATTCACGTAGCTTTTGAAAACGCTGGTGCTGTAGCTAGTGGTGTCGAGGCCGCATGGAAGAAGCTTGGTAGAAAAGGAAAAATCCTTGCCATCGGTGGAGACGGTGGTACAGCTGACATTGGTCTCCAAGCACTCTCTGGAATGCTTGAGAGAAGGCACAACGTGGTCTACCTCATGTACGATAACGAGGCTTACATGAATACTGGTATCCAGAGGAGCTCATCCACCCCATACG
>Ga0182239_1000738_pt1 | contig 11565 bp, 13 predicted proteins | sample hydfrate6_PW_210_FD_132456 | JGI IMG/M metagenome (GOLD analysis project Ga0182239, IMG submission 132456) | Subsurface microbial communities from deep shales in Texas, USA - hydraulic fracturing test 6_PW_210 | ecosystem: Environmental > Aquatic > Deep subsurface > Shale gas/oil reservoir >...
GTATAAATTAATTGCTTCAGCTCTTTTATATTTAAATTAATATTATTGATTAATTTATTAAAATAATTAATTTTTTTAAAAAAGTATTTACAAATATTAATTTTTAGTTTATAATATTAAATATAGAGAGGGGTGAGATAAATGAATTATCCAATTCCAGATAAATGTCCTACCTGTGATGGAAAATTGAACGTAATTGAATTGAAATGCAGCAGCTGTAATACAAGAATTATTGGTAATTTTTATCTTGATGAAATTTTCCAATTAAATAATGAGCAGCAGCAGTTTTTAAAGATTTTTATTAAAACTCGGGGTAATATTAAAAATATGGAAAAAGAGCTTGATATGTCATATCCAACAGTTAGAAACAAATTAAGTGATTTAATAAAGACTCTTGGCTATGAAGAAGACTTTATTGAGGAAGAAAAGCAGGAGAATAGGAGAGAAATTTTGAATATGTTGGAAGCTGGAGAGCTGGCACCAGATGAGGCAGCGAAAAAGCTAGAAGAGATTTAATGTGGGTTTTAAATTGAAATAATGATTTTGTGTAATTTAGTCTTTGTTTTATCTAAAAATATAAGGCAGTAAAATTAAAAGGGGTTGAAAAGTAATGAAAGAAGAAAAAATGAGAATTTTAGAAATGCTGCAGGATGGAAAACTCAATGTTGAAGAAGCGGAAAATCTACTTTCTGCTCTGGGTGAGGATGATTCAGTAAATTTTAATACTGATCAAAGAAAAACAAGAGAAGATGATTCCAAAGCTAAGAAAAGACATTTAAGGATTATTGTTAATGAAGATGGAAAAGAGAAGGTGAATCTTGCTCTGCCGCTTGGAATAGCAAAAAGTCTTTTGAATTTTATCCCTCAGTCGGCAAAGGCAAAAATTTCTGAAAATGATATTAATTTAGATGCTCTGAGTCAGACACTTGATAATCTTTCAGAGGAAAAAGAAATTTTGAGAGTTGAAGATGATAATGAAACTGTTGTTATTCGGGTTGAGTAGTTAACCCTGACATGAAAAATATTATTAGGGTTTATAGAATTTTTTGAAACTAAGATAATAACTTCGGTAAGATAAACTTTTGAGATTTTTTTAAAGTTTTCAAAAAATATAAAAAGAGAAGATTTTTATTTTACTTGAATAATAGTAATTTCTGTAGTATAATATGGCTACAAAGAAAATTTTATGTAATTAAGATTTTAAAATTTCAAATAGGGGAGCCGAACTGGAGGCTGAGAGGATGAGCAATCATCGACCCATTACCTGATCCTGATAATGCAGGCGTAGGAAAATATAAAAATTTGTATTTAAGCCCTCCGGTTCTGGACAACAGAAAGGAGGGTTTTTTGTTATGCAAAATAAATTTTCAACAAGAATGTTAGCAGAAATTGGAGGAGCTTTAGCTTTAGCAGTTATTTGAATTTTCTTAAACTCTGGAGGATGCCTCAGGGTGGTTCGGTTAGTTTAGAAATGCTGCCCATATTTGTAATTGCTTTTCGCTGATAATTCATATCTTATCAGGAGTTATCTTTTTTGGAAGTTATGCACCTGAAAGACAGACATAGATTTTTTGATAAAATTTAATAATAACACAGGGGAGCCCCTATGGCTGAGAAAAGCAGAAGCTTTGACCCTTTTAACCTGATCTGGATAATACCAGCGGAGGAAAGTGTGTATATTTTATGAAGAACACAGTTCCTATTCAGGGCTGTGTTTTTGTGGTTTAAAGCTAAATTTTATCAGATTATTATCTATATTTATAGTTAATATGAAAGGAGAAAATGATGAAAAATAAAAAATTGACTTTGTCTGCACTTTTGATTGCACTCGGTACATTGACAGGTCATTTAGTTTATATTCCGGTTGGTGTTGCAAAAGCTTTTCCGGTACAGCATTTAATTAATGTTCTGTCTGCAGTACTTTTAGGTCCAGCCTATGCTGTTTTAAATGCATTTGTGATTTCACTTTTAAGAAATATGTTGGGAGTTGGTTCTCTGCTTGCTTTTCCCGGAAGTATGATCGGTGCTTTTTTGGCTGCTATTTTTTATAAAAAGTTTAAACACAAGCTCTGGGCGATAGCTGGTGAACTATTTGGAACAGGAATTTTAGGTGCAGCTGCAGCCTATCCAATAGCTAGATTTTTAATGGGAAGTTCTACAGCAGTTTTTTTCTTTGTAATTCCTTTTACTTTAAGTGCAGCAGGTGGTGTAGTTATAGCCTATCTATTTTTAAAAGCAGTTGAAAATGCCGATAGCCTAACTTTTATTGATGAATTGAACTAAGTATATATATAGTTAAGTACAAATAATTAATGTTTAAACAATTTGCTTTATATATTAATTAAATAAAAATAAGAGTGAAAGGAGCTGAAAAAATGAAAAAGGTATTAACTATTGCAGGTTCAGATTCTGGAGGTGGAGCAGGGATTCAAGCTGATCTAAAGACAATGACAGTACACGGAGTTTATGGTGCTTCAGTAATTACTTCTGTAACAGCACAAAACACCCTTGGTGTCCAGGGGATTAAAAATCTTGATGCAGAATTTGTTGCTGTTCAGATTGATTCTGTGCTCAGCGATATTAAAATTGATGCATTAAAAACAGGAATGCTTGGCAGTAGAGAAATTGTTGAAATAACTGCAGAGAAAATAGAAGAATATGGATTGGATAATCTGGTAGTAGATCCAGTGATGGCTGCCAGCAGTGGAGATCTGCTGCTTGCTGAAAATGCAGTAGAAAGTTATAAAGAAACGCTTTTTCCACTTGCAAAAATAATAACTCCAAATTTAATGGAAGCAAAAATACTCGCTGGTAAAGATCCTGCTGATGAACTAAGTTCAAAGTATCTTGCAGAAGAACTCTATAAATATGGAAGTGAATATGTGCTCATAAAAGGCGGCCATTTAAATAATGACTTTAAGAATAACAACTCTTCAAAAGCAAAGGGTTCAGCATACTTAGCAGTTGATCTGCTTTATGATGGCAGGGAATTTGTTGAATTTGAAGCTGAATATATTAATACTAGGCATACACATGGTACAGGCTGTACCCTCTCTGCATCTTTGGCCAGCAATTTGGCAAAAGATCTGAGTATTAAAGAGGCAGTTGCATTAAGTAAGACTTATATAACAGAAGCAATTAAAAATGGTTTTAAAGTTGGAAAGGGAAATAATCCTGTTAACCATATATTTTCATTATAGTAAAAGGAGATGATTTTTTGCTTAGAAAAGACTGGAACCTTTATTTAATCACTGAAGAACAATTATCTGAGGGGCGCAGCACTTTAGAGGTGGTTAAAGAAGCTGTCAATGGCGGTGTTGATGTTATACAGCTGCGTGATAAAAATTTAACTCTTAGAGAAAAATATTCGCTTGGCAGAGAGATTAAAAAAATCACAAAAAAATCAAAAGTCGATTTTATAGTTAATGATAGAGTAGATTTGGCTGCTGTACTTGATGCAGATGGTGTTCATCTTGGCCAGGATGATTTACCCTGCAGAGAAGCAAGGAGAATACTTGGAGCTGATAAAATTATAGGAATCACTTCTATAAAGACGAGAGATATTATTAAAGCAGAAAAAGATGGAGCTGATTATCTGGGCATTGGTTCGGTGTATAAAACTAACTCAAAAATAGTAGCTGAAGAAAAAGATGGTATAGGACTTGAAGGAATAAAGAAGGTTAAAAAAATAACATCTTTACCTGTAATTGCTGTCGGAGGCTTAAACAGCAAAAATGCTGCAGATGTAATTAGAGCAGGTGCAGATGCAGTATCCGTTATCTCATCTCTTACAGGTGCAGATGATATAAAAAGCAGTGCTGAAAATTTAAAAGAAATAATTAGAAAAGCAAAAAAAGAGAAGTGGTCTAAACTAGAAAGGAGCTAGATTTGAAAAATAAGCTAAAGCCAATTAATAGTGTTTATCAAAAAAGATGGCAGAAAATAAAAGAAATAATTCAAAAAGAAAAACTATTAATTCATCAGATTGGCAATGATGTTACATTAAATGACTGTGCCAGTATAATTTTAAACTGGGGAGCACTACCTGTTATGGCATATTCATCAGAAGAAGTATCTGAGATAGTAATAAATGCTTCTGCTTTAGTTTTGAATATTGGTACTTTAACTGAGATGAGGTTGAGTTCTATGTTAGCTGCTGGCAAAAAAGCCAACCAATTTGGGATTCCAATAATATTGGATCCAGTTGGTGTTGGAGCATCAGAGTACAGAACTAGGTCTGCAGAAAAAATTACTGAAGAACTTAATATATCAATAATCAAAGGAAATGAAGGAGAAATATCTGCTTTAGCTGGTGAAGATGCAGAAATAAAAGGAGTAGAGTCAATAGGAAATTATGCACAAATTCGCACCACAGTCCAGAAGCTGGCTGCAGAATTAAATACTATTGTTGTTGTAAGTTCTGAAATTGATGTTATTTCTAATGGTAAAACAACCCAAAAAATTACGGGAGGTAGTTCTTTAATGAAAGAGCTTGTGGGAACAGGCTGTATGCTTGCTTCTACACTTGGAGTTTTTGCGGGAGCAGCTGGAAAATCTGATTTTTCTATCTTTGAGTTAGCTGAAACAGCAGTCTATTATTATAATTTAGCAGCTGAAATAGCAGCAAAAAAAGAACTGACTCCAGCAAAATTCAAAATAGAATTTATGGACAATATTTATCTGCTGCAGAATGGATGCTTAATATAATATTCAATTAAGAATAATTGCCAAAGTAATGTTTTTAATTTTAGATTTTTGGCTAAGAAAAGTTTGATGTATAAAAATGTAATTTAATAATAAAAATACAGGAGGAATTAAAATGAAAATCAAAGATAAACTTTCAGTAAATAATGAGAAATTCAATCACGGAGCAGAGGATTTTGAGATCTGGTTTAAGAACAACAAGAATCTTTTTATGAGTGAATTCAATGCTCTAAAGAAAATGGTAACAGATCCAGAAAATTGTATAAGTGTTGGAGTAGGGAATGGACTTTTTGCAAAAAAATTAGGAATAAAAAAAGGTGTAGAACCTTCAGAAGGTATGGCAGAACTAGCACGAAAAAAAGGAATTGATGTTATTGAAGGTAGAGCAGAAGAGCTTCCACTAGCAGATGAAAGTGCAGAACAGGTGCTGCTCGGAACAATACTGGCCTATGTAGATGATAAAAAAAAGACTGTTCAAGAGGCTTATAGGGTCTTAAAAAAAGGTGGAGAGGTGATAATCTCTATTTTGCCTGCTGAGTCTTCATTTGGAATTCTCTATAGACTTGCCTCTATTGAAGGCTATTATTTAAATAAAATTTCGCCAAAATATCCTTATCCGATGGAATTTCTTGAAGGTACAGATTGGATTGGAACAGAAGAGCTGATAAAAATTATGGAAGAGGTAGGATTTAAAAAATTAGAGTTTATGCAGACACTTACTAGACATCCTAAATATGCAAATGAATTAGTCGAAGAGGCAGTAGATGGATATAAAAAAGGGGATTATGTGGTTGTTAAGGGGGTTAAATAAATTGCAGTTTAAAAGTCTTGTTGAAGAAACAAAAGATAATTGGAAGAAGGTAATTAAGCATCGATTTGTAGATCAGATTTTTGCAGGTGAGCTTGCTGAAGATATATTTAAGTTTTATTTGAAACAGGATTATTATTACTTAAATCAGTCGATGCGAAATATGGCAATTTTAATATCTAAGCTGGATGATGTTAAGGCAAAACAAAAATTAATTGCTGTATTATATAGTGAAGCTAATCTAGAATTTTCTGAATATGAAAAAATGCTTAGCTTATATAATATTAATTATAAAAACTATAATAATTTTGAGCTGAGTTATGCAAATATAGCTTATTCTAATTATTTGATTGCTGTCAGTTCTCAAAATACTTTTGCTGAAGGATTGGCAGCTCTAATCCCCTGCTATTGGCTTTATCTAAAAATGGCTGAAATACATGCTGATAAATTAAAGAAAAACCAAAATGAAATCTATAAAAATTGGGCAGCAGTATTTAAAAGAGATGAATTCAGTCAGCTGGTTGAAGATCTAATTTTTCTACTAGAAGCAGAATTTAGAGAAGAAAATTTTGAACTGCTTAAATACCACTTTAATAATTCGATAAAGTTTGAATATCAATTTTTTAATGATGTATACCACAAAAAAATCTGGAAAATCTGATTTAAATAACAATTGCAAAATCTTGACAAAAATGATAATGTATAAATAAGTAAATATTAAAAAAATTGAATATAATTTAAATTTAGTATTTACCCACCATGTATTTATTAATGTTTTTATATATTATCATTTAAGGAAGGTGGTATGCAGATTGGACTTTTTGGTAAACAACCCACAGTTTTGGAGAACTAATGGTGCAGGTGAAGATCTTCCAGAAAACTTAGAAGTTGAACTGGAAGATGGCAAGTTAAAGATCCCTGTAAAAGTAAAAGAAAAACTTGGTCTTGATGAGGATACTTCTGTTAATATTAAACTTGGTTCAAAAGGTTTTTATTTAGAGAGAAGTGATCCACTCCTGACCAGGGTATATATTGAACCGACAAGTGACTGTAATTTGAACTGCAAGACATGTGTAAGACACTCCTGGGATGAAGAAATGGGTCATATGGATTTTGATGTCTATAAAAAACTTATTGATGAATTAAAAGAGTTCAAGCATTTGGAGAAGATTGCATTCTGGGGAATTGGTGAGCCAACTTATCATCCTGAGATTGCTGAGATGATTGCATTAGCCTCAGAGCTGGGAGTTCAAACTCAGATGATTACTAATGCACTGCTTTTAGATGAAAAGAAAGCAAATGCTGTCTTAGATGCTGGTTTGGATAGTATAGTTGTTTCTGTTGATGGTACTTCTCCTGAAACAATGGCAGATATTCGCTCTGGTGCAGATCTGGCACGGGTGATTGAAAATGTAAAAAGATTTCGCAGTTTAAGAGATAAGAAAAAGCTTGAAACAGAAATTGGTATTGAGTATGTGATTATGAAGTCAAATGTTGATGAGCTTAAAGAACTGCGGAAATTAGCTTATGATCTGGGAGCTTCTTTTATCTTTTTGACAAATTTGCTGCCTTATACAGAGTCGATGACCGATGAAATTCTTTATTCATTTTCGATCAGCCGTTCTCAACCTGAAAAAAGAACTCATCACAGACCTGAAATATATCTTCCTCCTACAGATCTAAGAGAAGATATTATTAAAGATATTGCAGCTATTGGTGGAAAATCAAGTAATATCAGTACTACACAGGTGCCTTTTAATCCTCATCGCGGTTACTGTAAATTTGTAGAGGATGGGTCGATTGCTGTTAACTGGCGGGGAGAGATAAGTCCCTGTATTGCTCTAATGCACAGCTATGACCTTTATATTAGAGAAAGAGAAAAGCATATTAATAAATATGTTTTAGGAAATATTGGGGAAGAAGATTTAAATTCAATTTGGTACAGTGATGAATTTAAAAAATTTAGAAAAGATGTAAAGGAATTTCCTTTTTCCGACTGCACTCAATGTTCTGGATGTGAGATGTCAAAGGAAAATGAAGAAGATTGTCATGGTAATGAATTCCCGGTATGTGGAGACTGTTTATGGGCCAGAGGAGTTATTCAATGCCCCTAAATTTATAACTAAATTTTATATTCAATATAAGCTTAGCTTTTAATAAAAAAAATATTCACAAAAATATAAATTTTTCTAAAAATTAAGAAGGATTTTGGCCTTGTATATTTAATATGTATTATATAAAGCAAGAAATATTTTTATATACCTTCGAGTTATTTTGCCTAAAGAATTTTCCACGGCATTTTAACCGCTGGGTTGATGAAGAAATGAATCAGCCTCCCGTGCTTGGAAAGAAGAGTAAATCTAAGGAGGTATAACATTAATGGGTAAAATTTATGAGTACAATGTTTTAAGAGTTGATCTTACAAATGAGGAGATCAAAAGAGAGAAAATTGCTGGTGAGAAAGTCAAGAAGTTTTTAGGTGGTCGTGGTCTTGGATCAAAAATTCTTTATGATGAAATAGATCCTACTATCGATGCCCTTAGTCCTGAAAACAAATTAATCTATGCAACAGGATTATTAACAGGTACAGCTGCTTCAACAGGTGGCCGTTACATGGTTATTACCAAAGGACCTCTAACAGGTACAATTGCAAGCAGTAATTCTGGTGGATTTTTCGGTGCAGAATTAAGATTCAGCGGAAATGATATTATAATTTTTGAAGGTAAAGCAGAAAAGCCAGTTTATCTTTCCTTAAAAGGAGATAAGGCAGAGCTTAAAGATGCTTCCCATCTTTGGGGCAAAGGAGTTTATGAGACAACAGATACATTAATAGAAGAATTTGGCGATGAAAAAGCAAGAGTTAGCTGTATTGGCCCTGCTGGAGAAAATCTTGTTAAGTTTGCTTCTATAATGAATGAAAAAGACCGTGCTGCTGGTAGAACTGGTGTAGGTGCGGTAATGGGTTCTAAGAATTTAAAAGCTGTTGTTGTTAAAGCTGAAGAAAAACAGGTAGAGTATTTTAAAGATGAGATGATGGAAGTTGTGAGAAAACAAACTAAAACATTGAAAGAGGATGGTGTAACTGGAGAAGGTCTTCCTGCTCTAGGTACAAAAGTTCTTGACAATATTGTTAACTCACATGGTGCTTATCCTAGAAATAACTTCCAGTACGCAACATTTGATAAAGTTGACGAAGTATCTGGAGAAGCCTTAGTTGAAAAAGGTTATCTGCAGGGTAACAAAGGATGTTATGGATGTCCTATCCGCTGTGGTAGAGATACTAAGCTGCCTAATGGACAGCAAGGTGAAGGTCCTGAATATGAAACCGGCTGGGCTTTTGGTGCTCAATGTGGTGTAAGTGACTTAAATGCTATTGTACAGGCTAACTTCCTCTGTAATGATCTTGGTATGGATACAATTTCTGCAGGTGTAACAATTGGCTGTGCTATGGAATTATATGAAAAAGGTTATGTAGATAAAGAAGAATTTGAAAATGGTCCAGAATTGGCGTTTGGTTCTTCAGAATCGATAACTTATTATACAAGACAGATGGCTCTTCGTGAAGGATTTGGAGATCAGATGGCTGAAGGTTCTTATAGATTAGCTGAAGCTAAAGGTAATGCAGAGCTATCAATGAGTGTTAAAAAACAGGAATTACCTGCTTATGATCCACGTGGATTACAGGGTCATGGATTAAACTATGTTACTTCTAACCGTGGTGGTTGTCATGTAAGAGGGTATATGGTTTCTCCTGAGGTGCTTGGTGTGCCTGAGAAGCTTGATCCACAGGAATTAAAAGGCAAGCCTGAATGGGTTATTATATTCCAGGATTTAACAGCTGTTATTGATTCAATTGGAATGTGCCTCTTTACTTCATTTGCTCTTGGTTTAGAAGACTATACTGAAATTGCTAATGCAGGTACAGAGTTTGAATTTACTCCTGAAGAAATGCTGGAAAATGGTGAAAGAATCTATAACTTAGAACGTCAGTTTAATCTTGAAGCAGGAATCACACCTGCAGAAGATAGATTACCTGATCGTTTTGATGATCCTCTACCAGATGGTACATTTAGAGGTGTTAATACTAAATATAGAGAAATTCTGCCTGAGTATTATGAGTTGCGCGGCTGGCAGGAAGATGGCTATATTAGTGATGAAAAATTAGGAGAGATGGGACTGAAGTAAATGTCAGTTAAAGTTAAGTTCTATTCTTTGTTTAAAATAAACTTAAAAAGTTCAGGAAAAGAATATCAAATAGATGGTGAAATCACCGTCACAGATTTGATTTCTATGCTGGACGATGATTATGACGGATATTTTAGTCATAAATTATTGGATGCCGGGGAAATTGCTCCCGGCTCCATCATTTTAATTAATGGAGAGAATGTTATTCATATTGATGGTCTTGACTCAAAAATAAAAGATGGAGATACAATCACTTTATTTCCTCCATCAGCAGGTGGTTAGATGAAAGACTATCTTAAAAGACAGCTGGGATTATTTTCTGAAGATGAAAGAGAACTGATTTCTGATTTAAATGTTATGATAGCTGGTGCAGGTGGACTTGGTACTAATCAAGCTATTCAACTTCAGAGGATAGGAATTAATAAGATTTATCTTTATGACTATGATCAGGTTGAAGTATCTAATTTGAATCGCCAGCTCTGCTACGGCAGAGAGGATATTGGCAGATATAAAGTTGAAGCTTCACTTGAATTTCTGCAGAGTTTTAATCTCGAAACAGAGATTATTCCTAAACAGGAAAAAATAACTGAGAAAACTGAAATACCTGCAGACATTGATATAATTTTTGATGCTCTAGATAATTTTGAAACACGTTTTATCTTAGAAGATTTAGCTGCAAAAAATAATTTAGCTCTGATTCATGCTGGTGTTGAAGGGTTTTTTGCTCAGCTGATGCTTATACTGCCGGAGAGTAAGACTTCTCTTAAAGATATTTTCGCGGGAGCTCAAAAAGGTGATGTACCAGATGTTTTTTCACCAGCTGTAACAATTACAGCTGCATTTCAAGTAATTGAGGCTGTGAAATATCTTTTAGACAGAAAAGAAGCTCTTGAAAATGAAATTCTTCATATTGATATGATCAATAATGAAATTGATAGAATCAGATTATAGTCTTGATTTTAAGAATAATTAAGTTTAAAATATATATAATGATGTTTTATAAGCCCTGCTTCGATAGAGGGCTTTATTTAATGTATAATAAAACTAAAATCAGCTATAATTATCAGTCGGCAGCAGTGCTTTTTGAGGAGAGGAGGTTAAAAAATATGACTGCAGAAATATATCACTTATTTCACAGTGGAACAGTAGTAAAATATAATAATAAATTATATATATTTGATTATTATAAAGATGAGCTGGATTCGGAATCTGAGCAAGATGATAATTTAAGTTCATTGGAAAAAGGTATAATTAGACGAGATAGTTTTGAGGATATAGAAGAAACAATTATTTTTGTCAGCCATGATCATCACGATCATTATAATAAAGTTATTTTTGATTGGGAAGATTATTGTCATAACTGTACATATATTTTAGCTGATCAGGTAAATTTAGAAGCGGAGCTGAGTTCCAAAGATAATCTTTATCAAATTGAAGCAGATCAAGAATTGAGATTAGAGGATTTGACTGTTAAAACTTATGGAAGTACAGATGAAGGTGTTTCGTTTTTAGTGAAAGCAGATGGGCTCAATATTTTTCATGCTGGAGATTTAAATTGGTGGAAGTGGAAAAAATTTAGTCACAGAGTACAAAAAAGAGAAGAAAGAGGGTTCAAAAGAGAGATTGACAAGATAATTGGAGAGAAAATTGATATAGCCTTTGTGCCTGTAGATCCAAGATTAGAGGAGTATTATTATCTTGCAGGAGAATATTTCATAGAGCAGATAAAACCTGGGATCTTTATTCCCATTCATTTTTCTTCTAATTTTAAAATAAGGACATTTGTCCGCCCCTAATCAAGTTCGACTAACAAAAGAATTTGATATAATATATAGTTAAGGGGGGACAACCAATGCCTAAAACTGAAC
>Ga0182239_1000740_pt1 | contig 11561 bp, 10 predicted proteins | sample hydfrate6_PW_210_FD_132456 | JGI IMG/M metagenome (GOLD analysis project Ga0182239, IMG submission 132456) | Subsurface microbial communities from deep shales in Texas, USA - hydraulic fracturing test 6_PW_210 | ecosystem: Environmental > Aquatic > Deep subsurface > Shale gas/oil reservoir >...
AGTAATAGGTGGTCAGTATGCTCAGGTTTTAAAAAATTGTATGGAGGAGATAGAAAAACAAATCAAAAATAATGTTCCTTTTTCACCAAAAATAGTAGTTTCTACTTTAGGAGATGAAGTCTATTATCTTGGTGCTATAGCTAATTCTCTACATAATATTGAAAAACAGTTGATCAAAAAATATTTTATTGAGTAAATAATTTTTAATATCTTTTCTGATACTCTAAGTCTTATTTAGAAAGTGAGGTTAAAATGCTGCAGTTTATAAATGGCCAGGTTATAACTCCTTATCAGATTAAAAAGACTAATGTTCTAATAAAAAATGGGAAGATTAAGATTGTTGGTGATCAAATAATTTCTGAAGCAAAAACAATTGACTTATCAAATTGTTTTTTAGCTCCTGGTTTTATTGATATCCATCTTCATGGTGGAGGAGGAGCTGACCTAATGGATGGAGATGTTGATTCAATTATAAAAATTGCAGAAACCCATTTGAAGTATGGTACAACAGCCATGTATCCAACAACTCTTACTGCTAAAGATAAAGAGCTATTTAAATTATTTGAAAATATTGGTCTAGCGAGAGAAAAAAATAAGAACGGAGCCCGGATTATGGGACTCCATTTAGAAGGGCCTTATTTGTCAGCAAATCAAAAAGGAGCTCAGGATGAGAGATATCTTAAAAGACCTAACAAAGAACATTATCGAAAAATAATTGAATCATCAAAAGAAATTGTTAGAGTTACATCTGCTCCAGAAATAGAAGGAGCACTAGAATTAGGAAATTTCTTAAATGAAAGAGGAATTATAGCCTCTATAGGTCATACTGATGCTGAATACCAAGATATGATAAAAGCTTTAGAAAATGGATATAGTCTGCTAACACATTTTTATTCGGGAATGAGTAATCTAAAAAGAGTAAATGGGAAAAGGATTTTAGGAGCTGTAGAGAGTGGTTATTTATTTGACGAATTTAATGTAGAAATAATAGCTGATGGTTATCATCTGCCACCTGAGTTATTGAAATTAATATATAAAATCAAAGGCTCAAATAGTATAGCTTTAGTAACAGATGCTATGCGGGGAGCGGGAATGCCAGAAGGAAAGTCTATTTTAGGAAGCTTGGAAAATGGAATAGAAGTTATAATTGAAGATGGAGTTGCAAAGATGCCAGATAAACAGGCCTTTGCTGGAAGTGTAGCAACGATGGATAGACTAGTTAGGAATATGGTTAATCTGGCAGATGTTCCTTTAACTGAAGCTGTAAAGATGGCAGCATTAACACCTGCTAAAATAATGAAAATTGATGACAAAAAGGGTTCTATTTCTGCTGGCAAAGATGCAGATTTAGTAGTTTTAAATAAAGATTTAGAGGTAGAGTATACTATATTATCTGGAGAAATTAAGTTTAAAAAGAGTTAATTAATCATTATTTTAGGGAGGAGATTCTTAATGAAAATAAATATTCATGAAGACAAAAAAAATACAAGCAAATTTGCTGCAGAAAAAGCAAAAGATATTTTAATTGAGACTATTGAAAAAAAGGGGAAGGCAGTATTTGTTATCGCTACTGGTAATTCGCAGTTAGATTTTTTGGATTATTTAGTCAACCTTGAAGATATTGACTGGTCAAAGACTACTTTATATCATCTTGATGAATATGTTGGTATAAATGAAGATCATCGAGCAAGTTTTCGCAAATATATTAGAAATAATTTTATTTCAAAAGTTGGTGAAATTAAAAAAGTAAACTTGATTGATGGTATGAATAACCCAGAAAGAGAATGTCAGCGACTAAATAAAATAATTGCTGAAGATGAGATAGATATTTCTTTTGTAGGAATAGGGGAAAATGGGCATTTAGCTTTCAACGAACCGCCAGCAGACTTTGAGACTGAAGATCCCTTTATTGTAGTTGAATTAGATGAAATGTCCAGAAAGCAGCAGGTAAAAGAGGGCTGGTTTGATTCAATAAAAAGCGTTCCTAAAAAGGCTATTACAATGACAATTAAAGAAATAATGAGTTCAGAACACATAATTTGTACAGTTCCAGAAAAAAGAAAAGCTGAAGCAGTAAAAAATTGTTTGGGCAATGAAATTATTACTCCTGATTATCCAGCTTCAATTTTAAAAAAACATAAAAGTACTTATGTTTATCTAGATGAAAATTCAGCTGAGCTACTAGATTTATAAAATAAATTCATAAAGTTTAATTATGAATATTGAAAAATCTAAAGTTAAATTTCAGAAAATTAGATCAACAAATTTTAAAAGAAGGTGATGAAGTGGTTAAAAATATTAAAAAATTAATGTTTTCATCAAGAATTTTTAAAGATAATATTGATGCTGCTTTGGATTATGCTCAAAGAGAGGACTATATAGGTGTTGAATGGTATTTAAATTATATTAGACTTCCAATTAATAGTGAATCAATGGAAAATATTTTTAATAAATTTAGAAAGTATCCTAATCTATATTATACATTTCATCTTCCAACTAAAGATATTGAAATAGGTCATATTGATCCAGAATTAGCTTCGGCATCTCTAAAATATTTGAAAATGTATATAAGTTTATTAAGTCCCTGGTTTAAAAAACAAAAATATCGCTCGATTTTAACAATGCATATTGGTGCTAATGGAATTTCGATGGAGAGTTTAGATTGGCAGCGGACAAAAGAAAATATTAAGGAGTTAGCTGAGCATGCTTATAATTCAAATGCAGTTTTAAATATTGAAAACTTAAAAACTGGTTGGACATCTAATCCAGAATCACATTTAAAGTTAATTGAAGATACTAAGGCTCAAATAACTTTTGATTTTGGTCATGCAAGCTCCAGTGCTTTAATTAGAGAAAAGGAGCTTTCCATAGATGAATATTTAAATAAGTTACAAAGAGTTTCGCATATGCATTTTTATGATTTTGAGACACTTGATACTGGAGAACATATCCCACCAAAAAGCTGGCATCAAATAAAAAAAGACTGGCAGTTGATTGATAAATATAAAGATATATCTGGAATAGTTTTAGAACTTACAAGTATTGAAGATTTAGCGAACACAAGAAGTTTAATTTTAAAAAATCTGTCATAAGTTAATTTATGACAAGCGGGGGTGATAGGCAACTAACTAAAATTTATAGTCCATTAGTCTTGCTTAGCTGTTTAGGCAATTTATTAAAAATAGGGGGATTTATCAATGAGAAAATCTATTGTTTTATTAGTCTTATTAATGATTTTTTTATTAATTAGTCAAGGTGCAGCTGCTGAAGATGAACTTATTGTCTGGTGTGCAGCCTCTCCAAGTGAAGGGGAAACTTTAATTGAAGCATTTGAAGAAAATTACCCTGATATTGATGTTAAAATGATTAGGGCAGGCTCTGGGGAAATTTTGACACGCTTACAGGCAGAACAGCCAAGACCAAGTGGAGATGTTATTTTAGGAATCGCTCAGGAATCTTTTGAAGGATATTACGATTTATTTGAAGGTTATAAGACTGCAAATCATGATGTTATACCTTCTGATTTAAGAGATGATGCTGAAGACCCAAAATATTATGGTTATTCTCTACCTCTACAGGCCTTTATGGTAAATACAGATAGACTTTCTGAAGATGAATATCCTACAAGCTGGGAAGACCTTGCTGACGAAAAGTATAAAGGTGAGGTAATTATGGCCAATCCTGCTATGTCGGGATCTGCTTATTCTCAGGTTTTTCAAATGTATGAGATATATGGAATGGAATTCTTAGAAAAGTTAGTTCCTAATGTAGTTTTTGTATCTTCTTCAACAATGGTTCCTGAAGCAGTAAGTAGAGGTGAATACTCTATAGGAGTTACTGGTGAATATAATATTGCTGACCATATAGCAAAAGGTTCCCCTGTTGCTGCAGTTTATCCTGAAGAAGGAACAGGTATAAGATTTGACGCTAGTGGTATTGTAAAAAATGGGCCCAATCCAGAATCTGCAAGAGCATTTATGGACTTCCTAACAACAAAAGAAGCTTATGAGATTATTTTAGAGGTTAGAAAAAGAAGAACAGCCCATCCAGAAGTAGCAACACCAGCTGGTTTACCAGCATTTGAAAATGTTCCTACTAGAGAATATGATGCTATAAAAGCTCAAGAAATAAGAGAAGAATTAACAATGGATGTTTCTAACTTAATTGAATAGCAAATTTGTTGTTCCTTCCGGGCAGTTCTAAAAAGCTGCCCGGAACTAAGATTATTGAGTTGAGTGGCAAGGGAGGTATTAATGTGAGTTCTAATTTAAGATATAAAGACGTGAAAAAAACATTCGTAGCCAAAGGCAAAAATGTTGAGGCTTTAAAAAGTATTTCTTTTGATATTAAGCCAGGTGAATTATTTTGCTTATTAGGCCCCAGTGGTTGTGGTAAGACAACACTTTTAAGATGCACAGCAGGTTTAGAAATTCCTACTTCTGGAAGTATTTTTTATGGAGATAAAGACATTGCAAAAATTCCACCTTTTAAACGCAATATTGGGATGGTTTTTCAGAGTTTTGCTCTTTATCCTCATATGTCAGTTTTTGAAAATGTAGCCTATGGTTTAAGAATCAGAAAAGTTCCGGAGCCTGAAATCAAAGAAAAAGTAGAAAAAATTATGGACCTGGTAGGAATGGCTAAAATTCTTAAGAGAAACCCCAGTCCTACAGCTTTATCTGGTGGGCAGCAGCAGAGAGTTGCAATTGCAAGAGCTTTAGTTTATGACCCTGAGATACTATTATTAGATGAGCCTTTAGCAAGTCTTGATGCCAAAATTAGAAGAAGATTAAGGGCAGAAATCAGAAGGATCCAAAAAGCCACTGATATTACAACTATTTATGTAACTCACGATCAGGAAGAAGCTATGGCAATAGGAGATCGTCTGGCAATAATGAATAGCGGTAATGTAGAACAAATTGGTTCTTCCGAAGAAGTTTATAATAGGCCAAATAATAAATTTGTAGCTAATTTTATAGGTAAAATGAACTTTTTCCCTGCAGAAATTTTAGAAGATAATCTAAGTGATTTAAATAAAAAGCAAGAGATTAAAGTAAAGTTTAATAAAAATGATAAAATAATAAATATTAAACCAAAAGAAGTAAAAAATAAAGGCAAAAATGTCACTCTAGCCATTAGACCTGAAAAACTGATGATTAATGATAAAGAAACTTCTGACAGTATTTTTTCTGCTAGAGTAAGAATAGTTCAGCATTTAGGTCAATTAGTTAGATATGAAGTTATAGCAGAATGGGATAAAGATTCTAAAGACCCTGTTCCTATTATTATTGATATGATAAATCCAGTTGTAAAATTAAGAGAAGGAGATCAAGCTTATATCAACTTAACCCCTAACAGCATTATTATTTTTCCTGGAAGGGAGGAAAAATAAATGTTCAATAAAGTTAAAGAATTTTTCCAAAGAGATATTACTCCTTATTTAATTTTGAGCATCCCTTTAATTTTTTTACTGATATTTTTAATCTGGCCAGTTGGCACAACAATTTTAAGAGCATTTGCAGAGCGAGGCCAGGATTTTTCAATAACTAATATCACATTTAGTAATTTCGAGAACTTTGTAGACTCAAACTTGTATCGGAGAAGTTTTTATAATTCTTTTTTAATCAGCTTTTCTGTAGTTTTTTTAACTCTTTTAATCGGGGTTCCTATGGGTTATTTTGTGGCAAGAGTTGAGATGCCCTTCAAAACACTGATTCGTACTCTAGGTGTATTGCCACTTATTATGCCTTCTTTTGTGGGAGCTTTTTCCTGGATTATTCTTTTAGGAAGGAATGGTGCTTTAAGAATAATTGTCAACAGATTTTTGGCTATTTTTGGTTTGGCTTTACCACCGATATATGGTATGTTTGGTATAATATTTTCTATGACGATGTTGTATTATCCATTTGTATTTTTGTTAACTTATGGAGCTTTTTCTTCAACAAACCCTTTATTAGAAGAATCAGCAATGTTAATGGGAGCAAAACAATCTAAGATTTTTAAAACAATAACTTTTCCGCTTGTATTACCGAGTATAGGTGCAGCAGTAATTTTAGTTTTCATTAGAGCAATAGGTAATTTTGGGATTCCATCAGTAGTTGGTGGTCAAGAATATGTCCTACCTACTTTAATATATTTTCGAGTTAATGGATTTTGGGATCTTAATGGAGCGGCTGCTATAGCGATAATTAGTGTAATTATTACAAGTGCAGCTTTATTACTTCAAAAATATGTTATAAGTGTTAGGGAATATGAAACTATTACTGCAGACAGAAGTGAACAAAAATTGCATAAACATCCTGTAATTAAAGTAATAGCTATGGGATATTGTTCTATAGTGTTATTTGTATCTTTATTACCTCAAATTACATTATTTATTATGTCATTCTTTGAGCAGTGGAATGGAATTTTACCAACAGGTTTTACTTTTTCTAATTACAATGCTATTTTAACTTCTCTGGATTCTATAAAAAACTCTTTGATTATTGTTTTATCAGCTTCAGTATTAGCAGCTATAATTGGAAGTTTAGTTGCATATATCACAGAACGTAAAAATCCTAAAGGTTCAGCAATTATTGATTTATTAGTAATGGCTCCATTTATCCTGCCGGGGATAGTTGTAGCCGTAGCTTTATTAAATGCTTTCAGTTATCCAAGTCCTTTGATTATATCTGGTACCTTTTACATTATGATAATTTCCTTTGTAATCAGAAGAACACCTTATGTATATCGTTCAGTTGCAGCCAGTTTAACTCAACTTGATGTTAAATTAGAAGAATCTTCTATGATATGTGGAGCAAGTTGGGCCTGTACTTTTAGAAAGGTTAGTTTTCCTTTAATACTACCAGGTATTATTTCTGGAACAATTTTAACTCTTGCAACTTTGCTTAAAGAATTAAGTACTTCCATTCTTTTATATTCTGCTAACACAAAAACTTTACCAATTCAGATTTATTATGAAGTTAGTGATGGTAATTTTGGCACAGCAAGTGCTTTATCAGTACTTTTATTTGTAGTTGTCTTCATTATAGTATATTTGATGAATTACTTTTTAGGTAATAAAGTATCATCTAGTTTTAAATTAGGTTAGAATATACAAAAAAACAATGTGACTAATTAATCCTCTTGTGATAGAGCAGTTTTAACTGACTGACTATTATAAGGGGATTAATATTTATCTTTAGGAAAATAATGATTTCATATATTTTTCAAAAAAAGCTTGTCGAATTTTATCAATTAGATTGAATTGTTAATTAAGCTGATATATAATTAATTTACCATTTATTATAAAAAAATATTACATATAACTAAATTTATATTTTTCTAGTTTTAGAGATTAATTTAGAGATAAGTTAAATTTAAAATAAATATGATTTAAGAGGATGATTATATGCCAGAAATAAGATCCATACCACTTTCAGTACCCAATCTATCAATGGACATAGTTGAAAACATAAAAGACACCATAGAATCAGGATGGGTATCAACAGGTGGTAAATTTATAAAAGAATTTCAGGAGAAGATGGAAAAGTACTTAAATGTAGAAAGAGCAGTAGCAGTACAGAGTGGGACAGCCGGTTTACATCTTGCAATGAGAGTTTTAGGAGTAGATCGTGATCATGAAGTAATAGTTCCTACTGCAACTTTTATTGCAGCAGTAAATCCAGTTACCTATCTGGGAGCAGAACCTGTATTTATGGACTGTAGAGATGATATCAACCTCGATCCAGATAAATTAGAATCATTTTTAGCTAATGAATGCAAAATGGTTGCTGGTCAGGTAATTAATAAAAAAACAGATAAAGAAATAAAAGCCATTGTAGTAGTTCATGTCTTTGGTAATCCAGCTGATATGGAAAAAATAATGGAAATAGGAGCTAAATACAATCTAAAAGTAGTAGAAGATGCAACAGAAGCCCTTGGTTCCTATTATACTTCTGGTAAATATCAAGGTCAGCACTGTGGAACAATTGGAGATATCGGAGTTTATTCCTTTAATGCCAATAAGATAATTACTACCGGTGGTGGTGGAATGATGGTGTCTAATCACCCTGAGCTTTTAGAAAAGGCATCATTCTTAGGAGTACAGGCTAAAACAGACCCATTATACTATCAGCATGATGAAATAGGATATAACTACCGGATGACCAATATTCAGGCAGCTTATGGAACAGAACAGATAGATAGATTAGAAGATTTTATAGCAACTAAAAAGAAAAATTATCAGCTTTATAAAAAAGCAATAGCAGAAATTGATGGTTTAAGCTTATTACCCTTTAATCAGGGAACAAGAGCCAACCACTGGTTTTATGCAGTAATAGTTGATCAGGAACAATACGGAATCGATAGAGACGAGCTTTTAAGGAAGTTAAATGAAGTTAAGATTCAGGCCAGACCTCTCTGGGGATTAATTCATCAGCAGAAACCTTATCTTAATAATCAGGCTTATCAGATTGAAAAAGCTCAGCATTATGTAGATCATTTAATTAATATCCCCTGTTCTTCTAACTTAAGTGAAGAAGAGGTAGCAATTGTAGTGGAGTGGTTAAAAGAGTTTAGCAAGTAGCCGAGGAGTGATTAGATGTTTGAAAAATTATACAAGCTTTATACAAAACCAAGGTTGATTGTTTTAGATTTAGTTTTAATTAATTTAGCAATGTTATTAAGTTTTTTCTTAAGATTTGATTCAGCCTGGTTTCAGTATTTAGATCTCAGATATTTTATTTCCATTACAGCAATCAGTTTTTTAATTTTATTTTTTTCAAACTTATACAACAAGATGTGGCAGTATGCCAGCATGGCAGAACTATACTCAATTTTAAGAATTACAGCAATTATAAATGTTGTCTTTATAATCTATTTATATTTCTCGACGATATCCTTTCCCCGCAGTATAGTTATTATTAATGCTATGACAGATGTTATTTTTCTAGGGGGTTCGCGTTTTGCTATAAGAGCTCTCAGAGACTACATAATCAAGCAAAACAGTAAAGGTGCTAAAAACAGAGTTTTAATTATTGGGGCTGGAGATGCTGCAGAAATTGTAATTAGAGAAATGCAGAAACACCCAGAGATGGAAAAAGAGATAATTGGTCTAATCGATGATGATCCAGCCAAAAAGAACTTAGAAATCCACGGCAAAAAAGTTTTGGGTAATAGAAATGAGATACCAGATATACTTGAAAATTATTCAGTCCATGAGGTAATTATTGCTATTCCATCAGCTGAAGGTAAAACAATTAGGGAATTTTATGAGCTGAGCAATAAAAAAGGGGTAACAGTAGAAATAGTACCTGGTGTTTATGAAATTTTAAATGGTGATGTTAGTCTAAGTCAGATTAGAGAGGTAAAAGTAGAAGACCTTCTAAGAAGAGAACAGGTTGACTTAATAGATGATGAGATATCTGCTTATTTAGAAAACAGAAGAGTTTTTATTTCTGGGGGAGCTGGATCAATCGGTTCAGAACTCTGTCGTCAGATAGCAAAATTTAAGCCAAAAGAAATTATAATTTTTGATATTAATGAGAATAACACCTACTTTTTAGAACGTGAGCTCAAAAATAAGTATCCAGCAATTACAGTTAAGTCTATGATTGGAAGTATCAGAGATAGAAATAAATTAGAACAGGTATTTGAAGAATACAGGCCGGAGGTTGTGTTCCATGCTGCAGCCCATAAACATGTACCGCTGATGGAAACTAGTCCGGAAGAAGCTGTTAAAAACAATATTCTGGGAACTAAAAACCTGGCTGAAACAGCTGCTAAATATTCGGTCAGACGCTTTGTTTTAGTTTCAACAGACAAGGCTGTAAATCCGACCAATGTCATGGGAGCTTCAAAAAGAGCAGCTGAGATGATTGTGCAGTCACTGAACAGGAAAAGCAGGACTAAATTTATGGCAGTTCGTTTTGGTAATGTTTTAGGCAGTGAAGGTAGTGTGATTCCATTATTCAAAAGGCAAATTGCAGATGGTGGTCCTTTAACTGTTACTCATAAAGAGATTACCCGTTATTTCATGACCATTCCTGAAGCATCACAGCTTGTTATTCAGGCAGGTGCTCTTGGTCAAGGCGGAGAAGTTTTTGTTTTAGATATGGGAGATCCAGTTAAAATTATTGAACTAGCAGAGGATCTAATTTCTCTCTCAGGTCTAACTCCATATGAAGATATAGATATTGAGATTGTTGGTTTAAGGCCGGGAGAAAAGCTATATGAGGAACTTTTATGTGAGACTGAAGAAAGCAGTCCTACAGAACATGAAAGGATATTTATTAATGATTTAGAAACAATAAATACTAATAAAATCGAGGAAGCGATTAATAAACTTAAATATCATGCTGAAAATAGAAATCAGGAGAAATTAATTTTTGAACTGGTTGAGCTGGTGGATACCTATCAACCAAGGCGGGATAATGTAGAAAAAATTGACTTTAGAAAGAAAAAAGATGCTTAAAAAATTTGCAGTTTGGATCTCAGTTCTAATCTGGATGGGAGTTATCTTTAACTTCTCAGCTCAAAATGCTGAAGAATCATCAAGTTTAAGTCAGGGCATCAGTAAAATATTATATAACACTATCAGCAGTCTACCAGGAGTAAAAATTGAACTTAGTTTATTCCACAGTTTATTAAGACAGACAGCCCATTTTATAGTCTTTCTTATTTTAGCTCTGCTCTTAATTAACGCTTTTAGAATCAGTGGCCTTAATTTTAATCGTTCTGCTCTATATACCTTCATTTTTGCTGTTATCTATGCAGCCTTAGATGAATACCATCAGAGCTTTGTCCCCGGCAGAACAGCTGAGTTAAAAGATATTGTTGTAGACAGCCTGGGTATTGTTTCTGGGCTTGGACTCTATAGAGCTATTTTATTCTTTTTTGCTTATTTCAAGTAATTTAAATTGATGCTGTAAAAACTGAAAATAGTTTAACAAAGTGTCTGAAAATAAGAAAATATCAGCTGTAATTATAACTCCTAGTGTCTTTTATTAGATGCTGGGAGTTTTTCTATTCTAATTAGGGACTTAATTATCCAAGAAAATAGATATTATAACAGACAAACTAAAATATAAATGCGATAAATCGACTTGCTAACCAAATAAATTGGTGGTATTATTGCATTAAATTAACAAAATCAAGTTTAACAAATTTTTTTACTAAATTATGTGAAAAAATATTCAAATAAATATATTAAAGAAACTTAATGCTTATAAAGACTGTTCTGACAGTGAAGTTAATGGCATAATAGATGGCATCGGGATGGTATTGAGGATGGAATGGGCAATTCTCTAGAACTATAACTAGCTCTATATCCAGCTCCAAAACCAACTCCAAAACTAAAACTAAATCCAAAACAAAGAAAACGCGGGAGAGTTCACAATTTTTGAAATTGGAACAAAAATAGCAAATTCGGGAGAGATAACTATGGACCATGAATTTCACTATTATATGACTTACTTAATTGCTGCTAGATCTGGTTTTAAGAATAAAGATGCCAAAATTTTAGCTTATTCCAGTCAGTATATTGATAATAATGATCACATTTTTAATATTAGTCCAGGCAC
>Ga0182239_1000741_pt1 | contig 11557 bp, 11 predicted proteins | sample hydfrate6_PW_210_FD_132456 | JGI IMG/M metagenome (GOLD analysis project Ga0182239, IMG submission 132456) | Subsurface microbial communities from deep shales in Texas, USA - hydraulic fracturing test 6_PW_210 | ecosystem: Environmental > Aquatic > Deep subsurface > Shale gas/oil reservoir >...
GAATATTGCATCCGGGCAAACTTTGTCTGATCGGCAACGGCGTGGTCCTGGATCCGGAAGTCTTTTGTCAAGAACTGGAGGGACTGCAAAGCCTGGGGGTTGAAGTAGGACCTGCCAGTCTGAAGGTAAGCCGCAAGACACACCTGATCATGCCCTACCATAAGCTGCTGGATACCGCCCGGGAGGAAAAGAAAAAAGGCCCGGACAAGATAGGAACCACTGGCCGCGGTATCGGCCCGGCCTATGAGGACAAGGTGTCCCGGGTCGGGGTGAGGGCAGCAGACGTGCTCAGGCCCAATCTCTTGCTGTCCAAGATGGAAAAGGCTGTTGAGGAGAAGAACATCCTTTTTCAGCATCATTTTGATATGCAGCCGGTCAAAATCAAAGATATGTGGGAGGCCATTCAGCCATGGACCGAGAGGCTGAAGCCATATCTGGCCGATGTCTCGGCGGAGATAGCAGCAGCCCAGTCAGCCGGAAAGCCGGTGCTCTTTGAAGGGGCTCAGGGAACTCACCTCGATATTGATCACGGGACGTACCCGTATGTGACCTCATCCAACACCCTGGCCGGGAATGCCTCGGCCGGGAGCGGCTGCGGCCCGGCTTCCCTGCACAAGGTCGTGGCAGTGGTCAAGGCATATACCACCCGGGTGGGGGCAGGGCCCTTTCCTACTGAGCTGGATGATGAGACCGGCCGGCATTTACAGACTCAAGGCGCTGAGTTCGGAGCCACCACCGGCAGGCCCCGGAGATGCGGCTGGCTGGACCTGGTGGTCCTCCGCGAGTCCAGCCGCTTAAACCGCCCGCAGGAGATCGCCCTGACCAAGCTGGATGTGCTCAGCGGATTGCCGGAAATTCAGGTTTGTACCCGCTATGTCTCAGCAGAGGGCGACCTGGTCTATCCCCCTCAGATGGAGAATGGACTGGGGCAGGTGGATCCCAGATATGAAACCCTGCCCGGCTGGGAAGAGGATATCTCCGGAGTCCGCTCATTTGATCACCTGCCCAGGGCTGCCCAGAATTATATCCGGTGTATTGAAGATGAGCTGGAGGTCAAGGTAGGGATCATATCTGTTGGCCCGGACCGGGAGCAGACCCTGCTGCGGTGAACGAAACGCAGGGAATTGGGGGCTGAATGCTGACAATGAAACAACACTGGTGTTTTTCTTTCTGGACTCAGGATGTCGCAGCGCACTGCCCAGACTGAAGTGGTAAGCGAACCACTGCCCGCATCCTTGTCCAAGCCGGAAGGACAGGAGCGGGTCGTGTCATTTCTGCATCGCCTTGCCAGCCATCCTCCGCAGGTGCTGTTGCTTGAAGGGGGGAGCCCGGAAGAGCGCCTGAGTTTGGGCATGTATTGGGCGGCAGTCCTTAATTGTTCGTCAGGTTCTCCGCCCTGCCTGCATTGTCCGGTATGCCGCCGGATTCAAGGCCAGAGCTTTCGTGACCTCTTTCTCTTTTCCGGGCTGGAAGAACAGATAAAAATCGACGAGGTGCGACAAGTTCGGGCCGACATGGGCCAGCGACCGGATCAAGGGTCCTGGCGGGTCATTATTTTTCATCAGGCCCAGGAGCTGACTTCTTCGGCTGCCAACAGTCTTCTCAAGGCCATGGAGGAACCGCAAGCCGGCAATGTCTTTGTCCTCCTCGCTCCTTTGCGGGCCTGGCTCTTGCCCACTCTGGTATCCAGGAGCCTGGTCCTGACCCTGAGCTGGCCGGTCTTGGTCCAGCAATCAGAACAAATCCGGGAATGGCTGCAACGCCTGACAGACTTTTGGCGCACCGGCCGGGGATTGTTCGAGCACACGGCCCGAAAAGGGGAAGTGTCCAGGGCCATGGTTCAGGAGGTTGTCAGTGCCTGTCAGCGGTCTTTGCTGCAGGCCATGCAGGATACGGGAGGTGACCAGATGGCCGAATTTCTGGCCCGGGCCCTGGATTCTGAGAGGCTGGCCAGGCTGGATCTGGTCCTGCATAAGGCCCATCAGGCCCTGAATCTGCAGACCACTCCCTCCTTGGTTCTGGACTGGGTAGCGGTTCAGGTGTGGTCCATGGTTCATGGCTCAAAAACTCAATAACCCATCAAGCCTGTTTTCATCCCAAGTAAAGTGATCTGTAATGCACATTGATGTCTCTTTTCTGCTCATTGCCCTGGGATTGGCCTTTATCCTGGAGGGGCTGCCCTATTTTTTGTTTGCCGAACGTATGCCTTCTGTGCTCCGGGCTCTCCTGGAACAACCTCCTGCTGTGCTTCGGATCATGGGAGTGGTGGCCATGCTGGCCGGGCTGGTATTTATTTATGTGGGGCGGTACTTCAGTTGATTTCACGGTCTCCACATCTTCCCGGCTGAAGCAAAACCGAGATCGTAAGTCAAAAAGGAAGGGAACTCTAAAATCTCAGGCAATGGCTGTGTGCAGCCAGACAATGCCGGCAGTCAGTGAGTGTCCGGTGACCCGGGAGAAGCCGGCCTGGCGCAGCTCCTCTTCAAGTGCAGGAGCAGACGGAAATGCGCAAATGGTTTCGGCCAGATATCTGTAGGCCTGTTTGTCTCTGGAGATAAGCCGGCCCAGGCGGGGCAGAAACTGGCTCAGGTACAGATTGTACATTCCGCCCAAGATGCGGTTCTGGCCAGAACCAAATTCCAGGATGCAAAATCGTCCCCCGGGGGCCAGCACCCTCCGGATTTCGGCGTAGGCAGCCGTTCTGGGCCGTATGTTTCGCAGACCAAAGGCGATGGTGACGCAGTCCACGCATTTGCTGGGCAGGGGAAGGCTTCGTCCGTCCGCTCCAAAGGGGAGAATCCGGGCATTTTTGATCTTGGATTGCCCTCTTTTAAGCATGGGCAGGGATATGTCCGCGGCCACGATGGTTAAACGGGGAACTCTGGCGTGCAGCAGCGCAGCCACATCCAGAGTCCCGGCGGCCAGATCCAGAACCACACCTCCGGCAGGCGGCGCCGCAGCCCGAACCAGGGCCCTGCGCCAGGACACATCCAGCCCCAGGCTCAAAGTACGGTTCAAAAGGTCATAAGCCGGCGCGATACGGCCGAACATTTCGCCTACGGCCCTGGAGGCCTGGGCCTGCAGGGAATGATCAAGGGGCTGGTGTTGTTTCATTATCCGGGGACAGTGATGGTGAAGATTCGATGGTGCGCAGGACTTCCTGATAGATGGGAGCAAAAAACTGGTCGAAGTTGTTGGGCGAGATGCGTCCCACCTCGATAAATTTGACGATGATCTCTTTGGTCACTTGTAAGGCCTGTTTCTGTATTTTGCTGTCCATATCTCACTTGCCAGCCTTTGAGGGCAGTTACGCAAAATCAAAACTGAGACAATCTCATTCGGCTCATGAGTGGTTTTTCTGGTTCACGGTTCAAATTTTGCAGAGGAAAATTTGAAAAAACCCGTCCGGAGGGGAAATGGCCTTGACCCAACATGAGACAAAGGCTCCGGACGGGAATGGGGAGAAACCGGAAAGCACCCCCCCTTTTTTGGCTCTCCAAAAGTAGATGACAAGCTGTTCTTATTCCTCTGATACCTTTGTTTCCCAATCCTGTTCTTCTTCGCGCAGGGCCTGGATCTCCTGACGAATGATCTGCGCGGCGGCCAGGGGCACAGTCTCTTCTATGCGCTGACTGAGTTCGGTCCACAGTTCGTTTTTCAGGGCGCTGAGAGTTTCCGGGCCCAGGGCATAGTTATTGATATCTTCCACCTTTTGGGCCAATTCCCGGACCTCTTCTTTCCGGGCAGCGAGTTTGTCCTGACAGACCGTTTCGATCTCCTGATGCAAAGTTTGCCGGGCCTTTGTGATCCGTTCTTCTACCATTTCCTCCAGGCGGTTGAGAATGCGATTCTCGACCTCTTTCCAGGACTCTCGGTTTCCCGAGCCTGTTCCTTGTTCCAGATGTCCAATTCTGGACTCAAGCGACTGCAGACTGGTCTGATCCACACTGCGTGAGGCAAGATCTTCCAGGCGCTGATGCAGGGCCTGCATTTGTTTCTCTGTCTTTGTTTTGCCCCCCTGATCATTTCTGGTCCCCCAATAGCCATCCTGGTCCGGATCAAGGTCCAGATCCAGTTCTTCAAAGAGATCTTCGAGATCGTCGTAGTCTTGATCCTCAAAGGAGGTCTGTTTGCTCCAGGACTTTTGGAGGGAGGATTGGGTCTGGGAATGGCTGCTGGTGTCAGAACTCCCGGAATCGTGCATTAAGGAAGAAAAATCGAAATCATCCTCATCTGATTCAGCTGGTTGCCTCTGGTTTTGAGGCCAATTGAGATCCGTGGTCTGGCCATGTGGAGTGCTGGTGTCATCATTTTGCTGCCTCAAGGCGGAAGGTTCGGCAGCCGAAGATTCATCTGGTTCTTCGACGACCTCGGTCAACTCAATGATATCGTGATCCTGATGGTCATCTTGGCTGGTGCGTGTGCTCATGACGATCTCGATTCAGTTATTTTTGGGGATGACATTCAGCGCAGTTTTGAAAGGGCCCATGAGCTTTTTCTTGCTTGCTTTTTTGAATATGGCACCCCAGGCAGCTGAATTCACTTTCCCGGTTGTGATAGGCATTGTAAGCGGCACATACTTCCTGGATCTGAGTGCCTGTGGCCCCTATCAGGTCGTGGCATCCAGGGTGAGAGCACTTGCGAGGAGGTTCTGACTCATCCACCCATTTATGATGACATGAGTGACATCCATTGGTTATATGCATGGCATGGGGCATGTTGACCGGTGCATATAATGGGTTGTCCACCTTGCCCTGAGCGTGATCCATGCGAATAGTTTCCGGGATGTCCATGGAGGCAGCCAGCAGCAGGGGAGAGCAGTAAAGAATGCTCAGTCCCAGACAGGCCAGGATAAAAACAAGAGCGCTGTTCTTATTTCTGTTCATTTCTTCAGCTTTTCCAGATCAATCCACGGTCTCTACACATTTGGCAAGGTGTCTTTGGATACGAAACCCCATACACATACTTGCATAAAAAGTGGAAGCAGTGCAAGGGGGCCTCGTATCACTCCACTTACAGATCGGGAAAGTTTATTTTTCGGGCAGCCTCCAGGGTCTGCTCCAGATCCTGATCAGTATGGGCAAAAGAGGTAAAGGTGCATTCAAATCCTGAAGGGGCTATATATATCCCTTCGGAGCGCATGTGGCGGTAAAAATGCGCAAACAGGTCGGTGTTTGCTGTCTTGGCTGATTCAAAGTCCGTGACCTCTGTTGGGGTAAAAAAGAGGGTAAAGGCTGAAGCCAGACAATTCAGTGAAACTGGCGCTCCCTTTTCTTCAAGGATATTTTTGAGTTCAGTGGCCAGCAGCTTTGTCCTCTGGGCCAGGTGTTCGTAGTCCATGTCCTTGAGCACAGACAAAGTGGCCGCTCCTGCAGCCATGGCCACGGGGTTTCCGGCCAGGGTGCCGGCCTGATATGTCTGCCCGCAAGGGGCCAGGTTTTCCATGATCTCTTTTTTCCCCCCAAATGCTCCCACCGGAAAACCGCCGCCAATGATTTTTCCCAGGCAGGTCAGGTCCGGAGTGACATCGAACATGGTTTGGGCTCCCCCATAGCCCATGCGAAACCCGGTAATCACCTCGTCAAAGATGAGCAGGCTGCCATGCTCCCGGGTAATGCGGCGCAGGCCAGGCAGGAAATCGGGCTGGGGAGGCACCAGGCCCATGTTTCCGGCCACAGGCTCTACAATCACAGCACAGATATCGGATCCATGCCGGGCAAAGAGGTCCTGGACAGTGCTGAGGTCGTTATAGGGCGCGAGCAAAGTGTCCTGGACTGTATGCTCCGGCACACCAGGGGTCCCGGGGAGGGAGAGGGTAGCCACCCCTGATCCGGCCTGGGCCAGCAGACTGTCAACATGGCCATGGTAGCAGCCAATGAACTTTAAAACCCTGCTCCGGCCGGTAAAAGCCCGGGCCAGACGCAGAGCGGTCATGGTCGCTTCTGTGCCGGAGTTCACCATGCGGACCATGTCCACCCCGGGCAGGGCCTGGGTGATGAGTTCGGCCAGGGAGATCTCGTGTCGGCAGGGAGCGCCAAAGCTGGCACCCAGGTCTACAGCCCGGTGCACGGCGTCCATGACCTCTTGTGGGCAATGTCCTAAAAGCAGCGGACCCCAGGACATGACATAGTCGATGAGCTCCTGGCCGTCTTCAGAGAATATGTGACTTCCCTTTCCCTGGCGGATGAAAAGCGGATCTGTGTGAACACCCTGGCAGGCCCGGACTGGACTGTTCACTCCGCCGGGGATGAGTTTTTGGGCTTTGGCAAAGAGTTCTGCTGATATGCTCATGCCCATGAACCTCCTTAATTTAAAAGTACTGCATTGAGGTCTTTTTCAGTTCCTGGTGGCTGAAGAGGAGCTCATATCGCTCCAGGCCGGTCTGGACCTGCAGCTGTTCGACCACTTTTCGGCAGTCGGTCTCGCTTCGGCCGTGGACCATGGTGTAAAGGTTAAATGGCCATTCCGGGCAATTCCGGCGTTGATAGCAATGAGTTATTTCCGGACGGGCACACATGATCCGGCTTACTTCCTCCATATCCCGGCAGCCCGGGACCTGCCAGGCGACCATGACATTCCAATCGTAGCCAGCTTCCTGATGGCGCAAGGTGGCTCCAAAGCGGCGAATAATGCCCTGGCTTTTCAGCTCTTGCAAGAGGTTCAGGACCTGCTGTTCGGATACATCTAATTGTTGGGCAATAGTTGCAAACGGGGTGGGCGAATCGGGCAATGTACCCTGAACCAGGCGGAGAATGCCTTGTTCAATGGAGTCAAAAGTGGGTCCATAGTGTGTATGCATGGAGGCAGCCTTTGGAAAAGGAAGGGCTGAATGTCTACAGTCTTTCCGGGTTCATTCACAGAGAACGGATGCTCCTCGACACGTGCTGTTTTGCTCGCCTGTGGACCATTTTTACCTTTTTACCGCCTTCCATGCAAGTTGTTGCCTTGACCTTGTCTTTACTTCCCGGTATCTGAAGGCAGAAGATGCAGGATGAGCAGTATCACGTGCTCACTGCCTCACAGAAGGGGCATATATGTTGTTCATACCTTTTTTCAACTTCTATCATTTGCACAGGTGAGGTCATGAAAATAACTGTGGTTGGGGCCGGAGCGTGGGGCACGACCCTGGCGGGACTGGTTGCGGACAAGGGCATACCCACATCTTTGTGGGTCAGGGAAGCGGAATTGGCTGCCATTATCAAGGAAACATCGGTAAACAGCTGGTTCCTGCCCGAAGTGAAACTGCCCGAGACCCTGGCCGTGTCCTCTGATTTGACCGAGTCATTGAATGATGCCAGCTATGTGCTCATGGCAGTGCCCTGCCAGTTTTTGCGCCCGATATTAGGCCATATGCGCACCTGCCTGACCCCAAATCCGGTTATTGTTTGCTGCAGTAAAGGAATCGAGATCGATTCCTTGAAACCCATGTCCGGGGTGGTCCATGATGAATTGGGGGACCTTGCCCCCCGGTATGCTGTCCTGTCCGGCCCCTCTTTTGCCAGGGAAGTAAGTCAAAAGCTGCCCACAGCGGTTACTCTGGGTACTGCAGATCCGGATTTGGGGACCAAGCTGCAGAACGTACTGTCCACAGAATATTTTCGTGTCTACCTGAGTCAGGACTACCGCGGTGTGGAATTGGGAGGGGCTTTGAAAAACGTGATGGCCATAGCTACGGGGATTTCCGATGGCCTGGAGTTTGGAGCCAATGCGCGGGCATCTCTGATTACCAGAGGTCTGGCTGAGATGTCCAGACTTGGAGAATCTTTGGGGGCCAATGCCCAAACATTTATGGGGCTTTCCGGACTCGGGGATCTGGTCCTTACCTGTACCGGTGATTTGAGCCGAAACCGGCAGGTGGGCCTTCGTATCGGACGGGGAGAGTCATTGGATTTTATTATCCAGAGCATGCATGCCGTTGCCGAGGGAGTGAAAACAAGCGAAGCGGTCCATGCATTGGGGCACAGGGCTGGAATAGAACTGCCCATCACCGACCAGGTCTATAGCATGCTGTATGCAGGCAAAGATCCGAAACACGCAGTGCGCGAACTCATGACCAGGACCTTGAAGGAGGAGTAAAGGCCAGAGAACAGATACTGCACGGATCAAAGGATCATATGCCTTATGGTACATTTGATATCACACAAGATCCTTTAACATCCTTAAAGGTTTTACTTTCTTCTTCTTGACAAAAAGAAGCATTCAACGTACAATAACTCGAATTTTAAAGAATATCAGTATGTTAGCGGGTCTGCTTTAGACAGGTTGGGCGTCACCTTCCTTCTGAAGAGTCTTCAATCGTCCATGACAGGGAGGATCATATGGAAAAGAAGGAAAAGAAGGCTGCGGTAGAAAAGAAAGCTGCAGAATCTAAGTCATCGGGCATTACCCCGAAAGATGTGACAATCTGCAAGGCCACGGAACAGATGCTGGAAAAGGCCAAGCGGGATGGAGTGGAGACTGCCTTTGATCGGGCCGCGAACATGAAAGCCTGTCCGATCGGAGCTGATTCAGCCTGCTGCAAGCACTGCTCCATGGGTCCATGCCGGCTTAATGCCAAGGATCCTTACGGTAAGGTCGGGGTGTGTGGAGCCACCATTGATACCATCCAGGCCCGCAACTTCGCCCGCATGGTGGCCTCGGGTGCGGCAGCCCATACCGATCACGGCATGAGTATGCTGGATGTATTTCGGGAAGTGGTCAACGGCGAGATTAAGGATTACAAGATCAAGGACACGGTCAAGCTGGAGCAGGTGGCTCAGTCCGTGGGAATTGAAACCGCTGACAGATCAGTGGAAGACATTGCCAAGGATCTGTATAAAGAGTTGGAGCGGACCTACACCCAGGTGGAAGGGGAGATCCCATTCATGTCCAGGGTTCCGGAAAAGACCCTGGAAAATTGGCGCAAGCTGGGGATTGTGCCCCGGGGAGCCATGCGGGAAATCATGGAAATCATGCACCGGACTCACATGGGTGTGGACCAGCATTATGAAAACATCACCAAGCAGTGCAGCCGTACAGCCCTTTCCGACGGCTGGGGCGGATCCATGGTGGCCACTGAGATCTCGGACATCCTGTTCGGGACCCCGACCCCGGTCCAGGCCGACGTGAACATGGGCTGCCTGAAGGAAGACTATGTCAATGTCATCGTGCACGGTCACGAACCAAATATGTTCGAGTCCATGCTGGCTTCAGTCAACGATCCGGCAATGGTTGAGGCAGCCAGGGAAGCCGGGGCCAAGGGCATCAATCTGGTAGGTATGTGTTGCTCCGGAGCTGAAATGCTCTCCAGACATGGAATTCCCCATGCCGGAAACTTCATGTCCACCGAGGCCATCCTGATCACCGGTGCAGTGGACGCTATGGCTGTGGATGTGCAGTGCATTAAGCAGGGTCTGGTCCCGGTAGCAAAATGCTACAATTCCTATCTGTTTACCACCAACCCCCGCTGCCATATAGAAGGTGCCGAACATATTGAACTGGTGGAGCACGAACCGAGGAAGTGCACTGACGAAGTGGTGGTCAAGGCCATTGCCCGGTTCAAGAACCGGACAGCCCAAGTGGAGATCCCCAATATCGCCAATGCCGGGATTCACGGCTTCTCCCACGAGTACATCCAGTATATGCTGGGTGGAAGCTTCAGGGCCTCCTATAAGCCGTTAAACGACAATATCATTAACGGCCGTATCCGGGGCATTGCCGGAGTGGTCGGGTGCACGAATCCCAGGGTCAAGCACGACTGGGTGCATGTGGAACTGGTCAAGGAACTGATCAAGAACGATGTCCTGGTCCTGCAGACCGGCTGTTCACAGATATCCCTGGCCAAGGCCGGACTCTTGACCCCTGAAGCCGCCCACCTGGCTGGCGACGGGCTCAAGGAAGTGTGCGAAACAGTGGGCTGTCCCCCGGTCCTGGGCCTTGGGTCCTGCGTGGACAACAGCCGGATCCTGATCGCTGCTGCGGCTGTGGTCAAAGAAGGCGGACTGGGCGAGACCATCGCGGATCTTCCCTTAGCCGGGGCCGCTCCGGAGTGGATGAGCGAAAAGGCCATCAGCATCGGGCACTACTTTGTGGCCTCCGGGGTATACACCATTTTTGGGGCCACATTCCCGGTCACAGACAACACCAAGTTCAAGGACCTGTTGTTCAGCGGTCTGGAAGAACAAGGCCTGGGCACATGGGACTTTGCTGTCGACCCCTATGATATGGCCAAGAAAATGCTGGCGCACATCGACAAGAAGCGCAAGGCCCTGGGGCTGGACAAGGCCAGGGAGCGGGTGCTCTTCGACATGGCTGCCAGGCGGGAGATGGCTGCCTAAATTTTCACCGGAAGCCGGTGAAAATTTACTTGATAGAGAAATTCCTGCTTTTGGGGATGGCTGAAAAGCACCCCTCTGGATTTGAAAACAACCAAATAGCAAAAAAAGGGCTCCGCTGCGGAGCCCTTTTTTTATACTGCCCTGGAGAGGTGTGCGGTGACAATGGACAATGAAATGGCCAAGGCCAAGATTCTTCTCGAATCCCTGCCCTACATCCGCGAATTCTATGGACAGACATTGGTCATCAAGTATGGGGGACATGCCATGCAGGATGAACAATTACAGAAGCAGTTCGCCTTGAATGTCGTCTTGCTCAAATTTATTGGAGTCAATCCGGTCATTGTGCACGGCGGAGGTCCGCAGATCGGACACATGCTGTCCCAACTGGGGATCAGCAGTGAGTTCAGGCAGGGGCTGCGGGTTACGGATCAGGCCACAATGGATGTGGTGGAGATGGTCCTGGTAGGCCGGGTGAACAAAAACATCGTCAACCTGATCAACCAGAACGGAGGCTCTGCAGTAGGGCTGTCCGGAAAAGACGGGGGATTGATTCAGGCCCGCAAGATGGAGATGGTCATCTCCAAAAAGGACGCCCCGCCGGAGATAATCGATCTGGGCCGGGTGGGCGAGGTGGTCCGCATCCGGACTGAGGTAATCAAGGCCCTGGACCGGGACAGATTCATACCGATTATTGCCCCGGTCGGCGTGGATGAAGCCGGAGAGACCTACAATATCAATGCCGATTCTGTGGCCGGAGCCATGGCCGTGGCTCTGGGAGCCAAGCGGTTGATTCTGCTCACTGACGTGGCCGGAGTTTTGGCCACCAGCGGGGATCTGTTCTCAACCCTGACCCGGCGGGAAGTGATGGAAGTCATGGACAACGGGACCGTGCACGGAGGAATGATACCCAAGCTCAAGTGCTGCCTGCAGGCTGTCGAAGGAGGTGTGGAGAAGGCCCACATCATAGATGGCCGGCAGGAGAACTCTCTTTTATTGGAGCTGTTTACCCAGGCCGGGATCGGGACTGAGATTGTGAACTGATTTCCCATAAGGAAATTTGCATGTCTCGGTAGGACTGGAAAGAGACCTCTTCCTGGAACACACAGCAGAATTTCCATCCGGCCTGGGGCAGGATACGCTCCCAGAACGGTCTGCTCACCTCCCGGTCCGGGGCGGTGATCCAGATCTTGCCTCCAGGGGCGAGCAGCTGATCCCAGAGACTCAGCAAAGGAGAGAAGAAC
>Ga0182239_1000742_pt1 | contig 11555 bp, 12 predicted proteins | sample hydfrate6_PW_210_FD_132456 | JGI IMG/M metagenome (GOLD analysis project Ga0182239, IMG submission 132456) | Subsurface microbial communities from deep shales in Texas, USA - hydraulic fracturing test 6_PW_210 | ecosystem: Environmental > Aquatic > Deep subsurface > Shale gas/oil reservoir >...
CTTCAGCTATGCCTCATAAGAAAAATCCTATTGTTTCAGAAAGAATTACAGGTTTGGCTCGAGTTGTTAGAGGAAATGTTATACCAGCTTTAGAAAATATTGCTTTGTGGCATGAAAGGGATTTGAGCCATTCTTCAGTAGAAAGGATTGTTCTTCCTGATAGCAGTATTTTAGTAAATTATAGTTTAAATAAATTTATTGATGTATTAAAAGATTTGAAAGTTAATAAAGATAAAATGAGAAAAAATATGCAAAGAACTCATGGCCTAGTTTTTTCTCAAAGAGTTATGCTAGCCTTGGTAGATAAAGGTTTAGAACGTGAAGAAGCTTATGAGATGGCCCAACGTAATGCTCTAAAGGCCTGGGAAGATGAAATAAATTATAAAAAATTAATAAAAGAAGATAGTGAAATTGAAAAATATTTATCTAAAAATGAAATTGAAGATATTTTTAATTATGATTATTATCTAAAAGAAATTGATAATATTTATAATAGATTAGGCTTAAATTAAAGATATAAATTAATTAAATAGAAATTATACTTTATTATGAGAGGGGGAAGCTTAAATTCTTAATTAAAAGATTCACTAACTTGAATTTAAGCGTCTAATATGTCAAATAAAATTGTTGTAGGTGCACAGTGGGGAGATGAGGGTAAAGGTAAGGTTACTGATATGCTTGCCTCCACTGCAGATGTAGTTGTTCGTTTTGGTGGTGGAAATAATGCTGGACACACAGTGATAGTAAATGATGAAAAATTTGAATTACACCTTATTCCATCAGGTATTCTCTATCCAGATAAAACTTGTGTAATAGGTAATGGAGTAGTTATTGATCCAGTTGCTTTAGTTGAAGAGATGGAAGGGCTGAAAAAAAGAGGCATAAGTTTAGATAATTTATATATAAGTGAAACAGCTCATGTGATAATGCCTTATCATCGTCTCTTAGATGGGCTTGAAGAGAAAAGAAAAGGTGAAGATAAAATAGGTACTACTGGTAAAGGAATTGGCCCTACTTATACTGATAAGGCAGCTAGAAAAGGAATAAGAATTATAGATCTTTTAGATGAAAATCGTTTAAGAAAGAGATTAGAGAAAGCATTAGATTATAAAAATTTATTATTAGAAAAAATATATGGTAAAGAAGCTTTAGAAGTGGATGAAATTATAGATGAATATAGAGAGAGCATAGAAAAAATCAGACCTCATGTAACAAATACTTCAATACTTATAGATAAAGCTGTTAAAGCTGATAAAAAAGTATTTTTTGAAGGAGCACAGGGTACTTTATTAGATATTGATTATGGTACATATCCTTATGTTACTTCTTCTAATCCAACAGCAGGAGGTGTATGTACAGGAGCAGGAATAGGTCCGGTGCAAATAGATGATGTTATAGGTGTTGCCAAAGCCTATATTACAAGAGTAGGTGAGGGACCATTTCCTACAGAATTAGAAGGAAAAGTTGGCGATAAACTAAGGGAAAAAGGCCATGAATTTGGTGTTACTACGGGCCGACCTCGTAGATGTGGTTGGTTAGATATACCAGTTTTAAAACATGCAGTTAGAGTTAATGGTCTTACAGAAATTGTTTTAACTAAATTAGATATTTTAAGTGGTTTTGAGGAAATAAAAATATGTACTGCTTATAAAAATGGAGATGAAGTATTAGAAGAATTTCCAGCTAATTTTGAAATATTAAAAGATTATGAGCCTATTTATGAAAGCTTTGCTGCCTGGGAAGAAGATATATCTAAAATTCGTGATTATAAAAACTTACCTGAAAATGCAAGAAAGTTTATAGAAAAAATTGAAGAAATGGTTGATACTCCTATTTCAATTATTGGAATTGGCCCTGGAAGAGAGGAAGCAATCATTAAAAATTAGTTTTGAGGAGGCTAAGAAATGAAAGTATTGGTAATTGGTAGTGGAGGTAGGGAGCATGCCCTTGTTTGGAAGATATTTCAAAGTGAATTAGTAAATGAAATATATGCTGCACCAGGTAATGATGGAATGGAAAATTTAGCTGAAAAAGTTGATATTGCTGCAGATGATAAAATGGCCCTTGCTGATTGGGCTGAAGAAAATGATATAGATTTAACAGTGGTAGGACCAGAAAAACCTTTAGTTAATGGAATAGTTGATGAATTTGAAAAAAGAGGTTTAAAAATATTTGGACCTAATGCAAAAGCAGCTCAAATAGAAGGTAGTAAAGTATTTGCTAAGGATATTTTGCGCAAATATGATATACCAACTGCAGAATATGAAGTTTTCAATTCTGTTGAAGAATCTTTACGCTATTTAAGAGGATGTGACTTTCCAGTAGTTATTAAAGCTGAAGGCTTAGCTGGTGGAAAGGGAGTTGTTATAGCCACTAATGTAGAAGAAGCGGAAGAGGCAGTAAGCACTATTATGGAAGATAGAATTTTTGGTGATGCAGGAGAAAGAATAGTTGTAGAAGATTTCTTAACTGGAGAAGAAGTTTCATTTTTAGGTTTAACTGATGGGGAAACTATTGTGCCATTGTCACCAGCTCAAGATCATAAAGCAGTTTTTGATGGAGATGAAGGACCAAATACTGGTGGAATGGGTGCATATTCGCCAACACCTTTTGTGAGTGAAGAATTGGAAAAGGAAATTTTAGAAGAGGTTTTGAAACCTACTATTGAAGCTTTTCAAAATGAAGGAATAAAATACAAAGGAATATTATATGCTGGTTTAATTTTAACTGAAATGGGACCAAAAGTATTAGAATTTAATGCTAGATTAGGAGATCCAGAAACTCAAGTTTTATTACCACGCTTAAAAGATGATTTAGTAAAATTAATGCTAGATGTTGTGAATGAAGATTTAGAAGATAAAAAGTTAGCTATTAGAGAAGATTCAGCAGTTTGTGTTGTTTTAACTTCTGGAGGTTATCCTATTACTTATGATACTGGAAAAAGAATTAAAGGTTTAGAAGAACTTAATAAATATGATAATGTTTTAGTTTTTCATGCAGGTACCAAAAAAGAAGGAGAAGACTTTGTTACAGATGGAGGCCGAGTCTTGGGAATTACAGTTCTAGAAAAAGGATTATTTGATGCTATTAATGAAGCATATGAAATGGTCGAAAAAGTGGAATTTGAAGATATGCATTATAGGACTGATATTGGATTTAATGCCACTTAATAGCTAATAAACAAAGATAAGTACTTTTAGATTCTCGGTTATTTCCGGGAATCTTTTTTTTGCCATTTTTTATTTACAAGTAATCATTACTATGTTATAATTAACCAAAGTTGAGTAAAGTACTTATATTTTATACTTTAACATAGTAAAGTCGCAAGAAAAAGGAGGGTTATAATGGCTTTATTCAAAGAAATAAAAAGTGATATAGATGCGATTTTTGAACGTGATCCAGCTGTTAATAATATATTTGAAGTTTTATTAGCTTACTCTGGATTACATGCAATTTTATTTCATCGTTTAGCTCACTCTTTGTATAAATTGGGATTGAGAACTATTCCACGTATTATTTCTCAAATTGCTCGTTTTTTAACGGGAATAGAGATTCATCCAGGAGCAAAAATAGATAAAGGATTTTTTATTGACCATGGTATGGGAGTAGTAATAGGTGAAACAGCTGAAATTGGAAAAAATGTAACTATTTATCAAGGAGTAACCCTTGGTGGTACAGGTAAGGAAAAAGGAAAAAGACATCCTACAATTGGTGATGATGTTATTATTGGATCTGGAGCCAAAATATTGGGTTCAATTGAAATAGGAGATAATGTAAGGGTTGGAGCTGGTTCTGTTGTTTTAGATAGTGTAGCAAATAATTCAACTGTAGTTGGAGTACCAGGAAGAGTAGTAATAAAAGATGGTGAAAAAGTTGAAGATGAATTAGATCATAGTGATTTACCTGATCCTATAGGAGATAAAATGGGAGATATGGAAGATTGCCTTGATAAGATTTTAGAAAAAATGTATAAAAAGAGAAAGTACAGCCAGGCAAGCTAGAGGCTGTACTTTTTTTATTATATTTCAAATAAATCTGTACTCAAATATCTTTCACCTGAATCAGGAGCAATAGTTACTATTTTTGCTTTTTTCCCTTTATTATTCATTTTTTCTGCTATTTTTAAGGCAGATTTAATATTTGCACCTGCTGAAATTCCTACTAATAAACCTTCTTTTTTAGCCATGTTACGGGCAGTGATATAAGCTTCTTCATTTTTAATAGTTATAACTTCATCCAGGATACTTTCATCTAAATTTTTTGGAATAAATCCTGCACCAATTCCCTGGATTTTATGAGGACCAGCCTTTTTTCCTGAGATTACAGCTGAATCATTAGGTTCAACTGCTATAATCTTTATTTTATCATTTAACTTTTTTAATTCTTTACCTATTCCGCTAATAGTACCACCAGTGCCTACTCCAGCAGTAAAGTAATCTATTTTGCCCTTAGTATCATTTATAATTTCTTGAGCGGTATATTTTTGGTGAGCATCTGGATTAGCTGGATTTTCAAATTGTTTAGGCATAAAATAGTTATTATTTTCTTTAACTAATTCTTCTGCCTTGTTAATTGTTCCTTTCATACCTTTGTCAGCAGGAGTTAAGATTAATTTTGCTCCATAAGCTTTAAGGAGGGTCCTTCTTTCTTGACTCATACTTTCAGGCATAACTAAAATAACTTGATATCCGCGCTCAGCTCCAATTACAGCAAGTCCAATTCCTGTGTTTCCACTAGTAGGTTCAACAATTGTACTTCCTTCAGTTAATTCGCCATTTTTTTCAGCTACATCAATCATATTTTTAGCTATTCTATCTTTGATACTTCCTCCAGGACTATAACTTTCTAATTTAACTAAAATTTCTATATCTTTATAGGTGTTAAGATTATTTATTTTAACTAGAGGAGTATTTCCGATTAATTCTGAACTGCTATTATAAATTGTCATTTTATCACCTTCTATAAGTAAATTTTTAAACTTGAGTTTTTTACTAAAGATTCCTTAAATAAATAATAACGTAGTATAATAAAAAAATCAAGTATAAATAAATTTATAATAAAAGAACAAGGGCTGTAATTACAGCCCTTGTTTAACTTTTGCTTAATCATCATAATCTTGTAATAAATCTAGAATTTCACCAAAACGTTGGAAATGAACAACTTCTCTTTCTCTTAAAAAAGATAAAGTATCAATAATTGCTGGGTCATCAGTCATATCTATTAAATATTCATAAGTGGCTCTTGCTTTCTGTTCAGCTGCCATATCTTCAGTAATAGAAGCTATAGGGTCTTCATGTGATTGGAAAACAGCAGCCGAAAAAGGAACTCCAGTTGCATCAACTGGATAAACTGCTCTTCCGTGTTGAACATAAAAAGGTGCAAATCTAGTTTTTTTGAGAACATTTGCTGGAATACCTTCTACTAATTTATAAACTAAGGTACCAACTATTTCTAAGTGAGCTAATTCTTCAGTACCAATGTTATTAAGAGTTGCTTTACCTTCTTCTAAGGGCATAGAATACATCTGTGAGATGTATCTTAGAGAAGCTCCTAATTCACCATCTGGCCCTCCAAATTGGGTAATTACTAGTGAAGCATAATCAGGATCCTGTCTTTTTATATTAGCAGGATACTGTAATATTTTTTATATTCCCACATACTTTCACTCCTTTCAAAAAATTATTTATTTAGTAATCAATTTGCCAAGGCCAAGGTTCTTCTATCCACTGCCAGGGGAATTCAGCTTCAGAAAAGTTGGCTCTAAGCAATCCATAGTTTTCTTGATATTGCTGAGTGAGCATACAAAGTTCTGTAGCAAATTCATTGTGAAGTTTTAAAACTCTCATATCTTCAGGATGAGTATTAAGATATAAGTTTGTTTCTAATACTGCAAACTGCAATTCTCTTATTTTGGAAAGTTCTTTAAGGTTGATATTATTTGCCATAAATTATTCACCTCCATCAATAATGTCCCCTATGGCCAGGTTTATAAGGCATCCATAATTCTGGGAATAAAGTTCCTTTATTAAGAGCTTCTTCAGGTTGATAATTTTCTGTAAATCTTTGATATGGAACATAGGCATGAGCCAGTCTTTCTCTCATAAAGGTTGGGATTTGTATTTGATTTTTATTTTTTTCCATTTAATTAATGCCTCCTTTAAAAGCTATAAATTTTTCTCTATTTATTATATTAAATCTCCTAAGTAAATGTTCTAAAAAGATATCTCCAATTTTTCTTTGCATTATAAGTAGAAAATGATATACTTTCCTATAGAGAAAAAAGATAATTTAAAAGGAACTAATATTGGAGGAATAAAATGAATAATAATTGTAGATTATGTGGAAGTAAATCAACTAAGATAAAATCAGATAAATTAAAAGAAGAATATTATCACTGCTCAGAGTGTGATTTAGTTTTTATGGATGAAAAGCATCTAGTATCTAAAAAGGAAGAAAAAGAAAGATATGAAGGTCATGACAATAATCATGATAATGAAGGCTATGTAAAGATGTTTGAAGATTTTATTGAAAGAGCTATAGATCCATTCTTTGACTTTAAAAAGGAGAAAAAAGTTTTAGATTTTGGCTGTGGTCCTGGCCCTGTACTTGCAGATTTATTAAAAGAAAAAGGAGCTAAAGTAGATATTTATGATCCATATTTTTTTGCAGATGAAAGTTATAAAAATAAAAAATATGATTTAATTACCTCAACAGAAGTTTTTGAACATCTTTTAGACCCAAATAGTGAAATTGAAAATTTATTAACTATTTTAAAGGATGATGGGATTCTTTCAATAATGACTCACTTTCATAAACAAAGAAAAGATAACTTTGATTTTGAAGATTGGTGGTATAAGTGGGATGAGACTCATATAACATTTTATAGTCATAAAACTATGAAATGGATAGCTGAAAAATTTAATCTTAAATTATTATATTTAGGAAATAAAAAACTGGCTGTATTCAAAAAAAGGAAGTATAATAATGACAAATAATACGAATTTAACTTATATGGATTTATTAAAATTTTTCATACCATTAGCGGTAATGCCGATGATGATTTCGATGACTCACACTATAATTACTGCTTCTCTGGCAAGATTACCTTTACCAGAAATCAGTTTAGCTATATTTACCGTAGTTAAATCTATAACTAATATAGCAAATGCTCCAACGATTATGTCTAGACAAATTATTGTTTCATTAGTCGATGGTCAAAAAAATTACAATAAAGTAAAAAAATTTATATGGACTGTTGCATTTTCACTCTTTATTATCATAATGTTATTTGCTATTACCCCTTTAGGTAATTTTTTATTGGAAGATTTAATAGGGATAAAAAACCCTAAAGAAGTTGAATTGGCTAAATCAGCTTTAATTATAACTAGCTTTTTACCTTTAGTAGTTTTATTTAGAAATATTTATCAAGGTATGGCTACTGCTCTCAAAAAGACTAAGATAGTAGTACCAGGTGTATTATTACGTTTATTAATAATAAGTATTTTTCTCTGGTGGACTGTTAAAACTGAATTTATTACAGGTGTAATGGCGGGAAGTATTGCCTGGACAGTTGGAATAGCCATTGAAGGTTCTTTTATTTTTGCATTTATTTTATATTTATATCATTCTCCACAAAAAGCAGCTAATCAAATGCCAGACCACAGACAGGGAAATTTAAGTTATATTAAGATATTTAAATTTTTTGCACCTTTGGCCTTGATGATGTTTGTCACAAAAGCACTTCAACCTATAATCCAAAGTGGTATTGCTAGAGGACAGTCACCTACAATGTCATTAGCTGCCTATGGAGTGGCCTGGACTTTAGTTTTTCTTTTTTCAGGATCACTTAGAATGTTAAATCAATTATCAATGGTTTATACTAATAAGGTACATGATGAAAACTGGTCAAAGGTAAAAATATTTTCGGTTATGTATGGAGCTGTTATTTCTATTTTTATGATAATTGTTGCTTTAACTCCAGTAGGTCACTTTATTTTGACTAAAATAATAGCAGTATCTGAGGAAGTTGCCAATTTAGCTCAAAGAACTATTCTTGCATTTTCTATATATCCTGTAATTAGGGCTTTTAGAGAGTCTTATTGGGGTGTGTTGATGAAACAAAGGACTACTAAGGTAATCGCTAGTGCCAAAACTGCAAATTTAATTATTTTGAGTGCAATTATCTTTATTTCTTTAGGAATTTTCTCTCTTTCAACATCTGTTTCAGCTGCAGTTGTTGGAGCAATAGCTTTTACTATTGGAGAATTAGTGGAAAGTTTTATAATCTGGAGAAGTACAATTAAAAACGAGGATTTAGTTATTGAAAAAAGTAATAAAATATAGAAAAGATTGAAATAATAATGCTTGTGTAATATAATCAAAGCAAGTTATATATTTAACAATCATTATTAGAGAGGTGATTTATCAATATGAAGATAAAAAATAGTTTTTTAGTAGTTAATTTTCTTTTGATTTTATTTGTAATAACAGCTTTATTAGCCCCAATAAGTGCTGAGGCAGCACCTACCAAGGTGAAAATACAAAGTCCTCCTGTAGCAGCTTCTTTGCCTTTACTCTGGATTGAAGAATCAGGACAACTAGAAGATTTAGTGGACTTAGATATACGACTGTCTTCTGATCATCAGCGTGCTTTAACTCTTATTAACAAAAATGAAATAGATATGATGGTTACTGGAGTTAATGTTGGAGCAAAGGCTTATAATAAAGGAATGAACTTAAAACTTCTCAATGTTAATACCTGGGGAATTGATTACCTTTTGACTAATGAATTTAAAGCAGATAGTTGGTCTGATCTAGAAGGAAAGACTTTATCTTTACCTTTAAAAGGAGGGCCACTTGACTTCTTAGCAAGATATTTCCTAGAAAATAATGATTTAGATCCAGAAAATGATGTAGACCTAATTTATAGACCACTTCCTAATGGAGCAAGATTTTTTATGACAGGTCAGGTAGATTCAATTATCTTACCAGAGCCATTAGTTACAGTAAATTTATTAAATAATGAAAATGCTCATTTATCTATGGATATTCAAAAAGAATGGGGAAAACTTAATGATGGAGAAGAAAGAATTCCATTTGTAGGACTCTTTGTTTCTGAAGATTTTGCCTATGATTATCCACAAAAAGTCAAGCTTTTAAATGGTTTATATATGAAAGGTATTGAATGGGTAAATAATAATCCAAAAGAAGCTGCTGAGCTTGCTTCAAAACACTTTGATATGCCTGCTAAAGTACTTGAAAAGTCTTTTGATAGAGTAAATTTAAACTATTATTCTGAATCAGAAACTACTGAATTAATAGACCTCTACTTTTCAGAAATCTTAAAAATCTATCCTGAGCTTTTAGGTGGTAAAATGCCAAATGAAAATTTCTATTATTAAATCTATTAAAAATAATTCAAAATCTATTATATTGAGCACCACTGCTTTTTGGGTGGTGCTTCTTAGCTGGATTATTGCGGCTGGGAATTTCAATCCTTTAATCTTACCTTCTCCAGCTCAAGTTTTTTCAGCTCTAGTTGAATTATTTGAAAGTGGAAAATTACAACATCACTTATTTATTACACTAAGAAGAACTTTTATTGGTTATTTTAGTGCAGTAATAGTAGGCTTTTTGCTAGCTTTAGTGCTTTCCAAAAGCTTTATATTTAGGAAAATATTGCGTCCTGTAATTACAGTTATTCAATCAACTCCACCTATTATCTGGTTAGTATTAGCAGTTATCTGGTTTGGGATTTCAGATGATTTTACACCTATCTTCTTAATTTTTGTAGTAAGTCTTCCAGTGATTTTTATAAATATTTTTGAAGGAATAAAGTCCATTGATATTGAACTTATAGAAATGGCAAGAGTATATAATTCTTCTAAGAAAAAAATATTTTTTGAAATTTATTTACCTTCATTAATTCCATATTTTCTTTCTGCATTAAGTATTGCCTTTGCTTTTGCCTGGAAATCAACAATTTTTGCTGAATACTTAGGTTCTGCAAGTGGGGTAGGATTTGCTTTAAGTGTTGCAAATAATAATTTAGAAACTGCTGAATTATTTGCCTGGGCGATTATACTTGTTCTTTTTATGCTTATTGTAGAATACGTAATATTACAACCACTGCAAACTAGGGTAATGAGGTGGAGAGAAAATGAATAAAGCAATTGAGTTTAAAAATATAAAAAAGAGTTATGGTAATTTGACTGTAGTTGATAATAGATCTTTTGAAGTTAATGAGGGAGAGATTACTTGTCTTTTAGGTCCTTCAGGTAGTGGAAAAACAACTATTTATAAATTAGCAGCAGGATTGATAAGGCCTGAACAAGGGGAAATTAATTATAAAAAAGGATTAAGAAGTGCTTATGTATTTCAGTCACCTCGTCTTTTACCCTGGAAAACAGTTGAGGAAAATATTATTTTTGCTCAAGAAAATTATCTAAATAAAGATAAGGCAAAAAAAATAAGAGATGAATTACTTGAACTAAACGGTTTAGGAGATTTTAAAGATTCTTATCCTGCACAATTGAGTGGAGGGATGAAACAAAGAGTAGAGATTATAAGGGCTTTGGCTATTTGGCCTGACCTTTTACTTTTAGATGAACCATTTAAATCAGTTGATACTCAGTTGAAGTTAAATTTGCGGAAAATGCTTCTTCGTTTTTATGAAGAAATGAATTTAACTGTATTATTAATAACTCATGATCCAGAAGAAGCTGTTCTTTTAGCTGATAAAATTTATATTTTAGGTGATAAAGGGGCTAATATTAAAAAAGAATTTAGTATTAATCAAAAGCAGGAAAAAAGAAAATTAAGTGATAATAAGCTTTATGATATAGTTCAAGAAATAATTTCAATATTTATGGAAATTGTAGATGATTATCGCTGGGAGAAAGATGGAAGAACAGAAAAAATATTTGATAAAATGAAAGGAAGGTAGAAATGCCTGATTTTTGGACTCATGTCATAGCAGGACAAGAGATGATTAATAAAAGTCAAAATGAAAGATTGATTAGTCTTTTTGATGAAAATAAGGAAGTATTTAATTTTGCAACTCAAGGTCCTGATTTTTTCTTTTATAATAACTTCTGGCCCTGGAAAAAAGAAAAGGAAGGTAGTCAGTTAGGTGAAAAACTTCACAATAATAAAACAAGAACTTTGATGATAGAGAGTTATAAATATTTAAAGAATAGTAAAAAAGAAATGAATAAAGAAAAATATGATAGATTATTAACTTATTTTCTTGGCTTTCTAGCCCATTATTCCTTAGATTCTGAAACCCATCCTTTGATTTTTAAATATGGAGGAAGTGGAGACAGTCATAAAAAGCTAGAAATAGAATTAGATATAAAATTTATGAATGAAAAATGGAATTTAAATGCTGAAAAAATATCTATAATAAAAGCTATAGATCTTGGTAATGAATTGCCTGATTATATTATAGATTATTATTATAAAATACTTATAGAGATATTTAATTTAAGACCTGCTAAAGAAATTATTAATGCTTCATATCAAGATATGAAAATCTTTCATAAGATATTTTATAC
>Ga0182239_1000743_pt1 | contig 11549 bp, 8 predicted proteins | sample hydfrate6_PW_210_FD_132456 | JGI IMG/M metagenome (GOLD analysis project Ga0182239, IMG submission 132456) | Subsurface microbial communities from deep shales in Texas, USA - hydraulic fracturing test 6_PW_210 | ecosystem: Environmental > Aquatic > Deep subsurface > Shale gas/oil reservoir >...
CAGGTATATATAAGACCAATTTGTTAACAAAAGTACAACGAAATGACAAGCGGAAAATACACCACATTTCCCGCGGAAAACCGGATTTTCGGTTAATTTCCCGCCTGCATGTGCTGCATGACCGCATTGTGGAGTTCCGGGCGAAAAGCCCGGATCTTCCGGTTGCCCCGACCGGCCAACACCCGGTTGCTCAGCAGAATCACCGTTTCCCCGGATACCGGATCCATCCAGAACGAGGTACCCGTAAATCCCAGATGCCCTACGGCCCGGCCCGGAGTGAAATACCGGCCGCTGCTCGAACCTTCGGTCGAAACCGTGTCAAATCCCATGGCCCGTTCCGCCCCCTCGGGCGGCCGCAAAAAACCGGCAACCACATCCCGGGAAAACACCCCGCTTGAAGATCGGCCGCAAACCGTCAGAAGCAGGTCGCAAAGCAGGGCAAACACCGCCCCGGAGGTGCCAAAAAGCCCGGCATGCCCGCATACCCCGCCGACTGCATCGGCATTCTCATCATGCACCCGTCCGCTAACCACTTCTCGGTCCGCGCAGATCCGGGTCGGAGCGAAAGTCCTTTCCGGGTCCGGCCGGCCTCCGGGAATAAAAAACAGATCCCGGATACCCATGGGCGCATAAATCTGCTGCCCCGCATACCGGTCCAGGCTCTTGCCGGAAACCCTTTCGATCACCCAGTCCAGGATCATGAACCCGAGGTCGCTGTACCTGGTGCGTGCGCCCGGGGCATCCCGGACCGGCGCGTTTATCAGCAGCCGCCGGAGTTCGGCCTTACGCCCATTTTCCGGAAGCCTGCGCAGGATTCGAAAATAGGGTCGATAAGGCGGCAGCCCGGAATTGTGGCACAACAGATGCCGAATCCGGATTTGGTTCTTGTCTGTTTCGGAAAATCCGGGAATCACCTCGCCGAGCCGATCCTCCACGCGGATGCGCCCCTGCTGCGCCAGGCGCATGAGCGCGGCGGCCGTGGCCAGCGGCTTGGTCAGCGAGGCAAGATCGTAGACAGTATCGCAGGTCACCGGTATCCGCCGGATATGATCGGTGACGCCGAATCCCTGGTGAAACACCACCTGGTCAAATCGTGCCGCCAGGAGCACACCTCCGGGAAAGACCCCGGTTTCAACCGCCTGCTGCATCAATTCCGCCGCCCGCTTCATGGCCTGTCGGGCTCGCCGGGCTGCCCGGGGCGACACACGGCCGGGGCGTCATAGGTAAGCGACATGGATACGCTGTCTATCGTGGCCCCCGCCCCGATGGGCAGAGTCATGTTGGGATTACCGTGCCCTGCGGGAAAACCGGTCACAACCGGAAAGTCCCGGTCTGCAAACAGTTCTTCAAAAACGCGCGCAACCGCCCCGGGCCGGCCGCAGTCGGTAAACGATCCGGCCGCCAGGCCGCAGATTTCCGCAAAGCAACCGGCATAATCCATCTGCGTGAGCATACGGTCAATCCGGTAGGGCTTTTCCTTGGTATCCTCGATAAACAGGATGCATCCGCGAAAATCCGGGGCATACGGCGTGGCCAGCAAATGGCACAGGGTCGCCAGGTTGCCGCCGATCAACGGTCCCCTGGCGCGGCCCGGCCGGATGACCTGTCCGTGGCGTGCTTCGACTTCAACGGGCCGGGTTCCGCCCAAAGCGGTTCTGATCCCGTCGAGTGTACCCTGATCCGCCTCTGCCAGGGAACTCACCATGGGACCGTGGAAAGTGACCATCCCGCAGCGCGTATGCAGGGTGGTCAGCAGCGCAGTGACATCGCTGCATCCGATAAAAATCTTTGGATGTTGGCTGATGGCAGGATAATCAAGTTCAGGCAGCAGGCGCAGGCTACCGTAGCCTCCGCGCGCGCACCACAGGGCTTTGATGTCCGGAACGCTGAAAAAAGCCTGGATCTCGCGCGCCCGCTCGCCGCTCGTTCCCGAAAAATAGCCATTTTTCCGAAACAAGGTCTCGTCAAACACCGGGGAATAGCCCATTTTTCCCAGAACCTCGATGCCCCGGTCAAAACTGTCCCGTTCAAAGGGGCTTGCCGGAGCAACAATGCCGACGCGGTCTCCGGGTTGAAGCGATACCGGACATTGCAATTTCATTGCTTCCCGCTGATTGAATACGAACGTCCTTCAGTCTGCCGGATCATATACCTTGGTATTTCATTTTTAACGCGCTTGTCAGAAATTTCAAGCTAAATTGAGGGTTTCAAATTTTGCCGCAACTACCGCGTCAGATGCAGGCTCGCATAGTCCACTATAGCTCGTCTGCATCTTCCTTGTATCTGCGGCAAACTTGAAAATCGCTCAATTTAGGTTCAAATTTGATTCGGACGCAGAAATCGGGCAAATTCGTCATTTCTGGATAGGCACTACTTACGCTGCAGCGCGGCCCGTATAAATTCAAGAAACAGCGGATGGGCTGACATGGGCCGGGACTTGAACTCGGGGTGGAACTGGCAGCCCAGAAACCAGGGGTGGTCCTTTAATTCCACGATTTCAACCAGATCGCCCCTGGGCGAAAAACCGGAAAACACCATCCCGTGTGCCTCGAGCGGCTCCAGGTAATCATTGTTAAACTCGTAGCGATGCCGGTGTCGCTCGGAAATATCGGTGGCCCCGTATGCTTCGAATGCCTTGGTGCCGGATGTCAAGCGGCAGGGGTAAGCGCCGAGACGCATGGTACCGCCCTTTTCCGAGTTGGCATCCCGCCGCTGAATCGTTTGGGTGCGCTCGTCAAACCACTCGGTCATCAGATAGATTACCGGTGCTTTGGTTTCCGGCTTGAACTCCGAGCTGTGCGCATCCGCAATTTCGGCAACATTCCGGGCGAATTCGATCACGGCCAGCTGCATGCCCAGGCAGATGCCGAAATAGGGTATCCGGTTTACCCGGGCATACCGGATGGCCTCGATTTTCCCCTCAACCCCCCTGGCGCCGAATCCCCCGGGCACCAGGATACCGTGGGCACCGGCAAGCGCTTCAGCGCAGTTTTCCGGGGTCAGTGTCCCGGAATCCACGAATGACAGCTCCACCCTGGCGTTATTGGCAATCCCGCCGTGATACAATGCTTCGTTCAGGCTTTTGTAAGATTCGGTCAGATCCGTGTATTTGCCCACAACCGCGATGGTCACCTGCTCCTGGGGGGACTTGTAGCGCTGGACCATGTTTTCCCACTCCTCCAGCCGCGGGGCCCCGGTCCAGATATTGAGGATCTCCAGGATCTTGGCGTCCAGGCCTTCCTTGTGAAACACCAGGGGACACTCGTAGATGCAGTCCACGTCCTTTGCCGTGACGACCGCATCCTGGCTCACATTGCAGAACAGGGCGACTTTTGCCTTGATGTCCGGATGCAGATACCGGTCGGTTCGGCACATGAGAATATCGGGCTGGATGCCGATGCTCCGGAGTTCCTTGACGCTGTGCTGGGTGGGCTTGGTCTTGAGTTCGCCCGCGGCCGCGATATAGGGAATAAAGGTGAGATGAACATAGAGCACGTTGTCCTTGCCCGCGTCAAAGCGGAACTGACGGATGGCCTCGAGAAACGGCAGGCTTTCGATGTCGCCGATGGTCCCGCCGATCTCCACAATCACGATATCCGCATCATTGGAGGACTTCCAGATGCTTTCCTTGATCTCGTCGGTAATATGGGGAATCACCTGCACGGTACCGCCGAGGTAATCGCCCCGGCGTTCCTTGTTGATCACGGAATGATAGATCTTGCCGGTGGTGAAATTATTGTCGCGCCCCAGCCGGACGGTGACAAACCGCTCGTAATGTCCCAGATCCAGGTCGGTTTCCGCCCCGTCGTCGGTGACAAATACCTCGCCATGCTGAAAGGGATTCATGGTCCCCGGATCCACGTTGATGTAAGGATCGAGCTTCAGCAATGTCACGCTCAAGCCCCGGCTTTCGAGCAAGGCCCCGATCGAGGCGGAAGCAAGGCCCTTGCCCAGAGATGAAAGCACCCCGCCGGTTACGAAAATGAATTTGGATTTGCCTGGCATACCGCTCCTCGCTCGGGTTTTTCAGCTAATGATGGCTTCGTAAAAAGTCCAGAAGCTTTTATAACCGACAAATAATAAAAAAAACTTATTGATTTTTCTTAACACTTAATCACTTAAAACTTAACACTGCCTGTAAAAAAGACTTTTTACAGGCTTGTCAATATTCGTAGATGTTTTTAAACTCTTCGATCTCTTCCCGGATTTCCCTGCGGGTCTCCCCCTCCTCCGGGGCCGATTCGGTGTAGGTCCGGCGCAGCACGCCGATATCGAACAGCTCCGCGGGGATCTCCGAATCGGCCCAGAACTGCTGCACCGCCATGGTCTGAGCCTTTTCCCCGTTTTCGTAAAACTCAATAATACCCGGGTACCACGTATCGCCTTTCTGTTCCCACTCCAGGTAGCGGATTTCGTGAACCGGCGGGGACTGCGGATCTTCGGCCGGGGTCACAATCCAGCGCACCGGCCGGAAAGAGGCCTTGTCCACCCAGATCTGCTGGCGGCTTTTGTCCGGAAAACGCGCGCCCAGCACGTAAACCAGGTTTTTGTCCATCCGGCCCAGGCTTGACTGGTCCATGTCAATGCCAAGACCCTCCAGGTACCGGACCATGGGCTTGCGGGAAGAAAACAGGAACAGGTCCTTGTAACAGGTGTGCCATGCCGGGTCACCCGAGACCACGCGGCCGTCGAGCACGGTGATCGACTCGCCCCTGTAAAACACATGAATCCGGTTGAGCCGGGCGGTTTCAATATCGGATCGGAACGCTTCGGGCAGCCGGTAGCGCACCTGCTGGACAAACGCCCTGGCCGGTTCGACCTTGTTTTCAGGCACAATTTTCGGCCCGCGCACCGGCCCCACGCTTTCAGGCACCGGCACTATCGGCTCCGTGCTTTCGGATGCCGCTGTCTGGCTCCCGGCAGGGATCCGGATTTCCTGTTTCACCCGCATCCCTTCCGGCATATCCAGGGTCTCCAGCATCTTCTCGATCACGAACGGACCCGGGATCACGTACCCGGCAACCGGGGATGCCGGGCGGAAAACCATCAGTCCGGCCAAAACCATTATGACAAGCGCAATCCGATGCATGGGCCGCCCATTATGCCAGAAACGGGTTCTGCGACATCTGGGCGCTGTTGCCCAGTTCTTCCTCGATGCGCAGCAACTGGTTGTATTTTGCCACCCGGTCGCTGCGGGACATGGACCCGGTCTTGATCTGTCCGCCGGCGACCCCCACGACCAGGTCGGAGATGAAGTGATCCTCGGTTTCCCCGGAACGATGGGAAATCACGGTCGTATAACCGGCCAGCTTGGCCATGTCAATGGTTTCCAGGGTCTCGGAGAGCGTGCCGATCTGGTTTAGCTTGACCAGGATGGAATTGCAGATGCCCTTTTCAATGCCCCGGGCAAATATTTCCGGGTTGGTCACAAACACGTCATCGCCCACCAGTTGTACCCTGTTTCCCAGCTTCTCGGTCATAAGCGTCCAGTTGTCCCAGTCCTGCTCGGCCAGCCCGTCTTCGATGGAGAATATGGGGTAGCGGTCGATCAGATCGGCATAGTATTCGATCATTTCCCCGGCAGACAGGCGCCGGTTTTCAGAGGCCAGCACGTACTGGCCGTTATCGAAGAATTCTGTGGCAGCCGCGTCAATGGCCAGGCCAATATCCGTGCCCGGCCGGTAGCCGGCGGTCTCAATAGCCTCGATAATGGTCTTAAGAGCCGCTTCATTGGAATCCAGATCCGGGGCAAACCCTCCTTCATCCCCTACCGCAGTGACCATGCCGCGCTTTTTGAGCAGGCCTTTTAATGCCTGGAAGGTTTCCGCGCCCATTCGCACGGCCCCGGCAATGGAGCTGGCGCCGGCGGGCACGATCATGAATTCCTGGATATCCAGGTTATTGGCGGCATGGGCCCCGCCGTTGACGATGTTCATCATGGGCAGGGGCATGTAGCGGCCGTTTAATCCGCCGATATACTGGTACAGGGGCATTGCGTAAGCATCAGCAGCGGCCCGGGCTGCGGCCATGGAAACACCCAGGATAGCGTTTGCCCCCAGGCGGGACTTGTTTTCCGTGCCGTCGAGCTCCAGCAGCGCCGCGTCCAGCAGGTTCTGGGATGCCGCATCCATACTCATGATCGCCGGGGCGATCAGGTTATTGACATTTTCCACCGCCCGGGTAACCCCTTTTCCGCCGTATCGACCCGAATCCTCATCCCTGAGTTCAAGCGCCTCGCGGGAACCGGTGGAAGCGCCCGAAGGAACTGCAGCCCGACCGAAAGCGCCGCTGTCGAGCAACATGTCCACTTCAACTGTGGGTGTTCCGCGTGAATCAAGTATCTCTCTTGCCTTGACCTCTATGATCTCTGTCATGCCGTCCTCCGGTAATTTCAGTGTATGTCGGCTGCCTGTTATGTCCTGTGTGAAACGAGCTTGACTCAAATCGAAAGGATGATACGATTTCCATTCTAACGTGTCAAGAAATTGAAAAAAGGGATACGCCATGAACGTCAACAGCCAATACAAGGAAGCACACCTGCTCGTGGCCGCCGTCCGGATCCTGGAATACCGGCACAACGCACCGCCCACACTGGAGGATGTCGGGCAAATGCTGGCAATTTCCCCGGAGGAAGCAAGCCGCATCAGCCGCAAGCTGCGGTCCATGGGCATTGTTGAAACCGTTGAAAAAGCAGGCGAAACCCGGCTTTTTATCAGCAACCATCACCGCATCGAGGAAATCTCCGATCAGCCCGAAGAAGCCGGGATTTCCAGGGAGCTTGAAAAGTTCCGCCAAAAAAAGCAGGACGAGAAAAAGACCCTGGATTCCCTGCGGGCACAGCAGGAGGAGAAACGCAAAAAGATGCAGGAAGATCTCGAGCGCAAGCTTAAAACCCAAATCTCCAAAGACGACAAGGACGACATTTAGTCGGTCTGCAGCGGGCCTTGCTCCAGGAATTCGGCAACTTCCGTGACAAACCGGCTCACCGGGCTGAACTGGCCCTTGCGGAAATCCGCGGTGGTCAGGAAAAGAAACTTTTCCGCCCGGGTCATGGCCACATACATCAGCCGCCGCTCCTCCTGGACCTCGGCCTCGCTGTCGCGGGACTTCCAGTGGGGCAGCAGGTTTTCGTCGCACCCCACCACGAACACCACGTGAAACTCAAGGCCCTTGCTGGCATGAATGGTTGCCAGATTGACCCCGGCCTCCCGGTCCTGGCCGTCCTCCTTGTCCTCCCGGATCAGGGCCGCTTCTTCCAGGTAATCGAGCACGGTCTCAAACCGGGCCGCGGCGTACATGAGCTGCTCGATATTTTCCATGCGCGCGGTGAATTCGTCTTCGGTCCTGGCCTGCTGCTTTAAGAAATCCTCGTATCCCGTGCGGTCCATCACCTCCCGGATTGCCGCATCCGGGGCCATGGGCTCGATGTCCTTTAAAAGCCCAAGCAGATCGGAGAGCTCCTTGTGGACCTTTCCGGACAGGATTTTCCCGGAGACCGCCCGGGCTGCCGCACCGGACAGGCCCGAATCGGGGGCACGCCAGGCGTTGATCTTCTCCACCATCTTTGGCCCGATGCCCCGCTTGGGCGTGTTCAAAATACGCTCAAATGCCGCGTCATCCTTTGGAAACACCGCTGCGGTCAGATAACAGTTGATGTCCAGGATTTCCTTGCGCTCGAAAAACCCCTTGTCTCCCAGCATTTTATAGGGAATGCCGGAAAAGCGCATGGCCTGCTCAAAGGGCAGCGAACAGAACTTGGTCCGGTAGAGCACCGCCATCTGGTTGTAGGGGATCCCGGAACGGTTCAGCATCGCGATCTTGTCCGCCACCCACCCGGCTTCCTCCTCGTCGCTGAAAAACTCGTGCACTTCCACGGCGCCGCCTTTATGCGCGGAAAAGCACGACTTGTCCATCCGGTCCCGGTTGTATTTGATCAGCCAGTTGGCGGGTTTTACGATCTCATCGGCCGAGCGGTAATTCTGCTCCAGCCGGAATATGCTTGCATTTTCGTAGCTCCGCTGGAATCCCAGGAAATGATCCACGTTGCTGCCCCGGAATCCGTAGATGGCCTGCCAGTCGTCACCCACGCAGAAAAGGTTGCCGTTGCCCAGCAAAAGCCGGGTCAGCTCGGCCTGCAGGTTGTTGGTGTCCTGGTACTCGTCAACCAGGATGTAGGAAAAATACGCCCGGTAATCCGTGCGCACGGCTTCGTGATCCCGGAGCAGGTCCCGGGCCTTTAGCAGGATGTTGTCAAAGTCCACCGCGTTTCGGGACCTGAGCTCCGCCTCATAAGCCTGGTAGATATCAAAAAGCCGGAACGGCCCAATCCGGGGATGGGCGTCGATATAGCCCTCCGGGTCCCCGGAGTTCTTGGCGCTGGATATGGCCGAGCGCACCGCGTAGAACTTCTTCCGGTCCATGTCGAACCGGATCATGATATCCTTGATAAGCTTCTGCTGCTGGTAGTCGGAATAGATCTGCAGCGGCGGCTCATAGCCGAGAAGGCGGCAGTGCTCCTTTAATATGCGGAAGCACGCCGAGTGGTAAGTGCGCACCCATGGAAACCGCTCCATGCCCAGGCCGGTAAGGTCGGTGAGCCGGCGCTTCATTTCGTCTGCAGCCTTGTTTGTAAACGTGATGGCCAGGATGCGCTCCGGCACGTAGCCCCTTTCGATCAGGTGGGCCACCTTGGCGGTCAGGGTGCGGGTCTTGCCGGATCCCGCGCCCGCCACCACCAGGGCCGGGCCGATGTGTTCCACTGCTGCTTTCTGCTCGTCTGAGAGATCCATTCCCGATATCACCCTGTTTCCACTTGCCCCGAAATTTCCGGCCGGCCGACCTGGATGCAGGTCAGGCCGTGTCTTTTAATGAGATCAGATTTATACAGGTTCCGCCCGTCAAAAATCACCGGCCGTTTCAAGCGCCGGACAATTCCGGCAAAATACGGGGTCCGGAACTGATGCCAATCCGTGAGCACGGCCAGCGCGTCTGCGCCGTCCAGGATGCCGTACTGCCCGTCTGCGATCTCCACCCGGTCGTTCTCCGCAAACACGGCCCGGGCGTTGCCGCCCGCAGCCGGGTCAAAGGCCCGCACGTACATGCCCGCCGCGCTCAGGGCAGCAATGATTTCCATGGCCGCCGAGTAGCGGATATCATCCGTGTTTGCCTTAAACGAAAGCCCCCACACGGCCAGTACCCGGTCTGACACGCCACCCAGCGGTTCGAAATAGGCCTGCACCTTTTCCGCCACCACCTTTTTCTGCCGGTTGTTCACGCCCTCCACCGCGTTGAGCAGCTCCGCCCTGTAGCCGCCCTGCCTGGAAGTATGGATCAGGGCCTTGACGTCCTTGGGAAAGCAAGAGCCGCCGTAGCCCACGCCCGGGTAAATAAAGTGATAGCCGATGCGGTGGTCGGATCCGATGCCGGCACGCACGTCCCGGACATCCGCACCCACGCGCTCGCAGATGTTGGCGATCTCGTTGATAAATGAAATCTTGGTGGCCAGCATGCAGTTTGCCGCGTACTTGGTCATCTCCGCGCTTTTCTGGGTCATGAGAATCAGCTTGTCCCGGCTTCTGGCAAACGGTTCGTAGAGTTCCCCCATGAGGCGGGCTACCTCGTTGCTGTCCGTGCCGATAATGATCCGGTCCGGCTTCATAAAGTCGCTGACCGCATCGCCTTCCTTTAAGAACTCCGGGTTGGAGACCACGTCAAAGGTAATTTCCGCGCCGCGCTTTTCCAGCTCGCCGGCAATGATTTCGCGCACCCGGTCGGCCGTGCCCACAGGCACGGTGGACTTGTTAACCACGATCCGGTAGTCGGTCATCATCTGCCCGACCTGCTCAGCCACCCGGAAAACCGCGGACAGGTCGCATGATCCGTCCGCCATTGAAGGTGTGCCCACGCACGAAAACACCAGGATGGCATCCCGGATTCCTTCTTCCAGCGAGGTGGTAAAAACCAGGCGCTCTTCCTTGAGGTTGCGCTGCACCAGTTCTTCCAGGCCCGGCTCATAAATATGTACATCTCCTTTTCTGAGCCGATCGACCACATGATCGTTGATATCCACGCAAACGGCATGATTTCCGGTTTCAGCCAGACATGCGGCCGTGACTAGGCCCACGTAACCGGTTCCCACGATACATACGTTCATATTTTTCCCTTCATCCCTGCTGTCAGGTTCATTATTGGCAGACATTTTCTACCACGGGGCGCAAATGCGTGCAAGCGGTTTTCCGGGATGCCGTTGTTGTAGAAAAACAAAAGGAAGACTTGCAGCAGATGCGGAAAATGTTGTAAAACACTTGCCTGTCTGCCTGGGATAAAACCAGCGCCGCACGTTTGAACTGTAGCCAACAATTATTCTAACTGATTGATACGCCAATGTTTCGCAAGTTACTTAAATGGACCATAGGCATCGGCCTGGTCATGCTCGTTGCGCTGGTGCTTTGCTTTGGCTATTGCTGGTATTTGTCCGGGCATATTGAAGAACGCTTTTCCGGGCGGAGATGGGAAATCCCTTCGACCATCTACTCCGATACCACCCTGCTTTTTCCCGGCAAACAGGTGAGCCGCTTCGCACTTGAGAAAAAATTAAAAAAACTCGGTTACCAGGCCCAACCCCGCAGTCCCGAAAAAAAAGGGGAATACCACCCGGTGGACACCGGCCTGGAGATTTATTTCAAGGACTTGCACATCCCGGACAAGGACCGCCATGGATTTTCCGCCGTCCTTGAAATCGGCCAGGGACAAATCCGCGAAATCCGCCGGACCGGGTCTGATAAACGCCTTCCCTTGGTGGAACTGGGCCCCGAAGTCCTCATGGAATTTTTTGGAAAGGAGCGGGAACTCAGGCGCGTGGTTTCCATCGAAACCATTCCCGAACATCTTGCAGACGCTGTGATTGCGGCAGAAGACAACCGGTTTTACTCCCATTTCGGTGTTGACCCGATCGGCATCCTCCGGGCCATGTATACCAATCTCCGCCACCTGTCCATACGCCAGGGCGGATCCACCCTGACCCAGCAGCTGGCCAAAAACTATTTTCTCACGCCGGAGCGAACCTTCAGGCGAAAATTCCATGAACTTTTCATCACCCTGGCCATCGAGGCAAACTACAGCAAGGATGAAATCCTGGAAATCTATCTCAATGAAATCTACATGGGCCAGAAGGGCTCGGCCGCCATTCACGGCGTGGGGGAAGCCGCCTATTTCTATTTCGGCAAAAAAGTTGAAAACCTCACCCTGGCCGAATCCGCCATGATCGCCGGAATCATCAAAAGTCCCAATGCGCTTTCGCCGTATACGCATCCCGAAGAATGCAAAGACCGGCGGGAGCAGGTGCTCCGGGCCATGCATGAACAACAGTTTATAACCGAACAGCAACTGAGCATGGCCCTGGAAGAGCCCATTAAAACCGCCGGATTTGAAAAGTACAGCCGCCGGGCCCCGTATTTTATGGATTACGTATCCCAGCAGCTCGACAGCCTCTACCCGGAAGACATCCTTTCGAGCATGGGATTTTCCATTTACACCACCCTGGACACCGA
>Ga0182239_1000745_pt1 | contig 11545 bp, 9 predicted proteins | sample hydfrate6_PW_210_FD_132456 | JGI IMG/M metagenome (GOLD analysis project Ga0182239, IMG submission 132456) | Subsurface microbial communities from deep shales in Texas, USA - hydraulic fracturing test 6_PW_210 | ecosystem: Environmental > Aquatic > Deep subsurface > Shale gas/oil reservoir >...
ATAAGGTCCTCCACCTGATGGGTGTGTTGTGGTTGCTATTGCTTTCGTTGGTTTTAGCAAACATTATAACACATTATCCTTCGGGTGGGGGACTTTTTTTGCTTTAAATCGCTCAGTTTAGGTTACAATAAATTTAACCCTCTCGTCGGACAAGCACTGTAACATGTCTCTGTAATCGTCGTTCAGCATCGTGCTCCGGGCTCAGGGAGGCGATTTCCTTTGTCAGCGGCCAGACGAGATAAATGCGCTCTTCCGGGGTGCCGGCAACGTAATTGTCATTATGCACCCCGGTCATTTTGCGGATCACTGTGTGTTTTCTGTTCATGTCCATAAGCTAAAATATCATTTCCCACCTGTAAAATCAATCCGCCGTTAAAAGCCGCGCTGGGATATCAAGGATGCCTGCTGCCAAGGACAGATGCTTGTCAGCGGTTACCTGAAGTTTCAGGACTCCCGCCGGTGCGCCGGGACCATGAATACTGGCACAGTGGTGCATTTGAGCACCCGCTCGGCCACAGATCCGAAATCAAAGTGGCTTTCCCGGCCCTGGCTGGCCATGACCACCACGTCAATGTCCTGGTTTTCCATGAACTCAAGGATTTTTTTGGCCGGATCACCCACCGCGGTGTGCCGGAAATACAGCGGGCAGGAAGTTAGAAAGTTTTCACAGATTTCATCCAGGCGCTTTTCCGCGGTATCTTTTTCCCATTGCCGCATTCGCTCGAAGTCCGCCTGGGGGTCGGTGTCCCCGTATGCCGCACCAAACTCCACGTATTCCTTGAGAACATAGAGAATGTGGACCGCAGCCCCGTATTTTTCAGACAAAGATGTCACAAAGGGCAGGGCGCTTGCAGCGTTTTCAGAAAAATCCGTGGGCCAGAGAATGTTTTTGATTTCAGCCATGGTTGTTCCTCCTGTGGGTTGCGGATTGGCGTTTTTTTAAACCATACCAGGCAGACAAATGCCGCCGCCTTGATTTAAGTCAAGGAAATGGCCGAATGTCCGGGATACAAAAAAGGCAGGCTCGGGTAAGTGTTTGATGTATTGAAATCTGCCCATATATTTATTTGATAAGACATATTTGAAGGGTTTGCAAAAACGAATACGAAAACATCCTGCAAGCCCCGGCCCGCACGGGCGGCCATTTGCACAAATCACCCTTTTTTTCAACGGAGGGATTCATGTCCCGGGACAACCCTTTTCTTTCTCTTTGGTTCCTGCGCCCCAAACCCAAAGATGGTTCCTGCAGCGAAACTTCCCTTTCAGACGGACATGCGGCCGTGCGCTGCGGCCAGCGGGAATGGGAGGATTTTTACCGCTCCCGCTGGCAGCATGACAAAACCGTGCGCACCACCCACGGGGTCAACTGCACCGGATCATGCGCCTGGGACGTGCACGTGAAAAACGGCATGATCGTCTGGGAGGTCCAGGCAACCGATTACCCCGGCTGCGGTGCGGCCATGCCCGATCATGAACCCCGGGGATGCCCCAGGGGTGCGACTTTTTCCTGGTATACCTACAGCCCGGTGCGGCTCAAATATCCCTATATCCGCTCGGCCCTGGCGGACATGTGGCGGCGCGCCCTGGAAGAACACAAAGACCCGGTTTACGCCTGGCGGTCAATCGCAGATGATCCGGAAAAGGTTAAAGCTTACCAAAAAGTCCGGGGCAAGGGCGGACTTGTCCGGGTGTCCTGGGACGAGGCCGCAACCCTGGTGGCCGCGGCCCTGGTGCACACTATCGAAAAGTACGGCCCGGACCGGGTGTTTGGGTTTACGCCCATTCCGGCCATGTCCATGGTCTGCTACGCCTCTGGCGCCCGGTTTCTGTCATTGATCGGCGGGTCCATGATCAGCTTTTATGACTGGTACGCGGACCTTCCCCCGGCATCCCCGCAGATCTGGGGCGATCAGACAGACGTGCCCGAAAGCGCGGACTGGTACGAGTCCGCCTACATGCTTGTCTGGGGCACCAATATTCCAATGACCCGGACTCCGGATGCGCATTTTTTCACCGAGGCCCGGTACCGCGGCACGCGCGTGGCCGCAGTGGCCCCGGATTACGCGGAATACGTCAAGTTCGCAGACTCCTGGCTGCCGGCCCGGGCCGGAACCGACGGGGCGCTTGCCATGGCCATGACCCACGTGATCTTTAAGGAATTCTACCTGGACCGCGCCTCTGAATATTTCACCCAATACGCCAAGTCCTATACAGACCTGCCGTTTCTGGTGCGCCTGGATGCAGCTGATAAAGACAATGCCGACGGCTGGCTTCCGGGCCGTTTTCTGCGCGCGGCCGACCTGGGCATTTCCATGAACAACCCCGAATGGAAGCCCATGTGCTGGGATTCAGAAACGGACAAGGCCGTTGTACCAAACGGCGGCATCGGGTTTCGCTGGGGCGAGCAAGGCCGCTGGAACCTGCATCAGGTGGATGCCCAAACAGATGAGCAAATCGATCCCTGCCTGAGTTTTGCCCAATCCAGCCAGCAGTGGTGCAAAACCCGGTTTCCAATATTTGCCTTTACAGGCGCGGGAAGCCGCACCGGTTATGTGCCGGCAAGGAAAATCGCTGCAGATGAGGGCGAAATCCGGGTGACCACGGTATTTGACCTCATGGCCGCAAACCTGGGCCTGATGCCGGAAAATCCCCCAAACTTTCCCTCTGACGCAGACACACGCGATTATCCCGCAGACTACCAGGACCCCAAACCTTACACCCCGGCCTGGCAGGAGGCCATCACAGGCGTGCCGGCTGGTGACGCCATCCGAGTGGCCCGGGAGTTTGCCGAAACAGCGGAAAAAACCCGGGGCAAGTCCATGATCTTTCTCGGCGCCGGCACCAACCACTGGTTTCACAGTGACATGACCTACCGCGCCATTATCAATCTCACCACCCTGTGCGGATGCCAGGGGGTCAACGGCGGGGGATGGGCCCATTACGTGGGCCAGGAAAAGATCCGGCCCGTATCCGCCTGGGCTCAGATCGCATTTGCCCTGGACTGGAAGCGGCCGCCGCGGCAGCAAAACGGCACCTCGTTTTTTTATTTTGCCACCTGCCAGTGGCGCTATGATGCAATGGACGCCGGCGCCCTGGCATCTCCCATGTTTGCAGACAAATTGCCCTCAAAACACCCGGCCGACTATAACGCAATGGCCGCCCGCCTGGGCTGGCTGCCGTCTTATCCCCAGTTTGACGCAAATCCCCTGGATCTTTGCAAACAGGCCCAGGACCAGGGCGCGGACACAGATGAGCAGATCATTTCTTACGTCACGGAAAAGATCAAGTCCGGTGATCTTTTCTTTGCGGTTGAAGACCCGGACAACCCGAAAAACTTTCCAAGGGTGTTGTTTTTGTGGCGGGCCAACCTGCTCGGGGCTTCGGGCAAGGGGCACGAGTATTTCTTAAAGCACCTGCTGGGCGTGGACAGCGCGGTGTCCGGCCCGGAAACCGATCACCGGCCCGAACAGATCAAATGGCGTGATCCTGCGTCTGAAGGCAAGCTTGATCTGATGGTGACAATGGAGATGCGCATGTCCACATCCGCGCTTTATTCGGATGTGGCCCTTCCTGCGGCCTCCTGGTATGAAATGCACGATCTGAGCACCACAGACATGCACCCGTTTATCCATCCGTTTAACCCGGCCATTGATCCGCCCTGGGAGACCCGCACCAACTGGGACCAGTTCAAAGCCATCGCGGAAAAATTCTCCGAGCTGGCCAAAACTCATCTGGGACAGCAAAAAGACCTTGTGGCCACGGCCCTGGCCCATGACTCGCCCGGAGAAATCGCCCAGCCCCATGTCACGGACTGGAAGGACGGAAAAACAGCCCCTGCTGCCGGCCAAAACCTGCCCAATTTTTCCGTGGTGACAAGAGATTTTCCCGAAACCTACAACATGATGACCGCTTTGGGTCCTTTGGCCGCGGAAAAAGGCATGGGGGTCAAGGGCTTGTCCTGGAAGGCAGACACGGAATACGAAGATCTCAAATCCGAGCTGGGTGTGGTTTCAACACCCGGCCCGACCCGGGGCATGCCCCGCCTGGATTCCGGCAGGGATGCGGCCTGCGCCATTCTGGCCCTGGCACCGGAGACAAACGGGCACACGGCTGTCAAATCCTGGCAGGGCGTGGAAAAAACCAGCGGGCTTTCCCTGTCCCATCTGAGCCGGCAGCGCGAGGGCGAGAAAATCACTTTTGACAGTATCACCCAACAGCCCAGGGAAATCATCACCTCGCCCACCTGGAGCGGCCTGGAAACCGAAGGCCGCCGATATTCCCCGTTTGTGATCAACATTGAGGAAAAACTGCCGTTTCGCACACTCACGGGCCGGGCCCAGTTTTACATGGATCACGAATGGATGCTGGCCTTCGGCGAGCACCTGCCGGTCTACCGGCCGCCCCTGGACATGGATGCCATGGGATCTGCCGGGGTATCCCGGGAGCCGGGAAAGGAAATCATATTAAATTATCTCACCCCGCACTCCAAGTGGTCCATCCACAGCACGTATTCCGACACCCTGGTCATGCTCACGCTTTTCCGGGGCGGCGAGGCCATCTGGATCAACAACCAGGATGCCGCCGCCATCGGGGTTTCCGACAATGACTGGGTGGAGTGCTTTAACATCAACGGGGTTGTCATGGCCCGGGCGGTTGTCAGCCACCGCATCCCCCGGGGCAAGGCGTTTATGTATCACGCCCAGGAGCGGCTGATCAACACCCCGGGCTCAAAGCGCTCCGGCCAGCGCGGCGGCACCCATAACAGCGTTACCCGGATCATGGTCAAGCCCACCCACATGATCGGCGGGTATGCCCAGTTCAGCTATTTTTTCAACTATTACGGACCCACGGGCGCCCAGCGCGACGAGGTGATCGTGGTCCGCAAAGCCGGGGAGATCGACTGGTATGAAGATTAAAGCCCAGATGACCATGGTGTTGAACCTCGACAAATGCATCGGGTGCCACACCTGCAGCATACCGTGTAAAAATGTCTGGACCAGCCGGACGGGCGCGGAATACATGTGGTTGAACAACGTGGAGACAAAGCCCGGCATCGGATACCCCAAAAACTGGGAGAACCAGGGGATTTACAAGGGCGGATGGACCGCCAAAGACGGCAAACTCTCCACTGCAGCCGGTGGCCGGATCCAGAAACTTTCCCGGGTTTTCAACAATCCCCATCTGCCTCAAATTGACGCCTATTACGAGCCCTGGGATTATGACTACGGCCGCCTGGTCACAAGCCCGGTAAAAAAGCACCAGCCCGCGATCCGGCCCCGCTCGCAGATCACGGGCAAATCCATGGAAATCCAGTGGGGGCCTAACTGGGAAGACGATCTTGCCGGGGTGTGTGAAACCGGCACCGCGGACACCAATTTTGCCGGCCTGGAGGCCCGGAAATACCTGGAATTTGAGCAGGCCTTCATGTTTTACCTGCCCCGGCTGTGCGAGCACTGCCTAAATCCGGCATGTGTTGCCTCATGTCCGTCAGGCGCGCTTTACGAAAGGGATGAAGACTGCATCGTGCTGGTGGATCAGGCCCGTTGCCGGGGCTGGCGCTACTGCGTGTCCGGCTGCCCCTACAAAAAGGTCTATTTCAACTGGAAAACCGGCACCTCGGAAAAATGCATCTTCTGCTATCCCAGAACAGAAAGCGGCATGACAACGCTCTGCTCTGCCTCCTGCGTGGGCCGGATCCGGTATGTGGGTGTGATCCTCTATGACGCAGACCGCATATCAAAGGCCGCATCCGCTGCCGATCCCAAAGACATCTATCCGGCCCTTGTGGACATGATGCTCGATCCCAATGATCCCAAGGTGCTTGATGAGGCTGAAAAACAGGGCATTTCCCAGGGGGTTTTAAAGGCCGCCCAAAACTCGCCCACAGACAAGCTCATGCGCAAATGGCCCCTGGCCCTGCCGCTTCACCCGGAATACAGGACCCTTCCCATGGTCTGGTATGTTCCGCCCTTAAGCCCCGTGCAGACCGGCGCTGAACACACTGATTTTGATGAAACCCTTTTGGACATGCGCATTCCCGTCAAATACCTGGCCAATCTCCTGGCAGCCGGTGACGAGGCCCCGGTGCGCCGGTCTCTTAAATATATCATGGCCCTGCGGGCCTACATGCGCTCTATGCGCCTGGAAAAAACCCCGGACAAAAGCATACTTGAGCAGGCCGGACTGGATAAAAAAACAGATGCAGCAACGATGCTGGAGACCTATGACCTGCTGGCCATTGCCAAGCACAAGGACCGGTTTGTGATTCCAACAGCCCCGACCCCGGATCAGGCGGACATGCGCATGACACAAGGCGAAAAAGGATTTGAGTAAAGTTATGGACACGGGTTTTCAAAAACAGATCAAGGCATTGTCGTTTCTGCTCCAGTTTCCGGATGAAAAGACCCTTGACTCCCTGCGTTCGGCCACCACCGGGATCGAGCAGGTATTTGCCGAGCCAGGGCGCGTTCATATCCGGAAATTTCTGCAATACCTCACCGAAACCCCGCACCTGGGCGTCCAGGAAGCCTTTTGCGCGGCATTTGATCTAAATCCCGACACCTGCATGAACCTGACTTGGCATGAATACCAGGACGGCGCAAAGCGGGGCCCGGCCCTGGCCCGGTTTGCCCGGGCATTTGATCAGGCCGGGTTTGATCCGGTCTGCACGGATCTGCCCGATTACTTGCCCATGGTGCTCGAACTCATGTCCCAGTCAACAAACGGCGACTTTCAATGGGTGATCGCAGAGCACCGGCAAACCGTAAAAATGCTCACAGAGCGGCTCAAATCCATGCAAAGCCCGTATGCCGGGATTTTTCAGGTTTTGAGCGAAACATTTGAGAATTGCGCCAACCAATACAAAAAGGGGGCCTGATGAGCGGATTTATCCATATTTTGGGTTTTATCGTTTTTCCGTATATCGCCCTGACAATCTTTGTCCTCGGCCATGCCTGGCGGTATGTCACGGACTGGAAACGCTGGAACGCGGCGTCTTCCCAGTTTCTGCACAAAGACAGCCTCAAGGGCGGCATTACCATCTTTCACTGGGGCGCGCTGCTGACCCTCTTGGGCCATGCCGGGGGCATGCTGATCCCCCAGCGGGTTTATGACGTCTTTGGCATCAATGAAGCCGCCCATAATTTCATGGCCTACTGGGCGGGTCTGGCGGCCGGGCTGCTTATGATTGCCGGGGTTATCTGGCTGCTGGTGCGAAGAATCCGCCAGGACCGGATTGCGTCAAACACCTCAATCCATGACTATGTTTTGCTGGTCCTGATTCTGGTGGTTTCCGGGCTGGGGCTTTACAACGTGGTATTCACCCATTATGACGTGCTTTACTCCGTGGCTCCCTGGATCCGCAGCATCGTGGTGCTGGCCCCCAATCCCGCGCTCATGGCCCCGGTGCCGGTGTCCTACAAGCTGCATATCCTAAGCGCGTTTCTGCTTCTGGCCTATTCGCCCTTTACCCGGCTGGTGCACATCTGGAGCGCGCCCGTGACCTATTTGTACCGAAGCTATGTGATTTTCAGAAAATTAGCCGGTCCAAAAGGAGTCTAAACCATGGCAGATGAAAACAACAATGAAAACGGGGCTGTTTGTTATGCCCAGTCCACCCGGAGCGCGGCCCTGACCTGGACCACGCTTGCATTTTTTGCCGGGTTTGCCGGGGTCTCGGCATTCGGGCCCATTGTTTCGCGCATAAAGGAATCCATGGAAATCAACGCGGTGCTCATGGGCGTGCTGTCTGCCTCGCCGTCTCTGACCGGATCACTGCTGCGCATTCCCTTTGGCGCGGCCGTGGACCGCATGGGCGGTAAAAAGCCCATCCTTATCCTGCTGGGCCTGGCAGGCGCGGGCATTATCGGCCTGGCGCTTTTGTTTGCCCTGTTTCCAGAGCCTGAGGCCGCACAGTTTCCGCTGTTTTTGCTGGCCGGTATCTTGTGCGGCTGCGGCATTGCCATATTTTCCGTGGGCATTCCCACGGTTTCCTACTGGTATCCCCAGAAAAAACAGGGCGCGGCCCTGGCCGCCTATGCCGGGCTGGGCAATCTCGCCCCGGGCCTGTTTGCCATGCTGCTGCCTGCCATGGTGGCGGCCATGGGGCTGAAGTTTTCCTACATTGTCTGGGCGGGATTCGTGCTGGCGGTGTTTGTGCTGGTGATGCTGTTTATGAAAGATGCCCCGTATTTCCAATACCGGGAAATGGGCATTGAAATCGATGAAGACGCTCTGATCCATGCCTGCGGCCAGGAGCTGCTGCCGTCCGGCAATGCAACCGATTCGCTGAAAAAAGCCGGGGGCAACTGGCGCACCTGGATTCTGACCTATTTTTACTTTATCAACTTCGGCGGTTTTATCGCCCTGACAGTCTGGTTTCCCACCTACTGGTCCGAGTTTTTCAAAATGAGCATCATGTCCGCCGGGTTTCTCACCGCTGCTTACTCGCTTTCCTCATCTCTTCTGCGGGTGGCCGGCGGCCGGGCAGCAGACATTTTCACCGGCGAAAAAGTGGCCCTGTTTTCGTTTTTTGCCGTCATTGCCGGCTCCATCCTCATGGTCCTTGTGGCCGAATCCTTTGCCCTGGCCTTTCTGGGCCAGATGATCATGGCCCTCGGCATGGGCTTTGCCAATGCCGCCGTGTTCAAACTGGTTCCCCGCTACACACCCGCCGCAGTGGGCGGGGCCTCGGGCATCGTGGGCGGCCTGGGCGCATTCGGCGGATTCGTCATCCCCCCGGCCATGGGCCTGTTTGTGGCCATCTCCCCGGTGGCCGGCTACAGCAACGGATTTGCCGTCTTTACCATCCTCACATTCATCGCCCTGGGGCTTTTATATGTGCTGTACCGTTATCCCCCGCCTGAGGACAAGACCTTGTAAATGGCCGGCAGGGTTTCCTTTCCTTAAAGAATGCGCCGGCATTTGCCACCAAAAAGACCGGCCGGCACGGAGTTTTCTGCCTCTAACCCTTCAGTTTCTGGTCATAATCCCATTTACTCTTGACATTCCGGTTTAATTCAGTTGTATGTGAATATATCACATGTGTACTCGAAAAAATCCGCCCGTTTGATTCCACCCCACACCCGGAAACAGCGGAAGGGCAAGCGCATGTTTCAAAGAATTCTTCCCGGAATATCGATTCCCAAAATTTCAAAGCAACCACATTCTTTTAATAAAGAGCCCGAATTTCAGATTTTATATCCTGCAGTTATGAACTTTTGTTGGAGGTTATAACTGCAGGATTTGCAGGATATCACCAATCATCTGCCGAACAGCTGGATTGATTCTAAGCAACTTCGGCAGTCTAATCATTGTTCGGCGATAAAATATTTGACATAGCATGGATACCGTGTTACTGTGCTTTCATGATACAATCATTTAAAGATCAGGGTACAGAAGATATTTTCGATGGGAAAAACAGCAAGGCTGCCCGAAAACTATGCCCTCAATATCTTTGGATTTTAGCTGCGAGAAAACTGGAGCAGGTTGACTCCGCAACAAACCTTGACGATTTAAAGGTTCCGCCGGGAAATCGCTTGGAAGCCCTGTCAGGAGATCGTGATGGGCAGTACAGTATTCGAATCAATGATCAGTATCGCGTATGTTTTAAATGGGATAATGGCAATGCAGATAATGTTGAAATCATTAGTGTCCGGTTAAGAATCAAATAATTTCAGTTGGATATGTTTGCAGTCATTTTCAATTTCGTAACTAGAAATTTTAAGTAACTGAGATAACGATATTTTTTCAAAAAGAGTCAAGCTTAATAGCTGTAAAATTGTGTAGAGACTGTGCTCTATTTTGAGGCGCTTTTTCAGGATCGCGACCAAAACATATACCGAGATAGCGATCCAGATTTGAGTTTTAACGGCATTTTCTGATGTACCAAAAAACGCTTTAATCCGTAAATGCTGCTTGATCCATTTGAAAAAGAGCTCCACCTGCCAGCGGCATCTGTAAAGATCAGCGATTGTCAATGCTGGCAATGCAAAATGGTTGGTCAAAAAAACCAGATTTCGATTTTGTTGTTCATCAAAATATCGGATTCGACGCAGCTTCTCGGGATAATGCTTTCGGCTGTTGTGGCCATCTAAAACTATGATCTGGTCACAGCGCAAACCGCAGGATTTATCCACAGGCTGTGAATACAGTCGCCGCACTTTGGTATTGGCCTTTGTGCGTATGATGAAAAAAGCCGGTGTTTGGGCCGTGGAAAACAGGCGGCCAAAATCCAGATATCCACGATCCATTACATAAATGGCGCCGACTTCAGGGACGAGAACATCCAATACATTAACATCATGCACTTTGCCTTCGGTGATATCAACAAATGTGGGGATGTTCCCTCTTAAATCCAGTAGTGTATGCAATTTAACCGCGCTCTTGGTTTTTCGGAACCGGGCCCATGGAAAAACCGATAAACAAAGATCGATCGTACTGGCATCCAATGCATATACAGTTTCATCAAGCTCGACACCGAAGTCTTCACCGGCATAGAGTTTTTTTGCAAGCACAATTAGTCGCTGGGCAAAATCGCGATAAATTCGCCAATCACGGCTTTCGTTGGCATCGGCCAATGTGCTGCGAGAAATTTTCCCCCGGAAGCCGCAATGCTATAGCTTTTTATCCATGGCCCGTAAGCAGCATTCAATATCGCGAAGGCTTTCACGATAAGTCAGCTGGGCAAAGGCCATGCAAAGATATTGATCATAGCATGTAAAAGAACGAACCCGGTAGTTGCCCTGATACCGGTCAACGCACCGTCGGAATTGGTGCATTGGTAAAAAATCCATAATCTGAGAGAATACAGTGCTGCCAACGTTCATTACATTTTCCCTCCCGCAAGATTTTTAGAAAGCCCCTGCGGGAAGGCGTATCGCTGACAGTGGAAAATTTCAAATCGATAACACTTTTAAACAGCAATTTTTTCAATATTTAAAAATGGTTACGCTTTATTCAATCTGGCTTAACCGGACAGTAGTGTGTTGAAATAGTCGATTATCATTGAAAATTCAGGAGAATATTATGATTAGAATTCCCAAATACAGAGAGCCGACGCATCCGGGAGAAATGTTGGTGGAGGAATTTTTGGCTCCACTGTCTATAACGCAACGAGATTTGTCTAAGGCGATTCATGTTCCTTACCAGCGAATTAATGAGATTGTAAATGGGCGGCGCGGTATTACACCCAGCACAGCTTTACGCTTGGCAAAATTTTTTAACATGTCAGAGGATTTCTGGATGAATATGCAGCTTCGATGGGACTTATATCGTGCTAAAAATTCAGAAGAAAGAGAATTGCGTATGATAAAGCCCTATACGTCTTCTGAACACACAACCCATATGTAAAAGAGTCCGCCGATCCAGTCAGCCCAGGTGACAGCCAGGGCCGGCGGCGTTTTGGTAGGGCGAGGGGGCTTGAACTTCATACATTTTTAACTAAGCCAGTGGAAGCCCTGGCTGCTCCTGGCTTCCAACGTTAGCGATCTAAAACGTACGAGGTGTTTATATGAAGCGAGAGAAATTACTTGAGCAAATAAGGCGA
>Ga0182239_1000746_pt1 | contig 11543 bp, 12 predicted proteins | sample hydfrate6_PW_210_FD_132456 | JGI IMG/M metagenome (GOLD analysis project Ga0182239, IMG submission 132456) | Subsurface microbial communities from deep shales in Texas, USA - hydraulic fracturing test 6_PW_210 | ecosystem: Environmental > Aquatic > Deep subsurface > Shale gas/oil reservoir >...
CAGGAGTTGAAGGTAAAGGGGGAAAGTGGCAATGAGGTGGCCCTCAACCCGCTGTGGAATCGGCGCCAGTCCACCAAGTTCAACGGGGTTTCCTACCCGGTACAGCGTGCTGCAGCGGCGGTATACTCTGATGAAGGCTGGGCGCAGGTACAGAAGACCATCGACTACTACATGGAGAACGCACGCATCATTCGCGAAGGTCTCGCTGAGGCCGGTATCACCTGTTACGGCGGGGTCAACGCCCCCTATATCTGGCTCAAAACTCCGCAGGGGATGAGCAGCTGGGAGTTCTTCGACAAACTCCTGCAGGAATGTTTTGTGGTCGGCACCCCCGGCAGCGGCTTCGGCCCCAGTGGCGAAGGCTACTTCCGCCTCAGCGCCTTCGGCGAGCGCTCTACGGTAGAAAAAGCGGTAAGCCGCATTCGTGAGACCTGGGGAAAATAAGCCACGATCTGCTCTCAATGAAAGATGGCCACCATCAGCACGCGCGGGTGGCCATCTTTCGCCCGGCTTGACAATTGCCCCTTTTATTGTCAGATTAGGCGTGTTTTTATATCGGTTATGTATGCCTCCAACATCGAGGCAGAAAAACAGGGGCGAACGCCCATGCTGATCATCCTTTCCATTCCTCTGGGTATTCTGTGCTTTATTGTCGCCTACCACTGCTACAGAGCAAATCATGCAATAAAGGCGGTGTGGTGTGCCGCTCTGGGAGTGTTCTTCCTGGTTGGTGCTGCCGTGATGGGTTACGGAACCGTCGTCATGATGCAGAACATCGAACCCAAGGAATTTGACCGCTCCGCCCCCGGCTCAACATACACCGCAACCGAGAATAACTCCCGAACCGCTGCAAGTATCTGAGCAATCCCTCCGCGGGCAGGTGCGTAAACACGCACATAGACATTGTGGAAGCGCAATCACATAAATACGCTCTTCAACGTGGTACCGCCTGAGCGTTTTGGGTATAGTCACACTCAATCAAGGCCTGTTGTGGCAGGCAGGTTTTGACCTTCATTCTTTCTTCCTACCCGAAACACAACAAAGCCGGATCGGATGCCTCCCCGATCCGGCTTTGTTGCGTCCGGAGCCCGGAAAATATTTACTGGGCATACCTGCATATATTTACTATTATTGCCGTCATGTGCACACTTTCGCACACCTGGTTTCACACCTGAATTCCCCCTGCAGGAGACCTATGTACACAGAGTACTTCGGACTCAGAGACAGACCCTTTTCCATCGCTCCGGATCCGGAATATCTGTATATGAGCGGACGCCATCGTGAAGCCCTGGCGCACCTGATTTACGGACTCCAGACCGACGGTGGATTTGTCCTCCTCACCGGCGAGGTGGGCACCGGAAAAACCACGGTATGCCGCTGTCTGCTGGAACAGGTTCCCGCCGATGCGGAGATCGCTTTTGTTCTCAATCCCAAACTGAGTGCCGCAGAACTGCTCGAAACCATCTGCGATGAACTCGGGATTGATTACCCGGATTACACCACGAGTATTAAAGTCTTCGTGGATGCGATTAACCACTTTCTCCTTGGCACTCATGCCAGAGGACGCAAAACCGTTCTGATCATCGATGAGGCACAGAACCTCTCCATAGATGTGCTGGAGCAGATCCGCCTTCTTACCAATCTGGAGACCAACAAGCAGAAACTGCTCCAGGTGATCATGATCGGGCAGCCGGAGTTGCGCGACATCCTCAAGCGCCAGGAGCTGCGTCAACTCGAACAGCGCGTCACCGCGCGCTACCACCTTCAGCCCCTCAACTACCCCGAAGCCCGCGCCTATATCAGCCACCGCCTCCAGGTTGCAGGGGTAGAACGCCCCCTGTTCTCACGCCACGCGCTGCGCATGCTGTACCGCTTGAGCGGTGGGGTCCCGCGTCTGATAAATTTACTCTGTGACCGCGCCCTCCTCGGGGCCTATGTCACCAGTCAGAATAGCGTAACCCCCAAACTGGTGCGTACAACCGCAAAAGAGATATTCGGCGCCGAGACCGAAAAGAGCTTTTTTACGCATCTCAATCCGCGCCCCTTTGTCCTGGGTGCAGGTACATTACTCATTGCTGCCGGATTGATTGCCTTCTCCATAGGGGTACCAAGCGACACTACTTCAAATGCTCCCACGTCCTCGCCTTCAACAAAGACAACAACCCAACCGCAGGGAAACACCAACTCCACCGCTTCAGTACAAACACAGGACAACGCCTCCGGGCCACAGCGCCCCGTATGGAATCCCGATCTGTGGGATAACGCCACCCGCAGTGCGGCGACAGCACGGCTCTTTGCCCTGTGGGGCGAGGATTCCCCGGGCGGGGATGAAGATATCACCTCCAGCGCTGCTACGGCAGGATACAGCGTCCTGGAACGACGCGGGAGCCTCGCCACCCTGCGCGAACTCGATCGCCCCGCAATTCTTATTCTGCAGGACGATACCGGGCGCAATCGCTTTGCCACTCTAACCGGCCTGGATGAAACCCACGCCGTGCTGAGTTTTGCACAGCACATCATCCGGGTTGAAGCTGCTGAACTGGTGAAACACTGGCGCGGAGATTTTATCCTTCTGTGGCAGCCACCACCTGGCTACTCAACTCCGGTTTATCCGGGACATGTAGGAGAGATAGTCAGCTGGCTCGATCGTCAGCTGGCGCTGATCCATGCGCGTCCACCCGCGCAAGAGTCACGCTTGAGTCTGGAAGGGCGGTTACTCGATGAACTGCGCCAGTTTCAGGCGGCAAAAGGATTAACCCCGGATGGCATTCTCGGCCCTGTAACCATTATCCATCTGCACAATGAAGGCACCGGCATTTATCCACGCCTGCAATCCGCTGCAGAGTAGATAGCGTAAATGCAGAATCAACCAGCTCCTCGGCCAGCGTTAGAATGTATCCACACTGAAGCTGAACCAACAACTACCCGAAGCAGGATATCGCAAGCTATGTCGTATATTCTTGAAGCCCTGAAAAAGTCGGAAAAAAAACGTCAGGGGGAACCAAGCAACCTGGCACATCTGGCCACGGATGAAACCCCGGCACAGGAGCACTCTCCGCCAAAACGCCCTCTGTGGCCTCTGCTTGTGGGCCTTGCGCTCGTGATCAACGCCGGGGTTATGCTCCTTATCTTCTGGTCCTCACAATCAACGAACCCTGAGGTTTCTACCCCGGATAAAGCGCGCCAACAGGCACGGGAGTTTAACAGCGCCGCGGTCGGGGATGGGGGGACAGAATCCGTGGTACGAAATGCTGCCGCGCCCGAATCGGAGCGCACGGAGAAACCACCTCGGAATGAGGCACAATCCCCAAACGACAGCGCAGATGTTGCTGCCGTGCGTATCAATCAGGCTGAAACTACCCCTGCCGCAGCGCGTGAAGAAATACAGCCCCGAGGGCAAATCTCATCCGATGTGGCGACAACCTCCATTCCAACTGAGAGCGCGCTCCAGTCTCCTGCGAATAGCGCAGAAGAGAGAACGCAAGAGGTAGCCCCCCGCGCTGTACCGCCCGAAACTGAGGCCGAACCGGCACCGATGCGTTTCAGTAATCTGCCTCCCGACTATCGGCGCCAGTTGCCCGAGATGCACATGTCGGTACACGTCTACTCGGAAGCACCTGCAGGAGGTCTGGTCCGGATAAACAACAAAATGCTGCGCCCGGGTGGGAATCTGGAGGGCAGCATTCGCCTGGAAGAGATCACCCGGGAAGGGGCGGTATTCAGCTTCGCCGGACGGCGTTTTTTACTCCCCCGCCGCTAACGGAGCTGCTGGAGAGGCAATATCCATATTGACCCCTGCTCTCTGAGCTGGTAGAGTCCGGCGCATGAATGTACATGTGCACATAGCCTCAGCGCGATGGTGGCACGCGCTCTTTTGCTTCGAACGAGTCGCGCGCTATCTCCCCGCATCCAATAATTAACTGAAGGGTTATATTTCAGTTTTACATCCCGGGCCGCGACCTTTGTTCGCGGCCTTTTTTGTATCCGGCCTCCTTAGCCCATAACAAGAAGAGGAACCACGCATGCGTATATTATCCGGCATTCAGCCCTCCGGTGCTCTGCACCTGGGAAATTACTTCGGCATGATGAAGAAAATGATTGAGTACCAGGAGCAGGGGGAACTGTTCTGCTTCATAGCCAACTACCATGCCATGACCAGCCTCAACGACGGTAAAGCCCTTGCGAGGGGAACCGTGGAAGCAGCGGCCAACTTTCTCGCCCTCGGGCTTGATCCGGAGAAAAGCACCTTCTGGGTGCAGTCGGATGTACCCGAGGTGCAGGAATTGACCTGGTTCCTGTCCAACTTCACCCCCATGGGTCTGTTGGAGCGCTGCCACAGCTACAAGGACAAGGTATCCAGGGGGATCCCAGCAAATCACGGCCTCTTTGCCTATCCGGTCCTCATGGCGGCAGATATTCTAATGTTCAAGAGCGAAAAAGTACCCGTGGGCAAAGACCAGAAACAGCACGTGGAGGTAACGCGTGATATCGCCCTGAAGGTCAACAACCACTATGGGGATATCTTCACCATCCCCGAGCCGGACATTGACGATGATGTAGCCACGGTTCCCGGTCTTGACGGACAAAAGATGAGCAAGAGCTACGGCAATACCATCGATCTATTCCAGAGTGAAAAACAGTTGCGCAAACAGATCATGCGCATTGTCACCGATCCGACTCCGGTGGAAGAGCCGAAAGATCCGGATAAGTGCAATGTATTCCAGATATTCCGCCTTTTTCTGAATCAAAAGGAGCAGGATGTGCTACGCGCCCGCTACACCGCCGGCGGGCTTAGTTATGGGGCAGTCAAGCAGGAGCTGTTTGAAACCGTGCGCGACTACTTCATCCCCTTCACCGAACAGCGTAACGCCCTTCTGGAGGACAAGGAACTCCTGCACAAAACTCTGGATATGGGTGCGCAAAAAGCTCGCTATGCGGCCTCCAAAGTGATGCGCAAGATACGCAAAAAAGGAGGATTGGCATATTAAATATTGCGGTACCTCACTTCCAACGGGGGGGGTACCGCAATTCTCAGCCACTAAAGCGCCGGCATATCTCAGCCACCCGTTTACCGAGGTGGTGGGCGGTTTTAAGATCCCCGGAGCGTGGAGCTTCATCGGGGGTGGCATCTGCAGGGGAGATGGCCATGGCACCACCGAAGCCGGCGGTCCAGTTGAGGTCTTCGGGGCCATTACTCTTGGTGTTGGCGGGAAGAAGACCAGTGCCGACCCATATCTGTCCGTGCTGCTGCGATAACGTCCACATATACTGGATGGTGGAATATTTATCTCCGTTGACACTGGCGGAATTGGTAAACCCTGCGGCGATTTTGTCCTGCCATTTTTGTGCAGACCACGGCTTGGATGAGGCATCGGCAAATTTCTTGAACTGCCATGCCGGCCCTCCCATATAGGTGGGGCTGCCATAGATAATCGCATCCGCCTGCTCAATATCGAGCAACGCCTTGTCCGACAGCTCTCCAGCATCGTTAATACGGTGCAACTCTATCCGCGTACCTTCTACGCTCAGGCATCCCTCATACACCGCCTCCGCCTGTCTCGCGGTGTGGCCATAGCCACTGAAATACACAATCACAACATTTGCCATATTTTATCCCCTTTCTGCAGAGATTATCTCTGCGGACACTGATTTATGCCGCAGGGATAAAATTATACCAGAAAACTCAATTATTCAAACACACCCGGCGCGCCTCGCGCGCAAGCCAGCGAAAAATGCGCATCTGACTGGGTACATAAAACAGATATTCCGGGTGCCACTGCACCCCCAGGAGGGTCTGGCCATCGCGGCACTCCACCGCCTGGGTTATATGATCCAGATCCCAGCCTACGAGGCGCAGGCCTTCGCCAGGGACATGGATCGCCTGATGATGAAGGCTGTTAACGCGCAGACGCATTTTTTTACACGTTACCGCAAGGTTGGAATCCGGCTCCAGAAAAACCTGTTTCGTGGGCAGAAGTCCGGGACGGTTATAGGTCAACGAACGCATGGTGCGGATATCCTGATGTAAGTTCCCCTCCAGAACCACATTCAGCAACTGCGCCCCGCGGCAGATCCCCAGCACCGGGATATCGAGTTCCAAAGCCCATTTGATCCATTTTATTTCCAGATTGTCACGCTCCGGATCAGATTTAACCTTTGCATGGATATCCCCGGAGTAATGCTCGGGACTGATATCGTTTCCCCCTCCGATAACGAGTCCGTGCAGCGGTTTACCACTCCAGCGCTGACGTACATTGATGCGCTCCGGCTCCACTCCGCAGAGACGCAACGCAAGGGAAGCGCACCACCAGCTTGGAGCCCAGCGGCGGGCGTTCCCGGTAATTCCGATGCGCACCCGCTGCTTCATACACAAAAACCCGCACAGCGGCCAAAACACATGGGCATTATCCTCGATGGGATTATCTTCCCGAATTGATTCAAGACTTCTGCCCTTTCCGCTTCCGCACAAAGAACACAAAAGCCATCCCCGGGCGTTTGCTCCCCTCGTGCATGGCAAACTGCATGCGCTCAAATTCCCACCCGGAACCGATCCATTCATTTATGATGCCTTCAATGCTTTCATCGGTTACAATGGTGGTCTCAACAACCTTGTACTCGAGCATTCTTCTCTCCAAGTTGAACTGAGGTATTTTACCACGAGGTGACGTTATGCCTATCAGCGGCAATCCGAAAAAAATGGCTCAGGACATCGCCGAGGGCTACATAACCCTCAGCCCTCCGGTGTTACGCCAATACACCCAGAGCGATATGCGCACCATCCTCAACCATCTCGAAATGACAATCCGCACCCTGCGTCAGGAAAAGATCCCCCTCGAAGATGTGATGGCGCTCAAAGCGCGCAACCATAAGATCAGTCGGGTAAATAACACCATGGTTATGGTGCGCGGATACTGCAAGCGGCGCGGGATCAAGATCTAGCTTTTGCGCATCAGAATTCCGCATGCCCCGGGGTACGGGGAAAAGCGATGACATCGCGGATATTGTCCATCCCGGTAACGTACATCAGAAAACGCTCGAACCCCATGCCGAACCCTGCATGCGGGCAACTACCCCAGCGGCGGCTGTCCAGATACCACTCCATCCCGTGCGGATCCACGCCACACTCCTGCATGCGCTGGAGCAGGTGTTCATAGCGCTCTTCGCGCTGACTTCCGCCGATGATCTCCCCCACGCGCGGCAAGAGCAGATCCGTGGCAGCCACCGTCTTCCCATCCGCATTGGCGCGCATGTAAAATGCTTTGATCTCCCTGGGATAGTCCACCACAAACAGCGGTCCCCCAGCGACCTCTTCACACAGATAGCGTTCATGCTCCGACTGCAGGTCAAGCCCCCACTTAACCGGGAATTCAAAGGTTTTGTTCGCCTGTTGCAAGGTCTCCACTGCTTCGGTGTAGGTCATGGTGTTGAACTCGGCATCCGCTACACGCCGGAGTTTCTCCAGCAGCCCCGATTCAATACGCGCATCGAAGAATTCGAGATCCGCAAGGCAGTGCTTCAGCGCATATCTGATCAGGTAGCAGATAAAATCGCGTGCTACTTCACAGTTTTCAGCGAGATCTGTAAACGCCATCTCCGGCTCAATCATCCAGAACTCTGCTGCGTGCCGGCTGGTATGGGAGTTCTCTGCCCTGAATGTGGGACCGAAGGTGTAGATATCCCCGAAAGCGAGGGCGTATAGTTCCCCCTGAAGTTGCCCACTCACGGTAAGGCTGGTCTGTTGCGCAAAAAAGTCTGCGCTCCAATCAATCGCGCCCTGCTCATTTCGCGGCGGAGTCCGGGGATCGAGAGTGGTGACCCGGAACATCTCCCCGGCGCCTTCGCAGTCATTCGCGGTGATGACAGGGGTATGCACATGGATAAAACCGCGCTCGGTAAAAAACTTGTGCACCGCAAAGCTCAGAGCACTGCGCACCCGGAACACTGCGCCGAAGGTATTGGTGCGCGGACGCAAATGGGCAATCGTGCGCAGAAATTCAAACGTGTGGCGCTTCTTCTGCAGGGGATATTCCGCGGTTGCAGGACCGACCACCTCCAGCCGCGTCACCTGGAGTTCCACCTTCTGCCCCTGCGCGGGCGATGCCTGCAAGGTGCCACCCGCGCGGACACATGCCCCGGTTCCCACCCCTTCGGGCAGGTTTGCAAGCAGATTTTCTCCAATCACAAGCTGGAGCGAATCCATGCAGGAGCCGTCATTGATTTCGACAAAACACACCTGCTTACTCCGCCGCAAGGTGCGCACCCATCCTTGTACCTCAATATTATCCCCGCTGATGCTTCCATGGGTTGGGCTATTGAGTATTATTGTATTGATTCGCATGGCACTACTCTTCTGTTGTTGGTCAAAGGTAACGGTTCAGCAAAGGCTTATGGCACCCATTCCAAGGGACACTTTGCGCCGTCCATGGCCGTTGCCACTAGTGGATGGTGATTAGTTGCGGTCAAAGAATATAAAAAGAAACGGTTTTCTATTTCTGTATCAAGATGCTAAACTTTGTAGAATTAAAAACCAAGGGACAATTCAAAAGATACCACTTGTTCCATGTGACAGAGGGAATATATGGCTGATATAACTGAGTTACAGGAGATGGAGCCGTTCAACGAGCTCGCTGCGGAAGACTTTGAGCGCATCAGCTCCGCAGCCAGAATAAAGAAATTCCCGCGCAACTACCACATATTCAACCAGAATGACCCCTTTACCGGCTATCTGTATGTCATCTGCTCGGGCACAGTTGAGATCACCCTTCTCACCCACAGTGGAGAGGAGATCGTAGTAGATTATCGCCGCGATGGCCAGTATTTTGGCTGTACTCCGCTGTTCACCGAGGAAAAATACACCGGCGGTGCGCGTACGGTTACCGAACTGGAGTGTTTTCTCGTCCCCAGTAACGCCATCCGCGAAGTAGCCCGGCGGGTTCCCGAGTTGCGCCAGTTTTTCAACAACACCGTTGTGGATAAGGTGCGGCATCTGTACGCGGATATTATCACAAATCACAGCAGGCAGGCACTGAGTAAGCTCGAATCCTATCCGTTTCAAAAACGCCTCTCCGAGATCATGTCATCTCCGGCCATCACGTGTAACACGGATACATCCACGCGTGAAATGGCGGCAATAATGACACATAACCATGTGCGCGCCCTCATGGTTACCGATGCCGCGGAACAGGTAGTAGGCATTGTCACCTGTCGCGACATCCTCGGCAAGGTGATTGCCGTCGAGGGGCGTGATCCCGACTCAACCAGCGCTGCAGAGCTGATGGAATCACAGCTCAGAACCATGCCTCCCTCCACCTATATGTACGAAGCGATGGCATATATGGTCGGGCACGGTCTTCGGCATATGCCTATTGTGGAAAACGGGGCGCTGCTCGGGATGGTGACCATGAGCGATCTCATCCATCACCGCAGTCAGAAAGCGATGCTTCTTTTAGGCAGCATCGAAGAAGCGCAAACCCTGGATGAACTCAAACGCGTTCACGATCTACTGCTGCGCGTGGCGGATGGACTTATGTCCGAAAGCCGCCCCGCTACTCAGATCATGGAAACCCTCTCCCACATCCACCACGGTCTGCTGCGGCGCACCTACCAAATATGTTTCCAACAGATGCGCGATGCGGGCTATGCAAAACCGCAGATCAAACACTGTTTTCTGATTATGGGAAGCGGGGGAAGACGCGAAATGCTCCTGGGGCCGGATCAGGACAACGGCTTCATCTACGAGGATTTCCCCGATTCGCAGCAGGAAGAGGTCGACGCCTTTTTTATTCCATTTGCGGAAAAGCTCACCCACGCCCTCGACTACGTAGGCTATCCTCTGTGTGAAGGGGATGTGATGGTAAGCAATCCGGTATGGCGCGGACGCCTGAAGGACTGGCGCGAACGGGTGGCGGACTGGGCGGAGAACCCGGAGCCCCACAAGGTGCGCTATTCCTCTATCTTCTTCGACTTCACCCCCCTGGTAGGGGAGGCTGAGTTGGCGCACTCCCTCCAAAGCATTGTGTTTGAGGCAGTGCGCAAATCACCTTCATTCCTGTATCAGGTGATGCAGTTAAACCTGACCCACAAGGTACCCACCGGGTTATGGGGTCGTTTTATCACCGAAAAGAGCGGCCCTAACGCCGGCACCCTCTCACTGAAAAAAGGGGGGCTGGTCTATATTGTCGACTGCATCCGCATGTTTTCCCTCGAACGGGAAATCCGAGCTCTTACAACCCTGGAGCGTCTCGATGCGCTGACGCAGGATCACGTGTTCTCGGTGGAAACTGCTGAACATATCCGTGTTGCGTTTGAAGCCCTCTCCTTTCTACGCCTGCGCAACGAAATCAACCTTATTAAAGAGGGAAAGGAACCGAGCAGCAATATCGATCCTGAAGAACTGAGCAAAAGCGAGCAGGATCTGTTGCGCAGTTCGTTTCAGGCGGTGAGCAAGCTTCAGAGTGCGACCCGCAGCCACTTTGGCAAAGGACTGGGATAGGAGGCTCCGGGTGACGATAAAACGTTTATTCAACTATGTACAGCGTAAACAGCAGTTGTGTGCGCAGGATGTAGCCGATACCGATGTGTTTTTCTTCTACGGCAGTCTGATGGAGCGCTACACCAACTTCAATCGCTTTATCAAACGCAAGGTGAGCACTCTGCAGGCGGGATACTGCCGGGGCTATCTCTACTACCTCCCCATGGGGTTCCCCGCCCTGATATATCCTGAAGATCCGTGTAGCTCTCTGGTTGCAGGTGAACTTATGACCTTCCACAATCCGCTGCGTGCCATGCGCCTCCTTGATCGACTGGAGCAGTACAACCCGTTGGCACCGCATAAAAGTATCTATATCCGCAAAAAAATTCCGATAGTTGTGGTACCGGAGGATGGAGGAGAAGAGCTGAAACAGATTGATGCATGGGTCTACACCTACCCGGAAGACCACCTGAGTAATGATCATCAGCGCCAGGTGCGCATCGAATGCGGACAGTGGGCATCGTTCCGTTCCAACGGCCATCCGGAAGAGGAACTCGCCGAAATGGCGGAGCGCCTGCGTTACTGCGACCGCACCCAGAGCATTCTGGTGGATCCGGCCATGTGCACCGAGCCAGTGCTGCGTTCTGCCCCCCATCTGTACGGATGTCAGCGCTTTTGCGATAAAAACAAAGCGTGTCTGCGGAACCGCGAGGCTATGCATGAGTTTCAAGGCGTTGATTTTCCCGCACAAGGATGTCCGTCACATCTACCATGTAGCGATTAAGCTCTGCAGGTGAATAAGCCTGTTCCAACTCCAGGCCGCAGCGTACACGACGCACAAACGCCTCAATTTGTCCAGGAGCCAAGGCATATGGGCGCCGCGCCCAGAGCGCCAGGTCATTTATAGGTTCCGCCACATCACCCCCTACCCGGCTGATCGCATTAAATCCCTTCAGAGCCATAATGACAGTGGTCCAAACGCTTGAGGGGGATCCGCCGTGCAGACGCAAAAAGGCGTATTCATTTACCGTGTGGCGCTGATTGTCAAACAGGGAAAGATGGTGGCGCTGAC
>Ga0182239_1000748_pt1 | contig 11542 bp, 12 predicted proteins | sample hydfrate6_PW_210_FD_132456 | JGI IMG/M metagenome (GOLD analysis project Ga0182239, IMG submission 132456) | Subsurface microbial communities from deep shales in Texas, USA - hydraulic fracturing test 6_PW_210 | ecosystem: Environmental > Aquatic > Deep subsurface > Shale gas/oil reservoir >...
ATTTTAAGGAGTAGAAATTGTAATTAATAAATTATTGGTGACAAAATATTTTTTGCTCTGTTAATTGCTTCTAATTTGTTTTATAATAAAGTTAAGAGAATTATTAAAATTAAATTGTACGAGGAATTAATAAAAAAGGGCTTGATAATGTCGACTTAGTTATTTTAAATCAGGCTTCAGCTCTTTTGAGATATGAAGTTGTTAAAGAAAATCATTTGATCTATAAAAAGAATGACTTTGATGCAGTTTCTTATCAGTCTTTAATGATCAGGAAATATCTTGATTTTGAGTATTATTTAAAGAAAAACCAGCAGAAGTTTAAGGAGCGAATTTTAAATGGTTAAAAGAGAGAGGTGAAGAAAAATGAAAAAACTTTATCGTTCCCGTGATGATCGAAAAATCGGGGGTGTCTGTGGTGGTATTGCAGAATATTTTAATCTGGATCCAACCCTGGTCCGGGTGGGGGCAGTTGTTTTGACTATTCTCTGGGGAGCAGGCTTTTGGGCTTATATTATAGCCTGGGCCATTGTTCCCGAAAGACCAGCCCATATTGATGTTGATTATGATGTCAGTTCTGAGCCGGTACACGAAGATCAGCAGAAAGATCAAAAAAGAAATAAAAATAATTCTGGCCGGGATAACAGCAATAATGATAATGGTGATGAGCAAAAATATTACGATATTTAGAAATGAAAAAGCTCCAGCTTAGCGGCTGGAGTTTTCAATGTTTTTGAGGTATTTTTCAATTTTTCTAATGTATTTTTTGTAACTCTCAATAGTTTTTTGGATGCTTTTGTAAACAATTTCATCATCTATTTCCTCATATTCATGAACCAGGCGGTTTCTCAATCCGGCTGAGGGCGCAATTTCTTCAGCAAATTTTTGGTCTACTATCTGATGCTCACTTAATTTAATAAAAGAAGTATAATAATCTGCAGGAGGTTTATGACCTGCACTAACTATTAGATGACCATTAATATCCGTCGCAGTTTCAACTATCAGTTGGATTAATCTTTCTGCAGTCCGTTTAACAAAAAAATTATCAAGATAATTTTCCAGTGTATATTGATTAACTTCTTTCAGTTGATCTAGATATTCTATCATCTTACTTAACTTTCGGCGCACGATGAGCGGATCTGTCATTAGACTGGCTCCTTTCTAAAAAATCGTCAATGAATTTTTTTTCAAGCTGATAAAATTTTCGAGCATCATTATGCTCAGCTGCTGCTCTCACCTGAAATTTCTCAAAGAGGCCTTTTTCAGCTTGATAAAGAAGCTTTCCTTCTGCGGCTACTTTGAATTTAATTAAGGGGTCAGCGTGATTTAATAAAATCAGATCAACTGGTATTTGATTAAAGAGAGCGGAAATTTTATTTAAAATATCCAGCTGATCTTTTTTTAGCTGCTCAGGCTCCTTAATTTTTACTGCTAAATCAAGATCACTATTCTCATTAAAGCTATTACTTTCATAGGAGCCAAATAAAATGAGGAGTTTAAGGCCATAGTCTGCTAAAATATTCTTGATTTTATTAATTTTTTGTTCTTCCATAAAACTGACCTCCTATCCTACATAATTCGACATCAACTGACATGCACCGTGAACCTGTCGTTTTTTCTTTATTTATGTCGATTAACAGCTAATAAGAGGGTTTTTAGACATATTTCGACATAAATCGGGTGGTTCCCGGTGCGTGTATGCGTGTAAGTGTACGCTTTAAAAATCACTTTCCGGGAAAATTTCGTGCAGCTTATTTTTGAATTCATCCGGAGCAAAGTTCTGATAATTTTCCACCAGCTGCATAACCTCTGCTAACTGCTGATCACTAATTTCCCCCTTTTCATTGAGGCGCCGATAAGCATTAGCAAAGGAGAGTACCAGCTTTAAATCTAAACTATCCAGATTAGCCATGAGGCATCGTTCCTTCCAGAGAGAGATTTTCGGGATCAACAAAACGGATAAATTCTTCCTCAAAAAAGAGTTTGATTGCTCCGGTCTGACCGGTACGCTGTTTAGCAATAATTATATCGGTATCACTTTCGGTACCTTCGGCTTCGGCTTCTTCACGTGCTTTGGCAGAGGTGTGAGCATGACGGTATAGGAAAATAACACCATCAGCAACCTCCTCAATATTACCGGAATCTCTTAAGTCAGAGAGAACAGGTCTTTTATCTGTCCGGCTGGTAAAACTACGCGAAATCTGCGAAATTAAAATAACCGGGATATCAAGTTCTGAGGCCAGGTTTCTAAGCTGTAGTACAATCTGACCGACAGCACGGGCGGTATTTTGTGCATGTTCTTCCGGCAGCTGGATCATCTGCAGATAATCAATAATTGCCAGATCCATTCCATCCATTTGCGCCTTAAATTTCCGCAGGCGGGCTCTAATTTGAGCAGTATTTAAACCACGTTCATCAGAAATCATTAAGGGCAGCTCATGTAAATTATCTAAAGCCTTGGAAACTCGCTGATCTTCCTCGTCGTTGGTTTCACCCTGAGTATACTTCCAGGCATTGACCTGTGATTCCTGAACTACCATTCTGTCTACAACCTCAGCTGCATCCATCTCAAGCGACATAATGGCAACTTTGGCTTTTCTTTTGAGTACATTTTTAGCAATATTAATGGCAAAGGCAGTTTTTCCCATGGAAGTTGAAGCCGCAATTACTGTCAGGTGACCGCGTTTAAAACCTCCAATTAAATTATCAAGAGAAATAAAACCTGTGCGCAGACCGACATCAGCCTTTTTGTGTTTGCGGTCCATATAGTTGGAAAAAGACTCCATTAAAACTTCTTCCATATTATAAATATGTTTTTCTAAGTCATTACTCTCACTTGTTGCCTGAAAAATTATTTCCTGCGCCCGGGCCTGATAGTCATCAATAGTCAGGTCATTGGCTTCAGTTAAATCCCTCAGTTTATTGGAAGCTCTTCTCAAAAGAGAGCGCTGATAATCTTTTTTGATTAAATCAATAGTCGGTTTCAGTTCATCGACTGTATTAAAACCAGAAGTCAGCCGTTCAATAATCTTTTCCGCTTCATCTACAGCATTCTGACTCTGGAGATCGATTAAAAGTTTGGTCCGGGAAATCTGATTGTCCTGCTGATACTGTTTTAAAAGTTGATCAAAAATAATTTGAGCCTGAGGATCCAGAAAATGTTTTACCTCAAGCAGATCAGCAACCTCATCAATTTTATCTGGATACTGCAGCAGGATGCCTAAAAGCTGGTATTCATTTTTGTTGTAGCGGTCATTATTTTTTACATTCTGTATTTCATTTGCCATAATCAGGCCTCCTGTTGTTCTTCAATTTTTTTGACTCTTACATTACCTGCAAGTTCTAAATACTTATTCATTTCTAAAAGCCGCTGAAAAATTCGCTCTCCCATAACCGGAAAGCGGTTCTTTAAATTTTTGATTGAATAATTTGTGGATAAGATAATAGGTTTTTCCTCTCTGTAGCGGCGGTCAATTATCTGATAAAGGGTAGAAGAGGCAAATTCGGTTGCCTTCTCAGTCCCCAGATCATCAATTAAAAGCACCGGAATTTGCTGAACGGTGCTCAAAATTTGTTTTTCGTCAGTTTCGGGGTTGTTCTGGTTATAAGTACTTCTAATCTGCTGTAAAAGATCAGAATAAACAATATAGCGGAACTGAATCCCTCTGTCAATTAAGGCATTGGCAATACAGCCTAAAAGATAGGATTTCCCGCTGCCGATTGGCCCCTCAATAATTAGTCCCCGGCTGATACCTTCTGAGTTAAAGCGCTGCACAAAGGTGGAGGCCAGGCTGTAAACTTTCTGAGCATTCTCCCGATAATTCATGCCGCTGTCAGTTACGAGATCAGTTTCGTAATAATTGAGATTGGCACTGCTAAAAGTAGCATTCTGCAGATGGCGGGGTAAATTACCATTATGCTGTTTGCGCTGTCTTAAATCATTTTTGGCACAGCTGCAGACTAAATACTGGTTGTTGCGGTAAATACGGCCGGTATCATGGCACTTTTCGCAGTCCCAGTCTGGTTCCTTATAATCAAGTGGAATCTCATGTTTTTTTAAAAGCTGATGGTAGTGAGCTTCCAGATGATCAATCTCGTTTTTTAATTCTTCAATCGAATTTTTTTCTGTTTCTTCTTTATTAAACAGACCGACCTTTAACATTTTGTATTCACGTTTGAGGGAATTCAAGTAGCTGTATGCCTGCTCAACATCAGGATACTCTTTGTGGATTCGGGCTATTCTTTTTTCAGCTTCCATATATTTTTCGCGGGCTTTACCCTGATATTTGTTCGAATTAAACTGTAGTGGCATCATTAATCCCCTTTCCAAATTTTGTTCCTGTACCGTTTACCCACCCATAAATTTCCTTTAAAGTAGTGTTTATCTATCAAACAGGAAATAATAACTTTACTCTACTAATTTTTGGAAATAATTGGTTGGGTAAACGGCAGCTGCACATTTTATTCTTTATACTTATCAAAATCAATAAAAAAGTCCTTCCACTTATAATTATTCTCATCATTTTTTTCATCGGTTTTACTATTTTTAGATTTAGCCGATTTGCTTTTCTGCTTTTTATCTTTAGTGTCAGAATCAGTTTGATCTCTGCTGTCAGCTTTCGAGGCCTGACCGTCCATTTCTTTCTGCAGCCAGCGGCGGAAATCGGCCAGATTGTTGATTTCGAGTTCTTTAATCGGATTGATAAAGTTATCTTCAACATATTTTAAAGAAGGCTGACCATCTCTTTTGCGGCGCACAGCCTCTCTAATTGCAGCCAGAGCCAGTTCTTTGCTTAAAGCCTGTTCTCCGCTGAGCCAGCTCTGAAAAGTTTTGAGCTGGGCTGTATTGGAAGAAAAAGATCTGATCCCATAAGCCCGGGCCAGCTCTCTGGTCTCCCGGTGCAGTTTATCCTGTTCCTGCAGTTTTTCGTAAGTGGTAATTTCCTCCTGATACCAGTTATCGATAATTGCCTTGAGATAGGCATAAGCTCCCTGCAGGTGGTTATCACCACCCTGGCGTTTGAGCCATTTGTCAACTCTGCGCACCAGTTCCTTGAGCATTTGAGGCTCAAAATCATTGAGCCAGCTTTTTATTTCTTCCCGGCGGTGAATATTCCTGGCTCCAGGCGGTAAAAAAGAAATTAAGGCAGCTGCGATTTCATTTTCAGAAGCAGAATTGCTTTTGATCAGCTGCTGTCTAACTTCTGCTCCGGTAGTAGAACTTTCTTCAGGCAGACTGTGTTCCCTATTTTTCGTTAAAACTGCTTCTAAACTTAGAAAACAGCGAAAAAAGTTTTCTTGCTCTGCTGTCCGGCGGTTAATAATCCCGGTTGCAGCCAGATTATGGAGAGAGGTTTTTAATTCTTTAATTTCCATCCCCAGTGCTCCAGCGGCCAGAGGAAGTTCCAATTCTATTTCATTAGCTTCTTTAACGTGTGTTAGGAGATAGAGCAGAACCTTTGTCTGATCCCCGGAAAACTGCCGCAGAAAACCTTTTTCGATTAAACTGTCACCTAAGGTCAAAAGCTGCCTGCTTTCGGCTTCACTTAAATCTATAGATTTCTTATAATAATTATGCTTCATTTTATCACCATTAACCCTTCAAAATTTAGTCCATATTTTTATTATATCAGATTTCAGAGATTTTTTAAGAAAAATCCAATAAATTTATCAACTGCAGTTAATAATTATACGTGGAATTGCGTCAAAATTCAACAGTCAGCCCGGCGACTTATCTTGACAGCACCCACTGCATCTGCTAATATTAAACTGAAAAAAGGAGAATATAGAAATTATCGTCCTATCAGCAGCTAAATTGCTGAAATATGACTGATATTTATTATTAAAGAAAATTAATCTAATTAAGGAAAAAAGAGAGGGAGATTATTTATGCTTTCAAGGTACAGCCGGGCAGAGATGGAAAATGTCTGGAGTGAGGAGAGAAAATATGAGATCTGGCTTGAGATTGAAATTGCTATTTTAAAAGCCAGAGCAGAGCAGGGAGAAATTCCGGACAGTGCAGCTGAGAAAGTTGAGCAGGAAGCGCAGGTAGATCTAAAGCGGATTAAGGAAATAGAAGCTAAAACCCGTCATGATATGATTGCCTTTATTGAGGGGATTTCGGAAAATTTGGGAGCTGAGTCGCGTTTTATCCACGAAGGAGTGACCTCATCTGATATTAAGGATACTGCTCGAGCCGTGCAGATGCAGCAGGCCTGTCAGCTAATTTTGAAGGACTTAAAGGATTTAAAGCAGACTCTGGGCCAGAAAGCTCTGGCTGCTAAAGATACAATTATGGTCGGCCGAACCCATGGAGTTCACGCTGAGCCGATTACCTGGGGGCTGAAAGTCTTAAACTGGTATCAGGAAATCGAGAGGCAGATTACTCGTTTTGAACAGCTGGAGGAAGTTGTCGCTGTCGGTCAGATTTCCGGTGCTGTCGGTACTTTTGCTACCATTGATCCAGAAGTAGAGAAGAAAGTCTGTCAGCTTCTGGGACTTAAAAATTCTAAGGTCAGCTCTCAGATTCTGCAGCGGGACCGCCATGCTGATTTTATTGAAAGAATTGCTCTGGCAGCTGCTTCGATAGAAAAGTTTGCGACCGAAATTAGAAACCTGCAGCGGACTGATATTCTGGAGGTAGAAGAGGGATTCCGCAAAGGACAGAAGGGGTCTTCAGCCATGCCTCATAAAAAGAATCCAATTGTCTGTGAGCGCTTAAGTGGGCTGGCCCGGCTAATCCGCGGTAATGTTGTTCCTGCTTTAGAAAATGTAACCCTCTGGCACGAAAGAGATTTGACCCATTCTTCAGTTGAGAGGGTAATACTGCCTGACAGTGCAGTCCTGCTGGATTATATGCTGCATAAATTTAAGATAGTAATGGAAGAACTGGTAGTCAATGAGGATAATATGAAGCTCAATCTTGAAAAAACATTAGGGCTCACCTTTTCTCAGCGTTTGATGCTGGCCTTAGTAGAAAAGGGTCTGCGTCGAGAGGAAGCTTACGAGCTGGCCCAGCGGAATGCGATGACAGCCTGGGAGGAAAAGACTGACTACAGAAAGCTGATTTCGGCTGATCAAGAAATAAGTGAATATCTAACTGAAGCAGAGCTTGACCAGATTTTTAACTGGCAGGCATATTTAAAAAATATTGACCAAATTTTCCAGCGGACCGGCCTACTCTAGAGGAGGCTGGCTTTAGATAAAGTATGTTATTGGTTAGGTATTAATTGGTTGGATATTAACTAATTTTTAAGCCGCTTAAACTGATGTATCTTAAATTAAAGGATGCACTTCTGGTAAATATTTGTTAAACTATAGTTAAGAGCGGAGAAGATATGGTTAAAAACTAAATTATTTATTCAGGTTTAACTTAACCTGCTGCTAGAATTATTTCAAAATAGCTTAAAATATTTTGAGAATCATAAATTGATTTAATAAGTAGAATTGAGAAGTTTTAAATTAAAGAATATGTGAGGAGAGAAATTAAATGTCTAATAAGATAGTTGTCGGTGCACAATGGGGAGATGAAGGTAAGGGTAAGATTACTGATATGCTGGCGGAAACTGCGGACTTAGTTGTTCGCTATGGTGGTGGAAATAATGCCGGACATACAGTCATAGTAGATGATGAAAAATTTGAATTACATCTAATCCCATCCGGAATTTTATATGAGGATAAAAAATCTGTACTTGGTGGAGGAGTGGTAATTGATCCTGAAGCCATGGTAGAAGAGATGGAGGGTCTGGAAGAAAGAGGTATTTCTTTAGCTAACCTCTATATTTCTGAGACAGCCCATGTAATTATGCCCTACCACAGAATGCTTGATGCTCTGGAAGAAAAGCGCAAAGGTGACAGTAAAATTGGAACCACCGGTAAGGGAATTGGACCCTGTTATACTGATAAAACTGCCCGCCGGGGCATCAGAATTGCAGATCTGCTGGATGAAGGTAGATTTAGAGCCAAGCTGGAAAAGGCACTTGATTATCACAATCTATTATTAAAGAAAGTTTATGATGCCAAAACCCTGAAAATAGAAGAAATTATCAAGCAATATCAACCCTACATAGAAAAATTGAGACCCTATGTGACAAATACTTCCCTGCTGCTTAATGAAGCCTATAAGCAAAATCAGAAAATATTTTTTGAAGGGGCTCAGGGAACATTACTCGATATAGATTATGGTACATATCCTTTTGTTACTTCTTCTAATCCGACTGCCGGTGGAGTCTGTACAGGAACCGGAGTCGGCCCTACAACCATCGATGATGTTATTGGAGTTACCAAAGCCTATTTAACCAGAGTTGGAGCCGGCCCCTTCCCGACAGAATTGGATAATGAGTGGGGAGAATACTTAAGAGATCAAGGGCATGAGTTTGGTGTGACCACAGGTCGCCCCCGCCGATGCGGCTGGCTGGATATCCCAATTTTAAAACATGCAGTTAGAGTCAATGGTCTGACCGAGATTGCTTTAACTAAAATAGATGTTTTAACCGGAATTGAGGAGATTAAAGTCTGTACAGCTTATAAGCATGGGGAGGAAATTGTAGAAGAATTCCCACCTTATTTAGAAAGTGAGATTCCTTATGAGCCGGTTTACGAAAAATGGCCCGGCTGGGAAGAGGATATCACCGGGGTGAAAGATTATGACAAACTACCTGAAAATGCTAAAAGATATATAGAGAGAATAGAAGAATTAATTGGAATTCCGGCCAGGATTATTAGTGTTGGCCCGGGCCGGAAGCAGGCAATTAGAAGATAAATATAAGATGAGGAGGATCGGTTATGAAGGTATTAATTGTAGGAGACGGCGGCAGAGAACATGCCCTAGCCTGGAAACTTTATCAGAGTGAAAATGTAGATAAAATCTATGCCGCTCCAGGTAATGATGGAATGTTAGAAATCGCAGAATTAGTTGATATAGAAACAGATGAGATAGAAGCTCTAGCACAATTTGCTCAGGAAAATGGAATCGGAATGACTGTTGTTGGCCCCGAGGAACCGCTGGCAGCAGGAATTGTTGATTACTTTGTTGAGCGGGGTCTGCCGATCTTCGGACCGAAAAAGCAGGCTGCTCTGCTGGAAGGCAGCAAAGCTTTTGCTAAAGAAATACTGGATAAATATAATATACCTACAGGCGAATATGAGGTGTTTACTGATCCGGATACTGCGCTTAATTATCTTGAGAATGCCAAATATCCGCTTGTTGTTAAGGCAAATGGTCTGGCAGGGGGAAAGGGAGTAATTGTAGCTTCTAATTACCAGGATGCCCAGGATGCTGTAGCTCGAATTATGGAAGATAAAGTCTTTGGAGATGCCGGTGATAGAATTGTAGTTGAAGATTTTATCGAAGGAGAAGATGTTTCGATTTTTGCTCTGACAGATGGCCAGACTATTTTACCTGTGACCAGTACCAGAGAGCATAAAGCGGTCTTTGAAGGAGAAGAGGGCCCAAATACAGGTGGGATGGGTTCTTACTCACCCTCACCTTATGTAGATCAGGAAATGATGGAGCAGATCTGCCGGGAAATTTTAAGGCCCACTCTCCACGCCCTTAACAGTGAGGGTATTGATTACAGAGGAGTTATGCATGTGGGGATTATTTTAACAGAAAATGGCCCAAAAGTAATTGATTATAATGCCCGTTTTGGTGACCCCGAAACTCAGGTTATTATGCCGCTTTTAGCAGAAGATCTGCTGGAGCTGATGCAGATGACAAATGATGTAAGATTGAAATATAAAAAAGAGATTGAGATTTATGGTAGTGATGCAGTCTGCGTGGTTCTTGCATCAGCAGGCTATCCTTTAACCTATGCCTCTGGTTATGAAATCAAAGGTTTAGAAAATCTAAAACACCATGACGATTTAATTGTATTTCACTCTGGTACGCGTCTGGAAAACGGAAGTTATTATACTGATGGTGGGCGGGTACTGGGGATGACAGTGGTCGGAGAGGGTATACTGAGTGTTATTAATACTGTCTATGATTATATTGATGAAATAGAATTTAAAGATATGCATTACAGAACTGATATTGGTTTTACAATTTCAGATGTGCCAGAAACTACCATTGAATAAATAATCCTTGCATTTATCTTTTTAAATTAGTATAATAAACTTGAGTTTAAAACTCGGATTTATAAAAAGTGTTAGGTACTGTTATATTATAGGATAGCAGAGATCTTTCGACTATTGTCGAGCTTGGGGGGTGTAAAATTAATGTTTAAAAGATTAAAATGTGATATTAACGCAATTTTTGATAGAGATCCAGCAACTGATAATTTGCTGGAGGTAATTTTAGCCTATTCAGGCCTGCATGCTCTGCTGTTTCATCGCTTTTCACATTGGTTGTACAGTAAAGGGCTGAGGACCATTCCCCGTTTGATCTCACAGCTGGCCCGTTTTTTAACTGGAATTGAGATTCATCCGGGAGCAGAAATTGGCTGTGGTTTTTTTATTGACCATGGGATGGGAGTAGTAATTGGAGAAACAACTGAAATCGGAGATAATGTAACTCTTTACCAGGGAGTCACCCTTGGAGGAACTGGTAAAGAAAGGGGTAAACGGCACCCCAGTATCGGCAGCAATGTTGTTATTGGAGCTGGCGCAAAAGTGCTCGGCAGCATTACAATTGGCGATGATGCAAAAATTGGTGCTGGATCTGTGGTTTTAAAAGATGTAGAAGAAAATTCTACTGTTGTCGGTATCCCGGGTAGAGTTGTGACCCGTGATGGCCGCAGAGTTCATCCAGAAAGAGATTTAGCTCATGCAGATTTACCGGACCCAGTTCGCGATCAACTTTTAGAACTAGAGAAAGAATTTTCAAAACTAAAGCAGGAAATCTTAAACAAAGATTCATTTGAAGATGCAGGTTAAAATAGATTTAATCTTAATGGCAGTCCCACCGGGAGCTGTCATTTTTTTCTTGTTGTGATATAATAAAGATAATAGATTATAATTAAAAGTAACTAAAAAATGAGTATTTTAATTAAGTTTTGCCAGGCAGGAGGGATTAGAGTGGGAATAAAAAAAATAAAAGTTTCTAATTTTAAAAGTTTTAGAGAACTTGAAATTAAATTAAATCAATTTAATGTTTTTATTGGAGCCAATGCAGCTGGAAAGTCAAGTTTTATTCAAGTATTTGATTTTATTAGAGATATTATACAAAGCGGTTTGAGCAATGCGATTTCTATGCAGGGAGGAGTAGAATATCTCAGAAATATTATGATTGGAGATCAGCAGCCACTTAAGCTGGAAATAGTTTTTGATCGCCCTAATATACAGAAAATTGAAAAAGAAAATGAGAATACTTTGCTCTGCAGAGAAGCTTACGAGAGTAAATATCAATTTGCAATTGAATTTAATGGAGAAGATTATAAAGTTATAGAAGATCAATTAACTTTAAAATTTAAATATTACGAAGTAGAAAAGCAAAATAAAATTGCAGAAAAAACCAAAAACCAAAAAGAACTGGGAGAAGTAATCTTAACATTACTGAAAAATAATGATAATCTTGATATTAAAATAGATAAAGATACTTTAATAA
>Ga0182239_1000750_pt1 | contig 11526 bp, 6 predicted proteins | sample hydfrate6_PW_210_FD_132456 | JGI IMG/M metagenome (GOLD analysis project Ga0182239, IMG submission 132456) | Subsurface microbial communities from deep shales in Texas, USA - hydraulic fracturing test 6_PW_210 | ecosystem: Environmental > Aquatic > Deep subsurface > Shale gas/oil reservoir >...
CTTTGTTTCATAACCTAAATACTCTGCAACTTTTGCTGCAACATGAGTTTTTACTGTTACACCAGGCCACTGTACATAACCAAAGTTAATTGTATCATTCTGAGCTGCAGCCTGTGGTACTGCAGCAAATATTCCAAATCCTAAAAGAACGATGAGCAAAGTTGAAATTAATTTTATCTTATTCATTTATATCCCTCCAGAAATATTATTCATTAATTTAACTGCAAATTTTATAAATCAGTCTAAATTTATTATATTTTTTCGGAAGCAAGGTTGGCTACTACATGTGTTTTGACAATAACTCCTTTTAGTTTCTTATTCTCATCTAACACTGGCAGTGGTGTGTCAATATCTGCAATTTTTGAAAATAGATCATTAACACTTTCTTCAGGTTCTGCCAGAGGCACATCCTTTATGATCTCATCAAGGTTTTCTTTGTTTTTATTAATTGATTCTACCACATCTTCAATTGTAACTATGCCTCTATATTTTCTATTCTCTCCCAGAACAAAGATACTACTTAGTTCATTATGACGCATTTTGTGTAGAGCAGTTCTCAGGCCATCCTGCTTATATAATACAGCTTCTGGCTTATCCATAATATCTTCCGCTGTTAAAACACGGGAACGATTAACATCCTGAACAAATTCTGCCACATAATCATTTTCAGCATTTGTCAAAATCTCTTCGTGATTTCCTACCTGGACAATTTCTCCATCTTTCATGATAGCAATTCTATCACCAAGTTTTAATGCTTCATCCAGATCATGAGTAATAAAAACAATTGTTTTATCTATATGTTCATATAGCTCCAGCAGTTTATCCTGCATATCTTTTTTAATCAGCGGGTCTAAAGCACTAAAAGGCTCATCCATCAGCAGTATATCAGTATCAACTGCCAGTGCCCGGGCAAGTCCAACCCGCTGCTGCATTCCACCACTGAGCTGATCCGGCATTTGGTCTTCATAACCCTCCAGACCAACCTGATTAAGAGCAGTCATCGCCTTTTCTTTTCTTGTTTTCTTATCTGCACCTTCAATTTCTAAACCAAATTCAGCATTTTCTAAAACAGTTCTGTATGGGAAAAGAGCAAAATGCTGAAAAACCATTCCGAACTTTTCTTTTCTAAACTCCCTCAGCTCTTCTTTATTTAGATCCATAATATCTGTCCCATCAACCGCAACTGATCCAGAAGTCGGTTCTACCAATCTGTTAATACAGCGTAATAGTGTTGATTTACCACTGCCGGAGAGCCCCATGATTACAAATATTTCTCCTTCTTCAACTTCAAAACTGGCCTTATTGATTCCAACAGTAGCCCCAGTCTTTTCTAAAATATCATTTTTGCTCATACCATCTTTGAGCAGTTCAATTTCTTTCTGACCATTACCATTGAAAATCTTATAGAGATTTTTTGCTTTTATTTTCAATATTTTCACCTCTCTATTTTATTTTTGGTTAAAATTAATCTGACACAAAAAAAGGTTTAGAAGATGTTCTTTGCGAACAAATTCTAAACCATATATTCAAAATTATGATTAGTTGTTATCAGCACAACATCCTCGCTGATAATAACCCAGGATAAAATTAACCTACTTGCTAACTTCTATAAAAGAATAACAAACTAAGTCCTGTCTGTCAAACTAACGGTTAAATTAAAAATTATCTTTATATTTCTAATTTATTTAATTATAAGGGCAGCCAATTAATTACAGACTGAATCATTTGACTTTAACTTCTGCCTGAGATATACTAAGAGAGCTGACTAAAAAATTAATATTTTATAACTTAATAGATAATATAGCAACTAAGCCCTGACTATATAAATGTAGTCAGGGTTTTTTAGCGTCTACGTATAAGTATAGATTTATCAACCTGATGCAGTATTATTTGTTAAGAAAATTGTGTGGTTGGTAGATTTAGTATAAGAATATAATAAAAAAGGAAGTGGAAGTTAATTTGCAAAAGATTAAATTTAATGAATTAGATGTATCAGATGAAATTTTAAAAGCAGTTGAAGAAATGGGTTTTGAGGAAACTACACCGATCCAGACTAATGCTATCCCGGCAATACTTAATGGTAAAGATATTGTTGGACAGGCTCAAACAGGTACTGGTAAAACAGCAGCCTTTGGTATCCCTCTTTTAGAAGAAATGGATGCTGACAATAAAGATCCTCAGGCAATTATACTCTGTCCTACAAGAGAACTTGCCATTCAGGTATCAGAAGAATTAAAAAGGCTGGCAAAATATAAAAAGAGGATTTATACTCTCCCTATTTATGGTGGTCAGTCAATTGGCAGACAAATTAAAGCCTTAAATAAAGGAGTTCAGATTGTTATTGGTACTCCTGGTAGAGTAATGGATCATATTCGTCGTAAAACTTTAAAACTGGACAATATAGATTATTTTGTGCTTGATGAAGCTGATGTTATGTTAGATATGGGCTTTATTGATGATATAGAAACTGTATTAAGAGACATTCCAGATGATAGACAGACTCTCTTCTTTTCTGCAACTATCCCTCAGTCAATAAAAAAATTGAGCAAAAAATATCAGAATAACTCGGAGTTTTTGAGAGTTGCTCATGAAAAATTAACTGTACCTTCTATTGATCAGTATTATTATGAGATTAGACGAAACGATAAACTTAAAGCCTTAACTAGAATTCTTGATTTAAGCAGTCCAGAACTGGCTATCGTTTTCTGTAATACCAGAAGAATGGTAGATGATTTAAATATTAAACTTCAGGCACGCGGTTACTTATCTGATGCCATCCATGGTGGTTTAAATCAAAATCAGCGTGATCGAGTAATGAATAAATTTAGAAATGGAATTATAGAAGTTCTGGTTGCTACAGATGTTGCCGCCCGGGGTATTGATGTAGAAGATGTTGAAGCAGTATTTAACTATGATTTACCTCAGGATACTGACTATTACGTCCACAGAATTGGTCGTACAGGTAGAGCAGGAAAAAGTGGGGAAGCTCACAGTTTTGTAGTAGGCAAGGATATCTATAAATTAAGAGATATTCAGAAATATACCAAGTCAAAAATTAAAAGATCAGAAATTCCTTCTCAAAGTGATATTGAAGCAGCTCAGTTTGATCAGTTTAGTGATGAGTTGAGTGCTTATATAGATTCTGCTGATTTGGGTAAATATATTGAGTTAATTGAAGATTTAATTGATGAGCAGTATTCTGCAATCGAAATTGCAGCTGCTTTAATGAAAAAATCAATTGATAGAAAAGAAAATGAAGCTAAACCCGAAAATTCAGATCAGAGCTTTGGTGATACTGGTGCTGAACCAGGAATGGTTAGATTATTTATCAATATTGGTAAAAAAGATAGCGTTTCTCCCCGCCACATTGTAGGTGCCATTGCTGGTGAAACAGGAATGCCCGGCGGCTTAATTGGAGCAATTGATATTTATGATAACTTTACTTTTGTTGAAGTTCCCAGAGAAAAAGGTCATGAAGTATTACAGATCATGAAGGATAACTATATTAAAGGAACTAAAGTTAATATTGAAGCTGCAAGATCTAAGTAATTTAGAATTAGAACTTGTATAACTTAGCTTTAAATTTTATATCAAAATAAATGCAGAAATGGTGCCAGAAGTCTAAAACTTCAGGCACCATTTTTTTGTTTTTTAAATTAAATTTTCAATTTATCATTGCAATTTAAGATTAAAAAATATAAGATAAAAAAGTCTTTTCTTATACTTTTAATAATTCTTAGGAGAAGATTAATTAAATCATTTGGAATCTCCAAACTTTTGAAGAAAAATCTTCTTTAAGATAAGGAATTTTAATTCCATAATTCATTAGTTCATCCCCACCATAAATATTGCCTGAGTTAAGCTCTTTATAATCAGAATCAGTATCTAATCCCTTCAATTTAATCATTTGTTCTCTGGGATTGGGAGAAGCAAGAATCTGATAAAAACCAACTAACACTTCTTCTTTAGCTTTAGCTACATAAGACCAGGCTGTAAAATTACTTTCAAATGGACTCTGAAGTCTATAAAAATCACCAAATTGAACAAGTTTTCTTATTTCTTTATAATTTTTAACCTGGTTTTTTACAGCTTTTATTTGATCCGGATTTAACTCAGTTATATCTAATTCATAGCCTATGTTTGCAAAACTGGCCACATCATATCTCATCTTAAGTGAGGTACTGCGTTCAACCTGATGATTGGGCACTGCTGAGACATGAGCTCCAATAGAGGATGCCGGATAAACCATTGAAGTCCCATACTGAATTTTTAATCTTTCTACTGCATCAGTATCATCACTGGTCCAGGTTTGAGGCATATAATAGAGCATTCCTGGATCAAAGCGGCCTCCTCCACCGGCACAGCTTTCAAATAATATATCAGGAAATCGGGATGTAATTTCTTCTAATACTCGATAGAGACCTAAAATATAACGGTGGTTCAATTCTCGCTGTCTTTTATTTTCCAGTTTCAAAGAGCCATATTCAGTCATTGGTCGGTTCATATCCCATTTAACATAGGATATATTTGCTTTATTTAAAATTGCAGACACTCTCTCAATTATATAATCCTGAACATCTCTGCGGCTTAAATCTAAAATCAACTGCTGTCTGGAAAGTGAAGATTCTCTATTTTCAACCTGAATAGACCACTCTGGATGCTTGCGATATAAGTTACTATCTGGAGATACCATTTCTGGTTCAAACCAGAGTCCGAAATCCATTCCCAGTTTATTGATTTCTTGGGCCAAATATTCCAGCCCACCAGGCAGTTTGTCTTCATTTACATACCAGTCACCAAGGGAAGAAGTATCATCATCTCTTTTTCCAAACCAACCGTCATCAAGTACAAATAATTCAATATCAACTTTTGCGGCAGCTTCTGCCATTTCTAAAATTTTATCTGTATTAAAATCAAAATAAGTACCTTCCCAGTTGTTAATTAGAACAGGTCGTTCCTGATCTCGATGTCTGCCCTGTACCAGACGACTTCTATATAATTGATGAAAATTCTGAGACATCTTATTTAAACCCTGATCAGAATAATTCATCACAACCTCTGGAGTCTGGAAACTTTGATCACTTTCCAGCAGCCAGCTAAAATTAAAAGGATTAATCCCCATGGTCATTCTCGTTTTTCCATAATGATTTTTTTCAGCCTGAGCAATAAAGTTAGCAGAATAAATTAAACTGAACCCAAATACTTCCCCACTATATTCATCTGTATCTGGTTCTACTAAAGCTGCAAATGGATTCTGCTGATGGCTGCTGCCCCCTCTTTTACTGTCAATCTTAGTTATTCCCTGGTCCAGAGAGCGCCGCAAAATATCTCTTTCTCTACCCCAGGCACCTGATAACTGCAGTAATTCAAAATCTCTATTCTCAAAATCAACGCTCATTGAGAGTGCTCTTTTAAGATTGATATTTTGTTTGCCTTTATTTTCAAAATTAGCCGATCTAGTAATTATTGGATAGTCTCTAAAGATTGTGTAGTTTAAAGTCACTTCCAAATCCAAAATTTCATCATAAAGAATTATCTCAAGGCTATCTGCTTCAGACTCCTTTTCAACATAAGTAGCTGGCAGCCCCTTTAAATCTTTTTTACCTCGGTAAATCTTATAATCCCTGTATTTTAAGTCACTGATAATTGAGCCATTTTCTGCCTCGATTTGATAGGCCGGCTCTCTAAAATCTGACTGTCCAAAAGAAGGATATTCCCGGGCTATATTTTCTAAGATAAAACCATTATCATCTTTAACAGCATAAGCCTCATAGGGTCTGTGCTGAGATATTGGATACCGATTCAGTCTTTCAGCATTTTTAATATTTTTACCCCAGTAAAGGTGGCCTAACTGGCCATTTTCCAAAATTTTAATTACATAACTTATCTCTTCATTCTGCAGATGAAAAATTTCTCTTTTTTTAAAAAATTCAATTGACATCTTATTTTCCTCCAGTTAATAAATGATTTTTTTTCGATAAAAACCATCATAAATCGACAAGCAAACGGTAGGTGTAATAGGAGTAATTTATTGGTACTTTTTAAGCTGTAATATTTTATAATAAAGCTTTTCCGCTATTGCTCCCATCTCTTCAATAGAATAATTTTCAGCCATTTTACGAGCATTTTGAGAGCACTGTTTAAATTTATCACTGTTTTTAAGTATTTCTTCAATTCTGCTGCTCCATTTTTCTATATCTTCTTCAGTTTTATATCCATTGTAGTCATTTTCTATTACATCATCGATACCACTTGACTTAACAGCAACTACTGGATTATAACCAGCCATAGCTTCTAAAAGAACCATACCCTGGGTCTCAGTTGTAGAAGCAAAAACAAATAAATCTGACGCAAGATAATATTTTGCCATTTCCCTAAAATCAACTGCTCCGATTAGTTCAATCTGATTCTCTAAATCATTATCCTTAATAAACTGCTCAATAGATTTTTTTTCTGAGCCACTGCCGATAATTATCAATTTAAAATTTAGGTCACTCTTTTCTTTCAATCTTTTTATTCCATCCAAAACAAAATATAAATTCTTTTCCTTAGATAATCTTGAGACTGAAATCAAAAGATGTTCAGAATCACCGATCAATTTGCTTCGCAAATTATCAATTTTTTCCTGACTGCATTTATAATAATCAAAGTCAATTCCGGTCGGCATAACTTTAATATACCTACTAACACCAACATTACGCAGATATTCCTTAGTCGATTCGGTTGGAGCAAAAACTGCATCAGTTTTATTGGCAAAGCTTTTGATTAAAAAATGCGAAAGACGATTAGCAAATAATTTTCGCATAAATAAGATATTAGGAACATAATGTGCATACTTTTCCAAACGCGTATGGTAAGTAAAAGCAAGCGGAAGATTAAACCTTTCTGATAATTTACGGCCCTTATTACCCAGCCAGAATGGATGATGAGCGTGAACTAAATCAAAATCTTCAGCTACAAACTCTTTTTTTATCTGGGGTGAATAAATATTAGTTACTGGAAACTCAAGTCCTGATTCCTGATAATGATATAAGGAATTACACCGAATAATATTTTCTTCATTTTCAGTCTGCTCTTTATATTCTGGGGCAAAGATCTTAACCTCATGTCCTCTTTTTCTTAATGCTTTAGAGAGGCGCTGAATTGAGATAGGTACTCCCCCAATAACTGGAAAATAGTTATTTGTAAACATCGCAATTTTTAATTTTTGAACTTTTATTTCATCTTCTGCATAGGCAAAGTCACGATAATAATCTACTTCTTTATTAATTTCTCTGTGGAAAATATAAAAAATTGATGAGCCAATAAATAAGACTAATAAAATATTAATATAATTTGCATAGAAAAAAGATTGGAAAGCTACCCAGATATTAACCATTAATTTCGAAAAAGTTCCCGGATTGCTCTCCAGGCGTTCAACACTGACATCTACCCCATCTGCTGTCACATTTACCAGTAAATAATGATAGAAGCTTTTTTTATTATCAAAAATCAATTCTCCACCAGCACCACCACTAACATAATAATTAACACCTTCTATATTTTCCTGGTGAAATATTTCCAGATTAGAAGAAAATACAGCCTCAACATTGTATTCTGCAAAAATATTTTGATAAAAGTTTCTTAAATCAGCAGATTCAATATATTTAATACTGTCATCCAGTAAGTACTCTGCATCAATTTTCAGCGGAGTTTTATTCATTATAACAAACTTTTTATCATAAGCTGCAGCTTCTTCCAGTACATTTACCAGCCACTGCTGCTGCCAGTCTGGATTTGTGTTTTCAGTAGTATCTAAGAAAATAAAATAAGAGTCATTTATGTGAAAAGAGTAATAAAAAGGACCAAAATATTTATAAAAATTTTCATTTCCACCATCTCTAATTTCTCTACTGCCAATAGCAGTTAAAAAAGGTATATTTAGTTTTTCTAAAGTTCTATAAAAAACTCGATATTTACTTTCATCACCATCCCGAAGATTATTTCCTGTAGAGATAATAAAATCAGCATTTTTTTGATTAATTTTTTCCAGAATTCTATTATCAAAAATTGCAATTGAGTTCTCTATATTTCCAACTACTGCAAAAGAATAATCCTCATTTTCTATTCTATTTTTTATAATATCCATGTTTCGAACATTAACCACATTAAAATCCTGAATTGTATAGGGAGCATAAATCTTATAGCTGATTAAGATTAAAATAATTATAATTAAAATTAATAAATAAATTTTACTTTTACTCTTCAACTTTTACTCCCCCTTTAATAATTAAATAGAAAAAGACAAAAATACCAATAAAAATACCTACATATTTACTGAAAAATCTCCAGTAAAATAATAGTGGGAATAAATCACTTTGATCTACAAATCTGGCAAATAAGAGGGAATATCCACCTTCTGCTATTCCAGCTGCTCCTGGTGTCGGGGCAAAATACATGATAAAGACAACAAGAACCTGTAAAGTTAAAACTTTAGAAAAAGCTACTTGATAACCCATTCCATTAAGGAGCAGATATGAAAAAGAAAATTCTGCTACTAAAAATATTATTGTAAATAAGAATGATAGGAAAACAAAAATCTTTTTACCCTGAATAAAAAAAGCCAGATCTTCAGAAAAAAGTTGTAGATGTTTAAAAATATATCTGATAATCTTTCTAAATCTTTTTCTGGTTATTAGATGTTTCGATCTTAAAAAATAAAAAACCTTATAAATTAATTTCATTATAAATCTAACTTTAAAAATCAAAAAATAAAATATTAAAATATAAAGTCCCATAAATATTGCTAAATAAACAAATACATAGTCACCGGGCAGCAGATTAAGCATTGATTGATTTCTAAAAACTATCAGTGGTACACTCAAAAAAAGCATGGTTGCTGATAATAATGTTCTAATTAATATGGCAGCTGAAGATTTGCCAAGTGGAATTCCTTTTTTTTGCAAAAAGTAGACCTGAGCAAAACCACCACCTGTAGCCAGTGGAGTTATATTTGAGATAAAGATATTAATAAATACCAGTTTATAAACATTCCAGAAAGAAATTTCTGCATTTAATGTCTTTAAAACAAAAAATAGTCTTAAAGCATCTATAGCAAAATAAGAAAACAACAAAACTATAAGAGAAATTAAAATTTCATTTGGAAAACTAAAAATAATATTTAAATTACTACCCTGAGAAAACACCCTTCTAATGTAATAAAGGGTTACAGCAGAAATTAAAAGAAAAAGCCCAAAATATAGCAGTGAATTTTTTATATTAAAATATTTTTCTATAAAACTCTTATTCTTATCTGCCATTATTTTCCCCTTTCCTATTAGTTATAATAAAATAACTAAAACCAGTTATTGCTCATATTGTTAGCCGCAGGAGTAGATAAAAAATTCATAATAAAAAAATAAATATAAATATATAGTTAACCCCCAATAAATATTATTTGCTGATCTAATTATATTATATTGAGGGCTAAAAGTAAAAAATTAACTTCTTAATTTATTATTAAATTTTTGTCTTATAAATATTTAAATAAGGCCAGAAAATGGAGACTCATAATTATACTTCTCCCTGCTTATTTTAAATATTAACCAGAGTTAACTATATCATTACAATTAATAAAGTCAAGAATTTAACAGAAAAAACCGACAGTATAAGTCTGTCGGAATTTATAAGCTTAAACAATAGTTATTTTAATTTAAGTTCCTACAGGAGTCTCTTTCAATAATATTTGCAGGGACAATTGTATGCTCATATTTTTTGATCTGTCCATTTATAACTCCAATCAATAATTCAGTTGCCTTGTTTCCCAGAAGATAAATATTAATATCCACTGTGGTCAAGGGTGGAGAAATCAACTTGGAAACAGGATTATTATTAAAACCAACTATCGAGATATCTTCAGGTATTTTAACCTGTAGATCATTCATAGCCTGCATAATTGTATAGGCCATTGTATCACTCATTCCATAAAAAGCAGTTATTTCCGGATGTTCTTTAATCATTTTTTGAGAAAGCATATAAATACTCTGATAATCTATCATTTCTGATTGAACAATTAAATCTTCATTAATATTTAAATTATTTTTCTGAAAAGAATTTTTATATCCCTGCAGCCGATCATCATTCATTATATAATTTTTGTCACCAACAATCATCGCTATATTTCGGTGACCATTTTTAATTAGATAATCAACAACTCTCTCACTTGCAGCAATATTATCATTATTAACCCAATAATATTTATCCTTTTCTTCCGGTCTTCCCACAATCACAAAAGGAAAATTAAGTTTAGTCAATTCCTCAATTAACTGATCCTCTTTTTTTGCTCTTAAAAGCAAAACTCCATCAATCTGTTTCCCTCTAACTGCATTTAAAACCGTCTTTTTTTCCTCTTCTTCCCCACTACTGGTCAATAAAAGCAAATTAAATCCTTTTGAATGGGCAAGAACTCCAATTCCACGTAAAATTTCTGAGTAAAAGGGATCAGCAAAGGCCTCTTCTGTTGAATAGGGAATTACCAGTCCCAGATTATGTGATCTCTGTTTAACAAGGTTTCGCGCATTAATATTTGGATGGTAGCCAATCTCATCCATGATTTTTCTTACTTTTTCTTTAGTTTCTTCACTTATGCGGGAACTATTATTAATAACTCGAGAAACTGTAGAAGGTGCGACTCCGGCTTTTTTTGCTACATCTTTTAAAGTAGGCATATTTATCAATCCTCATAATTTGATTTGACAAATTAATCATATCAGCTTTATAAGTAATAACGCAAATTTATGAATAAATTAAAATTTGCTTTTTATCTATTTTTAGACAGTTATTATTAAAAGAATTATTATTGTTATTATTGATTGAGAAGGATAAATTTTTGTTTTTTAAGAGCTCAATTATATTTTTATCATTAATATTTTGCTTTTTATCAGACATATTTATGATAACTACTGTACTATTTTCATTGCTTTTTTTATTTTTTCTTGAAAATATTAAAATTTTATTTAAAGGATCCATAAAAAGTTCTTTATAGTCTCCTTTTCTTAAATCTCTATTTTGATTATAATAAGAAATAATTTTTTTATAATAATTATAAAGGTCTCGATTTTGCCTGTTTTTGTCCCAGATCATAGTCCTTCTGCAGTCAGGATCATCAGCACCTGTTAATCCAACTTCACTACCATAATATACCAGAGGGATCCCGGGTAATAAGAACTGCAGAGATATAGCAAACTTCATTTTTTGATCAATAATTTTTTTATTATAATTTCGTAATTCCCAATTAAATCTTGCTGTATCATGACTGTCTAATAAATTAACTAAAATATTTGGCTTCTCAGGGTGATAATGTCTAAAATTTTCCTGAATTTGAGAACTAAATTGATCGACATCCATATTTTCTTCGATTATTAATGAAAAAATATCACGCTGCAAATCATAATTCATAACTGAATCAAAGGTATTACCATCTAGCCAGTTTGAAGCTCTATACCAAACTTCTCCAATAATAAAAATATCATTATTAATTTTTCTGAC
>Ga0182239_1000751_pt1 | contig 11510 bp, 6 predicted proteins | sample hydfrate6_PW_210_FD_132456 | JGI IMG/M metagenome (GOLD analysis project Ga0182239, IMG submission 132456) | Subsurface microbial communities from deep shales in Texas, USA - hydraulic fracturing test 6_PW_210 | ecosystem: Environmental > Aquatic > Deep subsurface > Shale gas/oil reservoir >...
AGAGACCACAATGATGTCTACTGCGAAAGGGAATGAAGAAAGCGCAGTGCTGGCTTCGCCCAAACGGATCGTCCTGGAGCCGACCACCCGCTGCAATTTGGCCTGCCGCATGTGCGTCAAGCAGGTTTTATTCCGTAAAGTTGTTTTAAGCTAAACTCTCCGAAATTACTCATGATTGGTTGGCCTGCTTCGGCGGAAAATCCAGCCCCTAATATCAGAGCTACTTTTGATTTATTTGAGTCGTTCATAATCTACCTTATCTTTCTCTATTTTCATTTAATCTTATATTGACAAGGCCCTGCTCAAAAGCTCGTGCACGTATCTTTGTGCTCCGTCATGCTGAAACAAGATATGACACTCTTCCATTTGCTCTCGCTCCACACCCCATAGTCGTTCCATTTCATGAGCTGGAGTATTGGATACAACAAAACTATTCAATGTGACTGATGGATCGCCTAAGCGTTCCTCAATTTCCTTAATTGTCTTGCAAAACTGAATCTTGGGATCCTGAAAACCTAAGTTTCTGATACCTTTTGGATCTACAAAGGAAATATATTCATGATCGCCGTCGATGAGCCATAGAATGAAGTCTGGATGGAAATTGCCTGCCTCAAAAAAGCCAACCCCACGTCCCTTGCTGAGATTGCGGAGCAAGTATAGCTCCTTGTCCTGCAATGATTTAGGATCAGTGTCGTAATAGCTTTTGAGGTCCTCTACAAAGCGTCTTTCGCCTTTGTTAAGTGGCACTGGACTAATTTCCACAGCAGAGCCTGCGAGGTGGAGTAGTGGTTGGTAAAGATGCTGACCAAAAGGGATGACATGCAGGCCTGCAAATTGCCATGGCTTAAGATTGCCAGCGTCAATCTCCGCCTTGATTTCTCTTAGTTTTTCGATGATTTCAGTTTGGGATTCCTCGACCAAGATACGGTGGTAGCCTTCAGGAAATTCATCGGTTGTTTGAGGGAAATTAGGGTCGGTTGCATCTATATAGCGATATTCCAAGTGGGGTAATTCCCATTCTTTTTTGCGAAAAGTATAGCACCTTTCGCAGTACTTCTTTAGCAACGACTCAGCAATTTCTTGCCACAGGTGGACCCTCTCGAATGAATCAAATTCCAGCTCTGACTCCGGTATTAATAATTGATACCAGCTTGGGTCAGTTAACAAATCCTGTAAAGATTCTTGCAATATGTTGAGGTTGTACCAGCCTCGTTCAGCCTTGAATCGCTGTAACTCAAAGTAGATTGCATCCATGTCCAAAAAAGCAATATGATCAGGATTCAATTGACAATCATCTGGCCTGCGGACTTCTTCAGCTTGCCCAGTCCCGCTTGAACGTAATGCCTGAATCTTTGGGTACCAATTCAAAACAACAGGGTTCTTTTGCAGGTAACTTGTCGCTGGATCTTCTTTGGGATTGGGTGCCTTCAAGGTTGGAATTGGCCCCAGCTTTTTAAATGCATCTCCAAATTCAGTGCTCACGCCATTAATTGTTTTCTTCAGCCGTATTGTTTTGAGATCTTTGCGGCCAAGATTGCGGATGACAGGAAGAAAAAATTCAATTCGTTCCTCGTTAGCTGGCAGGCCCTCTTCTTGGAGAAATTCTCGGAATTGCTCCATGTAATCAGCATGAATACCAAAAATATTTAAAGTCTCAAGTGTCTTTAAGTATGATGGAGTTGTCACATCATCAGGCAAATTCAACCTGGAGGTGCGCTTTAAGCTATACCCATAACCTTTCAAACGGACTCCGCGGCCGAAAAGCTGGATGATCTGAGCTCCTTCTTTTTTGCCCACATTCATCAAGCCCATGGTGCTTACTCGCCAGCTATTCCAGCCTTCGGTAAATTTCTTTGAGCCAATCAATAAATTGACTATAGAATCGGGTTCATTAATTTCACGGAATAGTGACGTTTTAAAGTCACGATCAGTCACCAATAATTCATGTTCTTCACATAGCTTACACAGCTTACTATCATCACCTACGTTGATCACGCCAAAGGGCTCATTGTCACCTACACAAAGAGCAATCTCACCCGGGATACCTTTCAGATTTTCGACATGCAGTGCTCCTCCACCCGGGGCATTGAAAAGAAGCGTTTGAACCTCTTCGAGAAGCTGTTGAGCTGAAAGGCCCAGGATATTTAAGTAAGCAAAATGTCCGGCAAATATATTGCGCCCTCTATTGGTCACCAGGCCCTCATTGAGGACACGCCTAATTCTCTCAATGCTGCCTTCACGATCATTCAAAAAACGATTAAAAAATAGCAATATTTCTACAATATCAGATGCTTCTGTTTTGGAATATGAGACTGTGACCTTACTGCCAACAAAGATCCATAGGGGCTTTTCAATGTTAAAAGGTCTGCAGACTACACGTTGTTCGTTATACAAGCGAAGTTGCTGAAAAAAAGATAATAGGCAGGCAACGAGATAAACCTCCATAGCGTTTTCCTGGGTCTGGCTGTCCAGGTTCAAGATATGGTAGTCTTTGCCGTACCCATCGTTATAAAAATACTTGTAGGAGTAATCAAAAATTACGTTTCGAGCATACTGAGGTACCAGCTGTTTATCTCCTTTTACTGCTTGACCAAAAGTTGCTGAGTACTCAAAGGAAAATCCTTCCTCGCAAATTGCGTTACGAAACCGCATCCATGCACCTTTATCGCCAGAACTTGCCCCTCTATGGCCCTCATCGATTAGCACCAAGTTATTTCCCTCAAAAGAGTCTACTGCAACTGTTTTGTCTCCCATTTCATCCCGAAGTTTATTAATATCAATTATCTCAACAACAAAACGTGGAAGCTGACCACTTTTATCTTTCTTAAAGAGATGTGCTTCTATACCAGCAGCTCGTAGCTCTTTTAAGTGCTGATGGCTTAAACCTTCGTTGGGTGTAAGTAAAATAACCTTGTTTAATTCATGCTTGCGGCGGTGTCTTGTAAGATAGTATTCATACTGTAAGATATTAGCATGCATAATCAAAGTCTTACCTGACCCAGTAGCACACCAAAAAGCCAACTTATTCAATTGACCAGTAATGTCACCTTCTGAATCCGAAAGGGGCAATTGATCTATATCTTGCTTGTCCTGGTTGTAGTACTCAATTTGCTCATTAATGGAATTTAATAGTGAATGAGGATCAGAGAAATATCTATCCAGATAAATTTCTGTGAATAAAAGAGACAAATATTGAAAATATTTCCAGTCAATTTTGTCTTCGCCTTTGCGCAGTCTATGTTCATTCAATCTTTTTGTGTGACGAACAATATTTTGATCGTACTCCAAGAGTAAATCATTTTGAAGTTCAGGCAGGGGCTCTTCTTGATTTGTGAGTGTATGGTAAAAGCGGTGAATATTGTTTTCATCCATTCCAGCGGGGCTATCTTCATTGATTTGAAATTTTTGCTTGAATGCCTCAAGTAAGGGAAGTCTTTTCCCATTCAATGTAAAAAAACCGTCTCTTGAGGTTAATCCAAACAGGCTGAACAGCCACTGATTGAGCACCAGTTTGTAGGCAAATGGCACTTGAGGTTGATTATTTCGTCTTCTTGGTGACATCGCTAAGCCTCCGTCTCTTCAAACATCAAGCGATGGAAATCTTCTTCTATGAGACGGACCTTCCAAGTATCGTCTGGTTGGCGCAAATTTTCCAAGTTATTGTCTCCATTGACATAAATCAAGTCAAACTCACTATCCTTGCTGGAATAGCCCTGCTTTTTAAACCATTCGTCCAGCACAAGATTGTCCTTTTCTGGATCGCCTGTAAGCTTACGCCAGATAACCAATGTCTTACGCTCATCTGAGGTCATCCCGCTAACTGTTCGAAACCACCAGGGACCATCGGAATCCTCACTTATGCGCCCATCCAATAAAAGACGTCGTGGGGCATTTTTGGGTAAGTCAGGATCGGTATCATGCTTAAATGACGCTGTCACAGTCTGCTGTGCGGCTATGGATTCCACCGTCAGCCCGATCAGCCAGTTAAAAGTTTCCAGAAGGTCCACGTTGACTACCCGTGATTCTTCACTCCCTGGACGCTTGACTTTGAGCTCGTAAGCTGTCGGATCGGCAAATTCTTTGATATTAAGCAAAGACTGACTGCCACGGGTTTCTACATTGAGCAAATAGCGTAGCATATATTGCTCTCGTAGCCTATCTTTACCTTGTGCCTTGGTGAAATCCAACAAAGATTTTTGGGTAGTGCTGCGATGAACTGCTAAGTTATTTAAGGTGTCCTCATAGGATTCTAAGCGAACAACCTTCATTATGCGTGGGCTTCTTTCTGCTTCTTCTTTGGTAGCTAAGCGTTTTGGCTTACCGTTTTGCCATTCTGGTGTGAAGATCACTTTTTTTAAACGTGGGAGAAGTACAGTGTCAAAGTAGTCTCCCATTTCGACTAAAATAAATTTTCGTTGTGCTGTTTCACTTTCGCGGTTAATATTGATTATAGCATGGCCTGTGGTCCCTGAGCCAGCAAAATAGTCAATTACTGTATCATCATCATCACTACCCACGTATAATAGATCTTCGACAGAAAAGAGACTTTTGGGGTAGTTAAACTTATTTGAAATAACTATATTTTTAAGTAAGTTGGTTCCTTTAGAAGATGCATCATATTTATCGCCATACCACAGACTTTTGGGTAGATAAGTTTCTTCTGAATCATCTATTTGATATATGTTTTTTTTATTATTATTACTTTTGACAAATAATATGCCTTCTTTAGCACCTTTAATACATGATTTATAGCCCCACCTCCATCTTCCATAGCTTCCATCATCTCTTATAGGCAGTATAAAATTTAATCCTTGCTCTTGGTATTTTTTTGATAATCTGTCAATGTACTCATCATTAAATGTTGATCCTTTATAAATTTTTTCATATTCCTTCTCGGGGATTACACTAAGTTGGTTTGTGCTTTCATCATATATAAATGGAAAAAACATATAAGGCCGATCTTGTCTCTGACTACCACTTCCAGAGCGTCTAAGAGGAAGCTCTCTATATTTTCGTTCTCCCTCCGATTTTGAATATTTTAAAGCAAGATCTTTTTCAGACAATTTGAGGCGACCAGTACTGGCTTTTTCAATATCCTTAGCAGCTAAAATAGTATATTCATGACAGTCTGCAATATGAGCTTGATCTCTTCCTTTAGGATTGTGCATTATGGCGATATTGGCTATAAAATTATTATCTCCATATATTTGCTTGACAATTTTTTCAAGATTAGAAAATTCCATATCATCTATTGCTACTTGTAATATACCAGTTTCTTTTAGCAAAGATTTAGATGACATTATTCTATCTTGCATAAGTGAGCACCACGAAGAATGCTTATAAGAATTCTTATATAGTATCTCTGATGATGCAGTATTATATGGAGGATCAATATATATACATTGAATACTATCTTTATATTTTCTTTTCAGTGCATTAATAGCCTGAAAATTTTCACTATGAAACAGGACCCCATCAGTCTGCTCATCAATATCCCCCATAGCTTCCAATAATCTTTGAGTAAACTCCTCATTAAAATGATGCGTATCAATCATTAAGGTAGGATGAGATTTCAAAAAGTCTGTAGTCAGCGGCTCACTATACCCGACGACTTCAGAATCACCTTGAATTTCATTGATTGCATGCAATTCAACCCATTCTTGCCGTTGTGCATCATTTGCGACAATTTCTGGGTAAAATTCTTCCGGAATGCAACCTACCCGAATACACCAAGACGTTTCAGTAACAAATTTCTTTTTCAGCCAAAGCTTTTTCTGAAAATCCTCAAGCTGAGCCAGAAAATCAATGATTTTCCCAGCGATCTGCCGAATGACCTTTATCTTTGATAAATATTGCTCCACCCGGGGAGCAGTTTCGCTCTCAATATCGTCAAGATGCATAACTTCATTTTTAATGTAGAAATCCAGCTCTCGTCGCAGAAAACCACCCAGGTCCTTGTGGATGAAATAGTCAAAAGTATTCCGGGCAGTATAACGGTTCAAATGTGCAGTCAGACGGTTATAGTCAGCTCGCTCTTTATTTGCCTTGATATGAATTTGAGATAATTCTTCAAGCCAAGGATCAAATCTTTCATCTTCTACAGCCAAGATGCGCCGCACAGCATCAGCACACAACACTTTCTGGGTGGGAGGCTTTTTGATTGCGGCTGCTGTTGATTCGGCCTTTGCATCTTCTGACCAGTCCTGCAAAGTGGCAGGACGATATTCGAAATTTATAACAAGCTCTTGGCCATCTTCACCATTTTCAAGGTCAATAAAATTTTCACGGGCAAGGATAAAAACTCGGTTCTGATCCTCATTGGCTTTTACATTACCATGCTCGCCTTCAGCAGCATCGATCAAACGAAAATGCACTCGCATGGGGTCGTCATGTGCATTTGGCTTCAGAGTGAATGTGTAATCCCGCAGGTATTCACTGGTTTTAATGTAATATTGGTCTTTATTTGCCCAATGTAGCTTGACTTCTTCTCCCTCGTAGGGGATAGCGTAAACGCCCGGCTTGTAGACGCGCTTTGCTAAAAAGTCCCCATCCTGGTAATAACGGCGAAAGAATTTGTATAAGTGATCATAGACTTCCCGCTCTAATCCGCTGATATCTACACCTTGCTCAGCGATCTTTTGGCGAAGTTCCCGCACCTTAGGGGATTCCTCAGGATTCATTCCTGCTTTCTCAATCCCAGAAATTACTTCTTGCAGCTCTTTCTCAAGCTCGGCTTTGTCAGCTGTGCGGTACTTACTAAATGCTTCCTGTACTTGGGGCAAAAGCTCATGATCAAGAAAGCGGGTGATCTCTTCGGCTCTGGCGTGCATAATGCGGTAGAGACCAAAGTCCAGATCTGGTTGATCTAGCTGGAATAGTTCTTTTAATAGGCGAACGAGCTTATTAAAAGCTTGGTTTTGGCTCATAATTTAGTTTCCCTTTTTTGTTTGCTTGGATTTCCATGCTGTTTTTGGATTGAATTACACCACTGACCAGCGCAGTGTAAACAAATGCTCGTTGCGCTGGTCACGAGACAATCGCTTTTCCAATGCGGCAATTAACTCATCTCTTTGGTCTTCTATTTGATCCTCTACTTTGAATATTTCGCGCCTCTGTTTACGTTGGCGCTGTTCGAGTTGTTTGAGGCGTTCTTGGAGCTCATGCTGCTCTTCCAAGGTCTCTGTCTGCCTGGACTGACGGCGCAGGGCCTTTATCTGTTCTTTGGTGTCTTTGAGGGCCTTTTCAGCTGCCAAGATCTTATCTTCTGCCCATTTTTCCAGGCGGTCCCGAGCCTCATTAAAATGCTTGTTATTGGCCTCCATGGATCGGTTGGCAGTAGCGCGGATATGTTGATCCATTTCAGCTCTCAAGCGGCTTTCTATGTGGCTTGGGACAGAAACAGCCCCCAAATTTTCGGCTGATACATTAAGTAGCTTGAGGCATGTTTCATTATCCAGGGATCGGCCTTCGTCTGTAACGCCGGAAAAGAGTAAATACTCTTCAGTCTCAAAAGATTCAATGGTCAACCTGGTGAGTATCAAATACCCGCTTTTGTCTTTAAGCGCCTCGACCAGGGCGATGCGGCCGGGATGTTTGGTTATTTGAAATTGAAGATGAGCAGGTTGGGTACTGGCTGACTTGGCGCTTTCAATGACATGCTCACCCAAAGGGTGAGATAAGCGATAGAGGAAATACCCATAATCGAGAGCAGGAGTGGATGTCTCGCCGCTGCGGGTCTTGGAGATCAGGTGGTATCGACCTGGCCAGGCTGCCAGGATGGGCGGTTCGTGCAGATCAAATGCTAAGTTTGTGTCATCAAACAGAGCCCTGTCTTTAAGTTGATATTTGGTGAGCTGCCAAAATCGCTGGCCAATCCTGTCAAGCTGAGATTTTGCATCTTCAAGCCTCATACGCAGGCGGGCGTGTACATCTTCATCAAAATGTTCAAGCAAGGTTTGGCGTGTTTGCTCGATACGATTGCGTATCTCTTCATCAAGCTCTGCTTGAAGCGCATTAAAGGCAGCTTCAATTTCTTCTGATGTCCGGCATTGTTGGTATATGCTCAGAATTCTCTTTTCAAAGTCTACGCCGGACTCCATTGATCCCAAGACATCATCTGATGAACCAAACAATCCGTTAAATAAATTGAATTTTTCGCTTAGCAGCTGGAAGACGCGTTGATCAGCTGCATTTCGTTCATTGATAAAATTTACCACAATAACGTCGTGCTGCTGACCATAGCGGTGGCAGCGTCCTATCCGCTGTTCGATACGCTGGGGATTCCAGGGAAGATCGTAATTTATCACCAATGAGCAAAATTGCAGATTGACGCCTTCGGCAGCGGCCTCGGTGGCAATCAAAATGCTGGCCTTATCTCGAAAATACTCAATCAAGGCCAGACGAGAATCAATGACCCGGGAACCGGTGGAGCGTCCGGAAGCTTGATTTGCCTGAACCCAGTCTTCATAAATAGCTTTGGCCTCCGGACCGGCATTGGTGCCGTTGAATAAAACCAATTTACCTGCATAGCCGTTTTGCTCCAAAAAGTTCTTTAGATACTCTTGGGTACGGCGTGATTCGGTAAAAATGACAGCTTTTTCTGCTGCCTCCATATCAGACATTTTCTGGAAGCCAAGCTTCAAAGCAGTCAATAAAGCTTGAGACTTGGCATCGGTTCCAATTGACCGGGCCTGTCTTATCAATGACTCAATTTCAGCGATTTCATCCCGCAGCTTTTGTGGTTCAGGACGGGTGTCAGATATTTCAGAATCACATTCCTCTGAAGGCATCCACTCATCAATAAGCTCGGCTTCCATCTCTTCATTACCTATAAGATTTGCAGACCAATCTGTATCCTCTTTCTGTCTGCTATCGCGCAAATCGATCAGCCTATCCCGCACCCCCTCCAAAGTGCCGGCTATAGCATGAGAAGAAGAGGCTAAAAGCTTACGTAGAATAAGGACAATCAGATGGCGCTGACGATTGGGAATGGCATAGGTATCTTCTCTTTGTAAAAAATCAGAAATGGCATCATACAGCTTTTGTTCAGAATCACTGGGCCGAAAAGGCTGGGTCAATGCCCGTCGCTCAGTATAGCGCACATACTCTAATACTTCTTTTCGTAGGGTGCGCTTGCAAAATGATTTGAGACGGTCTCGAAGCTCCGTCAGGTTGCCCCCGGCATTTACATACTTGGATCGAAAAGCGCCTGGGTCACCAAAGATATGCTCATCTATCAATGTAGCTAGACCATAGAGTTCCATGAGACTGTTCTGCAAAGGAGTGGCAGTGAGAAGCAGTTTACGTCGACCCGCGGTTGCCCATCGGATCGCTTGACCTACTTTATTGCTGGGGCGGTAGGCATTTCGCAGCTTATGGGCTTCATCAATTGTGACCAGATCCCAAGGCACCATGCGCAGGTCGTCCTGCATTTTGGCAGCGAAGTGATAAGATGAAATGACAACCGCTGGTTGTTCAAAAGGTCGCGGATTGCCCTGTTGCTGATATTGCCTGTAGGCTCGTGAATCCATGACCACCACAGGCAAATTGAATTTTTCTATTAATTCTGTAGCCCATTGCTTCCGGATAGAAGCTGGGCATAAGACTAAAAGCCGCCGGCGACGTTCAGCCCAGCGCTGGCAAAGTACTATGCCGGCCTCAATGGTCTTGCCCAAACCTACTTCGTCTGCGAGCACTACTCCTTCTGAGAGGGGAGATTGCAGAGCGAACATGGCCGCCTCTATTTGATGCGGGTTAAGATCAACAGAGGCATCAAACAGGGACATTGAAAGTTGATCTGCCGCTCCTGGAGGGGCTTGACGGGTCAAGTCATATGCATAGAATTTAGCGTGGTGCGGTGTTATCTGCATCCTTTGCACTCTGTTTCAAGGTAACATTGATTTGTTCCATAACTTCCTTTATTAATTCTAACCTATGAACTACAGGATCGCTTTCACTTTCTGAGCGTAGATATGGCCTAAGGTCAATTTGAGCAGTCTCGGTGATATGTTTGCCGAAATAATCATACTCGGCAGTAATCGAAAATTGACTAGGAGTAACCTTTTCATCGGAATTTTTCCCAAAAATTACCCATGCTTGGCCAAGGGAAAAAATGAGCTCTTTTCCAGGCGGAAAACCATCTATAGGTGTTGTAAAGGCATTAATATTTCTAAGATTTCGGGTTGGTTGATTTGACTTTCCATATTGGTAGAAATCACGATCTAATGAAATATTTACATTTTTGGCTGCAGTTTTGCCTGTATTTGAGATTCGCAAGCATATCAATTGGGTATGCGGACGGATAAATGGTGTAAATGTGATATAAGGCCTAAGTACTGCTTCAGTCTGATCGTGCATAGCCTCAACTGAGGCTTCATTTGCTTTGAGTATTTTGTGAGTCAAGTATGCATAGATGGCTGTAATAAAAGCAAGAATTGCTGTAAGATATTCCAGTGCCATGAAACACCCCAATATTTTTTGTGAAGAATAAATGTTTATCAATTGCCTCACCCAGCCCCAAAAGTCAACTAAATGACACAAAATCAATATCAAAGCAGGAAGTTAGCAAAACAATAATGCCAAAAATAAGGGGCTTACAGCTCCAAGCCATAAGCCCCTTCTCACCCCTTCAGGCTATATTGACAACTTCAGATCACTTCGACTTCCGATACTCCCCCGGGCTCATCCTCAGCCCGCCCTCGGCCCAGAAACCGGCTTCATTCTCCCTGGCCTCCCGGTTGGCGGCTTTGAACCGATCCACATACTTGGTGTTCGGCGGGATGGTCAGTATCGTGGCCAGGCCTTCTCTTACCAAAAGCTCGTTCAGCATGGCAAGCCGTCCGTCGTCCCTCTCCACCCAGACATAGGCCAGCAGCCGGCCGTACTTGTCCCGCTCCTGCACGTCAGGCTCCAGATAGACCCTCCGGTCCTTCAGCGTGTACCTGGTGAACAAAGTGGCCTTTCGGCCCCACTGGCCCTGATTCTTTTCCGGGGTGTCGATCCCGATCAGGCGCACCCGTTCCTTGTACGGCTTGTGACCCGGAATGTGCACGGTGATGGTGTCTCCATCGTAGTTTTTGACCACTTCCACCGGCTGGCCCAGGATCTCTTCCACCCCCTGCGCGTCCTGTCCCTGCCCGATGGCCGACCTGGAACCGTCCCCGAACAGCTCCCAGCCCACGGCGAACAGGACCAGCAGCCCGCTAAGGGTCACTATGATCCGACGTCTTGTCCAGAAAGCCCTCCAGTCGAATATCAGGCGCTGTAAAGTTTCCTTGGGGCGCTTTGAGTTGGTCATTTGATTCCCCCCTTCCCAGGAACTGGTCTAAAAGTGAAGACAGCTTGTCCTTTCTCTGTTCGTATTCATAACGGTCAATCAAACCGGAATTGTACAATGCCTCGATTTCAGACAGTCCCGGGTTTGTAACTGACGGTATAATGGCAAAAAACACAAAAGCCAATATGCCCGTGACCAAAATTTCAGCCAGGGTCCTGTTTCGCAGCCGGCCGAA
>Ga0182239_1000752_pt1 | contig 11493 bp, 9 predicted proteins | sample hydfrate6_PW_210_FD_132456 | JGI IMG/M metagenome (GOLD analysis project Ga0182239, IMG submission 132456) | Subsurface microbial communities from deep shales in Texas, USA - hydraulic fracturing test 6_PW_210 | ecosystem: Environmental > Aquatic > Deep subsurface > Shale gas/oil reservoir >...
AGCCTGTAAAAAGTCTTTTTTACAGGCAGTGTTAAGTTTTAAGTGATTAAGTGGTTAAGTAAAATAAGAAACTGATCATTTTATTGGCCGGCGGCGATAACGTTTTTAGTACTTTCAGGGAAATCCTTTTTTTGCGCTCTTGCGAAATTGCACTTCGTTGTCCTGGCGGCGGTGCGGAAAAGCGGGTTTCCGAGCGGAAATTGAGGCTCGGAGAGGCTCCTGGAGCGAGGAAACTCCTTTTCCGCGCCGCCGATCAGCCAAGATGCTTACGGATTTCCTTTGTTGTAAAAATATCGTCCTGGCGGGATAAACAGCTTTTTACAAAGCCATCAGTCTTTGCATTTCATGAAAGGAAGGGAACATGTCAGTTGTAACCTGGAAAATGGATGAAGGCGTGGCAACGGTTATGATGAACAATGGGCAGAATCTGCAGAACCTGGACTTTGCCCGGGACATGAATGCCGCACTCGATGCGGCCGCAGCAGACCCGCAAACCCGGGCCCTGGTGCTGACCAGTTCGGATGAGAAGTTTTTTTCAAACGGCATTGACGTGGCCTGGCTTACCGAGAGATTTGCGGCACAGGAATATCAGGAGATCCGCGATTTCTGCTACGGCATGGACGCGGTGTTTAAAAAACTGCTGCTGGCGCCTTTTCCGGCCATTGCCGCCATAAACGGGCATGCTTTCGGAAACGGTGCCATACTGGCCTGTGCGTGTGATTTCCGGTTCATGAAGTCTGACCGGGGGTTTTTCTGCTTTCCGGAAGTGGACCTGGGCATTCCGTTTCTGCCTGGCATGGACGCGTTTATCCAAAAGGCCGTTCCCGCATACAAGCTCAATGAACTCAAACTCACGGGCAAGCGGGCCACCGCCCCGGAGCTCGAAGCCGCGAATGTGATTGAGAAAGCCTGTGATAACGCCGAGCACCTGATGTCGGAAACCATGGCGTTTGCCGGGTTTTTCAACAAGAAACGCGGAATTTTTGCCGAACACAAGCGCCGGATGTATCAGCACATCATTGATATCATCGACACGCAGAACCCGGCGCATATTGATTCACTCAATCTGATGATTCAGGAATAGAAGGAGTTTTTATGGTCATTCAAACACCGGGAAAGGTAACCGAGCGCATCACCCTGCTCGGCCGCAGGGAATCCAACGTGTATTATCTGGACGGCGGCACCGAGGCGGCCCTGCTCGGCGGGGGAATGGTCTACATCGCACCCGATGTCATGAACCAGATCCGGGAGATGGGCCTGGATACGCAGAAAATCCGGCGGATTCTGATCCTGCATTCCCATTTTGACCACTGCGGCATTGTCCCGTTTCTTCAAAAGCAGTGGCCCGGGGTTTCGGTGGCCGCCTCAGAAGCGGCCCGGGCCATGCTGGCCAAGCCCAAGGTGGTCGAAGCCATCCACGGGATGAACCGTGCGGCCCTGGAGCGTCAGAACCTGCTGGAAAAAGCCGGGGAAATGGGCTTTGCCGATTTCCCGGGCATCGCGGTAAACGAGGTGCTAAAAGAGGGGCAGACCGTGGCCTGCGGAGACCGGACCATCGAAATCCTCGAGGTGCCCGGACATTCTTCGTGCTCGATTGCGGCTTACGTGCCCGAGGAAAAGGCCATGTTCGCCTCGGATGCCGGCGGGATCGCACTGGGTGCGGATGTTTTTACGGCAGCCAACTCCGATTTTGACAAGTACCAGCAGAGCCTGGAAAAAATGGCCGCCTATGATGTCGAGGTCTGCCTGTCCGAGCATTACGGGGCCCGCACCGGGCAAGACGGGCGCAATTTTTTGCCCCGGTCCAGGGAAGCAGCCGCGGAATTTCGTCAGATGATGGAACAGTCCCTGGCGCGCACCAACGATCCGGACCAGACGGCCGCGGAAATTACGGAAAACATCATTTCCCGGTCCCCGCCGGAGTTTCTGCCAAAAGAGATCGTTTCCATGATTATCCGGCAGATGGCCGGCTATCTGGACAAAAAGCGGGCGGGAAACTAGTCGATCCAGTTCAGGGTGCGGTCCACCGCCTTTTTCCAGCTCTTGATGTCCTTTTGCCGTTCTTCTTCGGACATCTGCGGCTTCCAGGTTTTGTCCAGTTTCCAGTTGTCCTTGAGCTCCTCGATGCCGCCGGCAAATCCGCTGGCCAGGGCCGCGGCGGATGCCGCTCCCAGGGCGGTGGTTTCCGTAATTTTCGGCCGGACCACGGGAATGCCCAGGATGTCGGCCTGAAACTGCATAAGCAGCTCGTTTACCACCATACCGCCGTCCACGCGCAGACTGCTCATTTTCACGCCAGAGTCCTTTTCCATGGCTTCGGCCACGTCCAGGGTCTGGTAGGCCACGGCTTCCAGCACCGCCCGGGCGATATGCCCCCGTTTGATATACCGGGTCAGTCCCACGATGACCCCCCGGGCATCCGAGCGCCAGTACGGGGCAAACAGCCCGGAAAATGCCGGCACGATGTAAGCCCCGCCGTTGTCTGCCACGCTTTTTGCCAGGGGTTCGATTTCAGCGGCATGCTCGATAAATGCCAGGTTGTCGCGCAGCCACTGGACCAGGGCGCCGGCCACCGCAATGGAGCCTTCCAGGCAGTATACGGGTTTTTCCCCCCGGATCTGGTAGGCAAGCGTGGTGAGCATGCCGTGGCTGCTGTGCACAGCCTCGGTGCCGGTGTTTAAAAGCAGAAAACATCCGGTGCCGTAAGTGTTTTTGGCATCGCCCACATCAAAACAGGCCTGGCCGACCAGGGCGGCCTGCTGATCTCCCAGGGCGCCGCAAACCGGGATTTCCGCGCCAAACGGGCCGTCTTTTCGGGTGGTGCCCCAGGTCTCGGAATCAATCGAGGGTACGATGCGCGGCAGGACTTGTTCCGGGATGTTTAAGTCCTTCAGGATCTGCTCGTCCCAGCAAAGGGTTTCAATGTTCATGAGCATGGTGCGGCTGGCATTACTCACGTCGGTGACATGAGATCCGTTGTCCGGCCCGCCGGTCAGCCACCAGATGATCCAGGATTCAACCGTGCCGAACAAAGCCTCGCCTTTTTCCGCGCCTTTGCGTGCATCTTCGGCGTTATCCAGGATCCAGCGCAGCTTGGGACCGGCAAAATAGGTGGACAGCGGAAGGCCGGTTTTGTCCCGGAACCGGTTCTGGCCGCCGTCTTCGGCCAGCTTGCGGCACATTTCATCGGTGCGCGTGTCCTGCCAGACAATTGCATTCATGTAGGGCCGCCCGGTTTGCCTGTCCCATATCAGTGTGGTTTCGCGCTGGTTGGTAATGCCGATGGCCCTGATGTCATTGCCGGTCAGCCCGGTTCTGGCCAGTGCGCCGCGGATCACGTCCCCGGTGTTATGCCAGATTTCCATGGGATCGTGTTCCACCCAGCCGGGTTTCGGAAAGATCTGCTCGTGTTCCTTCTGGTAAGATCCCACGATCCGGCCCCGCCGGTCAAAGACGATAAAGCGGTTGCTCGTGGTGCCAAGATCCAAAGCGCCGATATACTCGCCCATGCCAGATTCTCCTTGTGGTTAAATTTGATCAGCCTGTAAAAAGTCCTTTTTACAAGCAGTGTTAAGTTTTAAGTGATTAAGTGGTTAAGTAAAATCAGAAACTGATCATTTTATTGGCTGAAATCCTTTTTCGCACCGCCGGTCAGCCAAGATGCTTACGGATTTCTGCAAAAATACTGCCCCGGCGGGATAAACAGCTTTTTACGAAACCGTCAAATTTCAGGTCCTGTTATTTTATTTTATCATAAATAAGCCGTTTGGCCCAACGCCAGAAAATCGCGGCATGCATTTACCGCGCGGTAAGCCGTGGCAATTGCCAGCCCGCTGCCGCATTTCTGGCGCATCCAGTCCTGGTGGGCCAGAATGGAGCCCGCGGCAAAAAGACCGGCCCGAGATACACGGCCGTCTGTATCAACCGGCCGGAAATTATCGTCCACAGCCAGGCCGGCCTGATTGACCGGATGGCCTTCGGGGTGCAGCAGGTCCTTGTGATGCCATGCAGCCCGGCCCGTCGGCTGAACCACGGGCAGGTCGAAAATGGTTTCCCGGATGCCGCCTCTGTCTGCATGCAGCCCCTGGCCGAAAAACCGCCCGCTGCACAGGATTGCTGCGCGCGCGGCAATCCGCCGGCATCCGGCTTGGTTTTCCACCGTAAAGGTCCATCCGCGGTCTGCTGAGCCGGTAACATCAGACACTGCGTGCTGGAAAAAGGGCTGTATGCCCATGGCGCGCAGTTGGTATTCGAATTTTTCCCGCAGGCGCAACCCGGTCGCCGCAGGCAGCATGGTGGGAATTTCAAAGACCGGCACGCCCAGGCCCTCTTCCAGGTCTTTTGTCACCTCCAGGGTGCGGGAGATGCCCAGGACTGCAGGAAAAGCAACGATTTGGGCATCGCCGAGCAGCGGCGAGACGGTGTCAACCAGTTTCCGGCGGTTTGCCGGTGCCTCCAGTACGCGGGCCATGCGCTCGGTATAAAGCTCGCCCGAGGTGCCGGGAAACTCGATGCGCACCGGCCGCAATCCCGGCCAGGAATTCGCCAGGCTTTCAGTGATCTGGCGGCCGGAAAACCCCTTGAACCCCTTGAAATCCACCAGCAGGCACGGTTTTTGGTCGGCCCGGGCCGCCGGGCCTTTGGCCATGGTATGGGGCAGGGCGTAGGTGGGCTTGATGGTTCCGGCCGGTGTGATCATGTGCATGTTTTTTTCCGCATGGCTGATGTGCGGATATCCGCTTTTTTCCAGGAATGTCAGCACGGTCTGGACTGCGGTTTGAATCTCGGGAATTTCCATGCGGGCGTAAGGGTGGTCGGGCTGATCCCGGCGCAGCCGGGAAATGCCCTGCCAGGGATTGTCCACGATTTGTGCCCCTGATGCGGGGTGTACGCCGAGCACGTCGATCAAGCCGCTGGCAAAGCCGAGTTGCCCGGCCTGACCTGCCTGAACCGTCTTTATGTTTCGCTCTGCGGCAAACAGGGCTGCAGCCATACCGGCCATTCCGGTGCCGATGATCATGAGATCGCAGGTGATGTCAATTTCCCGACTGTTCATGTTTTTATCTGTTTTACAGTTGATGGTTGCGGAAAAAGCTGTTTATCCCGCCCGGGCGCAAAAAAGGATTTCCGTGGAAGTCCTAAAACCGTTATAACCGTCGGCCAATAAAATGATCAGCTTCCGATTTTACTTAACCACTTAATCACTTAAAACTTAACACTGCCTGTAAAAAGTCCTTTTTACAGGCTAATCACAGTTCAATGGAAAAGAGTCCGCAGTGCATGGCCTCGAGCAGTTCGGCCCGGGCCAGGGACCTGTTCCACAGCAGCGGCTGCTGGCCCCGCCACCGTTCCCGCAGAAACGCGCGCAACTCGTCAATTCCCTCCCGGTTTTCCAGGTGGCCCTGATCGTAGAGGAAGGCCGCCAGGCGCTGGCTGCAAAATGTGCCCTGGCATGGGCCTTTGCCGATGCGGCTGCGCAGCCCGATGGCCTTGAGATCCGGCTGTCCCTCCTGGCTGCGGATGCTTTCCACGATTTCAGTGACAATGCTTTCAGGCACCATTTCGCATTCACACAAAAGCACGTCGTTGGCCGTGCTTTTGCGCAGCCACGTATCCGGGGCCAGGCCCGGTTCGGTCCACCTGGCCTCCACCGTATCGGGCAGGGGTTCGCTGCGGGTCCGGCAGGGTTCCTGAATGCCGAGCCGCCGGCATACGCGGTCGGCGGTTTTTTCCGCCATCAGGCGGTAGGTGGTCAGTTTACCGCCGGTGATGGTGATCAGGTTTTCGATTTTTTCCGGCTGCCGGGCGTGTTCGATGAGTTCATAGCCTCGGCTTACGCAGCGGTCATCGGCGTTCTCATCTTTTGCCCGGTTGTCTGCAGGCAGGGGGCGCACACCGCAATATGCGCGGATATACCGGGTTGTGGCCAGTTCCGGTATCATGGCGGATCCTTCGTCGATGATGGCATCGATTTCCGGGATTTCCGGGTATATTTTATCCGGTGAATCCACGCGGCAGGAACTCGTGCCCAGAATGGACACCGTGCCCCCGGGTACCAGGATGTCCCCGTCTGTGGGCATGCGCAGGCGGTTTACCACCCGCCGGGCAATCCGGCTCTGGGTGACCAGCAGGCTGCCCTTGGAATAGTGCATCCGGATTTGCGCGCCCGCCAATTCGGCAATGATACCGGCCCAGGCGCCTGCTGCATTGACAACCATATCGGCATCGATGTGCCGGGTCTGGCCGGTGAGTGTATCGATGACATGTGTGCGCCGGATCCGGCCGTCTTCGACATCAAAGCCGGTGACGCGGCTGTATCGCAGCAGGCGGCAGCCCTGCTGCCGGGCGTGAGCGATGTTGTCCAGGGAGAGCTTGAACGGGTCAATGGCGGCATCGTCGACTTCAAATGCAGCGATCAGTTCGGAGGCAAGGGCGGGTTCCATCTGCCGGGCTTCGTCTGTGTCTAAGGCCCGGACCGGGATTTCGCATTGTCTGCAGCGTTCCGGGAAATCAGCCGCATATTTTTCATCATCTCCGGCCACGGCCACGAAAATCCCGCCGGTTTGTTCAATGCAGTGGGGTGCCATGGATTTGAGCAGCCGGTTTTCCCTGTGGCATTCCCGGGCCGCGGCCGGATCGGAAACAATGTAGCGGGCCCCGCTGTGCAAAAGCCCGTGGTTTCCGCCCGAGGCCCCGGCGTTGACATCCCGCTTTTCAACAACAATGCAGGAAATGCCCCTCAGGGCAATGTCTCTGGCCAGGCCGGTGCCGGTGACGCCGGCGCCGATGATCAGCACCTGGGTTTGCATCCGGGTCCTCCTGTTCCGGGCGGTATTTTGCGGCGTTTTCCGCTGTGCGTGGCGCATGCGGGTTTTTGCTTGTGAAAACCGTTCCGGGATGGTATTTAAAAAATAATGTTGATTATACCACAATAAATCCTGGCATGTCACGAGCAAATTTTCGGAACTGAAAAAATTTTATTCGTTTTGTTACATCAGTTTTTGCGGTTCTTCGATTTCTTGCTTACGCGTCCCCGGAGGTTTCATGGCAGAACATGCATCTCGTAACCCAAAAGATCCGGCAGTTCCGGCCAATACATCGAACAAGCGCATGAGTCCCGCCGATCGGCATGGCCGTATTCAGAAAATTCTACAGAATCAGGGTTTTGTTACAATAGAATATCTGGCCCGGCAGTTTGCCGTGACCCCGCAAACCATTCGCCGGGATATTAACGTGCTGAGCAAGGAAGGCCTGATACAGCGATTTCACGGAGGCGCGGGAATGGGCTCCAGCACGGAAAACGTGGCCTATAACGAGCGCAAGATTATGTGCTTCGAGGAAAAGCGCCAAATCGCGAAAATGGCGGCGCGCCAGATTCCGGATCATGTTTCGCTTTTTATCAATATCGGCACCACCACCGAGGCCGTGGCCCGTGCGCTTTCCAACCACAGGCGGCTTACGGCGATTACCAACAACCTCAACGTGGCAAATATCCTGTCCAACAATGAACAGTTTGAGATCATTGTTGCCGGCGGACTGCTGCGTCACCGGGACGGCGGGTTGATCGGGGAGGCAACCATTGACTTTATCCGGCAGTTCCGGGTGGATTACGGTATTATCGGTATCAGCGGCATTGATGTGGACGGCACGCTGCTGGATTTTGATTATCGCGAAGTCCGGGCTGCAAGGACCATCATCGATAACTCGCGCAAGGTCTTCCTGGTGGCAGATCACACAAAATTCGGGCGTAATGCCATGGTACGACTGGGCAACATCGGGGAGGTCCATGCCCTGTTTACAGACCGGCAGCCGCCTGCGCCGCTGGTGGATGTGATAGCCCGCGCAGAGGTGGATTTGTTTGTGGTTTGAGCGCCGGTTTTCTTCCGGCGCTTTTGTGTTGTTTTCAGAAAATTTTTTTGAATTTTGCCAGAATTTTGAAGAATTCGGAAAAAGTCCTGAAACCGTTATAATCGCCAGCCAATAAAATGATAAGTTTCTGATTTTACTTAAACACTTAATCACTTAAAACTTAACACTGTCTGTAAAAAGGACTTTTTACAGGCTGATCAATTTTCACTTGCGAAACCCTTGGTCGGCTGATATATTTATAAAACCATCCATGACGGTTCGGTGTTTACTGTCAGCGGCTCTGCAGGGGATTTGATTTCACAGGTGGAGTGCCGGTGACAATTCAGGCATTGCCGGGGGAACCTTCCAATGGGAATTGGCGTTTTCAATATTGAAAAATCCTATGAAGCAGACGTTGCCCTCAATGATGTGTCCATGGAAATCGAGGACGGGGCGTTTGTAACGCTGCTGGGTGCCACCGGGGCCGGCAAGACAACGCTTTTGCGCATCATGGCCGGAATCGACCGGCCGGATAAGGGCCTGGTGTTTTATGACGGAAAGGATGTCACGGACGTTCCGGTCCAGAAACGAAACATCGCCATGGTCTACCAGGAGTTCGTCAATTACCCTTCCATGACCATTTATGAAAACATTGCCTCCCCCCTCCGGGTTTCAAAGCCCCGGTATTCAAAGACAGATATTGATAAACAGGTTCGCTACCATGCAGAGCTCCTCGGCCTGACGGCCGTGCTGAATCACTATCCGGAAGAGGTCAGCGGCGGACAGAAGCAGCGAACCGCCATTGCCCGGGCATTGATCAAGGACACCAGGTTCATCTTTCTCGACGAGCCCCTGGCAAACCTGGATTATAAGCTGCGCGAAGAACTGCGCGGAGAGCTCAAGACGCTTTTGCAGCAAAAGGGCGGGGCGGTGGTTTATGCCACCCCGGAATCCGTGGACGCGCTTTCCATGTCCACGGACGTGGCCTATTTCGAGGAAGGACGTCTCCTGCAATACGGGCCGCTGCAGGAAGTTTATCATAATCCGGCGTATGTGGAGGTCGGGGCCTATTTCAGCTATCCCACCATGAATATCATGGAAGCCCATAAAATTACCGAGCAGGGAAAAACCAGCCTTTCCATTTCCGATGAAATCAGAATCGATGTCACCGAATTCCGGGACCGTCTCCAGGCACAGCAGTACCTGGTGGGCGTCCGCGCATACAATCTTTATACGTCGAGTCAAAACGGCCGGGGCCTTATCCCGTTTTCTGCAACAGTGGAGCTTGCCGAAGAGCTCGGCTCTGATACCGAGCTTCATGTCCGCCACCAGGAGCTCGTGTTGGTCGTGCTGATGCAGGAGGTTGCGCGGTTTCCGATCGGAACGGAGATAACGGGATATCTGGATCCGTCGCGACTGTTTATTTATGACCGGGAAACAAGGCAGCTTGTGCTAAAAACCTTCAGCTGAGCGGCCGCAGCCGGACAGTCCGGCTATGGAGGAAACGCATGGCCCGAATTGAACTCGAAGGCATTTCCCACACATACAACCCGCCCTCGGTGCCAGAGGCGCAAAGGGAATATGCGGTTTCCAATATGGATATTTCCTGGCCCGACGGCAGTGCCAATGCCCTGCTCGGTCCTTCCGGGTGCGGCAAGACCACGATTTTAAATATTATCTCCGGGCTGCTTCAGCCCACTGCCGGCCGGGTCCTGGTTGACGGAAAAGATGTCACGCCCCTGGCTCCGCGCGAGCGCAAAATTGCCCAGGTCTTCCAGTTCCCCGTAGTCTACGACAGCATGAACGTGTTTGACAACCTGGCCTTTCCTTTGCGCAATCAAAAGGTCCCGGAAAGGGAGATCGGCAAAAAGGTTCGCGAGACAGCCGAAATTCTGGGCCTCGAAGATCTTCTTAAAGCGCGCATCACAAGCCTCAACGCCGCGGACAAGCAGAAAATTTCGCTCGGCCGGAGCATTATCCGGGAAGATACTGCAGCAGTGCTTCTCGATGAGCCGCTTACGGTTATTGACCCGAAATTCAAGGGCGGCCTGCGCAGAAAACTCCGGGAGGTGCAGAACCGCCTCAAGAAAACCATGATTTATGTCACACACGACCAGCACGAAGCCCTGACTTTTGCAGATGATGTCACAATCATCCAGGACGGACATCTCATCCAGCAGGGCACGCCGCACGAGCTGCATTCCCAGCCGGCATCCCCATTTATCGGCTATTTTATCGGAAGCCCGGGAATGAATCTGCTGGATTGTACCCTGCAGGACAAGGACAATACGCTGCAGTTTTCCGATTTTCATCTGCCTGTAAGTCAGGAGCTGAAAAACAAGCTCGGTTCTGCCGGTACCAGCCTTAAATTGGGCATACGGCCCGAAGTCATCGATGTTGCGACCCGGGAGCAGGACGGTGCCGTGGCATTTACCGTTTCTGTAATCGAATATACCGGCGCCTACAGGGTGCTGACCTGTGACCGGGAGTCCTCGCGTATCAAGGCCAGGGTCTCCGAATCAATTTCTGTCACGGAAGGCGACCGGGTCTGGGTGTCTTTTCCCGAGGAAAAGGTCAACTTGTTTTTCAACGAAAAGCGCATTATCTGAGGGATTTCACGGCCCGCCGTCCTGAGCCGGGGCGATTTCGGGTCAACATTTTTCGAGGTGGATCGCCATGAAAAACAGAGGCTGGCTGTTTGTGATTCCCGCCCTTGCGGTTCTGGCTATCAGTGCTTTCATCCCGCTGATGACCGTGATCAATTACTCCCTGCACTATATTTTTGCCGGCTCGACCCCGACTTTCGTGGGATTCGAGAATTATGTGGAAGTGCTGCGGGATTCCGTCTTTTTGCAGGCACTCGTGCGGCAGCTTGTTTTCAGCCTTGGGATCCTGGCAGTGGAGGTCCCCCTGGGTATCTGCATCGCCCTGTGTCTTCCCAAACGGGGCCCGGGCGTGGCGGTCTGTCTTGTTCTGCTGGGCATTCCGCTTTTGATACCGTTTAACGTGGTGGGCATCATAGCGCGGGTGCTGACGCAATCCGCGGTGGGCGTCATTCCAGAGTTCTTTGCGCTGTTTAATTACAGCTTCAATGTTTCCAAGGACCCCGTGGATGCCTTCATGACCATTTTCCTGCTCGATGTCTGGCACTGGACGCCGCTGGTGGCCCTGCTGTGCTATGCGGGCCTGCAGGCAATACCGGATGCATACTACCAGGCCGCCCGGATCGACGGGGCCTCTGCATGGAAGACGTTTCGCTACGTTACGCTTCCCAAATTGCGCTCGGTACTCATTATCGGCGTTCTGCTCCGGTTCATGGATTCATTTAAGATTTATGCAGAGCCGCTTTTGCTCACCGGCGGCGGGCCCGGGGATGCCACCACGTTTCTGAGCCTGCACGTGGCCCGGAAAGCCGAGTCCTACCAGCTCGGCTATGCCGGGGCCTCGTCTTTCATTTATTTGTTTATCGTGATCGTTTTCAGCTATATTTTCTTCCAGCTGATGACCCATATCGGCAAAGGAGAAACCAAATGAGGAAACGGACCGTTTTGCTGATCATCTACCTGCTTGTTTTGTTTTTCCCCATATACTGGATGATCAATACCTCGCTGAAGACCGACAGCGAGATTTTAAAAGAACTCACGC
>Ga0182239_1000753_pt1 | contig 11484 bp, 9 predicted proteins | sample hydfrate6_PW_210_FD_132456 | JGI IMG/M metagenome (GOLD analysis project Ga0182239, IMG submission 132456) | Subsurface microbial communities from deep shales in Texas, USA - hydraulic fracturing test 6_PW_210 | ecosystem: Environmental > Aquatic > Deep subsurface > Shale gas/oil reservoir >...
CCATATATCAAAATTTAGTTAAAATGGCAGATCCGGACACTGACATCAGAATTAAACAAAAAATAAGTGAAATAAAAAAAAAACACATAAAGAATGAACTTGATCAAAAAAATCAACTGATTGAAAAAGCTAAAGAAACTTTAAATAAAAATATCGAAGAGTTTAAAGAATATTTCAAAGCAAAACTTGATTTGAAAAAAACTTGTGGTGAAATTGAAGGCTTATCCGTAGATAAGCCAGATAAAACAAATGAGAAAAATCGATACACTTTTATTACCAAACTAAATTTAAAAATAAATAAAGACATTATTATTAAAAGATTATTCGAAGAATTCTTCAAAGATTATGACACTACCATATCCATATATCAAAATTTAGTTAAAATGGCAGATCCGGACACTGACATCAGAATTAAACAAAAAACGGGCTTGGCAGGAAAACATCCCGATTTGTTTGATAAAAAAGTGAATGAGTTTTTAGAAAAACACAAATCAAAAAAGAAATTGGAAATCATTGAACGAGGCAGTATACCAGTAAGTACTGCTTCAACTTCACAAGGGAGAAAGGCTTCTATCTTTTTAGACATAAAATTAAATAGTTACTTCGGTTGCGAAGAAAAGCAAGTTTTGATGATTGACCAAATTGAGGATAATATTGATAATAAGTATATAAGTACAAATTTGGTAGACTTATTAAGGAACTTAAAATGGCAGACCCAAATTATATTGGTGACGCATAATCCGAGTATTGCTGTTTATGGAGATGCTGAAAATATCATTATATGCGAGAATAAAGGAGGGGAAATTGACTTTAGGCAAGGAGGCCTTGAAAATAAACAAATAAGAGATGATGCTTGTCAAATTTTAGATGGTGGGGAGATTGCGTTTAAAAATCGTATGGATAAATATAATATCGAAAAATTAAAAAAAGAATTTAGGGAAGCAGAAGATGAAGCTAACGATTACGATAGCAGATAACACGCTAAAGATTGCCGACGATGAAAATGAATGTTTCAATTTTTCTTTAGATGATCCCCCGGTGGACCTTAATGTTTTTATAAAGTTTATCAGTGAAAGTGAGGATAAGATCGAATGTTCTCCAGATACTTGGCATGTGTTCAAGGAAAGAGCACCTGAAATACCAGATGAGGTATTGAAGTTGGCAGAATATGTTTATAAAATTGTTAATGCTTTCAACGAAAGCTACGATGAAATTTATTTGGACAAAGAAGAAGATTATGATGATAATTCTGAGGAGCCTGAATTTGATGATGGCATCCCATTTTAATCAACAAGGTCCCTTCTGCCCCAATAAAACCATTACCTCAAGCCGCCCTTGACAACTCATCCGCAATCAATTCTGCCTGCTTTAATACCGTTTCAGTGGCCAGTTTCTGCATGTCGGGCGGGTATCCGTATTGACGCAGGGTCCGCTTGACAATCACCTTCAGTTTTGCCTTTACGCTTTCCTTTATGGTCCAGTCGATGGAGGCATTGGACCTTACCCTGTCAAACAAAACGATTGCCAATTCCCGGAGTTTGTCCTTTTCCATGACCTCACGGGCGCTTTCATTGTCGGCAATAGCGGTATAAAAGGCGTATTCAAAGTCAGACAATCCTATTTCACGGGGTTCTTTATCCATCTGCTGGATTTCTTTGCCCAGTTTTATGAGTTCATCAATGACCTCGGCGGCGGACAGCACTTTGTTATGGTATTTTTTCAGGGAGGCTTCCAGCATTTCCATCAGGGATTTGCTTTGTATCAGGTTTTTCTTGGTTCTGGCCGAAATTTCATCATTTAGCAGTTTCTTTAACACTTCCAGGGCAATATTCTTATGCTCCATGTTTTTTACTTCCAAAAGAAACTCTTCTGAAAGTATGGAAATATCAGGCTTCTTAATGCCCGCTGCATCAAAAACATCAATGACCTGGTCGCTGACAAGGGCTTTGTCAATCACCTGACGAATGGCGGTTTCTACCTCTTCATCGGCTTTGCCCGTACCACTGCCTTCTTCAAACTTGGCCAAACGGGATTTTATCGCCTGGAAGAATGCGACCTCGTCCTTTACATCCAGGGCTTCCTCATGGGGTATGGCTATGGAGAATGCTTGTGACAGGGCGTTTACCTCTTTGACAAAACGCTTCTTGCCGTTTTCCTGGCCCAGGATATGCTCTTCAGCAGAAAGTATGATAGACAGTTTCTGGCCCGTATCAGCGGTAAAGTATTCTTCATAATCAAACCCGTAAAACATCTGAGAAACCACTTCCAACTTCTGAAGCATCAACTGAACGGCCTTTTCCTGGGCAATGGCGGGGTCCCCTTTTCCCCCGCTGTCCGAATAAAATGACAGGGCCTTTTTCAGGTCGGATGCTATTCCCAGATAATCCACTATGAGACCGCCTGTTTTGTCTTTGTACACGCGGTTTACACGGGCAATGGCCTGCATCAGGTTGTGGCCTTTCATGGGCTTGTCGATATACATGGTATGCATGCAGGGTACATCAAATCCAGTCAGCCACATATCCCGTACAATGACCAGTTTGAGCTCATCCTCGGGGTCTTTCATTCTTTCGGCCAGTGCCCGGCGCTGTTCTTTGGTGGTATAGTGCTTTGCGATTTCCGGCCCGTCAGAAGACGCCGAGGTCATTACCACTTTGATTGCGCCTTTTCTTAAATCATCACTGTGCCACTCGGGCCTGACGGTGGTAATCTCCTTGTATAAGGCAGCGGCAATTCGGCGGGACATGGCGACAATCATGGCTTTGCCTTCAAAGACTTCCTGGCGTAATTCAAAATGCTCGATAATATCTTTTGCCACCTGCTTGATACGGGCATCACTGCCGATAAGCGCTTCAAGTTGGGTCCACTTGGCTTTGATTTTCTGGGTTTCCGTCAACTCTTCCTGGTCAAAGGTTTCATCCCATTGGGCAACCAGTTTTTTGCCTTCCTCGCTCAGATTGATTTTCGCCAATCGGCTTTCATAGAAAATTCTCACGGTGGCGCCGTCATCAACTGCCTGTGACACGTCATATACATCGACATAATTGCCGAAAACAGCAGGTGTGTTGACATCCGTCTTTTCAATGGGTGTTCCCGTAAATCCCAGATACGTGGCATGGGGCAGGGCATCACGCATATACTTGGCAAAACCGTACACAACCTTTTTTCCGATGACCGTTCCGTTTGCGTCTTTTGCATCAATGGTCTTGGCTTTAAAGCCATACTGGGTTCGGTGGGCTTCATCGGCAATCACAATGATGTTTTCCCTCTCGGAAAGGGTGTCATATACATTTCCGTTAACCGGGCTGAATTTCTGGATGGTTGTAAAAACGACACCGCCTGACCCGACCTTGAGCAATTCTTTCAGTTGTTCTCGGCTTTCTGCCTGTATGGGTTCCTGCCGAAGGAGTTGCTTGGACGCAGCGAAAGTATCAAACAACTGGTCATCCAGGTCATTTCTGTCAGTGATAACCACAATGGTGGGATTATCCATGGTCAGAACAATCTTGCCAGTGTAGAAAACCATGGTGAGGGATTTACCGCTTCCCTGGGTATGCCATACAACGCCACCTCGGCGGTCGCCTTTGGGCTGTGTGTTTACATCTGGAAGCCCGTAGCCTTCTGGGCTTTCCGCTATCCCAGATGCTTCAGGAAATCCCGCTGCCCGCAGGGTTGATATGACAGCACGGTTGACCGCGTAATACTGGTGATAGGAGGCGATTTTCTTCTGGGTCTCGATGTTGACAACACTAGTGGCAGGGTCTTCCTTTTTTGTTGCCTCAAATACAATGAAATGGCGCAGAAGGTCCAACAATGTTTTCTGGTTCAACATGCCTTTTATAAGGGTTTCTAGTTGGCCGACCAGGGAGGAGGCTTCCACCTGCCCGTCAGATGTTTTCCAGGCCATGAAACGAGAAAATCCAGAAGTGATACTTCCTGCCCTGGCTTCCAGCCCATCCGATATTATCATAAGGCCGTTGTAATTAAACAGGCAGGGAATGGCCTGCTGGTATGTCTGAAACTGTTTGAATGCCGACCGGATGGTAGCGTGCTCATCGGCTGGATTTTTCAGTTCAAGCACGACCAATGGCAGGCCGTTGATGAAAAGGATGATGTCAGGGCGCTTGTTTACGTTGTTTTCGATGACCGTGAATTGGTTGGATACGATAAACTCATTGTTTTCGGGCGTTTCAAAATCAATCAGCCAAACGAGGTCACCCCGATTGTAGCCGTCTTTCTGGTAACTGACGTTGATACCCTCGGTAAACATGCGGTGGAACGCTTCATTGTTGACGATGAGGTCGGGAGAATGGATGCGCTGGACTTGCTTTATGGCGTCTTCTTGGGTTTCTGGCGGAATGTTGGGATTAATCCTGTTCACAGCCGATTTCAGGCGGTCCAGAAGGAGCACCTCTTCGAAGGATTGTCGTTCAGGTGTTACGCTGTCTGGGGCTATTTGAGGGGCATGAATGTATTCATATCCCTGTTGCTCCAGAAGTTCGATGGCAAATTCTTCAATGGCGCTTTCTGTTATCTTCTCCATTTAGCATCGCCTTAATTTTCATATTCAACGCGGACTTCACCGCTCATAAGTTTGGGGAGCAGGGTGTCTCGGAGTTTTTCAAGGGTGCGGATTTGGGTATAATTGAATTCAATTCTTTCATATATGGGGTCAGCCACTTTCCTAAACCTTGCTAATTGTTCGTTGTCCGGAATTGTCATAATTATTTGGTTTAAATGGACTGGACCAAAATTCAATTGAACACTTCCTGAAGCAGATGTCATAAGAGTTTCATAAAAAGCACTCGACTGAAGATATTGATACATAAAAGCGTAATTAATTCCGTCTATTGGCCTGAAGCGTATTACGCTTGTGTTGAGAAGCAACGGCAAATGGTAATCCCTTATTATTGCTGACTTACCTAATGTGCCTGAAGTTGAAACAACCATATCTTTTCTTTGTAAATGGAAATGACTGTATTTTCCATTCCCTTCTTCTTCCGATACAAAGTTCGCTTTGCTCACTAAAATCTCACCATTTGCAATCAAACGTATGTTGATAAAAGGAACCCCATGATTTGTATATTGCCAGTTTCTAATTCCAGGCCCTTCTTTAAAATCCAAAAATTGATTAAGCGGTTTCTCCTCCCAATCCTCCCTTGCTTCCTCCACAAACCACTTCCTGAAAAACGTTTTCGCCATGGCTTCAAGGGTTTTGTTCTGACGGTGGAGCAGGTCTATTTTGTCAAAAAGAGCTCGAGCAAATTCCACAAGTTTGCTAAGATATTTTTCATTTCTTGGAATCGATATCCTGAAATTTTTCAACAAGTTTATATCAAACTTGCCAGCCCCTATGCCTGTTTCTTCCAAATTATCATTTAAGGTTTTTTTGTTTCCATATAGCCAAAAAAAAATAAACTCCTGAAGATGTGGATCTTTAGCCCTAATTGCTTTGATATCTTGATTAAAGGCAACGGGCTTACTTGTTAAGCAAATAGGTATCTCATTAAACAATCCGCTACCTCTTACCAACAATAGAATATCACCTATATTGGCAAGGCGGGAGCCAGCTTTTAATGCTTCTTCCGTGATGTTTAACTCTGAATTAGATACACGATAATCAGTAAGTGTCTTTGCGCTTATCCACGGTATATGCCCATTCCAATATTTTTCATTAGATTTGGCAGGGGTCCCACCTGAAAACCAATCTGTGATTTCACCTAATCTATATTCTACCCATTCCACCATCAATACCCCTGTACTCCTCCCAGATTGTCCAATATCAAGGCATTCAGCCGTTTTTCTTCCTCCAACTGTTCCTCAAACTCGGCTTTCAGCATAGCGAAGCGTTCCTTAAAGTCGAAATCATCCTCTTCCAGGGCTAACCCCACATACCGCCCTGGCGTAAGCACATAATCGAGTTCCCTGACCCTTTCAATGGATGCAGAATTACAAAAGCCTGCTACATCTTCATAATTACCATCAGGGTTCCGCCAGTTGTGATAGGTCTCGGCAATGGTGGCAATATCTTCAGGGGAGAAAACTTTTGTCCTGCGGTTGATTAAATGCCCCAAATTACGGGCATCAATAAAGAGGATTTCATCCAGACGGTTGCGGAATTTGCCGTTGGCTTTATTACGGCTTAAAAACCATAAACATGCTGGTATCTGGGTATTCAGAAAGAGTTTGGGAGGCAGGTTGACAATACAGTCTATAAGTTGGTCTTCAATCAAGCCTTTGCGGATATCCCATTCACCAGAACTTTTGGTTGTCAGGGAGCCTTTTGCCAATACAAAACCAGCCTGGCCAGTGGGTGCCAAATGATAAAGGAAGTGCTGTATCCAGGCGTAGTTCGCATTGCCCGCAGGTGGTGCACCATATTTCCACCGCCCGTCATTGCGCAGCAACTCACCGCTCCAGTCGCTGTCATTAAATGGTGGGTTGGCAATCACGTAATCGGCTTTCAAATCCTTGTGAAGGTCATTCAGAAAAGAGCCTTCATTGTTCCATTTGACCTGGGAACTGTCAATGCCCCGGATAGCAAGGTTCATTTTCGCCAGCCGCCAGGTAGTCTGGTTACTTTCCTGGCCGTAAATGGAAATGTCGTTTACTCTGCCCTGATGCCTTTGTACAAACTTTTCGGATTGGACAAACATCCCACCAGAACCACAGCACGGGTCAAACACCCTTCCTTTGTATGGTTCAAGCATTTCCACCAGCAACTCGACAACACTTCGGGGGGTATAAAACTGTCCGCCTTTTTTACCTTCGGCCAGGGCAAACTCGCCCAGAAAATACTCGAATACGTGGCCCAGTACATCAGCACTGCGATTTCTGGCATCTCCAAGGGCAACGTTTCCAATCAAATCGATGAGGCCGCCCAGGTTGGTGGGGTCCAGGTTGCCACGGGCATAGACTTTGGGCAATACACCCCGCAATGACGGGTTTTCCTTTTCAATGGCATCCATGGCTTCGTCCACGGTCTTGCCAATGGTCGGCTGTTTCGCATTGGTCAGCAAAAAGCCCCATCTGGCTATCTGTGGCACAAAAAAGACGTTTTCCGCCTTGTATTCATCTTTGTCTTCGGGGTCTGCTCCAGCATACTCGCTTTCACCGCTATTCAGTTTTTCGTATAACGCTTCAAAGGCTTCAGAGATGTATCGCAGAAATATCAGCCCCAGAACAACGTGCTTGTATTCGGCAGCGTCGATGTTTTTCCGCAGTTTATCCGCAGTATTCCAGAGTTGCTTTTCAAGGGGCTGTTCGTTGTTTTTGTTATTGTTGTTCTTTTTCGCCTTTGCCATTTATCCTCAAGTCTCCTGATGGCTTATCGGTATGGGGTAAAAAAATAGTATATGATGTCAGTAGCATGAAAACGGGATTTTACCAAACCCTTTTGTTCTGTTCTGATTTGTGATAACGGTATCTTATTATTTCATTTCCAGCATCTGCCGTACCCGCATTATGATAGCAACACAGGACGAGACCGACCATATCATGAAGGAGATTGATGGGGTTAAGTTTATGTGAAGTCATTTTTGGGGCCTTATTAGTTGCCAATGTTTCCGTACGTGGGGGAATTCAGGCAAAATAGGGTTGGATTTATATCTTCAAGAACAAAAGAAGGGAGTAAAAATGTATCGAAAATGAAGACGGTAATTTGTGCTTTTACTATATCAATTTTTGGTTATCGCAAAGATGTAGTTTAGAAAATCAAATAGGGATGGAATAATGGGGTTCTTAAATAAAATTTTCAAAAAGGACGTTGACAAATATGCCCTAATTAAGCAACTCGCTAAACAAAGAATAAGATCTGATCCGTTCGCTAAAGCAATGGGTGTAAAAGAAAGTGAAGTTGACAAATTGTCAAAGATGCACCTTATGGGTTTACCTGAAGCTACTATTGTTTCTATAGTTGAAACATGGGCGTCTCTGAGGAAAGAGGGTGCAAATGAAGGGGAAATATTTCAACTAATAGAAGAGCATCGAAAAAAGTTAAAAGGTGGTCACGAACTTCCAGATCCTATAAATCTTGAAAGTTATATTAAGTATAGAGTGAAAGTGGAAAATGAAAGTGGTTCACCTGTTTATGAACCCTTTATCGATGATGCTATAGAAATATGTAAAGCGAAATTCCTTTAACTGTTTTACTCTGCAGTTTTGTCTTTATAAAACCAGCAATGAGGGAATAAAGCCATGTCAAGCCAAATCGCTTCCACTGTATACCTTGACCACAAAACTTATAAAGTAATGGATGTAAAAGATGGGGGTATGGGGCGTGTTTGGTTACTTAAGGAGGCCTTCAGCGAGGTAAGCGATCCAATTTATAAAAAATTGCTAGCTGTGAAAACGTTTGACTATACGCCAAATCAATATTCTATTGAACAAGAATTAAATTTTTGGGTTTCATTAGAGCATAAAAATATTCTACCCTTGTTAAGGATTGGGCGTTTAAATTATCGACTTGCTGCCATTATGCCATGGAGACATTCAACCTTAGAGGATCAAATAACGCAATATGACTTTTCCGAAAAAGAAATTGTAAAAATGGCTTTACAAATAGCGCATGGTTTGAAGTATGCTTATGAAAATTGGAATATTGTGCATTTAGATCTTAAGCCCGCTAATGTTTTGATCCGTTCAATGGAACCCTTTGAACTACAAATTAGTGATTGGGGAATTTCAAGAATTACCGCGCAACTTTTTCAAGCCACTTTGGACGAGAAGAGACCCTTAAGCCAGTATACCTCCTACGGTGCTGGCACACCTTTATATATGTCGCCAGAACGATTTTCAAATCGATGGAAGATTTCACCTCAAGCAGATATGTACTCTTTAGGGTTGATAATTATACAGTTATTTTCGGGCTTTCTACCTTCCCGTATCGAAGAAATTATATCAGGTTCTTATATTAAGAACGTCGGTCAGATTTTGAAGGTAAAGTCTTATCGGCTTGAGAAACTATTATATTCCTGCATAAATCCTGATGTGAGTTTAAGGCCCAAAAGCTATGCTGAACTAATCTCAAAATTAAAAAAATGTTAGTATCTTAAAGAATAATGGAGGGGAAAACATGGCGCTTAATTTTTTTAATAGAAAAAAACCAAAAGACATATATGAAGATTTAAATAATTCTTTTGAGTATGAAGAAATAAAAAGGCTGATAGAAAAGGGATTTAGCTTGCTGAAACTAAAGAGAACTGATGAGGCAAACGACTTATTTTTAACGGCTGAAAAAATAGCAACTCATTGCCTTAATACGTTTCCTAACTCGTTACAGGCACACTTAGTATTGGCTTATTTCTATACAAGAGTTCAGTCATTTAACGAGGCTGAAGAAGTGTTTGAAAAAATATTGAATTATAAAAAATTCAATTTGGATCAACAAACAAGACTTATATTATCCGGGGAGTTGCAAAGAATTCAGCAAGAAAAACCGATCAAAGAAAAGGAGAAACAGTTTGTCTCCTATACACGGGTATATGTATGCCAAAATTGTGGAAGAATAATTAATTATGTTACAATGCCCTGCCCTTACTGTGAATACACTTCTGCTAATGAATTTGAACTTGCTTCTGCATTGAACCTTTCTAATCAATGTTTTGAAATGCCAGCACTACTCATGCTATCTAGAGAAATTTCAAATGGAAGGAAGCCAGTCGAGGTGGTAGTCAATTTGGAGGACAATACAAAGAAATATCTCAATTTACCAGAGGAAAGATCTGGGCTAAAATATCTTTTTAAACTTCTCCAGCAGAATAAAGAAAAAAATAATCGCAATATTGATGTGATAAGGAAATGCCCATCTTGCGGAGATCCGGTTAGTATTAGCGGACAAGATAAATGCTTTAATTGTCAACAGCAACTTGATTTGCCAGAAATTCTAAGGCTATTAATTTGTATGGATAATTTACTGTGGCTTTTTGAACAGCGAATAGAGCCTAAAAAAGGTCGTGAATTTTCAGAATTTGTATGCTTACTTGTTATAATGATAAATGATTTACTCAGAAAACAAGAGGAACCAACTGAAAAACGAAGAAAAGAGGTTTTTACTCTTTTGAAGGGGTTGGTCTCTTTATCGGATAAAAATCGTGGTTGTATTGTGGATTTAAGCGATCCAAAACAAATTAAAACCCATATAGTGAAAGACAATATGCTGGAAGATACAGAAACATTCGCTTCTTTTCTAAATATTGAGATCCATTATTTTACCCAGAAAATTATATATGGCTGAAATATTATCATGGTCAACCCCTTCCAACTCCACTGAGTGTGTGTAGCCGGGTCCCCTATCCCGCAAGGACGGAAGCTCTTAATTACAAATTATAGCCCCCTCTGCTCATTCGAATTTTACCTTCATTCAGGCCATTCCAGCATTCTTTACAAACTTCCCCGTTTAACCGATTGACCACCACCACACCCCCTATGCCTATGGGAGGGGTGGTGCCTGTATTCAAAATGATATTTCCCCTTGCCTGTTAAATGGCGTGGTCACTGAGACTGTGCTTTTTTTATATCCACAATCCACAGCAGAAAGGAGGGATGCCAGACCGTAACTGATCGCAAAACAAGAAAAGAACCGTTTATTGCCCGGGCAGCCGCAGCTGTACCGGGCTTTTTGTGTCCAAAATCCATCACAGAAAGAAAGGAGGCATATGAGGTTGATGATGATTGGAGCGTTTCTGGGGTTTTATCTCATGGTCCTGGTTTATTTTCTGAGATTGTTGTTTTGAGAACCCTTCAGGAAAGGAGGTGACAGCAGATGGCTTATACGCCGGAGCTTTCCAGGCAGTCGTCTTGCACTTTGCGCCGCATTGCCTGGGCATTGGATGTTCCCATGACCGTAGCCATTGAAATGGTTTTTGAAGCTATGCCACGGCTACTGGATCAGTTGCGGATCTGTGAGGCGTGTAAGGACAAAGCAAAGTGCCATGATTGCACGTTTAACCGATTGAACAGAAAGGAGGTGTGATCGCGTAGCGTCAATCGACTGAGCAGTCCCGCAATAAACAGCAGTATTCCAACCGGCCCGGTTAGCCTTCGCTAATGCGGGTTTTTTTACATCCAAACTTACAAAACAAGGAGGAAACCATGAACAGAGAATTGTTGGAAAAGCCCTTTGGCCCTGAACAGATCAAGCGGCGTGAAGGAAACTTCGGCAGAACATTGGATTACATTTCTGGTGCCGACATTATCCATCGTTTAAATGATGCCTTTGACGCTGAATGGAGTTTCCGGATCATCCAGCATGAAATCATTAAGGAAGCCGATGAAGTGCTTGTGCTGGGAGAATTGAAAGCTTGCGACATCGTTAAAACGCAGTTTGGCTCAAGCAAGATCACCAGGGCAAGGGAAACCGGGTGTAAGGAATCAAATTATCTGAAACAAAGACAGCATAAAATTTTCGAAATAAATTGACAATCTATACTGGATTATCAGAATAATTGAGCCTCGTTGGGGCTTTTTTTATGCACAAAAAAAGGC
>Ga0182239_1000754_pt1 | contig 11465 bp, 19 predicted proteins | sample hydfrate6_PW_210_FD_132456 | JGI IMG/M metagenome (GOLD analysis project Ga0182239, IMG submission 132456) | Subsurface microbial communities from deep shales in Texas, USA - hydraulic fracturing test 6_PW_210 | ecosystem: Environmental > Aquatic > Deep subsurface > Shale gas/oil reservoir >...
AGGTTAGAAAAGAAAGTAGAAGAATTGGCTAATGAAGTATTGGAAAATATTCAAGACGACCTTAGTGATGAAAACCGTCCTGATTAAATGATGGAGTATGTAAAATGAAAACTTTAAAAGATTTAAAGAAATGGGCAAATGAACTTAAAAAAGAAGGCAATTCATTAGGGGATACATTAGAAGAATATATTGAAGGATGGGAAAATGATTTACTTGAAAAAGAAAAAACAATAAAAAATGACTTATCGGATGCTCCTAATTTTACTCCAAGGTAGCGACCCTAATAAACTATAAAAACAATTTGTTTTTAATTAAAACAAGGGAACTATATGCCAAATTTAGATACGGCAGTTCTTGTGGATGGTGAGAATGTAAGCAGACTTAATATGCTTACATTCAATGATAATTATTGTCGAAATGCAATTCGTAGATTTTATACAAGCGTCACTCTCCGGCCTAATTCCTTAGAACAATCCTGCCTTGATTTTGACATAGTACAGACTCCCCGAATTGGCAAAGAATCAGTTGATCGAGTAGTTGGGATGGAAATGGTGAATTTTTATTATCATGGAATTAAAAATTTTTACCTTGTTTCCAATGATTATGATTTTGGAGACACTGCGGTTCATTTTAAAAAAATGTTCCCTGACGCCAATATTTGTATAGTCGCTGATCCGATGCGAATTAGCCAAAAATATCCAAGACAATTAAGTAAGCGTAATATCCACTTCAAAGAATTTTCATCTTCCAATATTGAAGATTTGGAAAAAAAATTGTTAAAGTTAGGAAAAGAATAGTTAAAGAAATATTCTATTCTGAATTAACTGATTATATTGCTTTGTGTCTTATTGGTGATAGATATATAAATGAGAAAGTTAAAAATTTTAAGTCTTGGCCTAGCAATTATATTTCTTCTAAAATAGCTGAAGGTGAATCGAGTTTTGAAAGAAATAAACTCGATGTTTCATGTAAAATTTTATTTTTCCCATTAAGCGGGAAAATATTAGCCTTGCTATATGCTGAACGTCAGCTACCCCACCCTAAAGGGTAGAGCTTGTAGGCTCCGGAGCTGACCAGCCTCAGCCAGGGTCGTGAAAGCGACTACCGGGCTACGTTAGGGACGAATACATAGGCACTCCGGGATGCCCCTCCAGTCCCGGACACTGCGGCAAGCGATTAAATAGGCATACGGGGTTGAAGCCGGTGTCGCTTGCAAACAAACCGTCCCGTAACATTGGCGAGGCGGACGTAACCGGCCTTAGAGCCGAGAAAACGAGGTAACTCATGCAAAACCAGAGAGTCTTTGTTTTGGACACAAACCGAAATCCATTAATGCCCTGCCATCCGGCCAGGGTCAGGAAATTGCTCCGGTCGGGTCGGGCCTCGGTATTCCGGAAGCAGCCGTTTACGATCATTCTGCATAATCGGGAGAGCGGTGAAACCCAGGAGTCCGAATTGCGGGTCGATCCCGGCTCCAAAACCACGGGCCTTGCCCTTGCCATCAAGGGCGATCGGGGCTGGAAGTGTGTTTTCGGCCTTGAGATTGAGCATCAGAGCAGCCGGATCAAAAGCGCATTGGAGAAGCGCAGGACAATCAGAAGAAACAGGCGGTCACGCAAAACTCGTTACCGTAAGCCCCGGTTCGACAACCGTACCAGACCTGCGGGTTGGCTTCCGCCTTCGCTTCAGAGCCGGGTGGAGCATATCAAAACTTGGGTTGGCCGAAGTTTAAGGTTTGCCCCGGTAAGTTCTATCGCGGTCGAAATCGTGCGTTTCGACACTCAAAAGCTGGTCAAGCCGGAAATATCCGGAATCGAGTACCAGCAGGGCGAATTGTTTGGCTACGAGATTCGGGAGTATCTACTGGAAAAATGGGGCCGGAAAGCCTTTTGCTACCATAAATGCGGTCGGCCCTGGAAACATGCAGAAAAAACGGAGGATTTGCAAGATGGCAGATGACAAAAGCCAGGCTAAAATTGGTGAGCTTAAAGACAGAGCCAACAAACCAAAATCAGAATTAATGAAGATCGAAAGTGAATTGAAGGAGATTTCAAGCAAGGAAGTAGAGAGAATAAGCGAAATTATCTCGCTTTTAGAGCGATGGCAAAATAGTTAAGCATTTTAAAAAAAATACATTCTTAATCCCTCCCTTGAATTGATTCAGGGGAGGGATTTTTTAATTACAAAACCTTTTCTGCCAACTTGTCTAACATTAAGTTGAGCAAGCTGACATAGTATTCCTCATCCGAATAATCATTTTTATTTTGGAATTTAGAATTATTTTCGTCATAAATTTTTACAAAATAATCTTTGCCTATGATCCTACTCAAAACCTTGCCCTGGTCATGGGTCACTAAAGAAAGTGATTCCATTTTTTGTAGTGCTTTATTTTGGTATTCTATTGCTTTATATGAATCCGGGATCGCCCACTTCCCTTCATCAATAAGAGCTAATACCGCTTTTCGCTGAAAATTGCTTTTGTCACGCTGTTTTAATTGCTCATAGTCATTCATTTTTAATGTGCCGTTTTTATGTGCAGAAATTAAATGACTCTCCAGGCCGCCATGTTTGTCTTCGTATTTTACTTTTAGTTTTATATATTCTCTTACATCCTCGGGTAAGGCTTCAATTTTTCTTATTGATTTACGCCCGGATTCGATAATTTTAAAATATATTACATCAAAAACCTTGTTGTTACGGGTACTTTTTACTTCCCAAGTAAATTTCATATTTGTTTTTTGATTTATTTCTTTTGATGCTATCTCCAATACTCGCTTCTTTAGTTGTGCAACGTCTTTGCGTATATAGTCGGGGAGGTCCATTATCTTGTGAAACTCTTCTCTATTAATCGTAACTTCCTGTAAATTTGAATATGATTTTAATACTTCATAAAGGCGTTGTGCGTAAATCCCGTTTAACTTCAAAAAATCAAAAAGTTTATATATTGTAAAATGCCCGTTCAAGTTTAAAAAGAATTTTTCTATCTTATCGTTAAGTTGGAAGTCAAAAATTTCTTTCTTTGCGTCATATCCACAGTATGTAAAAATTGTATATCCTTGAAAGCCCTCCGGGGTGTTTACATAAATTTTCTTGTCTAGCAATTCTTCTGCGGCTCTTTCTATAGCAGATCGCACATTCACTTTTTTACTTTTAATATTTGCTTCTTTGAAAATCTGGCTTAAATCAATGGTGTATATCCCATCTTCATCTCGTTCCTTATTATGTATTTTAGCCCCGACACAAGCGAAAATCCTTTGTTCCCAGGCGAATTTAGATTTTCGGTTCGACCTTGCAATAGAATTTGATAATTTGACAATATCTTTTTTGCTATTCTTGTCTGCGATCATTATTGTTCTCCTTTTTGTTGATCATCAATTACCCCTCATTCAGGCATAAGTCAACTATGTGCCAGAAACAGGGAACGCCATGCCAGAAAGAAGGGAACGCCATGCCAGAAACAGGGAACGCCATGCCAGAAAGAAGGGAACGCCATGCCAGAAAGAAGGGAACGCCATGCCAGAAACTTTTTTGTAAGACTCTGATATAACACAAAAAAAAATCCCCTAAGTATAAGTGTAGTATAAGAGTATAATACACACTAAGGGAGGGTAGACTTTCTAGCCCGGTGATAATGAAAACCCTGGGGCCAGATAAAAAAGAAATAAATAAAAAAGTGTGTGTAATTTTTTTAAGAATAAAATCAAAAGGATAAGAGCCTTTAGAGGGCATATTAGACACTATCGGACGTAATGAGACATAGACTATTTCTTTCTGGCATGGTGTTCCCTGTTTCTGGCATGGTCTAATAATTTGTGTTTTATTTAATGCAAAAAGAACGATTCCTACCGTATCGGACTTATTAGATCACTCCTGGGTTGTTATTTTTTTCTCATGTTCAGGTCATTATATCCTTACTTTTTAACTAATACTTTTGTTTGTTTGTCCAAAATGCAATATTTTCTTTGTCGTTTTATCTGCTTGCCAAATGGGGTTTAAAACAACGATGAGCCAAAGTTCGGTTATTGCATTTTGGTTATTCGCCTTCTCCCGGTAAATCGGTGTCGTTTCCGGCTAGTTCATTTATTTTCTTAACGAGATCGGGCCGCTTAAATTTAAAATGGATAGTTCCCGCCTTATACCACCTGCAAAAAACGTATTCATTTTCACATTCCGTCTCTTTCTTCCACATTTTTTCCCGAATGTGCGAATCCAGGGTATCCCCCCGCTTAGGGACTCCTTTCCCGTCCAACAGACAACAAAGGCGATGAATGTCAAAAACCTCGGAATCATATCTTAGACGCCAAAACCCTCTTACACATTCTACAGCATCGACCATAATTGCCTTTTCTCCAAGACGGTATTTTTTGTTTGTCTTGTAGCGGCTGTTATAAGGGTGAAAATATCTGTAAACGTCATTGGCTATCTTTTGAATATTGTCATTTACGGATAAAGCAAAGCCTTCCAGGGTTCCATATATATTTTCAATCGTAAATTCTGGAATCTCATTATTGTTTATTTTTGTGTTTATAATCCCCTTATCCTGAGTGGTCATAAAATTTTCAATCTCTCCAGCTTTAAGTACATGCCTCCACGCATTTTTTCTTATCTCCTGGTGGCTTTCATTCTTAAAACGGTCCTTACCTCCTATTCCAGAGCTATAAAGTCGAAGTTCATTGTTTGGAATAATGCTTGAGCATTGCCCAAAAATCATTTCCATACGGGCTTGAGCGTCCAAAAGTAACTCAAGACCTTCGTGTGTTTTGTTTAGTATATTTTGGTATTCTTCAGCCAGTCGAGAGACTTCATGCTTTTCTATGATATTTGACACTTTGATACTCCCTTTTGTTCGTTATTTGAAATTCTCATAAAAATGGTTGTGTAAAATATTTCGCATTACCTCACTTATTGATGTTTTATGTTTTTCAGCCTCAGCCTTAATCAAAAAATGAAGACTCGCCGGAATATTATAACTAAATACTCCATAATCTTCATTGTCGTTAAAATAATCTTCCACCCATTCTTGTATAAACGTCTGATCTCGTTTTTTTGTGTTTTCTGCCTCGTCTAAAGCTTTTTTCCCAAATTTGCGAAGTAGCATTGTTTTGGTGGGTATTCGGCATTGAAAATTACATTCTATAAATTTTTGGTATAGGTATTCAGCTAATCTTCTCTGAGAAGTTATATACATTGTCGTCCAGGCTTTGTTGCCTCGAACTTGGACATAATACGTTGCCATAGTGTTTATTGCCCTTTTTTGCGTTAAGAAGGTTAATAACCAGAAAGCCTCTTTCCTTGTTTTGTTATATATCAAATAAGACAAGCGATGTCAATTTTGACAAAGCTATTCTGACAAAATTTATATAAAAAAAATGTTAAATTTTTAAAGGTGTTAAATGCCTTTTTTTTAAAAAATAATCTTGGTTATGTTTTTTTGCTTATTAAATAAGTAACAAAATGTGTTTTAAATTGACAAAATGTGTGCGTTATGCTATAAAACAAATACATTCTGACAATATATTTGTCGTTTTGGAAAATTGCATTTGAACAAAAGGAGAGTATCAAAAATGGAACAGTGGAAAAAATTGACTGAGGCAAATTATCTTATCTCTTCCTGGGGAAGAATGAAAAACGCAAAAAATCAAAGATGTATGACCCCGATGGTAAAAAGAAACGGGGATTACATTTGGTACTGTTTCCGGGCCGGGAAAGGGAAAATCCTTCGGAGGTCAGTAAGGATTTTGATGGAAAAATATTGGCCCACGAAGGTCAAGGAAATGTCCTTTGATGTGCATTGGGTAAATCAGGTGCGGAGAATGAACAATAACGAGCCGTCCCGCTATACGGTCGGTGCTGTAATTGGGAAAAAACAAATAAAAGACCCCTGGGAAGATATTTCACATACCTTTGGTTGCAGGTCTTCTTACGATGCTCAGTTCTGCCCTTTTATTTAGAGAGGTAATGTATAATGAATATTGAAGCGTGTGTAGAATTGCCTATCTCTGATGGTAAAGTTGGTGATTTCAAGGTTGAGAGTTTTTTTGTGTCTGAAGAACAGGCAAAAATTTTCAATATGAAGCAAGATATTAAGGGGCTTGGCAGGGGAATTATCTCCGGGGAGTATAAACGCCTTATTTTCAAAAATGAAGTTGTAATGTCAAATACGCCCGCAGAAATTTATGATCACATCCCTTTCTTCAGAGAAGTGCAAAAAAGAGGTGGGCACATACTGATAAATGGCCTTGGGCTTGGAATGTGTATTAATGCAGTTTTGGAATTTAAAAATATAAAATCTATAACTGTCTATGAATTAGAGCAAGACGTTATTGATCTCGTCGCTCCAACTTTTTTTGATGACGAAAAGGTCCATATCGTAAAGCGAAATGCTTTTGACGGACCCGCCTCGCCAGATTGCCATTTTGATGTGGTCTGGCATGATATATGGTCGGATATTTGCCATGATAATTATTGGAATATGCTCAATCTAATGGAGAAATACGATCTTTGTTGTGATTGGCAAAGTTGTTGGTGTATGGATATATGTGCAAGGTTGGTAGAGTAAAAGTCGTTGATAAATTTTACGGAATCATGACCTAGACAAAACAATGGTCCGGGGCAGAGTAAAAAAACGTGAATACTAATGTGAATTGATAAATTAACGAGCGCCGGCCGGCCGGATGGATCGTTGTGAAAATAATGAAAGGGTAAATGCGATTTTTATGCCAAATTCGGCAACGACAAAAAAAAGGGAGCGCATTTAAAAAAGTCCTCGCTTTTCCTGCGCTCCCTAAGGGTCGCTACCTGGGGCCTGCGGCCCCAGCCCCCGCAAGCTAACAAGTAGCTTCATCACTTCCGGATTGCCAGAAATCACGCTCCTGCAAAGCATAACCACGAAGAGCCCTAAAACAATATTCATTAAGAGATAGCCGACGCCTCCAGGCCATTTCTTTTAGAAGTTCATGCGTATCACGATCCAGACGGAGAGAAATTTGTTTATTTTTCATCTTCATCACCTATATAATTTAAAAGATTTTTATTGGGAGTCCTAACAGGGGCTTCAAATTGTCCACAAAATATATATGCCTGGGAATTTTTATCAAATTCATAAGCTTTGAATAATTTGACATTACGACCATTAAGGCAAACCCTCTGAATGTCCTCAATTCTAAACTGATCTTTCATTTTTCAATCTCCTTTAAGCCAAAATAATTCGATTTGATGAAAAAGCATCAACAACAACATCCTGCGGACCCCGCTCACCAAGAGGGCCGCCACAAGTACAACCATCAACTCCGCATAATTCTTTCCTAGCCCTGCGAATTTGATTGGATGACAATGTGACAGGGAGATCAGAAACTCTTAAAGTAACTTCTGTGTTATGAAAATCATTGTACAACTTAACAAACATTTTTTAAACTCCTTTTTTTGTGTTGTTCCTCTTTCCCCGTTGCCGTTAAATAATACATACCGGAATCAAGCAGTAATGTCAACACTTTTTTTAATTTTTTTTAAATTATTTATTTCGATAATGTGCTGTTTAATTTGTTTATATGAAATGAAATATAAAAGCATTTTCTAGCATTGCTATATTTTCTTTAAATTTTGCATTGATTTTGTAAGTTGTTTGTGTTATAGTTTTTCTAAGATAGGCGGTTCAAAATACCAACTAACCTTAAATTCCTAAAAAGGAGATTGTGAATGAAGAGGCTAACTTTGACTTTGTTTATGGTTGTGTGCCTTGGAGTTTTTATTGCAGGATGCGGTACTTCAAAGCCGAGTCAGGATAATCTCAAGTCGGCTTTTAAAGAGCATATTTTTACGCTGATGGGGATAACACATTTTATTGATCCCTCAGATATTATCATTGATAAGGTCGATGTGCAGGACTGGAGCAATTTTGAAGAAGAACCCGTGAAGGCTGAAGTGGCCTATGAACTGGAAGGAAGGAAATTGAAGAATATGTTGCATCTCCAAATTTACAAAGAAAAAGAAGAAGGTGATTGGAAGGTGCATATCTACAATGACGGACTTTACCAGGATTTTGTGCTAAATATCATCACCTAAACACGAGTATTGACTTTTCAAAAGGGCCGAAGTTTGTTCTTCCGGCCCTTTTTTTGTTATATATCCCGTAAATATTCTACTGTTTTTATTTCCCTGGGAATGAAAAATGATAAATCTTCCAAGTTATCTTCCAGCATATTTTGTAATCTTTGCTTAAAAATATCCGTTTCAATATATGTCTCATCCTCTATTACAGGAAAAATTTCGAGCCTGGACCTTTTAATGCCTAATATTGATAGAAACGCATGGGCAGTTTTGTACCCCGCACCACCTTCTCCTTTAAAATCAGTTCTAAAACCATCACCTGTATATGTTATAGTTTCTCTTGTTTTATTAATAATAGCATATCCTAATATTTCTCTTTCTTTATCACTACAGACGCTTACTATATCTATTTCATCTTGCCAGCCATCTAAAATTGAACTTCGCAAGTTCAATAAGCTTTTATGGGTTATTCCCCAACTTTCTTCGTTCCACTCCCAAGTAAAATCCTCGAACATATCATCCCCCTTTGTGTTTTTTAAAGATTTTACTGAATAAAATAATAGCTTTGAATATTTTAAATGTCAATAAAGCTGAAAAATCGTTGTCTTGTTAGAGAATAAAAATGGAGGTTTTATTATGAAAATCAAGTCTCAGGTAATTGGATTTTTCCTGGGCATGTGTGCTTTTTGGGGTGTTCTCGCCAGCGGGACCGTGGTTGCGTCCACTAACATCCCCAAAAAAGAATGTGCCGAGGCCGGGTGTCAGGTGTTGCCCGAATATCAGCAAGATCAAATGAAAAAATTTCAGAAACGCCTTAAAGAATCCGGGCTGTCTGGCATTTCGAGTAAAGAACTAAGGACTTCGGATGAGGTTAAAAAATACCAAAAACAGTTACATGAAGATGAAATTGATAAGGTCAAAAACAAAAAACCTGATCCGGTTGCTCAAAAAACTGTAAAAGACTTCAGAAACGCCCCGCGTCAACAAGAAGCCATTAAGCAATATCAAGAAGACATTTGGTCTAAATTAAACTTGCAAGTTAAAGAATCAAAGTTTTCCGGTTATGATAAAGATAAAATAGGTGATATTATAGAAAAAAAGGCTATGCGTGAGCCTTACGCTAAAAAGAAAGTTCTTGTCTTTATCAGTAAATCCATGCCCCGTAAAACCATTGAGAACTATATTCGGGTTTTGGATGGACACGAAGAGGCCGTTTTGCTGATTAGAGGAATGGTAAACAACGGAACTAATATTAAAGAAACCGTCTATTGGGCCAATGACTTGCTTTGTGAAGACGGTAAAAACTGCAAACAAGCGCAAATAGATATAAACCCGAGACTGTTTGCGAAATGCGGAATTAATAAAGTTCCTGCCATTGCTTATATCCCTGAACCTCTCGATTTGGATTCCTCAAAAAAGTATATTTACTACGGTGATGTAAAGCCAAGTTATGCACTTCAAAAAATCCAAATGTTACGACCTAATGACTCGGAACTTGAAGATATTCGCCAAGGCTTGATCGGATCATGGTATAAAAATGAAAATCAAAATGGAGAGAAATAATAATGGCTTACCGTAAAAATAAAACTAAGAAACAGGTTTTTATTTATGCGTGCATCGGCTTTATTGTCGGTTTTTGTTTATTCCTCGCCATGCCTGCTAAAGCCATGAAGGTAAAAGCGGGTGGGGTAGTCGAAGTCGGGCAAACTGGAAGTGTCTATGAGATCGAGGAACCAAGCATGGATCAGGTAATCAAAAACAAACTTCAAAGTATGGATATGGCAAAGTTCAAAAAAGAAGCCAGGGATCGGATTAAAAAACAAGCCCTGGTCTATCGCCCTGAAAATGCCGTGGAAAATTTATCTCCCGCAAATTCCTACCAAGTGCATAAAGTCTCGCCCGAATATGTTCTGCCTCGGGACATAAAAGATATTGAAGGCAATGTCCTCTTCCCCAAGGGATATACTTTTAACCCTTTGGAAGTTCTTGCCAAGCAAGGTTTATCTTATCCTGGGGTGCTGGTTGTTTTAAATGGCAATAGAAATGCCGAAATTAACTGGTTTAAAAAGCATTTCTCCGAAGATGAGGGCATGGTGAAAGTCCTTTTGACTGACGGACTCGCTTTGCAGGTGGCCCAACAGCTACAACAACGTACTTTCTACCTCACTAAAAAAATCAAAAACAAATTTCAGGTTACACAAACTCCGTCTGTCATTTATCAGCCGGAAAATGAAAACGTCTTCCTTGTGCAATCTTTCCCGGTTGCTGGCTCAAATGGTAATAAGACTATGGAAAATAAAAAAGTAAATTCTGATACAAAACCTATTTTCTATTAGGAGTAAGACATGATTAGACGATTCGCATTGTTTGGGTTGGTAATTTTTGGAGCTTCATACCTGCTTAATGGGTCAGCACCCACAGAAATTAACAATCAATCAATGCAGGATGTGAAAGAATATGTTCAGAATGTCGATTCTGAACAGGTCCAGAACATTCTCGGTGGGATTGAAAAAGATGGGCAAACGGTAAAAGTGAAAAATGATCAGGTGGATTTAAAGCTTAAAATCCCATCACGAGAAGAATCTAAAGAAGTTTTTAGCAAGACTCTTAGAACCACCAGCAAAATGCTGGATAAAATGGCTGAACAAATTGAAAGTCAAAATTAAAAAATGAAATTGTATAACCATGCCGTTTTTAACCTGGGCGTTAGCTTAGTTGCAGGTCTTCAGGTTCCGGAGATAGTTCTTATTATTTTTGGGGGTATGATCCCGGATGTTGTCGATTCAATCCTGGCTGGCAGAGATCAAAGATTGTTCTACGCTATCCACAGGACTTTCTCTCATTATCCCTGGCCTTATCTTGTTTTCTATTTTGCAAGTTACAACTTTGAAGTCGGCCAGCTTGTAGCCTTTGGTGCTCTCTTGCATGTTCTGATGGATTTTCTCACCCCAATGGGTATTCCCCTTGTCTCCCCTACAAAACGGGTAAGTCTCGCCAAAATAAAAACGGGCAGTATGTTTGATTACATCCTCACATACTGCCCGCTTTTGGGGTTCTTATGTAACCTGTATTTTACATCAGGAAACCCATTGTTTCCGTGATCGTGTCGGCGGCGGCCATCCCGCCCCCGGCGCACAAGGCCAAAACAGTCGTTCCCACGCTTCCCTGGCCCATAACAGCCCCATACAAGCCATAAGCAACCAGCCCCAGGCCGCCCACAAATCCAATCGGACCCTTCAGAAGATCGTTCACGGCCACATCGTAAATCTCATAAGCCAAATCCGAGCTTGAAGGGGCCGTAAAAGCAAAAGCCGCATTTGCAACGCCAAAGGTCATTACGGCAACCGCAGGCAGACATTTCTTGGTGGTTTTCCATACTCTCTTTACATCCATGATAAGTCCTCCAATTCTTTTGAGTG
>Ga0182239_1000755_pt1 | contig 11450 bp, 8 predicted proteins | sample hydfrate6_PW_210_FD_132456 | JGI IMG/M metagenome (GOLD analysis project Ga0182239, IMG submission 132456) | Subsurface microbial communities from deep shales in Texas, USA - hydraulic fracturing test 6_PW_210 | ecosystem: Environmental > Aquatic > Deep subsurface > Shale gas/oil reservoir >...
ATGTGCAAGCAAAAAATTTAATTCGTTTTTTTTCTGTAAAAGGGGTCTGAACTATGCCTGATGTATTTGAAACAAGCCGAATCAAAAATATGGTTTTGGCCAATCGTTTTGTCCGTTCCGCCACCTGGGAAGGAATGGCTACAGTAAAAGGAGAATCCACAGAAAGGCTGACCGCTCTGATGGGCAGGCTGGCCCGGGGCGGGGTTGGCCTGATCATCACCGGGCACGCCTATGTGCTACCCACAGGCCAGGCTGGTCCCTGGCAGCTTGGGACGTACAGCGATGAGCTGATCCCCGGGTTGACCAACATGGCCCGGGCGGTCCATGAGGTGGAAGGGCGGATTCTTTTGCAGCTGGCCCACGCCGGATGTCAGGCCCCGACCAAGCTGACAGGGCAGGAGCCGGCCGGGCCTTCGGCCCTGGACAAGGAGGCGGACGGGTTTGCCTGCCGGGAAATGACCAGAGCTGAGATAGATGCAGTCAGGGGAGCCTTTGTCGGTGCTGCCAAGCGGGCCAAACAGGCCGGGTTCGACGGAGTGCAGATCCATGCCGCCCATGGCTATCTGCTCAGTCAGTTTCTGTCTCCGTATTTCAATCGCCGGACGGACTCCTACGGCGGAAGTGTGGAGAACAGGGCCAGGCTGCTGGTGGAGGTGGTGCAGACCGTTCGTAAACAGGTAGGGCCGGACTACCCGGTGCTGATCAAGATAAATGCCCAAGACTTTCTACAACCGGGCCTGACGGCCGAAGAGATGGTCCAGGTATGCCTCATGTTGCAGACCGCCGGCCTGGATGCAGTTGAGTTGAGCGGAGGAACCCCCTTGTCCGGAGACTTTATTCCAGTGCGCAAGGCCAAGGTGCGGTCCAAGGCGGAACAGGTCTATTATCTGGCTGAGGCCATAAAGTACAAAGAACAGGTCTCTTTGCCTTTGAGCCTGGTCGGAGGCATCCGGAGCCTGTCCACGGCCCGGGATCTTATTGCCCGGGGTATTGCCGAGTATGTATCATTGGCCCGGCCCCTGATCCGGGAGCCTGAGCTCATCCAGCGCTGGCAGCAGGGCGATGAGCGGCCTTCGGCCTGTACCTCGGACAATCTTTGCTTTCGCCCGACCTCTTCCGGGGACGGGGTGTACTGCCTGACCAAGGAGCGGGAAAAGCAGAAAGAAGAGTAAATAATAAATAACGGATAACGAGCCTGCCAGGTACGAGGCAAGACTCTGCCTACCATTCCAGGGAATGCCTCCGTTCCTCGCAGGGATCTGAGTCCATGACGTGCAGATGATCATTAGTTTCCGGAACAGATAAGCGGCAGCTCCCGGTCGATCCGGAAAAAGACCAAAAAGACGTCACCCTGAAGCATCCGTTCATCCGGGGCATAACTCCTTCTGCGCAGGGCACTGATCTTCTCCATGTCCTGTTCTTCCCCGACTTTGGTCAAGAAAAAATGTTTTCCCTTATATCCAGGGCCTTCCTCCAAAAAGAGGTAGGCGGCCTTGGGATTGCACTAACGGACGGGTAAAACTGGGCCACCTTGTACCGGAGTCGAACTTGTCTTTGGATGAGAACAAGGGTTCCCCGGAGACCACATCCACATGCCCTCTTTCTTGTTGTCCCAATATTCATTGCGAAAAGCCGGTTCAGTGCCGTTCTTTTGGGTTACTTTGAATTGCTGTTCGCTCAACCATGAACGTAAGGTCTCTTGGTCCGGCTTGATGAATGCCTTCAGGTTCTTTGTTTTGTCAGCATCCTTATTGATCTTCGATTGACCCCGGTGATGGGCGATATGCGATTCGCGGCCAGACAGGAGGCTGTAGTTTTTATAGCGGGTAGGATTCTTTTGGTAAAAATCCTGGTGCCACTCTTCTGCCGGAAAGAAGTTCTCCAGGGGTTCAATTGCCGTGGCCACAGGCCTGGAATAGCGACCAGAGTTGTTTACGTTTTGAATCGATTCCTGTCTCTTTTGATTGTCGGGGATGCATATTCAAGAAGCAAATCTTGGTCAGTCGTTACTTGCAATTGGCAATAAGTTCTTTGACCCGTCTAGCTGTTGGCCGGTGAAAGAGCAAGGAAATATGACCGACTGGCGGGATCACGATTTCAGTCCATCCGGACTCAATTGGGCGTAGTCCTTGGATCGGAGCGACCATGTTGTCCAGAGGCGGATATATGCTCACTTTGGCCGTATTTGGATTGGCCCTGTCCTCAGCCAGGGAATGCACGAATTCAGAACCGAACTGCAGGTTTTGTCCCAGACGTGCCAGGGCCAATCGAGCCAGGACGCTTCCCTGATGGGGTGTGCCCAAAGTAATAATCAGTCCAATACGTTCTGCTGCCACAGGATCAGTCAGTGCAGATTTTATGAGCAGGCCGCCCAGGCTGTGTCCGATAAGGACGATTCTTCCTTCTGGATGGATGGTCGCCAAATAGTGCAGGTCTCGTATCAAGGCTTGGGATAACATATTGTAGTCCCGGCCGAAACTGAAGTAGGACCAGGTGTAGATGGGAGACCTGGCCTTTCGCAGCCAGCGCGAATAAAGCCACCAAGCCTTGCGATTATGATATAGGCCGTGAATGAGTACAATTACCTGCCGGGCAGGTCCTGATTCTGACTCAAGTCGTAGTCCCTGCTGAGGAAAATGAAAGAAGCTGGTGCACAGTGCGTAGGTGGAGCCGAGAAAACTTGAAAAAAGAGTACGCAGGACCAGAGACACAACCGGAATTCCAGACAGGGACACTGCGGCCGGCAGCTGTCCAAAACAGATATTGACCAGAACAGCAGCCATGCAGCTGAGCAAGGCAATGGCTCCAGCCAGGATCAAGGTCACAACCCCGAGCAGGGCAACAAGCTGAATCAAAAGCATGAAAGACATGCTGGCGTCTCTGACGATGCAGTGAATTTCCGGTCTCCTTGGCCTTGTCGTGACAGCGTGTTCGGATTTTGCCCTGTTGTCAACGACAGGGAGCATTACGCGTTTCTAACAACCCCTTTGGTAACCTTAATCCTGACCGCACATTTAGCGAACAGATCATCAAATGCCATCAGGAAATTGTTTCACGCCAAGCCGCCAAGATCGCCAAGAATACATATGCAATTCAAATGGGAAAACTCAATTAGATCATCCTGGTAAGTTCAGCAACGAATGTCTCGTAGCTTGATTTCATTTCCGATACATATTCCTGGTCAATCACAGGGAGGAGATCCAGAAGGTGTAAGGGAAAAGAAGAGAGCCTGTATTCAAGCTCTTCCCCATCCAGGACGCATTTTTTTCTGGCAGCTTCAATTGTTACCGCCCAGTCTATGTCCATTTTCGCATATATGACGTAGAGATCGAAAACATCCTTAGGTTCGTCCCGGCCAATAACCGCGCAGATCTTGTTGGCACAGATATTTTCAATATTGTCCAGGGCAATACCTGTAGTTGAGCGTTCGCTTCGACCATATCTATACACCCGGTCGTTGACCATATCCACCCGAAGTTTTGAGGCCACGCTCAGCCGGACAAAATCCCGGGTATCGACCTGAAGGTCAAATGAAATATCGTGGGAATTAAGAATATCCTGAGCTATGCGTACGTCGTCGCGAAAAAGCGCATTCTCATTGGTGAACAGGTCCAGGTCGTCTGAATAACGGCGGTGAAGGTAAAATCTATGTAGGCATGTGCCAGCAGTGAGATAGAAGCTGGTATCTTCTGCAAATATTGCGGCCAGGACTTTGTCCTGCAACGCATACAACTCTGAGTAATCTATCCTCGCCATTGATACTCCGGGGCCAGAGCGTAGTTTTGGGTCAAGTTGGCGGCTATCAGGCGAATGCGCTTTTGATCTCGTGCTCTGGGCATATAATCCTTAAGCAATGCGTGGAGTTGTTCCGGCGGATACAATGCTCGCAAATGCCGTGATGGATGGCGGCTGTTCTCCACAATCTTGGAAAAGAGAAAGCGCTGAAAGGCCAGGTCTCCGGAATCGAGCTCAGCCAGGAGGTCATGGACAGAAAGGGTGTAGTCGCCCCAGAAACATTCTTGGACGACTTCCTGGGCGCTTGTTGTTCGCTCGTCTTGCATGGTATTTGCGGGGTCAACTTACCCGGTTCTCGTTATGTTTGAGTTTAGCGTGGAAGAGCTCTTGGAAAATGTTGATCATTGGAAAGGAAAAAGTCTACATGAGCATGTAATCCCGAAGCTATAATCAAACTGTCCAAAGTTCGTAAGGCCTTCCAGTTCACTCTGGGGTCTCTGCCAACCAAACCAAGTACATCTGGGGTAATATGCTGGCAAATGGAATTGGGAAAATTGGTCAAATAATCCTTAATTGCCATAGCTGCTTCAATCATGCCGGCTCGTAGCGGCCCCTGCATGACCTCGGATATCGAGAGGATGGAAATGACGGCTCGACTCCCGCCTTCCTCGACCAAAGAAAATATTTCCCGGGATAATGAGCAGTAGGGTTCGATTTCTTCAGTCAAGTATATGATAATATTACTGTCTATAAGGACTTTTTTACCTTCGACAGACTGCTTCAAAGACTGGATTTGATCACCTGTCATCTCGTTCTTTCCGTTCGTTGTCCAGAAATGTGTCCACTGTCTCTGGGGTATCTCCTATGGTCCTGCGTGTTGCCCCCGGTCAGTTTTTGGGTAAAGGACGGTACAGTCTCCAAAATGAGTTTGTCCTTGTCCTTATTGATCAATATTTGGTGCCCGGCTTGATGTTCATCTCTTTCCTGATGTGGGCCGGCAAAACTATGTATCCTCCTTTGGAAACAGTAACACTTTCCGATTGCATGCTGCACCTCCTAGTTACGTGCGAGTTTTAAATTATGCAGCAAAAAATTATTTTGTCAACTACTTTTTCATATTGTAGAAAAAATGTTCATCTTTTGATCACATATGAACAAGATTTCAGAAACAATATTGATGCCTCTCGTCGCTTGGCCTGGCGGGTGAAGACAAGCTTCGCCCATACGATTTGAACAACGATTGGGGTAGCAACGTAGGAGCGGTCCTTGCTAGCCTGATAAATCGGATCCCTTGAGGGTATTTAACTGGGTGTCCGCCCAGGTAGAAGAGGGCGAATGATTATTCGCCCCTACCACCCACACGCAAGTTTCAGGCTGGATCAAAATAACGGTCGCCGCCGCAGGCGAGGCTGAACACTGAAGACCGAAGACTGAACACCGAACACTAAAGACAGATTGATGTGAACCAATACAGGGTGAATGGACTGAAGATGTTGATAATGAGAAACAGAACCAAAAACCTCTGAAAAACTCATCAGCTCGTTATCCATCCGCCGAAATTGAGCGATGCGAAACATTGCCTGGGACTGGACAAGAGAAAGGCGGTGTTGTAGCCACAAACAATGGCCCAGGAAACAGCCCAAGACTTCACTTTTCAGCTCCGGGAACTGCTGGGCAAGTTTCCGGCCGGGCTCAAGCTCACGCCCCACGATCTGGTCTTTGTCGGCTGGCTTTATTTTTGGGAAAAAAGCACCAGACAAAAGGACATTCCGGAACGTGAACTGATCTGGCAGATCGACCAGGCGGTCAAGACGCTTCGGCTCGCGGATGCGATTTCCAATTCCGCGGCCCTGGAAAGACTCTTGCAGTACCGCTTGGTGCGCAGGTCCATCACTGGTTCCGGCCGGGATGCCTTTTGCCTCACCCGCCTGGGTCGTGGTCTGGCTGAGGACGTCATGGCCGAGATCAGTCTGGACAGCGATGAATTGTCCACCCACATCAACCACGCCTACAGTATTCTGCGCAGCCATCTGGAAAATAATAATATCCAAGAGCTCGAGGGCTTTTTGCGCCACGTGTTTTTAAGCTCAGTGGCCGAGAGCATGGAGTACAAGCTGCAAAGCATTGAAGAGTCCATCCTGGAACAGGAGTCCCGGGTCAAGTCCCTGGATTCAGGACGAGACGACCAGGCGTTTGAAATGGCCGTGCAGACCATTCAGACCAGCAGGCAGTATCTGGAGGAGCTCTTGCAGACCCTGCAGACCGGCTCGCCCTATTATCCATTATACGAGCTGCTCTACGAGTGCCGGGAAAAGGCGGCGACGGCCCATCTGTCCGTGGACGTGGAACTGTGCCTTGATTTTCTGGACGGGTTGCGGCGGCGTATCGAACAGATGCTGGCCCACATCATTCATTTTATCCATGAATGCGTCTCTTACCAAAGTTTTATAGGCTCTCTGGCCTACAGGGACCGAATGGCCCGCAAACAACAGGAAATCATGACCCGGGCCCTGCAGACCGACCTGTGCATGCCGGTGCTAGAACAGTACAGCCTGCCGGATATCAATCTGAACTGGAGCAGGCAGGAACAGAAAAGGCCTGTCACTGTGCCAACAGACCAGCTCAAGGCCCTGGAGGAATATGTTCCGGAGGAAATCAAGACCCGCCGGGTGCCTTGGAAGGAAGATTTTTTAAACCTGGCCAGGCAGGAATGGGGAGAGACAGAAGGCGAATGCCTGGAGCTCGGATTCTGGCTCCGGGATCTGGTCAGCCGGGTTTGCGGAGACGGCGAAGAGATCCTGCAGGGTCTGTGGTTTCTGATCCAGGATATGCCAAAGTGGGAGCCGGCAGTGGTTGTGGACAAGGATGACGAGCGTTCCTGGACGGACATGGGCGGTTTCTACCTGGAGCCGGTGGTTTTGCGGACTGGCTGAAGGAGATTAGTTTTCAGCACCGCCGCTGGAGGGAGACATCCAGTTTGATCGAGTATGGAAATTTATTCCTGATGCGTAGAGATTGCCTCACTACGCTCGCGCTTACGCTAATGGCGGGCTAAAGATACAACCCGTAGCTGTGACCAAACCCGTCTCTTTGTCATTGCCCGGCCCGAATAATTCGAATACACCGGGATCAGGCTCGCCGGGCAATCTAGGGGAAAGCCATTCTATCTGTTCTGGATTCCTGCATTACGTTTCTTGCTCGATCAAAATGGACGTATGCAGCCGGCGTCGCTTAACCCTGAACCTAAAGCTTTATACCATATCCCATGCTTGAAGAATACATGAACCTGGATATGCAGGTCCTTTTAGAAAACGACAACCTGTCCAGGCGGATCATTCACCGCCTGCAGGCCGGCCAGAACATCGACGCCCATCTGATCGCGGAGTATAGATTTCTGGAGACCCACTACGACACCTGGTTTTCGTTTTTTGCCTTTATGGGCTACAGGCTGCAGCGGGCGGCCCAGGGTGGAGAGGCCTTCTATCATCTGACCCCCAACTCCTCGCGGATCAAGATCGCTTCCCAGCGTCGGGGCGCTACATTTTTGGGTCTTTTCCTGGCCTGGCACTTCATGTCTTCAGGAATTGAAGGAAAAGACGAGGTCCGGGCCAAAGAGCTGATCAGCCGTTTGGAGAACAGCTTTGAATTCAATCAGTTGATCCGGATCTTTAATCCGCAGCAGAAGCGGGCAGCCAGAAACAGGCAGCAGAGCGCGAAAAAAATGCAGCAACTGACTACTTGGGTTTTGACCTGTCTGCGGGACCTGCACAGGCTGCGGTTTATTGAGCTCGCTCCTTCGGTGAATGCGGATTTTGACGCCTTGCACATCCTGCGCCTGCCGGCCCTGGTCCGTTTTCTGGAGCCGGCCAGGCGAAGCCTTGATCTGGAGTATGCGGGACAGGAGGACCTGGACGCAGCCATCCATAGCATCTGGTCCAGCATAGACTGGGAAGAAGAGGACAATGAAGAAAGCGGCCCAGAAGATACCTGAGGTGTTTGTTCCGGACGATATTGTGGCCAGCGGGCTTTTGCTCGTGGGCTACAAGCTCTTTCCGACCACGCATATTGCCCTGCATCCCAGGATGACGGTCCTGTCCGGGAACAATGCCGTGGGCAAGACCACCATTCTGGATGCAGTGCAGACCATACTCATCTGCCATCAGCAATACATCAATCTGAATGTGGCTACCGGCCAGTACGACCGTACCCTGTCCGGGCAGCTCAGCGGCCGGGTAGGCTGGGCGGTGCTTACTGTCTCCGGCCATGAAGAGGTCACCGCTCTGGGAGTTCGCCTGCATGCCAAGGCCACAGCCGAGAGCCTGGAGCTTGGGCCTTTTGTCCTGACCCATATCCCGGCCGATTTGGATCTGTTCATGGACCGGGAGAAATCATTGATCACCCCGGATTTTCAGAGCCTGAAAAAGAATATCCTGCACCGGGACATCCAGGGCCAGGCCAATGATTTTTCCTCGGTCGACGAATATCACCGCTACCTCTTTGCCCAGGGGCTATTGCCCGTATCCATGGACCGGCAGGGCAAGAAAAAGTTTGCCGCCTTGTGGAGCCAGGTTACCCGGCCCAAGCTGGACAAGCTGGGGGCTTTTTTGATGGAGATGCTCTGTCCGAACCCGGCCCAGGGGGTCAAGTTTGCGGATGTGGATCGTTTGATGCGCGACCGGCGCAAGCTGACTGAACAGCTCCAGGCCCTGGACAGGTTCCGGAGCGTCAGGCAGGAGCTGGAACAAAAGCGGTCCCGGGTGGACGGCCGCAGACGGCTGTATCTGTCCACAGAACTGGGCCGGATGCAGGCTATGATCAGGTCCTGCCGGGAAAAGCTTGGCCGGGAAAAACAACGGGAGGCCCGGACATCCCGTGAGATGCAGGAGCTGGAGAAAAGGCTGACGCAGAGCAAGGAGCAAAAAATCGAGCTGAGTCAAGAGCGGGACAAGTATGTCAGCCGCCAGGACGAACTGTCCAGGCAGCAAAAGCATCATCAAGAGTACGTCCAGGCCCTGCAGGGGGAAAAGGCCCTGCAGGAGCAGGTTGCGGACATGGGCAGCCGTCTGGAGCAGTTGGAGGAAGAGGGTGAAAGTCTGGCCGGCAAGCGGGAGGAACGCAGGGCCGGTTCAGCCCGGCTTGAGGTTCAGACAGCGGAGCTTGCCGAGCGGCTCAAGTACCTGCGAATGGACAGGGACCGGTACCGGGAACTGCAGAAACTGCTGAAGCAGGCTCCAGAGATTGCAGGTGGTCAACTGAGGTCTTGGGTTGACGTGCAGCAGGCCTGGAGTCAGGTCCAAAAAGACAAGGCCAGGCTGGACAGTCTTCCGGAGCTGAAAAAACGATGTGCAGAACACAAGCAGCGGGTGGACAGGCACCAAAAGGCCCAGGGATTGGCCAGGGAGTTGTCCCCGGAGATCCCGGAAGATAGTGATGCTGCCCAGATGGGCAGGCAGGCCTTTGAAGACCTGGTCGAGTCCTGGGACAATGTGGACTTTGATACGTCCATTGCCCGGGTCACCGACAGTCTGGAAAAGCTGGAGCGACAGATTGCCGACCTGGAACAGGGCCGGCCCAGCCTGCCCCCGGCTGTAGCCAGGGAAGTGGATGCCGGCCGGTTGAGCCTGGTGGCCTCACGCTATGAACATCTGGATCTGGAGCAGGCCGCCCGGGTCCAGGCCAGGCTGGGGCCTTTTGCCCGGGGGGTGCTGATTGAGGATCCGAATGAACTTTCCGGTCAGGATCTGGGCCAGGAAGAGTTTTTACTCTTGACCAAGGAAGGGGACCCGGAAAATTTCTGCACCACGCAGACCGGTGCGGGAGACATCTCGGGCCAGGCCGGCCTGTACTGGTATGCCCCGAAATCCCACATCTGGCTCGGAGCCCGGGCCCGGGCCAGAGAGCTTACGCGACTGAGCCAAGAGAAGGATCAGTTGCAGGCGGAACTGGATAGGCTGGAAAACGAGCGGCGCAGAAACCGGGAGCGGATCAAGACGGGCAGGAAGCTGCTCGGGATGTGGGAGGCCCTGGAGGATTCGCCCTGTACTGCTGAGCACACCCGGCTGAAGGAGGAGATTTCGGAGCTGGAAAGACAATCTCCGTCCATTTTCAAGCGATACCGCTATGTGCAGGACCTGTACGCCAGAAAGGATCATTTTGCCCTCCAGGAAGCGCCGAAACAGTGCACTCAGTGCGAAAAAGAACTCAAGGGCCTGGAAAGTGAACGAAAAAAGCTGGATAAGGAGCTGGCCGGACTGGACAAGGAGCTGGCCCGGGTGCGTACGGAGCTCAAGAATCTGCAGGCCGAATATTTCCGGGCGGACAAGGATCTGGACAGGACGGTGTCCCGGTTGCAGAGCCTGCGAAACGAAGAACCAATGGACGTTTTGGAAGGCCGGATCGATTTCTCCAGGGCCCAGGTTATTCAGGACAAGATCGCCGGTCTGGACAAGGAATTACGAAAGCTGGAAGAAACCATATACAATCTGTATACCGAATCCGCGCGCAAGGGGGAGCTGTTTCAGAGGATAGGAGACGAGATCCAGGGGTTGACTAAAGAAGAAGAGAAGTCTCAGAACATGGAGTTGGAGTTTTTGGAGGCCTGGAAGAAGTATTACCCCAGTCAGGATCCGGAGTACAGGCCCGGAGAGCACAGCCTTGAAAATGTTTCCAGACTTCGGGCGCAATGGGAAGCGGCCACCGAGGATTTGAATAACAGCGTGGGCCGTATTGTTCAGGAAAATTCTCTGCATTTGCCCCCGGACAGCCCGGTCGAGGCCCAGGTGGACATGATCCTGGAGAACATCGTTCCCTCCTTTCTGGAACTGGACAAGGTCGAGGATCAGTTCCGGCGCCTGCAGCGGGAGCTGGGGGAGATAGAGGCCAGGATCAAGACATATGTCCAGGATATCCGACAAAAGGTGGATCAGGAGATTTCCAAGCTCAAGCGCCGCCTGGACAAGGTGAACGCCATTCTGGCCGACATCCGCTTCGGTCGCATCCGCCAGGTGCGCATTGAGCTGAAGTATCTTGCCCAGTATGAGAATCTCAAAAAGCTCAAGGGCGAGGTCCTTTCCCTCATGGATTTCGGCAGCCAGACCACCCTGCAGGAGTTCGTTCAGACCCTGGTCAAAAGTATTTTCCGCCAGGGCCGGGGGGATGTGAGTGAAGAGCAGATCGCCGATTACCGGACCTATATCGATCTGGGCTGGTCCATCACCGATCAGGACGGGGAGAGCAGGCAAAAAGGATTTTCCGGGGGCGAGACCTTGGGCATTAATTTGGCCATCTGTCTGGCCCTGTTGTTTCACTGGGGCGGGGAGGCTGGCCAGGCCCAGGCCAAAGGGCTTTTGATCATGGCTTTGGACGAGGCCGAGCGCCTGGATGAGCAGGCCGTGTATACCGTGCGCGAGCTCCTGGACCGGTCCGGTTCCCAGCTCATGGTCGCCCTGCCCCGGACCATCGAGGTCCCGGACACCATCTGCCACCTGCTCACCCCCTTAAAACAAGGGGTGACCCACGTTTCAATCTACCATAAGGGCGAGGCCTGAAGAGTTTATGCTCAAGAAATGCCTGGTCTGGTCCGAGTTTTTGGATCAGGGCCGGATACACTATACCAAGGCCCTTGATCCTCTGATCGAAGCCGGGCTGGCCCTGAGACATGGCCGGGAAGTTGTCCTGGCTGATGCGGCTGGGTTGCGGGAAATCATCGAGGGTCA
>Ga0182239_1000758_pt1 | contig 11439 bp, 7 predicted proteins | sample hydfrate6_PW_210_FD_132456 | JGI IMG/M metagenome (GOLD analysis project Ga0182239, IMG submission 132456) | Subsurface microbial communities from deep shales in Texas, USA - hydraulic fracturing test 6_PW_210 | ecosystem: Environmental > Aquatic > Deep subsurface > Shale gas/oil reservoir >...
AAACATGAAGCCAAAATACGGCTTTAGGAGCTCCCAGCTTTTCCATACGTGGAATTTCCGGTACTCGGTTATAGAATCCACTATGGCGTCAAGGTGTTTTTGGCTCTCTTCAACGATTGCGGGGATTTCCTTCTTGAACATCTCCACATGAGCGTGAGCGTCTATCATTCCGACACCTCCTTTATTTAAGCTTCTCTGTTACATATCCCCAAGCTCAGAATTTCACATCATCTCCTAGCCCTCTCTTTTTCCAAACAACCTTTCCATCTTTTCTAACGACAGCCAGGATTCTATGGTATGGAATCTGGGTGTCTTCAATGAAGAAATAGCCATGGCCAAGCTCTATGAGCTTTACGGGGATCTTTTTAACATTCCCATACGCCCCTCGATGCTCAATAACAATGTAGTAGTCTTCCTCATTTTCCCTCGGATCGTATTTAATCTTGGAGAGAACCTCCTTAACAAAGCCTTTCCTCACTCAAAGACCCCCAGAACCTTTTTAATTGATTCAAAATTCTCCTTCCAGTTTGTTATATAGCTTCCATGCCCAGGCAAGGCAATGTAAACATCCAGTGCCTCCAGCTTCTTTAGGCTTATTACCAATTCTTCAAAGCTCCCCGTGGGCAAGTCAGTCCTTCCAACAGTGCCCCTAAACACAGTATCCCCTGTAAAAAGGACTTTTTCTTCTGGCTCATATAGACAGAGGCTTCCTGCAGTATGGCCGGGTGTATAGATGACTTTAAGCGCCTTACTTCCGACCTTCAAAACGCTTCCATCGTCAAGTCTCATATCAACACTATGCGGCATAAACTGTCTTCCATAGGCGTATGAGAGAATAATGTAGTCGTTTCCCTTTTCAATAGCCTCCGCTGTGAGAATGTGGGCAGCAAAGAAGACTTCAATATCTCTCTCCTCCAAAAACTCCTTAAACTTTCTATTTCCTCCAACATGGTCGAAGTGCTCATGTGTATTTAGAATCGTGACCTTTTCTAAGCCCTCAAGGTAGCCTTCCCTATCAAACACCTCAAAATATCTGTGCCAGTAGACTCCTGTGCCAGTATCAACTATCAAGCCCTCTCTCCGATCTCGAAACAAATAGATGTTTGAATCATACCCTATCCCCTTGAGCATTACTGTGTTTGGTGGGATTTCTATGGGAATCATTGTAATCACCTCAAAAAGGCTCGAGGGGGGACCGCCTCTTCATCTCGGGGGAGCAAGTCCCGTCAGGAGGGATGAATCTCTTCATCGCCCCACACTCCAAAACACGGCGGAAATCGCCGCATTTACCAAACAAAGCCATTAGAGAGGAGAGGAATTCATCGCCCAAACACCCCGATTCATCGCCTCACATCTCAACAACTTTTCTAAACCATCGCTTAAAAGGATTTGCCCAGCAAATTTGAAGTATCCTCACCTATTCATCGCCTAGCATGGTACGTTCTCGAATCTTGAGTTATTACTGGAAGTCAATTCAAAACACAGGATACTACATTTGGACTATTAGGTATCTTTTTAAATTGATAATCCTAAGGAATTACTACACTTATTGTCCATTAACCTCTACAACGGGAGGTCTTATCATGCATGTGACAGTTCGAGTTGCGTGGCATGATAACAAGTGGAATGGAAAAGTATGTAACAAACCTGAAGAAAACATCTATTGCATTGACAACTACTCTCTTCTGTCTTCTAGAATCCAAAGACGTAGGGATTTGAACCTAGAGCAAGATACTGCGGGAAAGGAAATTTGTGAAGTTTGGAAAAACATTGGCTACGTACCTCCATGTTACTGGTGCATAAACTTAAATGGGAACGCTAATTGTACTGTTAAAGACCCCCATCCATTTTCGGACACAAACCCTAAATTCGGAGAAAAAGTTCCGCCGATAGATGCGGTGCTACACCCTAATTCTGTCTACACTTGGAATTTTAAACTGTCATTCGACGTAAAAAAAGGCAACTACAGATACCCTCCAGATCTAGAAGAGAGAGTAAAGGAATACATAAATAAAATCAAACCTGGAAGTTCCATCGTATTTTTCTATGCTAACTACGGAAACCCCATTAATGGTGACGAAAGAAAGTACTTACTAGTAGGAGCAGCACTAGTAAAGAACATTGAATATCCATCTGAATACGAAATGCCCCCTGAGCTCATTGAAGAGAAAAACAAAGATTGGCGGACTAGATACTTCCCAAAAATTGCCTGGCAGTTCAGGATTGATATTGACCCAGAAACAATAGTCTTATTGCCATATCATGAATACTTAGATCTCGAAATCCGGGAAGAAGAAAAAGAAAACCTCCTAAAAGAGATCACAGTGAGCATTAAAGATCCTACGTTAATTCCTCATTTTAAATATGTATCAATGCATGTCCCTTCGGATAAGGCCATCTATCTACTTTACGAGATTAAACGTAAACTTGATATTGTAGAGCAGCATGGTATTATTGATTTTGAGGAAGTACAAGTATTAAAGAAAAGAATAGTCCACCTTCTTAAAATGGCCTGGGACTCTCGTGGAAAGTATCCAGGTTTCCGGAACCTTATGGAAGTGCTCATCAGTGATGAATTAAAGAATGCCTCTGAAACAGTCGACGAGTTCTATTCTTTAATACTTCAGAAATTTGGTAGTGTTGAAGAGTTCCTAGCGAACCCTGATAACATAAAGGTGTTGGAGTCAGAAAATCTGAGCCCGGGCCTTAAGAGAATAATCCCGTATTTACGAGATGAATATTCGACTATCGAGTTTCTATCCAGATTTGACTTATCAAAACCCCAATTTCAGAAGATTCTAGGAAGAGTAAATCGGTATCACGAGAATCCTTACACGATTCTTGAGGAGTATCTGTACGAACTTCAGGACAACAACTGGCGCATTGAAGATAATGATTACGGAATTTCCCTTTACCAGATAGACATACCCATGTTCCCAGACCCGGAATTTGTCAACTGGGAACCACCTATGATAATTCGTGCTACCTCGATAGAGCGTGTTTCAGCATTAATAACGACAATACTAAAGGAAAGCGCTACGATCGAGGGCAATTCAGCTCTCCTAAGAGAGATGGTCATGGAAAGGATCAAGAGTTATCCCCTTTACTACATAGACAAGGAGTTGAACATAAATGAGAATCTACTTGATGAGTATGAGAACAGACCTGAATTTAGAAGCAAGTTCATATTCTACACCATAAATGGCAAAAAGCTGTATCAATTAAAATCTTTAAGAAACATTGAGGCACACATTGAGAAATTCGTCAACACCTTGATCTCAAAGACGTATTCAGTTCCCGATGCTATCGTAGAAGAGTTAGTCGAACGGGATATTCAAAAGTTTGACGATCGGCTAAATTATTATTCTCAAATTACATTCTCTAAGGAGAGACAGAAACTCTACAACTCAGTGCTTAAAAATGGATTTTCAGTAATTCTCGGTAGTGCTGGAAGCGGGAAAACTGCTGCTGTTGTTAACTTGGTAAAGTATTTCAATGACGAGCGAAAACCAATACTGATAGTAACTCCTACCGGAAAAGCTAGCCTAGTAATCAGAGACCGGCTTAAAAAAGAGGGGATAAACCCTGAAAGTTCTCGCATTTTGGTTTCAACAATACACAGGTACCTCTATCAGTTTCCACATAATTTTTCAAGTTACATCCCCAAGATTCTTGATGGAAACTATCATCTTTTCCAAGAGTTCATTAGAGGGATTCAAAATACGCACTTCAAGCCAATAACCCCTAAAGTCGTAATAATTGATGAAGCCTCAATGGTCGATGAGGTACTTCTTGCATTATTGTTTGCAACCATAAACCCGCACGCAGTGGAACATGTTATTCTTGTGGGGGATGACAAACAATTGCCTCCAATTGGAGTTGGTAGACCCCTTGTGGATATCGTGAACTACTTAAAAGCAAAAAATTTGGAAGGAAATTATGTTGAACTTCAAACTAACTTGAGATTCTCAACTGCAAATCCTGGTGCCTCTAGAATTGAAAAGTTGGCTGCATTGTTCAGAGAAGACAAAATGATATCATTTGAGGATCTAGAAGATGTCTTCCAGACCGAGGATGAAACATTAGAAATCGTCTACTTTGAGTCCTACGAGGACTTAATAAGAAAGCTAAAAGAAATATTATCAAAGTTAACATCTGTTGAATCTACAGCAGAAACAAGCATTAGTGAATTGTTTGTTGAGCTATTCGAACCAGATGGAACTTTTGACTATTCCTACTTAGATCAACTTCAGATATTAGCTCCTCGTAGGGTGGGTAGATTTGGAACATTAGGCATCAACTACCAGATTGCCGGAGATATCCTGAGTACTGGGGCATTTAAACCTGGAACAAAAATAATCTGTGAGGAAAACCAATATTGGAACATTGGTGATCTGAGGGTTCTAGCGTTAGCTAATGGATCAATCGGGTATCTCCCAAAAAAAGACCACAGCCAAATAAAAAATGGTTTGCCAAATCCCAAGTTTTATGACATTGACGAGCTCTACAAGCTCGTCACGACCATTACAAACAAAATACAATCCCCTAAAAAGAGAAAATGGTACTGGGACAGTTACAAACAATATCTGACGTCTCTTAAGAAAATGTTAGTAATTCCTGGTGCAGAGAAGAACGTAGAAGGATTCTCACCCGCGTACGCCATCACAGTTCACAAAGCCCAGGGAAGCGATTTTGATAATGTGATCTTGGTACTCTCAGAACGTTCTAATTACATTACAAAGGAGCTTATCTACACAGGAATCACTAGAGCAAAGAAGAAGCTCTACCTATTTATCCACGAGAGCCTCAAGGATAAGTTTTACGAGTTCTTAATCTCTGCTCACGAGAATTCTGCGATAGACAACATAACAACCCTCCTATTTGAGTACAGGCCATCAGCTTCAAAGCCCTACAAGGTGACACTTAAAGATGGCAAAACTTTGTATGTCAGGTCAAAAATTGAAATGATAATAGCAAAAACGTTGGACAACCTTGGCGTAGAATTTGAATATGAACCTAAAGATTTTAGCAGACAGTATTTGCTGCCCGACTTCAAGATAATCTACAATGAACAGGAATACTACTGGGAGCATCTGGGAATGATAGATAACATGGAATATCGGAGTAGATGGTTTAGAAAATTCGAGAAATACAAGGAGATAGGAGTAGCAGATCACCTAATAACGACAGAGGAGTATGAGTATGATATTGAAAACAACGTGAGAAAGATTATTGAGGACATAAAAGAGGGTAGGCTCAAAGGGCGTCAAAGTTATTCGTATCATCATTACTTCCTTTGAAATTTTCGTTTCCAGACTTTGATTTTCTCAAACTGTTCTAAGTCAAAAGCCGATGCTGTACTAATATCAGCTTTTTCCTCATTCTGCTAGCAGCCACATTAAACCGATTCTGATTGTAGATAAAGTCAAATACTGTTGCTAAATAGTTGGATCGCTTGATGCCATGGAAATTATGATAACATCCTTCTCACCACCTTGGAACCTCTCCACAGTGTCAACCAGTCTCTCTACCACATTCTGCAAATTCCCTGACGACCGGGTCACTTGGAGTTACCCACGCTGCTAAAAGTTCAGCGTTGTTGAAGGTGTCGTAAAAGCTTCCTGTGCTTTCCTCTGGTGAGAGCGAGGAGAAGACGAAGTCGTTTACTCCAAGGATGCTGAGGCTTCTTGTTATGGTCTCCTCCCTCTCCTCGCCGTTAATCTTGTAGCGGATGGTTATGTGGAGGTTGACAGGGGTTGATGCCGTGAGCTTGGTCACCTCACTTGAGAGGATCGGATAGTAGAGGTCAACGATTGTGCCGTTCGGGACGAGCACGGGATAACTCTTCTCGCTCTGCGCCGTGTACCTGCCTATCGAGTAGGTTATTCTGATGTCCGTAATGTCACCCTTTCCAGTGTTCCTCAGAACGACTTTTGCCACCCAGAAGCCGAGCTTAGGAGTGCCGTAAACCTTGTAGGCGCCGCTCATGATCTGGTCTTTGCTGTAAACCTTGTATTCTAGCTTTCCAGAGCCCCCTTTTCCAAAGGCTCCCACGTAGCCTGCCAGCGAAAAGACCAGAAGGCCGGCGAGGATTGCAGACAGTATAACCTTTGGACTAACCCCCATGGATATCCCTCATATTAGAGAACGCTTCTGAAATACTTACGATGTTGGTTTGACAAAAATCCTCAAACCCGAAACCCGAAGACCAACAAACCTTTATAAGCCTCTTAACCCAAAACAAATTAGGTGAGCCAAATGAAAGCTGAGAGAGCAAAGGAAATTTTGGTCGAGCTTTTAAAGATTCCATCACCATCAGGGCAGGAAGATCGTCTTGCATTGCACATAATGGAGTTCCTCCACAGATTGGACTATGATGTTCACATAGAGAGCGATGGAAAGGTAATCGACCTCGTTGTAAACCCCGAGGCTGAGCTCTTCTTTGAAGTTCACATGGACACGATAGACGTAAGAGCCGAGCCTTTTGTCAGGGGAAATATCGTCTACGGTACGGGAGCTAGTGATGTTAAAGGCGGACTGGCAAGCGTCCTCCTAATGCTTGAGAGCCTCAAAAGGGATAAGCAAGACCTCAACGTCGGTGTTGTATTCGTGAGTGACGAAGAAAAAGGCGGAATGGGGTCTGCCCTGTTTATGGAGCGCTACAAACCAAAGATGGCAATAGTAATAGAACCAACAGACCTTGAAGTGCACATAGCCCATGCAGGAAACATAGAGGCTTACTTCGAAGTTGATGGTAAAGAAGCTCATGGAGCATGCCCTGAAAGCGGGATAAACGCCATAGACCAGGCTTACAAGATGATAGAAGAGCTCAAGGCCCTTGAACCCTTCAAGCAGAAGGGAAAGTACTTCGATGCCTACATAGGGCTGCAGGAGCTGATATGTGAGAACCCCTACTACCTAATTCCAGCCCTCTGCAAGGGAAGGTTTGAAGCGAGGCTCTTGCCTGACCAGGAAGTTGAGGACGTTCTGGACTTAATGGAACCCATCCTGGACGAATACACCCTCCGGTATGAGTACACGGAAATATGGGACGGCTATGAACTTGACGAGAGCGAAGAGATAGTGCAGCTGGCTAAAAAAGCCATGGAAGAAGTTGATCTGGAAGACTTCGGAGGAATGAGAAGCTGGACAGATGCCATTAACTTCATGTACAACGGAACAAAGACGATTGTTTTCGGCCCCGGAAACCTCGACATTTCCCACACAAAGGGCGAACGGATAGACGTTAGAGACGTAGTCAAGGCAAGTGAGTTTTTGAGGAAGGTCAACGAGATCTACGGGAGGAGCTGAGTTTGAAAAGGGCACTCTACAAATTTTTCGGTGCCCTCTTTTTGCTCCTGATTATTCTCTATGCAATTCCAATTCCAAGCACCGGGCAGGACGTAGAGGGGTTATCACTTCCAGAGAGCAAATTCATTGAGGTATGTGGGCTAAAGGTTCATTACGTGGAAAAGCCCGGTGAGGGAAACCTGCTTCTTTTGCATGGCTTTGGTGCCAGTACGTTTTCTTGGAGATACCTGCTCGAAAGTGACTTGAGAGTTAGAGTGGTGGCATTTGATCGCCCAGGTTTCGGGCTCACGGAAAGAAAAAATCCGAAAGAATTGCCCTGTAACCCTTATTCTCCAGAAGGAGCTGCGGAATTGACCTTAGAACTAATGGACAAGCTTGGAATGGAAAAAGCCACTTTGGTGGGACATTCTGCCGGTGCCGGGATAGCCATTTTGGTGGCCATAAAAGCCCCAGAAAGAGTAGAAAAACTCGTCCTTGTATCCCCTGCATGGGGAGCAAGAAATCAGAGCAACCTTCAGAAGTTCGTATTTTCCCTCCCTTGGGCGGAAAAGTATTTCCCTCTGGTTCTTCGGCTTTCTGTTGGAAGGCTTGAGAACATACTTGAAAATGCATGGTACAACAAGAGCAAGCTTACTGATGAAGTCCGGGAAGGATACAAAATGCCGCTAAAGGCTAAGGATTGGGACAAAGGTCTTTTCTGGGTAACCAAGTATAGCAGCTATCCAGATATAACCGAAGAACTCAAAAACCTGATGATTCCAACTTTAATAATCTACTGCAGGGAAGATGCAATAGTACCACTGGAAAGTGGCGAGAGACTACACAGTATTCTCCCAAACTCCCAGCTTGTTGTGATGGAAAAGTGCGGACATTTACCACATGAAGAAAAACCGGAAGAATTTTTGAAAATCTTAGAAGACTTTTTAGAGAGCTAACTACTCTTTCCAGAACTTTCTCGTCCTTATGTACCTTCTCTCAGCTTCCAAAAGAGCAACCAGAAGGGCTTCTCCCTTATACTGGCTCAAAATTCTTGCCGCGGTATCTGCCCCTACTCCATAGCTTGCGAGTGCTAAAACCGCATCAAAGCCATAAGCTTTTATTAAGTCGCTTGCCTTTATCAGTCTCCTATAGGCACTCTCCTCTTCTTTTTCAAGTTTCTCCCCTTTCTTGAGCTTCTTCAATGCAGAGACAAAAAGCTCCGCATCTATAGGATGCGCAACTGCAATCATCTTGGAGGAACATTTCGGACACTGAAGGTAGTCCAAACGGTTCTTTAAGCGCAGAACTTTTGTGGTGCTCTTCCATCCGCAGTTGGTGCATATAAGCGCAATTTCCGTGTTGAGAAGCCTTTCCTTAAACAGCATCAGTATCTCATCTTTCTCAAGTTCCCCGCTGACCAAAAACTCTCCACCGACGCTTAGGTTAATACTGCCAAGGGGTGAAGGCTCTCTTCTTAAAACACCCTTTACCCGGATTTTTCCCTCTTTGATTGCTTTCAGAACCTCTTCAGCTCTTTTTACGTCTATCTTGTCATGGAAAAGCTCATTTAATGTTTCCTTTTCAATCACTGTTCCTTCAAAGAGCCTCTCAACCTTTCTTATCTTTGCATCTCTCCGCAATGCCCCAATTCTTTTCGCTACGTTTAACATTCTCCACCTGTAAGCCGGGCTCTCCCTTATCGCCCTAGAGACAACAAAGGGAAGCGCCCTCGCATCTTGAAGGAGATACTCCTTAACCTCGCCCGGGTTGAGCTGGAAAGGCGAGTTAATGACTATTGCATGGGCCTGCGCCTTCATGGAGAAAACTTTTCCATATTTTGCAGCCAAGAACGCTAAAAGAAACCTCCCTATGGCTTCGTTAGCTTTGTTTCCAAAATCTGCATGGATAACTAACGCCTTTGGGAGGGATTCTACTCCAATGTCCCTGTCAGTGCCTAGAGGCTCCTGCTTCTTTAGGATTGAAAGGACAAGCTCAAGCTCCTCCTCGTTGAAATCGACCTTGGAGATAAATGCCTTACCGGAGTTAAAATCGAAAAGAAGCTCTCTTTTTAGCCTTCCAACGTCCTGGGCCACTTCAAAGGGGACGGGAATCATTTCTCCTTCCCAGCTCGGTACAGCACTTTCCAGACTCTTGCTTTCCCTTACTTTCAGCAGCCTCGACTCTTCATCAATCCCCAGCAGAATCCAGCTCCTGCCGTGCATTATAAACTCCATGCCCTCTTCAAGATCCATAACAAAGCTCTCGTCCAAGCGGCCAATTATCCTCCCGCTTTTTATGTCGAAAACTCTATAGCTGATCTCATCCGGAATCGTGGAAAGGTTCTCGTAATAATACCGATAAGCTCCTCTCCTCAGGTAGAGAAGGCCCTTCTCTTCATCATAGCCGATTAAACCTGCCTCACTCAACATGTTCAAAACTTCGCCATACTCCTCCCACTTCAGATTCCTGTAGGGATAAGCCCTCTTTGCGATTTCAAAAGGAACTTCCTTCGGTAATCTTCTATGTTCTATTAAAAGGCCAACAATAAAATGCCCGAGAACATCAAGAGCGTTTTCATATGGCTTCACTGCCTCAAGCTTGCCTTCAAGTGCCCTCTGAGCTATTACCAGGCTTTCAAGATAATCCTCAACATTTGTGGCAATGATGTAGCCCTCACTAACCTCCCCCGCCCTGTGCTTAGCTCTACCTATTCTCTGAATAAGCCGGTTTACTTGTCTTGGGCTCATATATTGGATTACAACGTCCACATCTCCGATATCAATTCCAAGCTCCATGGAAGATGTGCACACGAGGGCTTTTATCTTGCCTTCTTTCAAAGCCCTCTCTGCAATTATCCTCGCTTCTCGTGAAAGGCTGCCGTGATGGACTTCTACTGGCTTGCCCCACGCTTTCAATCGGTGGGCAAGAATCTCAGCGAACTGCCTCGTGTTTGTGAAAATCAATGCTCTCTCATGCTTTTCCACTATCTCCCAGAGAACCCTCAGCCTTGTGGCAACGTCGAGAGAAATGCTTAAGCTGTTGGAGAGCTCAAGATCTTTCTCATCAGGCTGCGGAAAGAGGACTTTAATTTTGTAGTCCTTTTCAATCTTTGGCTTTACGACAACATCGGCTTTGAGCCATGCTTTGATTTCCTCTTCGTTCCCAACGGTTGCCGAAAGGCCAATTCTCTGAAAATCTGCAACTTCAGCAAGCCTCTCGAGGGACAGGCTGAGCTGGACGCCCCTTTTGTTGTCAACAAGCTCCACTATTTCATCTACTATCACAAACTTAATGTTTTTGAGGGCTTTTCGAAAAGACTTCATCGTGAGTATTACTCCGAGCGTTTCGGGGGTTATGATGAGCATGTGAGGAGGCTTTTTCACCTGCTGGGCTTTTCTATAGGCTGAAGTATCCCCGTGCCTCACTTCCATATTAAGCCCAAGCTTTTCCCCCCACCACAACAACCTGTCCAGCAAGTCCCTGTTAAGAGCCTTTAAAGGAGCAATGTAGAGAGCAGAAACAGGGGCTAATCCTTCTTCTAAAATTGCATTAAAAACGGGAAGCACAGCAGCCTCGGTTTTTCCACTTCCTGTGGGTGCTACAATTAAAACACTCTTCCCGGAGCTAACCTCCTCAAAAGCCCTTATCTGGAGTTCATTAAGGCTCTCGAACTTCTCCTCTATAGCCCTTTTTAAAAGTGGATGCATGATAAAAAGAGCGAAAGAAGGTTTAAAAATCACTCGGGGTCTGTCCGTCGTGAGCTTTTATGAGTAAGTGTGAGTAAACCTCCGCCCATTCAAGTCAACCCTCACGACGGACTTGGGCTTCATCACGTTCAGCACCCCTCCGGGTTCATCGGAGAGCAAATCATCACGCTCAGCCCTACTCAGGGCGACCCCAAGTCCCCGCACGAAAACGTTGAAAGCACCAACAAACTGCCTATCAGCCCTAAAACCACAGTTATGACAAACCACCAGCCCGTTTCGGGACTCCAACTTACTCCCACACACCGGACAGGTGGATGAGGTGTAAGCAGGATTAACAAACTCAATTGGAACACGATAAGAAAGCTTTCCAACGATTTTCTTCCAAGTGGCACGGGAGAGCTTTCTATTGAACTTCCTCGAACCATTCTGGAGCATTTTGAAC
>Ga0182239_1000763_pt1 | contig 11404 bp, 13 predicted proteins | sample hydfrate6_PW_210_FD_132456 | JGI IMG/M metagenome (GOLD analysis project Ga0182239, IMG submission 132456) | Subsurface microbial communities from deep shales in Texas, USA - hydraulic fracturing test 6_PW_210 | ecosystem: Environmental > Aquatic > Deep subsurface > Shale gas/oil reservoir >...
GCGGGATAGTGCTGGGTATGCGGGGTATGGATCAGAAAGAAGAAGGCGGGGTATGCGGGATACTTTGTCCTTTTATTTTGGGATTAATTGGGCCAATTATTGTAAGACGTAGCAACTATCAAGCTGTTACTGCGTACGGACACCTTACTTAATTATTGACAAAGACAAAAGATCCCGGTGCGCAAACCATACCGAGTGCCCTTTCATTCATTTACCCCGTTTCTGCTGATCTCGTTTGGATTGGCCTGGGGGGGGCCTTGGGCTCTACCTCCTTTTTCCGGAACGAATGGGGGCGGTGTTCGGACAACTCAGCGGCAATCACCCGCTTTTCTTCCTGGCCGTATACGCGCCTGCTATCGCAGCCTTCACTCTGGTTGTCCGCAACAGCGGGTTCACAGGCCTGGGACGATTCCTCGGACGGGCTGATTCTTGGATCCATATGGGGGCTGTGGCATTTTCCAGCCTTTCTTTTGAGCGGCACCCAGCAGAGTGAATGGTCGCTCACGGCATTCTTTGCTGGTTGCCTGGCAATAAGCGTGATCGCAACCGCGCTGTTCAACAGGTCACACAGCAGCATTCTCCTGCCGGCGTTCTTCCATTTCTCGCTCATGAACCCGGTCTTTCCGGATGCGCAGCCTTACGACACATACTTGCTGATTGTCGTTGCAGCCCTGATCATCTGGCGGAAGCGAAAAGATATGTTCACAAAGGAAAGTTCAGTCACGGAAGTAATTCCAAATCAAAGACAAGCGACCGATGATGGATAGCCATCCCATTCAATCGGACGGGAATTCCGCTACGTTCCCTTGCCGCCGGGGATGGCCACGTTCGCTTCACAAAGAAAGATATAGTGATGGATGATTACAGACTCTTGATCGACCTACACAAGCAAGGTTATCGGCAGGGACCCGGCGGGGATGCCGAGTCGGAAAAGGCGCTTAATCTGACCATGACCGACCGGGCTGCACCGCTGAAGGTTGCGGATATCGGGTGTGGCACGGGAGCATCCGCCCTCCTGCTTGCCCGGCTCTTGAATGCCCGAATCACGGCGGTGGACTTTTTTCAGGATTTCCTGGACGTGCTGAATCAAAGAGCCGAAAGCGCGGGGGTTGCAGACCGGATATCGACGCTTGCATGCTCCATGGACAACCTGCCCTTCACCAACCAAGAATTGGACGTCATCTGGTCCGAGGGGGCCATCTACAACATCGGATTTGAAAAGGGCGTGGCTGAATGGCGACGCTTCCTGAAATCGGGAGGGCTGTTGGTCGCTTCCGAGATCACGTGGCTAACGGACACTCGACCAGCGGAACTCCAGAAGCACTGGGATAGCGAGTATCCCGAAATCGATGTGGCATCGGCCAAGATCAGGATTATAGAGAAACACGGCTATTCGCCCATTGGGTACTTCGTGTTACCGGAACATTGCTGGCTGGATGAGTATTACCGGCCCATGCAGGCCAGATTCGAGAACTTCCTGAACCGAAACGGCAACAGTGAAGAAGCACGCGAAATCGTGGCCGCGGAACAACGGGAAATTGACCTCTATGAGACATACAAGGCTTACATCAGCTACGGTGTGTATGTCGCCAGAAAGACGGGATAGAGGACCAACGTCAGAGTAAGGACAGATATGGCAAATCACACACAGAAGCCATAAAGGAAATTTTTGATTTGCAAATGAAAAAAATAAAGACGCTGTCAATCGTATTTTGTTTCATTTTAACGGGGTGTGTTGGAATACCTGAAAACATAGAACCTGTTGATAATTTCAAGTTAGAAAAATATTTAGGGAAATGGTATGAAATTGCAAGATTGGATCATTCATTTGAGCGCGGGCTGAGCAACGTAACAGCCAACTACAGTTTGCTGGATGATGGTGGGGTCAGGGTATTGAATCGTGGATACGCTGCTAAATCAGACTCATGGAAAGAAGCAGAAGGGAAAGCGTATTTTGTGAAAGGATCTGATCAGGGGTATCTGAAAGTTTCATTTTTTGGCCCCTTTTATGGTTCTTATATCATTTTTGATTTAGACCAGGAGAATTATCAGTATTCACTCGTTTGCGGCCCTGACAGATCATATTTATGGATTTTGGCCAGAACTCCGGTCCTGAAAGAAAATATAAAAAACGAACTCATAGAAAAAGCCGCAGCATCAGGTTTCAAAGTCAGTGAATTGATATATGTCGATCACGACAAATTATCCGGCAATGCAGATTCAGCCGAGGCGATGAAACGCGCCACTGATTAGCAAAATTCGGTAAATTTCAAACTATGAAATCTCAAAACATACATGGCGCACACCCGCTTGATCTTCGGGCGAAGCCATTGATGACATTATCAGTGCGCCGGCTGTAAAAATTGAACGCATAGTGTCAAAGGGGCATGCGTCACCTGACAGTGGGTGGTACGATCAAGATGAGAATGAATGGGTCATGGTCGTAAGCGGTGTTTTACAAATGGATTGAGCTGCAAAATTGAAAAGTTTGCCCAACATGCCGCTGGTAGGGACGACGAGGGGCATGCCGCTCCACAGCTTTTCGTTAAGTTGATAAGGAGGTTAAACCAGAAATGGATGAATCAAAACAGAAGATAGCACTATTCATAGATGCAGATAATGCCCCTGCGGATAAATTCGAAGACATCCTGAGCGAAGTGGCCAAATATGGCGTTGTAACAATAAGGAAGGCTTATGGGAACTGGAAAGCGCCCTCTCTAAAGCCATGGGAAGATCTTTTACACGAATATGCGATTCAGCCGATTCAGCAGTATGACCTCACAAAGGGTAAAAACGCATCGGACATTGCGCTGGTTATTGACGCAATGGATGTGATGTATACCAAAAATATTGATGTAATGTGTTTTGTTTCATCCGACTGTGATTTTACACCAATGGTCACACGTGCGCTTGCCGAAGGTAAAGTCGTTCTTGGATTTGGTGAGCGGAAGACCCCGGCTCCATTTGTGAATGCTTGTTCAAAGTTTCTGTTTTTAGATCAGGAGCCGAAGCAGAATGGCACGGGACAGGCAAAAACGAAAAATATCAAATCTGATACCAAGTTAATCAGTTTATTGCGTCAGGCTGTCGAAGCAACGGAGGATGAAAATGGTTGGGCAGCTCTTGGCCCGGTAGGCTCACATATATCGAATAAAACCTCTTTTGATACCAGGAATTACGGTTATAAAAACCTAAGCAGCCTGTTTAAAGCCATCGACCTGTTTGAACTCAAGCGTGGACCAAGTAATTCCTACCTTGTCAGGGATACACGAAAAAATAAACCAACTTAACCACGCCTTTCACTTGACGGCTCTGCTGCGCGCTGCCGCAAGTGAAGGCCCAGTTGACATTAAAATAGTAAACAGCAGACCAAGAGACTCTTCGAAATGCATATCAGATTATCTGCTTTTTGCAGGCCGAATGTTCCGTTGTTTAACCATTTTTTTGTTGCCAACCAGGCATTCAACCGGACGCGGACACACCGCTTTCCTTTTAAATCGCTTGTGTCCTCCTCCGCCCCAGTTAATTCTGCGTTATACTCTTTTAATTGCCAATGAGACTAAATGAAAAAATAATTCGATTTTGGGGAGTATTGGATTTGGCCGCTATTGGTTGGTATATTGGCTTTAACCTTGTCAAAGGTAATATTCCATTTTACTCGGATTTCGTTTCAGCTAAATCAATCTCAATCTCATTTGATGCATCAATGCCCATTATATTGGTTTCAACCTCACTATTTTTGTATTTGACACTCTTTGCTTCAGGAATCCTTTTACTAAACGGCAATAAATATGGGGCAATTCTGAGTTACTTTCAATGCCCCTTTCGGTTGATGGCTTTCATTCCTATCTCATTGTTTTTTTTAGCATGGCCGATCAAATATGTTTTTGGCACGCCTTCCCAATTTGATGGTACAGCCCAGGCTCTTGTTCACGCCCCGGTTCTTGCTTTTTTGTCTATAAGGTTATTGAGTGAAATACTAAAAACCACCACTGTGGCAAGGTGGCATGTTATGAAAAACAGACACGTATAACCGTTTCGGTCATTAAGAGAAGACCTTGACTTGGTCGATCTCAATCAGATGTTCATGAAGTCCGTTGTTGCCATAAGGGTCTTGAGTGGAAGAAGAGATGATGTTCCGGCATTTTTTCCGTTAAAGAGGATGACATTTTTCCGGCCATGTGCCGGGTTTGATCAAAAAGCATTTGTTATTGCCTGAAGCGCGATTGGTTCTTTGAAAAATCAAGCCGGTTTTCGGCGTTGTATACGCTGGAAGGCCGCAGATATCCTGTCTGCCCGAAGCGGCATTATCGGATTTTTTGGTTTCGGCAATATCCTGCGCATATCCGGCGGCCCTGGCCGGACCAAACCGACTGGCCGTCACATATCGCAGCACCAGTCTTGATCCGCATTCCGGGCTGAGCAAGGCGGGTTGACTCATCTTTTTTCGCGGCGGATCGGGTGTCTCAAAGCCAAAAGCCAGTTCAATCAATGCGCGGATCTGCTCCCGGTTTACCCTGGGTTTGGCGCCCATAAAGCCGTAGTACCGGACTTTCATAAAACCGGTGGGCAGCACGTGCTGTAAAAACCGCCGGATAAATTCCATCACCGGCAAAGACATTGTGCGCCACCGGCTGCTTTTGGGCTTTTTGTACCGGAAGACCACGTTGTTTTCTTCAACCTTGATTATCCGGCCGTTGGTGATGGCCACCTTGAACACATAGGGCGCCAGATATTTGATGCTGTGATGACTGCCGGTTACGTGCTGGCTGTTGACGTTAAAGGCCTGCTTCCAGACCCTGGAGTCAATGAGATGAAGCAGGCCCCCGGCTTTGAGCAGATCTTTTAATTTGGCCCGAAAGACCTTTGACATGGCCTTGACCGGTGCGAAAAAGTCAAGCCGGGATGGGTGCCACCTGCCGTCAGATGTGGATACCGCGCCGCCGGTGACGATATAGTGGATATGAGGATGATACTGGAGTTGGCGGCCCCAGGTATGCAGCACCCCGAAAAAACCGGGCAGATCGCCGCCCACGAACTTTGGATCGGCGGCAAAGGTTTTTATGGTTTGCGAAGATGCGGCAAACAAGGCTTCATAGGCAACGCGCTGATTGGATCTAAAAAAGGTGCGCAACTGCTCCGGTATCGTAAAGGTGATCATGAAGTGATGGCCGGGCAGTTGCCGGTCGCACTGTTTTTCAAGCCACGTGCGGGTTTTATGTCCCTGGCAGATATTGCAGTGGCGGTTGCCGCAGGAACGAAAACTGACGTGAACTTGACCGCAACCGGTGCAATCGCAGACCACTATGCCGGCATCAGCAGTCCGGCATGCAGTGATGGCCTCAATGGCCTTGATATGATTTTTTGGGATGCGGTCTTTGTATTGGTCCAGATATTGCGGGGCATATTCTGTAAAGATCTGTTGCATATCGGTCATAACTGCATCTCCTGCATCAGATTGTTGATGATCCCGCAGGCCTGTTCATGACCCTGGGTGGTCAGGTGCAGATAGACCAGGGTGGTATTGAAGCTGTTGTGGCCAAGGTATTGCTGAATGCGGCGGATATTGACCCCGGCTTCCAAAAGATGTGTGGCATAGGAATGGCGCAGGGTGTGAATGGAGACCATGAGATTTACTGCAACTGGCCGGTTTTGATGATAAAAGAAGAATGGATCACAGGTGGGATTTTCGATCTGCCGCGAAGCGGCTTACTTGAACCTCGCTGCTGCAGGGGACGGCGAAAAAGCGCGCCGCCCCTGAGCAGCCCGTTAGTCGTTCTTTAAGTTTTTCAGTCAGAGCGCCCGGTCGGACATTCAAGAGAGGAGACAAAGCAGTTTATGGTAATTGGAAAACGAAAGACGGCATTGATGGCCGGATTTATTGGTAATGTCGTTGAGTGGTACGACTTCGCATTATACGGCTACATGGCGGGAATTATTGCCGGCCTGTTTTTCCCGGAGCAAAGCAAAACGGCAGGTTTGATTGCAACCTACGGTATTTTTGCCGCAGGGTTTTTAATGCGTCCTCTCGGCTCGGCAGTCTTTGGCTGGTTAGGCGATACGATTGGCCGCAGTCGGACTATGATGATTTCCGTCATCATGATGGTGGTGCCAACCGTTTTTCTGGGCGCCTTGCCAACGCATGAAACCATTGGCATCTGGGCACCGGTGCTGCTCGTGATAATCCGCCTCGTTCAAGGCCTTTCCGTCGGCGGTGAATTCAGCAGCTCGGTTACCTATCTGGTAGAAACAGCTGAGGATGGCCGGCGTGGCTACGCGGGGAGTTGGGCCAACACCGGTAGTATGGTTGGTTTGTTGCTGGGTGCCGGAGCCGCTGCGTCGATAACCGGGTTGCTTTCAGCTGACGCGGTAACTTCCTGGGGCTGGCGCATTCCCTTTTTGCTGGGCGGCCTCATTGGTGGTGTAGCAATCTTTTTGCGACGCAAACTGCCGCAATCGCAGCATTTCAAGCGCCACGATCGTAAGCGCCCGGAGACGTCTCCGCTGGTTCAGGCGTTCACCACCAATCGTTTGGAAATGATCCAGGCCTTTCTTTTTGCGTCCGCCTATGGCGTGATGTTTTACATTCCGTTGGTTTATGTGCCTGAATGGCTGCATGACCAGACAGGCATGGCAAGACACCTGACACTGCAAATAAATATGGGCGGGACTGCGTTGTTACTGCTACTTATCCCCTTATCGGGGTGGCTCGGTGACCGCTTGATTCGACGGACCTACTTTATCGCAACGGCCATGCTTTGTTTGACTATATTGGCCTTTCCTCTTTACTTGTGGCTGTTAGGGGGTGGCATATGGGGGGCGATCATTGTTCAGGCCACAATGATGTTTATTTTAGCGGTACCGTTGGGGTCGGCTCCGGCTATGTTTGTTGAACTGTTCCCGGCAGCCGACCGTTTGTCTGGTTATTCGGTCTCATTCAATCTGGGTTTGGGAGTAGTTGGGGGTGCCACACCGATGTTCGCCACATGGCTGATTCATGTCTCTGGATTTACTATTGCGCCAGCCGGAATGCTCGTGGGGGCATCTCTCCTGGCATTTGCGGTGATGTTGTGGATAAAGGATCGCAGTCGTGAGCCTTTACGATGATTTGGATGACGAGAGAACCCTGAATCGCTGAGACGGTTATTTTACAAGACGGTTTAAAACTGCTGAGCTTAAGGGAGCGGGTAATGCTGGCGACAGACTAACAATGCAAATTCACTCGGACTGGAAAATGCTGCGCTCGTTCCTCGCTCTGCTTTTTCCAGCCGGTGATTTGCGACATTCGCCCTTAGCAAATGGCCGAAAGTATGATCAGGGCCGGATTTCCCTATCGGCGGGCGGGGTACGACGGGGTACGGATTTATCAATCCTTGGGCGGGGTAGGCAGGGTCCCCGCAACATAACATTCCTACGTCCGTACAGGAAGAGACCGGGGCCGGCAAGACGTGCAAAGGAAGGAGAGGAATATGGCCAAAATCGGTATTATTACCTGCCAAATTCTGGAACTGGAGTTCGCCCACCTGTTGAGTGCTGACACGGAAGTCTCGGATGTCTTTGTTGTGGACAACGAGTTTTCAGCGGGTTTGCTTTCGGAACTCAAGAGGCACGGTAAAAAACCCGTTCATCGACTGGCGACCCCCAGGGAATTCGGGAAAAGGCCAAGCAACGGGCACCATGTATTCATCCGGGTCATGGAGGTCGGACTCCATTCCGATATCAATAACCTGCAGCATCACCTGGTGTCTTCAGTTAAAGAGATGGCCCGACACGTGGACAGCATCCTTCTCGGATACGGTCTGTGTGGAAATGCTCTGAACCACGCCCAGGACCTTTTTTCAGAGGTGAGTGTACCGGTAATACTTCCCATGGATGAAGACCACCCGGTGGACGACTGCGTGGGTCTCATTATTGGCGGACGTGAAAATTACTATGCACAGCAACGCGAGTTCGCAGGCACCATGTTCATGAATGCCGGATTTTCCCGGCACTGGCAGAAGTTCATGGACCCGGTTCTCCCTGAGAAGTTGCAGCCGAAAAAAGAGAAGATTCTGAAGCGCATGATGCGAGACTATAAACGCAGCCTGCTGCTGCCCACCAAAGTACTGGGAGAAACGGAGATGATGGCCAACATCGAAACATTCAATGCCAAATTCGGTCTCCGCACCGAGTCCATTCCCGGCACACTGGCGTTGCTTGAAAAGGCGTGGCAGGAAGCGAAGCATAACGGATTACTTTGAGGCGGCCGGGTTTCAAGGGGGTGTAATCGGGTAATCGGGGTCGGACCACGCTAACTTGCTAAAACTAAACGCTTTTGTGTGTGAAAAGGGCTCATTTTTGACCCTATAACGCCGTTTTTGATGTCAAAATAGGCATTATTCAAATTTGAGGCCACTGACACAAGGTGAGACAATATGGCCATGCGCCAGCCAACTACAGGCTGTGCGGTCGCTTCATAAGGAATTTAGCAGCAGATAGAATCATTGCTGCGAACGAACAAGGATAGATCGTGTGAGCAAAGCGAACCACGATCTTATCCGGTAGTTGAACAAGCCCGGTCAGTTTATATGAAAATATCTTTTTTCAGGAACAGGGAAAAGAGGAGATTGCTGGAACGGGGCGTTTTTTCAGGGCGCAGGAGGGTATTAACCTGTAAACAGGCTTTAAAAAAGCAAAATTTTTCATAAAGCTGTTTCCTCCTGTTTTGAATGCACTGCCGCTCTTGCCAATATGACGGTTTTATCCGGGAGACCAAGGGGCGAAACGAAATCCCAAAATAACCATCCCGGACTTGCAGTATGGGCATTTAAAAACGGGCCTTGCTCGATGATTTCCTTCATCGAGCTTGACATGCAGGACCAATTGCACCAGTTTCAGCAGTTTTTTTGCGTTGCCGTGCAGAAAGCCGAAATCCCGGATTCTTCGAAACCCTTTGGGGAGAACATGTTGCAGGATCAGCTGCAGAAAGTCCTCCCCGTTGAGAGTTTTATAGCGGATTTTTCCGGTTTTGCTTTCCGTATACCTGAACGTAACCCGGCCGTTTTGATTGGCAACGATATTGTTTTCGCTGATGACGCCTCGGTATAAATACCTGGACAAGTATTGCAAAACCGTGGTGCCTCTGCCGACACGTTGGCAATCAACGACCCATTTTGAAGGTGTATCCGGTATGGAAAACCCGGTTTGTTTTAAAGCGTTTAAGAAGCGGGCGCGAAAAACCCTGGCCATTGCATATTGACTGAACAGGTCTTTTCCTTTTTTCTTTTTCCATTGGCGCCGGCGTTTATCAATCCCCCCGCCGGGCAGCACAACATGGATATGGGGGTGAAAACCAAGTTTTCGGTTGTGCGTATGAAGGACTATGGTCATTCCGATGCGGGCTCCCATCTTTTTCGGATTTAAGCCGAAATCTTTAAGCGTGCTTGAAACGCACAGGAAAAATAAGGAATAAACCTGCCGCTGATGGCGCCAGGTCAAATGTCTTAGTTCATAAGGTAGAGTAAACGGTACCATGTAATAAAAAACGGGTAACAACTTATCGGTTTGCCGATCGACCCATCGGCTGGCATCAAAATTTTGGCATTTCGGACAAGTGCGGTGCCCGCAGGATAATGGGCGCCATTGGCCGTAGCTGCACTTGGGGCACTGCACATAGAGCTCGCCGGAATCAGATGTCCGGCAGCTGCAAATGGCATCCATTGCTTTCAGGTGCCCCGGCAAAACAGTATTGCCATATTTGATGATAAATGCATTCCGATATTGTTTGATAATAGCAGCCAGGTCCATGCTCACATCCTCCTGAAATCGACATGCAGGGTGTTTATCAGGGCATTGATTGTGGTCAGGCTGTCTTTTTCGGCAATATCTGTCAGTTGTGTGTAACGGGCGGTTGTTGCGGGGCTGGCATGACCAAGCAGAGCCTGGATATGACGAAGACTTAGACCGCGCTCAAGCAGGTGGGTGGCAAAGCTGTGCCGAAGGGAATGAATAGATACTTTTTTTTAATGCCGCATTCAGTCACCACTTTTTTCATGGCGTTCTGGGCGCCGCCTCTGTCCATGTGAACAGTGGCTTTTTGAATCGTTTCCGGAAAGCCGTTGGCGTTGGGAAATAAAAGGGTTGGATGGCGATGTTTGCGCCAGAGTTCACGCAAACCCTGTAATGTGAGATCCGGCAGAGGGATCAATCGGTCCTTGTGCCCCTTGCCTCGCCGGATATGGACCCGTTTGCGACCGGCGTCAATATCGCCGACATGAAGGGGTAAAGCCTCTTCCAGGCGGAGCCCGAGTGAATAGGTGGTCAAAAGAAATACACGATAACGGAGTTTTCGGGTTTTTCTGATGAGCTGTTCGATCTCGTCCGGGGTAAGGATATCCGGGATGGTTGTAATCTTCGGCGGTTTTATGATCTGAATCCAGTCCCAGTCCCGCTGAAGTACATAGCGCCAAAAAAATTGAAGGCCGTTCCGGTCCAACTTGACAGTGCTCCAGGAGTGGGTCTCCACCAGTTGCCCGAAATAGGCTTCCAGCTTGTCCGGAGTCAATTGGTCAGGGCAACAGTCAAAATGATCCCGGACGCGGCGGAGGCTCGGGAATAGGCGTCAATTGTTTTTTGACTTTTACCCTGAAGTTTGAGCATATTCAGGTGACGTTGATAAAGCTTGTTAAATCGGTTTGTTTCTGATTTTTTCATGGCAGGCTCCTTTTTTATGTGGGCGTGTCCAGGATTGGACACCTATAAAAAGGAGTTTACACTATTTTTGTTTTTTCCGCCGCGTCAGCGGCTTCGTTCAACAAGGCGCTGCACTCGGACAAATTTTTCGCTGCGCTCCAAATTTGCCGGTGAAGGCTACGTTATAACGCAAAAAAGAAAGATCAGGGGAGGTTGCGATATATATCTTTGCGGTGGCCGATTTTCACAACCAGGATTAAAAGGACATCTTCTTGGATTTCATAGATTATTCGATAATCTCCAACACGGATTCTGTGAAAAGGATTATTGCCTTTCATTTTAGTTGTATCAGGATTTGGCAGGTCTTCCGCCAAGCTGTCGATTTTATCGGCTATGCGCTTTTGATCAGCTTTTGGTATTTTCTTCAGTGCTTTTGCCGCCGACCTCTTGATCTCGACATGATAAATCAAAACTCGAGTTCCTTTTTCAACTCATCCCAGGATATTGGGTCTCCAGGCTCTTTTTTTGCCTTCCACGCATCCTCAATGTCAATCTGGTCCTCTATTTCTTGCAGAAGTTTGAGCTCCTTCAAAGAAACAAGAGCGGCAACCGGCTCTCCTCTCCGGGTTAAAACAAAGGATTCCTCGCCAAAAGCGACTCTATTGATAATATTTGAAAGTTTTTTTCTGGCGTCCGCAGTTGTTATTTTGTTAATCATAATAAGCACCTCAAA
>Ga0182239_1000764_pt1 | contig 11402 bp, 11 predicted proteins | sample hydfrate6_PW_210_FD_132456 | JGI IMG/M metagenome (GOLD analysis project Ga0182239, IMG submission 132456) | Subsurface microbial communities from deep shales in Texas, USA - hydraulic fracturing test 6_PW_210 | ecosystem: Environmental > Aquatic > Deep subsurface > Shale gas/oil reservoir >...
GCTGCATCCCTGCGGAATTTTATCACGCCAACGGCGTGACTGCATTCCTCGGGATTTGCGCGCCTTGATCTTGAACTTTTTACTTTGCCATCTCAAAATTGATTTCTAAGGAAAGCCTTTTTTGCACTCTCACGAAATTGCACTTCCGCTTGCCCTGACGGCGGTGCGGAAAAGCGGGTTTCCGAGCGGAAATTGAGGCTCGGAGAGGCTCCTGGAGCGAGGAAATTCCTTTTTCGCGCCGCCGATCAGCCAAGACGCTTACGCCCGGTATACAGCGTGGCGATCCCGGCAGACAGCTTCAGCCACTGCACATCGCAAAACCCCGAATGCCGCATGAGTCTGCCGAATTCGGCCGGCTGCGGAAATCTGAGAACCGAGGCCGGCAGGTAGCGGTAGGCGCGGATATTTTTTGAAAACACCCCGCCCACGGCCGGCAGGATTTTTTCGAAGTACAGCAGGTATAGGGATCGAAGCGGGCCCGGCGCGGGAGTGGTCAGCTCGAGCACGGCCAGTATGCCCCCGGGCTTTAACACCCGGCAGAATTCTTCCAGGGCCTGCTGCCGGTTGAGAATATTTCTGATGCCGAATGCGATGGTCACCGCATCAAAGGCGTTTGCGGCAAAAGGCGTCTGCAGGGCGTCTGCGGCCAGCAGAAAAACCCCGGCGCCCGGACGCGCCCGGGCGGTTTTATTTGCGGCAATGGCCAGCATTTCCGGGGAAAAGTCGATGCCCCGGATCTGCGGTGTTTTTTTCTGTCGCAGAATTTCAAGTGCCACATCGCCCGTGCCGCAGGCCGCATCCAGTACCCGGCCGTCTTCGGGCAGGTCCAGGCCGGCCACCATCCGGCGGCGCCAGGAAACATCCTGCCGCAGGCTCAAAAGCCGGTTGAGGAAATCATAGCGGGGCGCAATTGCGCCGAACATGCTTTTGACAAAGCGCGCGTGTGTTTTTTTGTCCATTGACAAACCGTGATTATGCATTATTGTCTTGATGTAATTCAACAACCCATCTATATCCCGGGCATTACAGGTTTCCTTAGCACAACACAGGCTGTTTTCAAATGCCTTGATTTTTCCGTGATCAATTTGATAATAAGGCAGTCCGGATCAGTGAACGAAAACTTCAAACTTTATCGGTCGGTTAACCGCATATGAGTGAAAAACGAGATTATTACGAAGTTCTCGGCGTTGACAGAAACGCCGATGCCAACGAGTTGAAAACCAAGTACCGTAAAATCGCGCTGAAGTATCATCCGGACAAAAATCCCGGGGATACGGAGGCCGAGGAAAAGTTCAAAGAGGCGGCCGAGGCTTATGAGGTGCTGTCCAACCCGGAAAAGCGGCAGATGTATGACCAGTTCGGTCACCGGGCATTTGAAAACGGCGGCGGTCAGTCAGGCGGTTTCCGGGATTTTGAGGACATTTTTTCGAGTTTCGGCGATATTTTTGAGGATTTCTTCGGTTTCCGGGGCGGCCGCGGCGGCCGGACCCGGGCCCAGCGGGGCGCGGACCTGCGCTATGACCTGAAAATCGAGTTTGCGGACGCGGCATTCGGCAAGGAAACCGAGCTGGAACTGGAAAAAATGGAAGCCTGCGATGAGTGCCGCGGCACCGGCGCAAAGCCGGGCACCGAACCTCAGACCTGCAGTCAGTGCCGTGGCTCCGGACAGTTCGTACGCACGCAGGGGTTTTTCCAGGTCAAGAGCGTATGCCCCAAATGCCGCGGTCAGGGCAAAATTATCACCGAGCCGTGTCCCAAGTGCCGGGGCCAGCAGCAGGTGGCCACCCGCAAGAAGGTGGAGTTAAAGATTCCGGCCGGCGTGGACAACGGGTCGCGGCTGCGGCTGGCAGGCGAGGGCGAACCGGGTGCCAACGGCGGCCCGCCAGGAGACTTGTACGTGTTTCTCCATGTCAAGCCGCATGACATTTTCGAGCGGCGGGACAATGACGTGGTCTGCAAGGTGGAGCTTTCCTTTGTCCAGGCCGCACTCGGCGACGAGATCACGGTGCCCACGCTCACGGGAGAGGAAACCGTTGAGATCCCCAAAGGCACCCAGTATGGCGATACCGTGAAGCTGACCAACATGGGAATCCCGGCCCTGCGAACGGGTCTGCCCGGCGACCAGATCGTGGAGGTGCACCTCAAGACCCCGAAGCACATGTCCAAGCGCCAGGAAGAGCTGATGCGGGAATTTGAAAAGCTCGAATCCGAGAAGCTGACTTCAAAGATCAAACGGATTTTCACCAGAAACGGGGAGAAATCTTCCAAGGCCGCCAAGTAGTGTTAAGCCTGTAAAAAGTCTTTTTTACAGGCCGTGTTAAGTTTTAAGTGATTAAGTGTTTAAGTAAAATCAAAATCTTATATTTCCATTGCTTGGCGGGCAAAACACTTTTAAGTTTTTTTACGAAGCCATCAAGTCGTGCCCAACCGGAAATTTTTGAACTTGAACAAATTATCCGACCTCTGGATGGACACTAAAGTAGCAACCAAAGCAACGGCAGGGCAACAGGAATCTGATACATGTATGAACTCAAAGTGGTGACCCGGTTTGCCGCCGCCCACCAGCTCAAGATGGTAACGGAAAAATGCGAGAACCTGCACGGCCATAACTGGAAGGTGGAGCTTTGCGTGGCCGGGCAGAACCTGCAGGATTCAGGCGTGCTTATGGATTTCGGGGTGATCCGGCAGCGCCTGGGCGAAATCATTGACGGCCTGGATCACAAGTTTTTAAACGAACTGCCGGCCTTTTCCGGCGCCAACCCATCATCGGAAATGATCGCCAGGTATATTGCCGATGCATTTGCCGAGCGCATTGCAGAAGGCGAAGGCCTTTTCGTCTCCCGGGTCAAGGTCTGGGAATCCGACGATGCCTGCGCCACCTATTCTCCGCCCCGGTAGGCGGCAAGCAGCTCGGACCGGTTGATAATGGAGCGGACATCGGGTACCTCCCGGCGAATGTTTTCCGCGCCGCCCTCCTGCCGGTCTATGAGCAGTACCACCGAGTCCACGTAAAGCCCTTCATCGCGTGCGCGCGCAATTGCCTTTAAGGTTGATCCCCCGGTGGTGGCCACATCCTCGACAATGGCCACGCGCTCGCCGGCATCCAGATCCCCTTCAATCCACTTGACAATGCCGTGATCCTTCTGCGTTTTGCGGATGGAAAATGCCTTGACCGGTGCGCCCTGAAGCTCCGAGACAAAGGACGCGGCAACCGCGATGGGATCTGCGCCGAAGGTCATGCCGCCCACGGCGCCGATGTCCCTGTCCCGCACGGCTTCAAAGACCAGGTGGCCGATCAGGTAAAGGCCCCGGGGGCTGAGCGTGACCGGCTTGCAGTTGATGTAATAGCGGCTCATCTGGCCGGATGCCAGCTTGAAGATCGGCTCTTCGCTGTATTGAAAAGATTTCCGGCAGATCAGATCGACTAGTTCGGCTTTCATGGGGTTTTCTCGCCTCCGGTGTATGTGGCCCGCCCCGGGGCCCGGGTGCTGCCGGCAAGGAAAATGTTGATTTCAGGCAGAAGATTCGATAAAAATATCCCCCACTGATTGGAAGAAGCCGTGTGAAAAAAGCGTCAGCGGGGGTGTCAGGAAAAACCGGGGCGGCACTCCCTGACTTTGACACCGGCTATACCAGCAAAACCGCTTTCCGTCAACATAAACCATGAATGCCATTGATGCACTCGACAATCAGATCATCCGGTTCCACGCGGTAACCAAGCACTTCGGGGAAACCTATGCCCTGCGGGATCTTACTTTCGAGGTCCGCAAAAACGATTTTCTCTTCATAACCGGGCCCAGCGGCGCGGGCAAGTCCACCCTGATCAAGCTGCTGTACATGGGCGAGCGCATGAGCGACGGATACGCGATTATCGACGGAATGAACCTGTCGAGAATCGGCCGCCGGCAGATCCCGCAGCTTCGCCGCAAAATCGGGGTCATCTTCCAGGATTTCAAGCTGATTGCCAACCGCACGGTCTTCCAGAACGTGGCCCTGGTCATGGAAGTGGCGGGATTCAAGTCCAGAAGCGTGATCCGCCAGCGGGTGGCGGATCTGCTGGAACTTGTCGGCCTGCCGCACCAGGCCGACGCCTACCCGCCGACGCTATCGGGCGGGGAAAAACAGCGGGCGGCAGTGGCCCGGGCAATGGTGGGCAAGCCCAGGATTATCCTGGCAGACGAACCCACCGCCAGCCTGGACCCGGACGCCTCGGAAAGGGTGCTGCAGCTGCTGCGCGCCGCGCATGCCAGGGGGGCCACGGTGCTGATCACCACACACGACACGCGGCTGCTTTCGCGGTTTGATGCGCGGGTGATTTACCTGGAATCCGGCCGGCGAGTCGATGCCCCGGCGGCAGCGGGGAATGTCAATGATTGATGTCTGCCGCAGGGCGCTGAGCGATTTTTACAGGCACCGGTACCTGCACGGGGTTTGCCTGTTTACCATCGCCCTGTCCGTGTTTATTATCAGCGCGTTCAGCCTGTTTTTCATCAATGCCGGAGAGCTGATGGGCGCATGGCAGCAGGGCATCCGGATCACCGCCTACCTGAAGCCGGATGTAACAAAAAAGCAGGCCACGGATCTGGCCGCGGACATCGAACAATACGCGGGCGTGGCCTCGGTTTCCTACGTGTCCGGAAAAGAGGGGTTTGCCTGGTTAAAAAAGCAGCTCGGGGCCGGGTCCTCGCTGCTTTCGGATTTGAAGGAAAATCCGCTGCCCGATGCCCTGGAGATCCACCCGGCCAAAAACATGGCGGCAATGGCCGGGGCTGACCGCCTGGCCGGAAAAATCTCCGAAAAACCGGAAGTGGCGGACGTGGAATACGCCCGGGAATGGATGCAGCGGTTTTACGGGATCTACAATCTGTTCAAGGTTACCGCTTTTGTCATGGCCGGCCTGGTATTTGTGGCCATCCTGTTTATCGTGGCCAACACGATCCGGCTGATTCTCTATTCCCGGCGCGAAGAAATCGAAATTACGCGCATTATCGGTGCAGACGAGGCTTTTATCAAGCATCCCCTCTACCTGGAAGCCCTGATGCTAGGCAGCTTCGGGGGGATTGCCGGGCTTGCCATGCTTTACGGGGCCTTTTTTTCCCTTATGCCGAAGCTTTCGCCCGAGGGGCTGCTGCCGTTTTTCCAGGTCCGCTTTCTTCCGGTGCAACTGGTTTTGGCGGTCCTGATATCGAGTATGTTTGTGGGGTGGCTGGGTTGTTATTTTTCCATCCGGCGTTTTTTGCGCGTATAATTATCTTTGCCCTTGCGGCCGTGCTGTGCCATCCGGCAACCGGCTTGTGCGAGAAGCTGGTGCAGACAGGCGTGGTCCAGGTCGGGAGCCTCAACATGCGACGCGCCCCGGACAAGGCGTCGCCGGTGATCCGGACGCTGGAAAAGGGCGTGGAGGTACGCATCCTCAACGAATCCGAACAATGGTTCCAGGTGGTCCATGATCAGGATCTCGGGTATATTTACAACAACCCCCGCTACCTGGAACGCTATACCCGCCACAAGGTCACCGGCGATGACACGGACATGGACCGGGAAGTGGCCATGGCGCGGGCCCGGGAGATCGAACGCCGGATACAGGAGAAAAAAAAGGAACTGTGGCAGTTTTCCGAAAAGGAAGATGCCGTCATTGAGGACCTGGAGGAAATTGACCGCAGGATCACTCAGAAACGCAGGCAGATCCGGGAGGTTATGGATGCCGCGGAGCAGGCCAGTGCCCGGATTACGCGCCTTGAAGCCGAGGCTGAAGAAATCCGCGCCAAACTTGAACACCGAAAGCAATATGCCGGCCGCCGCGTGGTGGCCCTTTACAAGATCTGCCGGCACGGGGAAATGAGTCTGCTTGCCACGGCAGATTCCGTCCAGCAGTTGTTTGCGCGCAAAGCCGCCATTGAACGGGTTCTGGCGCATGATGAGAAGATTATAAATGAGCTGGTGGAAATCACGCGACAGCTTGACCGCGTGATTTCGCGCTTAAATGAAAAGCAGGCGGAAAAGCGCGAACTTGCCCGGCGTTATGAAGAAAGCCTCAGCGAACTTGCCGCCCGGCAGGAAGAACGCAAGGCCGTGCTTGCTTCCCTGAAAAGCAGCAGATCAAAGCGGGAGGATACCCTGAAATACCTGCGCGAATCCGTGCGCCGGTTAAACCAGACCGTATCCGATCTGGACCGGCGGCGCGAGAAAGCTGCCGGGGATTTTGATGCACATCAGGGGTTGCTAAAGATGCCGGTTCAGGGTAAGATTATTTCGACCTTCGGCAAACACGTAAAGCCGGATTCCGGAGCGCTCAACTACCAGAACGGAATAGAGATCCGCGCCGAGCAGGGCGATCCGGTCAAGAGCGTGTTTGCCGGAGAAATTGCATTTGCCGACTGGGTCAAGGGATACGGCCGCGTGGTGATTGTCGATCACGGAAACAGCTATCACTCGGTATATGCCCACGTTGCCGATCTGTTCAACAGCAAGGGCGACACCGTGGAATCCGGCCAGGTGATTGCCACTGTGGGGAATACGGGCTCGATTTCCGGTCCGGCCCTTTATTTTGAAATCCGCCATCGCGGCGATCCGGTGGATCCGCTGCAATGGCTGGATCATGGGTAAAAGGAGTCATGATGAAAAGGATGCAAAGGAAATTTGTCAGGGCATTGGCCCTGGTGATGATCACGGTCTGCAGCGTGATGCTGGTCTCTTCGGCTTACGGCGAGTTGTCCAAAACCGAGACTTATGAGGGGCTCAAGCTGTTTTCCGACGTGCTCGAAGAGCTTGAAAACAACTACGTGGAGCCCGTGGATACCCGGGAATTGATCGAAAAGGCGATCAACGGCATGGTTGACAGTCTGGATCCGCACTCCACATTCATGCCGCCGGAAGCTTTTGACGCACTTCAGGACGAAACCCGGGGCGAATTTGGCGGCATCGGCATTGTCATCACCAAGAGCGACGGCATGCTCACCGTTGTTTCCCCGATCGAAGGCACGCCGGCATATAAAGCCGGCGTGCAGGCCAATGACGTGATCACCAAGGTCGGCGACAAGTCCACCAAGGACATGATGCTTTGGGAGGCGGTCAAAATGATGCGCGGTGAGCCGGGTACCAAGGTGAATATCACGGTGATGCGGGAAGGCACCTCCGGTCCCATGGAATTTACCCTGGTCCGGGAGGTCATCCCCATGGAAAGCGTGCGTCACGTGATGCTCAAGCCCGGTTACGGTTATTTGTGGGTCACCAACTTCCGGGAAAACACCGGCGATGAGGTCAGAAAGGCGCTGGCAGACTTAAAGGAAAAGGATGATTCGTTAAAGGGGCTGATCCTGGATTTGCGCGACAATCCCGGCGGCCTGCTCACCCAGGCGGTCACGGTTTCGGACGTGTTTTTAAAGGAGGGCAAAATTGTCTCCATCCGGGGTCGGAACGAAAAAGAGCAAAGCGTTTACACGGCATCGGACGACAAAAGCGAACCGGAATACCCCATCGTTGTGTTGATCAACGGCGGAAGCGCCAGCGCCGCGGAGATCGTGGCCGGGGCGCTGCAGGACAACGGCCGTGCCCTGGTGCTGGGGACCACGTCTTTCGGCAAGGGGTCGGTCCAGACGGTAAAGCCGCTCAGGGACGGCTACGGACTGAAATACACGGTGGCGCGTTATTATACCCCGGACGGCAAATCCATCCAGGCAGAGGGTATTCACCCGGATCTGGTGGTCAAGCGCCGGCTGCTCGATGAGACCAAGGGCGGCCTGGATGCCCGGCGAATTAAGGAACAGGACCTTGAGGATCACCTTCCCGGGGCAAATGAGAAAAACGCGCCCGGCGAAGTAAAAGAGAAAAAAGACACAAAAACAAAAGAAGACGCCAAAGACGGGCAGCAGAAAGCCACGGATACAGCGGGAGAAGACCGGACAGACGCGGAAAAGCTGATGCGCCTGCGCGATGCGGTCTACAAGCACAGCGACCAGGATCCGGATGCGCTGCTGCTTGATTCCCAGATTAACCGGGCATATGAAATTCTGAAGGGGTACGAGATTTTTCGGGCCAGCAGAGAAAGTAACCTGAATTGAGCGTTTCAGATTTTTAAAAACAGGATTTTGTATCTGGCGCAGCAGATGCGACAAGCTTGAAAATCGCTCAATTTAGGAGTAAGTAAGGATGGCAGAAAAGCGTTCGGATTCGAAAAAAAAATCCGCCGAAAACAAGAGCGGTTCCGGAAAAAAGCGCACTTCCGGGAAAACCGGTGCAGCAGCCGGAAAGACAGCGACACAAAAAAAGTCGACATCTCAAAAAAAAACATCGCCGCAAAAAAAACGAACTGTTTCGTCGAAAAAATCGGGTTCTGCGGGCTCGGGCACCAGAAAGGCGGGCGCGTCAAAATCCGGTAAAAAGACCGTTTCCCGGCAAAAACGGGGGCGGCTCGGCCTGAAATGGGAGATTGTCCTGTTTCTGGGCATTCTGGCCGCAGTGGCCCTGTCAGCCGGGTATTATCATCTGCACCTGAAGACAGCGGAAGGCCCCCGGAAACAGGCCGCCGTGGAAGAAACCGCGCCCGAACCGGATAAAATCGCAGACAAGCCGGATTACGAAATTTTTCCAAAGGCGCCGGAACCGGAAAAGCGCCCGGAGCCGGTTCCGCCCCCGAAGGTACCCGGAAAGAAGCCCATTGTTTCGATTATCATCGATGATCTGGGATATGAAAGGGGGATTGCGGAAAAATTTCTGTCCCTGGAGTGCCCCCTGACCTATGCAATCCTGCCGAAGAGTCCGCATCTGCGGGAAATCGCCGAGCAGGCGCATCAACGGGGATGCCAGGTAATGCTGCATCAGCCGATGGAACCGCGGCGATATCCGCGGGTGGACCCGGGCCCGGGGGCGCTGCTCTCGAAGATGTCCACAAATGAACGCCTACGCGTCCTAAAGGAAAACCTGGATGCCGTGCCCCATATCCACGGGGTCAACAATCACATGGGATCGAAGATGACCGCGGACTCGGCGCACATGAACCAGGTCTTATCCATTCTAAAGAAGCGGGGGCTTTATTTTATCGACAGCCGCACCACGCCCGAGACCCTCAGTCGTTCTTCCGCGCGCCTGTTCCATGTCCCGTTTGCCGAGCGCGACGTGTTTCTCGATCATGTCCCGGAGCCCGGGTTTATCCGGTCCCAGTTGCAGCGCCTGGTGTCCGTGGCCAAAGAGAAAGGACGGGCCGTGGGTATCGGCCATCCGTATGCCGCCACTTACAGGGTGCTTTCAGAGGAACTGCCCGGGCTCAAAAAGCGGGTTCGGCTGGTGCCGGCCTCAGAGGTGGTCGCGGTTAAGGACTCGTAGGGTTTTTTGCGGCAATTGCCGCCCATTCGTCCTTGATAAGCACTTCCAGGATATCGAATCCGTGTTCGATCAGCGCGTCGGTGACCGTGCCCGTGTTTTCCGCGGTGATGCCCGAGGCGATGAAAACGCCGCCTTTTTCCAGCAGGCGCGGGATTTCCGGGATCATGGGGACGATGGTATTGGTGAGGATGTTGGCTGCTGCCAGGTCGAATTTTTCCGATACCGGATCCACCAGGTTGCCGGATTCCAGGGAAAAGCGCTCCGGGCTGATTTCGTTTAGCCGCAGGTTCTGCTCGGCAATGCTCACGGCCACGGGGTCGCAGTCCGTGCCGACCAGCCGGGCCGCCCCCAGACGGGCTGCGGCAATCAGCAGAATGCCCGAGCCCGTGCCGATGTCCAGAAAGCCGATACCGGGCCGCACGTATCGCTCCACCAGCCGGAGGCACAGGGCGGTGGTGGGGTGGGTGCCTGTGCCGAAGGCCATGCCCGGGTCCAGTTCAATGACCATTTCATTGTTTTGCGCAACGTATTGCCGCCAGGTGGGCTTGACCACAATTTTTTCCGAGATCTTTACCGGGTGGAAATGGGCTTTCCAGGACTCGGCCCAGTCCTGCTCGTCCACGTCGCTGTAGGAAACCCGGTACCATGTCGTGTTGTCGGCATAAAGCGCAGCCAGCCTTTGTTCCAGTTCCCGCCGGTTTTGTGCCAGCCGCTCATCGTCGCTAAAAAACCCGACCACTGCGTGCTGCTCCAGGGCGGGCAGCGCATCCTGTGCCCAGTCCAGCTCCGGATCCGCATTTGTATCCGGGCCTTCCATGAGCACGCCCTCCAGGCCCAGGTCGTAGAAGATGTCCGCGATCATTGCGGCTGCGGTCTCGGGGTCTTGTGCCTCGTAAGTTACGCGGGTCCGGATCCATTTCATACCGGCGCCCCCTGCATGCCCGCCCCGGGGCGCAGCACTTCGGAAAGCTCGCGGAGCTTGTCCACCTTGCCCATGGCAATCACGGTTTCCCCGGCCTGGATCATGGTTTCATGGGAAGGGTTGAAAAGCATTTCCCCGTCCGGCTTTTTCACGGCGATGATAATCAGGTTGTATTTCTGCCGGATGCCCGAATCCTTGAGCATGAGTCCGACAAGGGGCGAGGTTTCATACACGGGGATTTCATCCATCTGGATGTCATTGCGGTTGTAGGCGAAAACCAGGTCAATAAAACTGGACACCGACGGCCGCAGCACCCGCTGGGCCATGCTGACCGCCCCGATCTCGTATGGCGATTCCACCCGGTTGGCCCCGGCGGCATACAGTTTCGCACGGGTCTGGGCGGTGCCGGCCCGGGCCAGGATGAACAGGTCCGGGTTGAGCTGGCGGGCGGTCAGGACCAGAAACACGTTGTCCGTATCCGTGCCCAGCGCGGCAATCAGGACTTTGGCGCGGGCGATGCCCGCTGCAAGCAAGACATTCTCCTCGGTGGCATCTCCGGTGACGTACAGGGTGCCATCGGCGTCCATCTGCTCTACGCGTCCCGGCTCGTTTTCGATCACCACGGGCTCGATGCCGTGGGCCCGGAAATTGCTGCAAAGCACCTGCCCGATGCGCCCGTATCCGCAGACGATGTAATGGTTTTTCATTCGCTTGATTTTTTTGTTCAATGTCCGCCTCCCGAGAATGCTCCGGATTTGCCCCTCCACCAGAAACTGAACCAGCGCGCTGGTCACATACATGAAAAAAACCACCCCGGCAGTGATCAGGACAATGGTAAATATCCGCCCCGCAATGCTCAGGTCGTGGACTTCGCCGTAGCCCACGGTGGTCATGGTAATAACGGTCATGTATAGCGCATCCAGAAGCCCCCAGCCTTCGATTATCGCATACCCCAGGGCCCCGACGGCCATGGTGGCTATCAGCAGTGAAATCGAAATCCGGAGGTGCTTGGTTATGTCGATCAAGGGTTGTCCTGTTTCCGCTATGGTTTATCCTAAATTGAGCGTTTCAAATTTTTACACGGATCAATATTTTTTATTTTTTTAAGGAATTAAGTCATTTTCAGGTGTTAAAATTTGAAACCCTCCGGGATTTCCAA
>Ga0182239_1000766_pt1 | contig 11382 bp, 8 predicted proteins | sample hydfrate6_PW_210_FD_132456 | JGI IMG/M metagenome (GOLD analysis project Ga0182239, IMG submission 132456) | Subsurface microbial communities from deep shales in Texas, USA - hydraulic fracturing test 6_PW_210 | ecosystem: Environmental > Aquatic > Deep subsurface > Shale gas/oil reservoir >...
AACTTATACTAATCTAATTAAAGAACTAATAATATATAGGAGAATATAGTTTATGAATAAGGATATTTTAAAAAAGGTACCAGGATTTAGGTCTGATACTTTATGGAAGAAAATAGTAGCAGTAGTGGGATATTTGTATTTTTTCTTTATTGTATTTAATCAACAGGGAGTTACATTTACTGACAGGATAATCAATAGCCTACTGGTAATAGTTACTTACGGTACTATTTTTGTTCTGGCATTCAATGTAGGAAATATTAGAGAAAAAATATATTTTTTCAACAGACCTAAGGGAAAAGCAAGGATAGTATTTATTTTCCTTGGAATATTTATAACTGTTATTGCTTTAAATATAGTACTTGCTGGATTGAGCAGTTTAAAATCTGATGAGCAAATACAGTATGAAGAAGAACAGAATGATATAAGAGTTGCTTCATATATGGACACTAGGGTAAAAAGTATTACTCCTTTAGAGGAATTAACAGAAAGTGATGTTGATAATCTTGAAGAAATAATCACAGCATATGAAACTATGACCCCCGAACAAAGAGATTTAATGACTGTAGATTTTAATGTAGAAGGGGCTAAAGACACGTTGAAAAATTTAAAAGAAGAATAAGACTCATTAAGTGATAATTTTTACAAATTAATAAAAGAAATTACCTGTGTATCCTTTACATTGACAATAATCTTAGGTATAATGTAAGCAATGTCTGTTTAAAATTTAAAAACAATTTAATGAAAAATGAAAGGTGGTAAAAATGGGTAAAAAAGTTTTAAGTTTTGTTTTAATAAGTGTTTTAATATTAAGTTCTTTTAGTTTTGCATATGGGTTAACAACATCTGCAGATAATTTTGCGAGTAAAATTGTAGGATATAATTCTAATCAAAAAATGGTTTTAGGTGATGTAGTAGAATTATATTTAAAATTAGATGATCCTACTTTGATAACTGATTTTGTAAAAAATTTCACTGGAGGAACTTATGCTAAGTACGAATTTATATATAGTTTTGTAGATTCTTCAAAAGGTTATATAAAAGAAGTAAATTTAGATGGAACTTCATCTTATATTTACGATATTATAGAAACTGGAACAGCTCAAAATTTTAAAGATGCTTTTGATACAGGTGAATGGGCAAACTTTGATGCAGACTTATCTGCTGAAATGACAACGGATGATATGAATACATATTTTGATAAATTTGGCGAGTTATTAACTATATTATATTCGGCTAATAAAACAAATTTTATTGAACAAACAAATTCAGAGATGTTCATAGAAGATAGTAGTGGTAATTTAAGTATAAATTCTGGTGTTTTTAGTTCTGATGGATTATATGAAATTGTTGCAGCTATAATCGATCAGGATTATCCATCAGCTAGTACTGCTGAAGGTGTAGCCGAAGAATTTATTGATAAATACAATACATCTTCTAATTCTGATAAGACTTTATTATATGACTTTTTAGTTGAATATAAAATGGTAAACGTATATACTGCACCATCCTCTGGCGGCGGTGGAGGTGGAGGAGCATTACCTCCAGCAGAAGAAGAGCCTGTATTTGGTGTAGATGAAGAGTATGATGAAGAAGCAGCAGAAGAAAAAATGACTGAAATTACTACAGTAATTGACGAATTAGACGAAGAAAACTTAGAAACTATAGAAGATATAGGAGAAGTTTTCTTAGGATTGAAAACTGATGATGCTCTTGAATTAGCAGATCAGTTTATAGAAAAAATAGAGGAAGTATTAGGTGAAGAAGGACAGGATGAAGTAGTAAAACTTTACAATACTTTATATGAAGCTTCCGGTACCTTAACTAAGGAACCTCTTGAAGAAACTCAGGATGCTTTTGGACAGGAAGGTTTAACAGCCTTAGAGATAACTGGTTCTGATGTAGATTCTGCAGAGGATTCTATGACAAGCTTTATAGAAGCTTTTAAGACATCGGCAGAAGAAAGTGGATACGAAATACCTGAAGATAGAGCTTTAATGCCAACATTCAATTTTACTACTGAAGAAGAGGCTGTAGTGATAAATATAGCTTCAGATGTTATTACAAGTACAGGAACAGAAGAAGGTATAGCAGCCAAGGTAGTAGTAAATGATGTAGAAATATTGTTAAGTGGAGACAGTTTATCAGAGGAAGAGGATACACAAATCCTTGTAGAAAAAGTAGATGAAGATACCTATGTATTTGAAACTACCAATACAATTAAAGCTCCCGTTTATTTAAGCGTACCATATACTGGAGACGGAGCTTATCCTAGTATATATAGATATGATGAAGAAACAGAAGAATACAACTTAATAGGTGGATACTACGACGAAGAAGCTGGCGTAGTTAGGTTTACCTTAAGCAGCTTTAGCCAGTACATGGTAGATGATGCTGATGCTGTAGAATTCTCAGATATAGATGAAATCACCTGGGGACAGGAATTTAAAGATTCTGTAAAAAGAATGTCTGCTAGAGGATATGTTCAGGGTAGAGGAGAAGAATTTGATCCTTACACTGAAGTAACTAGAGCAGAATTTGCAGCAATGCTTGTTAGACTATTAGACATGACTGATGCACAAGGAGAAGATGTATTTGAAGATGTAGAATCCGATGACTGGTTCTACAATGAAGTTTCAGCAGCATTTAATGCTGGTTTGATACAGGGAGTTTCAACTACAGAATTCAAGCCAAATGAAAACATAACTAGAGAAGAAATGGCAGTAATGGCTTCTAGAATGCTTAAGCTTAGGTACTATAAAGATGGAACACCAGGTACTGATTTTGTAGATGAAGAAAGTATTTCTACTTGGGCAGTAAGTGGAGCAGCAATGGTAGAGAAATTAGGCGTAATGGAAGGTAGAACTTCTGGAGAATTCGATCCTAAAGGACTTGCTACTAGGTTAGAATCAGTAGTAGTTATGGAGAGATTATTAGCCAAATAATTTAGATTAAGTAGGTAGATTTATGAATAAAAGGATAATTATAGTTTTAATAATTGCTTTGATTATTCCTGTAATAATTTTCATGATGAATTCAGACCAGCAGGTATCGGAAGATCCTGCTGGTTCTCAAGTTCAGAAAGAGGATGAAGAAGACGAGAATTTAGATAAACAGGAAGATGAGATAACAACTGAAACAGCCTTAGAAGAAGAGGATAAAGTTGAATCAGATCCAGAAGAAAACTCCAGCACCAGTGAAGAAGTTGGAGAGAGTACAGAATCTTCGGATAAAATTGATGAAGAAGACACTACTTCAGAAGAACCAGTAAACACTCAAGAAGAAGAGGAAGAAATTAACGAAGAAGATAATGGGGAAGCAGTAGAATCTTCAGAAGAAAATGTAGATAACTCTAGCTCTGAAGAAGGTATCAGCTATACTTCAGAAACTGGTATAAGTATAGAAGGGGAGATCGACTTTGATATGGATTTGAAAGAAGAAATATCAAGTGAGGATAAAATCGAAGCAATAAAATATGCTGCAAAGTTGGACATACCCTATTTACTTGGATTGATAAGTGATGGTATCACAGATGAGGATAAGGCTTTAGTAGCTGAACACATGAGGGATAGACTTACAGAAGAAGAATACGATAAGACTAAAAATTTGATAGTAAAGTATTTATTTTTGCTTCAGTAAAAGCATGAGTCATATCGAGCTTGTTGAGATATCTTGAGAAATCTTAAAGAAGCTAAGATGCTTCATTACATTCTGCATGACAGCTGCTAATTGTTAGTGTCATTCTGACGAAGGAAGAATCTAAGACTCTTTAGCCGAGCTTTAAGTAACAGCACAAGTCATATCGAGCTTGTCGAGATATCTTGAGAAATCTTAATAATAAAAATCGGCTCTTTGTCAAATGTTGGGGTAACCCATAAAAAAGAGTAATTGATTTGGATTGAAGCGTAAAACCTTCAATCCAGATTTTTAATTAACCTAAAAATATAATTACCCACAAATAATATTAAATAAATCTCACATAAACTCAATGATAAAGAAATTAATTCATCATATGAAGAATCCTGTTTCTAAATCTTTCAAAATTTTTAACACCATAAGCATTTCTTTTTAGAACCTTAATCTTGTTGTTAACTCCTTCAGTATAGCCGTTTGTATAAGGACAAGTAAAAGAATTTAAAATATATTTCTCCCAGTTACTAATAGTATCAACACATCTATCAAACTCTTTAAGATTACAGGTTCCAGCAAACATATACCAGGCTTGTAGGTTCTTTTTAGCTTCATAAAGGTCTTTGCTATCTACAAAGTCATAGAACTTTTCTTTAAGTAAATAAGCTTCTTGAAGCCTTCTAGAAGTTAAAAGCATTACATCTACTTTATCTAACTCATCACCTTTTAAATTCTTCATTCTCTTTAAAAGTAAGAACCTGCTTCTTTTAAAATACTTCCTTCTACTATCCATAAATTTCTTTTGTTCCTCTTTTCTTACCCTGTCAAAAGCCCATATAACCTGCCGGATAAAATGATACTTATCAATTACGATAGTAGCGTTTTTAAAATAAGTTTCAGCTATTTGTTTGTAAGGTTTCCACATATCCATAACAAAATACTTAACCTTATCTCTGTCTTTAAAAGATCTGAAATACTCGCTTAAAATCCTTTCTTCTCTACCTTCTAAAATATCAAGGACCTTCTTGTTTTTAGGATCAGTTAATATACATTGATACTTTTTACCAGCATTACCCTTAAATTCATCTACAGACAAAACCTTGGTTAAGTTGGCCTTTGGATAATTAATATACTTAAAAACCCTAAAAACAGTATTAGTAGTAACATTACATTCCTTAGCAATACTACTTATTGAATGAGAACTTCTCATCTTATGAACAATATACTCAACCAACCTTAAGCTCATCCTGTGGTATCTTGGAGAAAAAGAAGACTTCTCATAAAATCTTTTACCACACCTTTTACATACATATCTTCTCTTTCTATACTTAAGATAAGCTCTTTTACCAAACATTGGAATATCCTTAATAGGCTGCATGCGATAGTCATGGATATTCTTAGTTAAAGAGTGACACCTTGGACAATTGTGTTCTTTAACCTTCATTTCAACATGAAGGTGTATCTCATTATCAAAATTTTTTACATTTTTTAAAATAATATCTTTAAATCCCAACAAATTTTCAATATAATAGTCATTGTAGAGCATGATTAAAAACCTCCCTTGAATTGGTGTTGGTAACTATATTTTATAGGTTTTTTTATCATTGCTCTACATTTTTTTGTCTAAAAAAATAAATGTTAGAGTTTTTACACCCCAACATTTATTATAGAACCTAAAAATCAAGGGATTAAATTTCCTTGATTTTTTTTATATAGTCGCTTAGTTTTTTCATACTGTCTTTTTTATGGTATTTTTTGTTTTCAATTTTTCCCTTTAGAAAATCCCAAAAAGCTGCGGTCATGTTGCTTTCATTTATTGCAAAAATCATAAAAGGGGGTTCTTTTTTTGAAGCTATTATACCTACGTCTTCTTTGCAGTATAGGGATAGCTCTTTATCTGATTTTTCTGGATTTAATATAAGATTATAATTTTCGTATTTTTGACTTAGTCTTAATATATTTTCAAGATGTTCTATAAGTTCATCTTTTTTATATGTTACTGGAGGTATCCCTAGTAGATTCGAAAAATTTATAATTACATTATCCTTTTCTACATCTTCAATTTTAGGAAGGGTTACGATATCTGTAAATTCCCAATCTTTGATATTTTCTTCGAATAAAGTATTTCTTCTTTTTGCATATTCTAGTGTTTGACTTATTTCCCTGTAGTTATTTCTTATCATTATTTTTTTCGCAGTATTTATAGGTAAGGTTCTTATGGAAATAGCATTAGGATTAAGTATAGAATTTCCTTCTTCGTTTTCAAATTCTCCTAAGGTTTGTAGATACTGTTTTCTATTTCTACTATCAAATATCTTTACAAGTGGCTTGCAAAGTTTTAGGTAGTTGTTGAATTCAGTTTCTAAACTTTTTAATGCAGCTTTATCCTGGATAAGATAGTTAACATTCTGGTCACCCATATTACCTACAACTGTCGAGGTAAGGGCTGCTGTATTTGGAGCAGCGAATATGGTTCTTTTAAATATGCCGTCTCTTTTTTTAGGATAGTAGTAGGGTTCTATGGCACCTGTCATGTAAAGGGGCATCCATTCTTTTATGGAGGTAAGCATTTCATATAGGTTTCTGCTTAATTCGTGGATTATTATTATTTTATTGCCTTTTAGTATTAACTGGTCCATATATTCTTTCCATTTGTTTCTAAAGGAATCATCTCCGGATAACCAATCTAAATCTTCATCGCTAAAAAGTAGTATAGTCTGAGGATTTTTTTCTTCTAGGATAAGGGATAAAAAGGCTAGGGTAGCTTCTCTTTTACCTTGGATTCCAGGATAAATTTCTACTTCCTTCTTTTCCTTTTTAGTCCTATTTTCAGTATTTTCCCAGGTATTAGTTTTTTTAAATTGAAAGCTGGAAAAATTTTCTATAAATCCTTCAACAACTTTTACATCATCCTCTTTTTCATCTTTTAACCATTGGTAGAGAATTTCAGTATTACTAAGGTCTTCCTTTACTAGAAAGCCACTTCTTGAGATTAAATCAAATATGGATTTTTTCTGATAGTCTTCTTTTATATTCTTCATAAAGTATTCGGACATTGACATTACATAGTTTTCGGTTTTTGATAATTTTCTTTTCCCTCTCCTTAGTCTACTTATATATGAAGAGTCTAAAGATGTATACATAGCCAGATCGCTATTTTTAGTTTTTGTGACATTCATTAAAAAATCAAGTTTTTCATTAAAGTTCATTATTCCACCCCCACTTTTGAATTATATCAAAGTTTCCATTTTTAAACAATAGAGTTTGGCACGAAACATGACTAAATTTGTCAATGACAAATCATCAAATGTCAACATTCTGTCAATCTTAAGGAGTATAATAAGACCTAGAGGTGATGTATATATGGAGGTGGATTATCATATAAAAATAAAAACTGGTTTTTTTAAAACATCTACATATAGGTTTATTGTGAGAAAGGGTTTGGTGGAGTTAATTCCTGAGAAGGAAGGGGAGGATATTATCTCTATTGAAGAAGGGGAAATAGCATCAATGCTTTTAAGAAAGAAAGACGATTTATATGTAGATTTTATTTTAAATGAAGGGGTGATTAGTGGAACTTTTTTGGATGTCGGAGATTATCAAAATGTATTTAAACTTTTAAGGGAAAATATTGATAAGAATTTAATCTATGAGGAGGATTAGGAATGTATAGGAAGATATTGAGCTGGTTGCTAACACTAGCGATGGTTTTTACAATGATCGGGGGGATAGGTTTAGAAAATGTTGAAGCAGTACCTAATTTTATTGGTTACGGGTGGAATCAAGGGAATAGTTCTGTTTCGGATGGACCTATAAGCATTTCATACATTGGTCCTGACACATTAATAAAAAACATTAACCCATTATGGATGACAGGGGGAGATTTTGTTGGAGGTGATTGGTATACTGTGTCTTATAATGAAAGCAATAGTGGATTATACATAGTTAATCCAAATAATGGTGATTATACTAAAATTGGAGATACCGGTCAAAATTTAACGGGTTTTACTTACAGTACATCTAATGATACAGCTTATGTAAGCTCAACGGATTTAAATAATTCATATTTACACTCGATTGATTTGACTACAGGAAATACTACTCAGATAGGAATTATGGGTCCTGATTTAATAATCGGGATTGCAGCAGATAGTTCTGGAAATTTATTTGGGATTACTCTTAACAGTGATAGTTTAGTATCAATTAATACAACAACAGGTTTAATTTCAAATATTGGATCCTTAGGTATTGACATTAATTATGCTCAAGACATTGGATACGATAGAAAAAATAATGTGCTTTACGGAACTCTATATACTAGTAGTGGAGGACTATTTTGCAGTATAGATACCAACACTGGAGTAGTATCTCAAATTCGAAATATTGAAGGTCAAATTTCTGCTTTAGCTATTCCATATTTGCCAGATATTTGGGGAATAGAGATAGAATCAACTGACTTGTATCCTTTTGACGGTGGTGATGGCACCTCAGAAGCAACAGCTTATGAAATATCTACAGAAAACCAACTTGCTCAACTTGCTTACAATGTAAATAATGGAAATAACTATTCCGGGAAGTATTTTAAACTAACAAGTGATATAGATCTTTCCGGTAAGGAGTGGGTGCCGATAGGTAAAGATTATAACCATAGATTCATGGGGAATTTTGATGGAGATAATTTCAAGATAGAAGGATTAACAATTACTACCATATCATACAGTGAAAATTACGGATTATTTGGTTATCTTGGAGAGAATGGAGATGTATCTAATCTAATAATTGAAAGTGGAAAGATTGAGTTGACAGAATCTCCAGCAAATAGTATAGGTATAGGTGGAGTTGCAGGATATAGCACAGGACTTATCAGCAACTGTACTAATAAAATAGATATAATAGCAGATCATAATAGTGAAATTTATGCAGGTGGCATTGTAGGTATTGGGAATAGTAGCACAAGTTGGTCCGGTAAAATTGAAAATTGTTACAATGAAGGAGATATAATCTTAGGTGATAAAGGTGCAGCAGGAGGAATAATTGGAGCTCAATTCAATTCTAATTCATATACTTATATAAGAAATTCTAGTAATAAAGGTAATATAACAGGTGGAAGATCTGTAGAAATTGGAGGAATCGCAGGATGGTTGAATGGGGTTGGCTTCAGAGATAACCCGCTAATAAACTGTTATAATACCGGTAACCTAACTACAGGTACTCTTACACCTGATTCATCAATAGCTGGTGATATTGGAGGTATAGTAGGATACTTATATATTGGAACAGTAGAAAATTCCTTTAACACAGGTGACATAGAAGTTTTATATAGTGATACAGCTAACACAAGTGGATTTTATATCGGCGGGTTAGTGGGATATAGCAATTCTCCAGCTGTTAAAAATTCATATAATACAGGTATTATAACTGGTCCAGAGGATAGGATAGGACCAATTAGTGGCGCTAATGGATACTATACAGCTCATGCAAATTGTTACCATATGGAAGGTTCTGTACCAAATTCACTTATAAACACAGGAGCTACTAAGCTTACAGAAAAACAAATGAAGGGCATTGATGCTTCAACAATTTTATTCATTAATTCTTCAGATGAAGAAGTTACTTATGGTCCAGCAAATGGAGCATTTATATATGCTTTAAATAATGGTAAAAGCGAGGAAACTTTTAGTTGGTACTACGATGAAAGATACAATGATGGTTATCCTATTTTGTATTATAATAATGAGGTTCCAAATGTAATATCATTTGATCCTCAAGGAGGCACGTCAGTATCAGCAGTAACTATCAAAGATGGTGATTCAATAAACACTTCACCAATTACTTCAAAAGAGGAACACACTTTTAAAGGTTGGTTTACTAAATCTGAAAAAGGTATTGAAATAAGTTTTCCTTTTGAACCAGTAGAAAGCATAGTATTATACGCTCAATGGGTTGCTGACGAAGAACCAGAAGAACCAACTACTACAACTAGACCATCAGTACCTAAATTAGAAATAAAAACGGAGATGCTTCCTGGTGGTGTTCAAGGGGAAGAGTATCAATTGATATTAGAAGGTGAAGGTGGAAGAGATCCATATACCTGGTCTGCAGAAGGACTTCCAGAAGGACTTTCAATAGGTAAAGAAGGAAAGATAAGTGGAGTACCAGAAGAATTAGGAATTTTTTCAGTTAAGATAGAGCTTTTAGACAGTAGAAACTACTACAGAAGTGGTTTATTTGATCTTGAAATAGTAAACAATGAATTTGAAGGTGAAGATTCTAAAGAAGACAAGAAGGAAGATTCTTTTCTAGATATAAATAATCATTGGTCTAAAGAGTATATCGAAGAAGCAAAAGATAAGAATTTAATCAATGGATATCCTGATGGTACATTTAGACCTGAAAACAAAGTAACCAGAGAGGAATTTGCATCTCTATTAGTGAGAGCACTTAAGTTGGAAAAATATTCAGATACGACTTTTGAAGATATTATAGATAGATGGTCTACCGAAGATATCTCTACAGCAGCATACTATAAAATAATAAAAGGATATGATGAAAATAAATTTGGACCTGAAGATTTCATAACTAGAGAACAGATGGCAGTAATGATAGCTAGAGCTCTAGTGTTAGAAGAAAGCAGTGTAGATATAGAATTAAATGATATTCAAAACGCATCTTCCTGGGCTAAAAATTCAATTATATCAGTTGTAAATGAAGGATTAGTAGAAGGATATCCAGACGGAAGCTTTAAGCCAATGAATAATTTGACTAGGGCTGAGGCTGTAAAGGTTATATATTCTATAATGAAATGAATAAGATTAACATAAAGTAAATCCCTTAAATAAGGGATTTACTTTATGTTATAGGATAATTTTTTTAAAAAAACTATTGTCAACGTTTTCATATCGTGGTATTATTAATTAAGTGGTATATACAACTATACCAATAAAATTGAAAGGAGGAAAAATATGGTGACAAATTCATATACTCCCCCATTATATATACAGATCAAGGATACATTAATAGAAAAAATAAATTCAGGTGAATATAAAAGTGGCAGTCAACTACCATCGGAGAGAGAACTTAGTGAAACTTATGAAATAAGTAGAATGACAGCAAGAAATGCATTATCTCAACTTGTAGATTTGGGATACGCATATAGAGTAAAGGGTAAAGGAACTTTTGTTAGACTACCAAATCTTGAAAGAGATTTCGTAAAGCTTAGTGGATTTTCACAAATGTTAAAATCCAAAGGGATAGAACCAAGCAATAAGGTTGTGAAGTTCGAGATTATTGAAGCTGATAAAAAAATTGCTTCTCTTCTTGAAACTACAATAGGTACTAAGGTTTATGAGATAGTTCGTGTAAGATATGGAGATAACATACCACTTGCTCTGGAATATTCATACTTACCTATGAATCTTTTTGAGAATCTAATGAAATACGATTTTGAGAATAATTCATTATATGAAGTAATTGAGGATATTTACGATTACAAATTAAAATTCTCAAAACAGTGGATTACAATAACAACTTTATATGAAAAGGAAGCTGAGATATTAGATGTAGAAGAAAATACACCTGCATTTTTATTAGAATCTATTTCATATGATATAAATGATAGGGTTGTAGAAGCTACAAAATCCATAAATATCGGAGATAGGACTACATTCTATACTGAATTATGGCCTAGCAGTTAAAATTAATTAAATATTTAAGATAATGTATAAATTGAATTTAAATTAACTTTTTTAAGAGGTG
>Ga0182239_1000769_pt1 | contig 11350 bp, 12 predicted proteins | sample hydfrate6_PW_210_FD_132456 | JGI IMG/M metagenome (GOLD analysis project Ga0182239, IMG submission 132456) | Subsurface microbial communities from deep shales in Texas, USA - hydraulic fracturing test 6_PW_210 | ecosystem: Environmental > Aquatic > Deep subsurface > Shale gas/oil reservoir >...
CACCGTTGGAACAACGGATTGAGCCTGTGGACCTGTTTCCAATAGGAAAAGGGACGAAGCAGGAAGCCTCTTCCTCAAATTAACGTGTCTGAGACACGTTAATTAGGGAGAGGTAGTTCACCAGGAATATCTTAAGGATATGGCTCCATCAGTACGTGGATATATGCTAGACACACTGTTGTTCCAGCCAGAAATTTCTCCGAAAGTTGAATCATATATCGAAGATAAGATATATGAAGCAGTCGAAGAATTCGAAAAAATGGGACATACGTCTTACAGACAGGATCTTGGTTCATCTGTACATAAATTCAGTACAGCAATATCCAGATTGCATTTGAGTAATAATGTAACAAAACAAGATGTTGATAATGGAATGGAAGCATGGAAAAATATGTATCATGGTTCAATGATTATTCATCGTGTTGATACAAATACAAAACGGATGAACAGAATAAGTGATGAAGGTCGGTTATTCTATACTGAACTATGTAAAGTGTTTGGTAGTGGAACAAATATAACAATAGATGACATACCACAAAATACCAGTATCCCAACCTGGAAGATTGATACAGTATTACAGGAACTTGGACGAGCATCGTTAATATACTTTTTACCAAACGAAAATAATAGTATCCGAATTATTGATTTTGGAGTATTCAAGTGAAGAGAAAGAACTTCATCCACAGTAGTACAAAATTACAACATTTCGCGGGGATGGATTTTCAATCTATAGATTGTTTTTTCCATCCATACGAAATAATTATTTTTCCATGGTATTTAGGAACCGTTCTTCGAATATCGTTTTCATGGGTTCTTCCCAATCATATACATCCGCCATTTTCCTTACAATCATATCCATGTCTTCATATGACAAATTGTCAATTACTTCAAGGATTTCTGGGTTATCGAGGTATGATGAACGGAGATCCTCTTTGTGTATCCTTGTGACTACATGATACTCGTTTTCTTCTACAAGCCATTGCTTGATCATTTCTTTTTCTTTACAGTTTTCTTCTGTGTTTGAATCAATGATTTTTTTGATCGAGTATAGTACCATATCTGGAATATTTCTGGTCATTTTGTTCACCTTTACTTATATGTCTGGAATAGAGATACCTCTATCAAATATCTGATTGCCTGATCATATGATATACCAATACCACCTGCTACAGGTTCATTTCCAATCATTTCAAATTTCTCATTGGCAGGAAGTACATCAACTTTCCATTCAGAATCTGGGGTATTATATGTTCCATTAAGGATGAAATATCTGGTTTCCATGTTTTGCTGTGTTTCGTTAATATTTGGATGGTTTTTGTATGGGGTTATAGACATATTTGTTTCAATCAAATATTGTTCGTCTCCATTTTCCATTTTTCTTTTTTTATGTATTTTATAGTTCATGTTGAATCCACTATTCTGGTTTTGTTAAAAATAAGGTGATGAAAAATATGATCTTCAATCAACTATTTTAATCAATTTTCTTTTGACAAGGACTTCTTTGAAATCATTGATGAGGGTGTCATAATCTTCTCCATATACACTTGCATGTTCGTTTTCTTTTGTACGTGGATTGGGGTCATCGTTTTTCTCAGGGTTGGGTAATTTTATACCATATTTGTCATGTAGATCTTCTACTTTGCCAATAAGTAAGTCAGATATTTCGTTTGCTTCTTCATCGGATACTTGCAATACTTTCATTTATAATTCTCCTTATTTTTCTATTTTAGTGATTTGAAGTATGGAATTATTATTCTATTTGATGTTGGATATGTTTTATATATGTTGTTTTATATTTATTTGTTTGATATACTATAATTCTTTGAACATATACACAATAATCAGGAGCAAGTGATATTTTGGAGTTTTTCTATAATGCAGATTGTACCACAAAAGTAAGACAAACTATAGGGTGTAATACAATAGATCTTATTGTCACTGATCCACCATATGGGATTAATGGACATAAATTAGATAAACATTATAACAGAAAAAAGGATACTGTTCTCGACGGATATGTTGAAATTCCAATGAACGAATATGCAGATTTCAGTAAAAAATGGATACAAGAAGCAGAACGTATACTTCGACCAGGTGGCAGTATGTATATTTTTTCGGGATATACCAATTTACATCATATCCTGAATGCAATCGATGATACACAACTCGAATTGGTAAATCATATCATATGGAAATACAATTTTGGTGTTTTTACCAAAAATAAGTATATTTCTTCACATTATCACTTGTTATATATAACCAAGCCAGGTGGAAAAATAACTTTCAATACGCAGTGCAGGTATGGTTTACTTGAAAAAGATGATAATGATCGATCACTTAATTATCAGGACCGAGAAGATGTATGGATTATAAATCGAGAAAATAAACCTGGTAAGGTCAAGAATATAAATGAATTACCTGTCGAAATCCTGGTTAAGATATTACAATATAGTAGTAATGAAAATGATTACGTGGTTGATTTTTTCATGGGTGGATTTACTACAGCCAAAACATGTATCGGATTGAATCGTAATTTTATTGGATTTGAGATTTCTTCTGATATATTCCATGATCGAATTAGTGAGATAGACGAGTGGGACCATGGTTGTCTTATTCCACAATTACGGATTCCAGATACAAAAACCTATAAGAATTCAGGTAAGAAATGGACATCTGATGAAATCGAAGCAGTACGTTTTGATTTCGATTAGATGAAAAATGAATGTAAGTATTCAAAAAAAGATAGTGTTGATATTCTGTCAGATAAATATCAACGTGGTAAATTTGCAATATTAAACAAAATTTGATTCACCGAGATTGAATTTTTTGTTTTAACATTTTTTGGAATTGTATAGTCATCATCTGAGAAAAATGTATTGTATCAAATAATGCATGAATCTTGTTTTTCCGTAATGAAATGTTTGTTTGGGATATAATATGTCTCCATGTAACATGAAGCAGTAATCCATCAATTACCCATATGGGTGTTGATTGAGCATAATCCTTACTTATACCCATCACAAAATCCATGATATATGCAAGAAAAATCATACCCATTATTGACAACTGGGACATATTCAGATATGTACCTATGAATCCAAAAAATGATCCGAATAAGATCATTGAAAATATATATGTAAATCTATGAATAACAATATCCCGAGTTCGGATTTGGATTTTTGTTACATTAACATCTGGTTGCTGGGACATGATTTATTCTCACGATTATTTTTTGGTTAACAGGAAGCGGATACAATTTCCTGTTTTTCAAGATCAGTCATACCCAATCTACCAAATTCGTTTTCATATGACGGAATATTTTCACGGTATGACATGAGAGTCAAGAGTTGACTTTTCAAACTCTGGATGTCATTTTCCTTTTGCTTGATTTCATTCTGTATCTTTTCAATCAAGAATGGAGTAGCGGATTCCTTGACTGCACTGAATGAAATTTCAAATGGATCAATACCATTTTCTTTCAATACACCTACCATAACTTCAAATTCTTTTTGTTTATCTGTGTTTGGAGCAGATGACGTGTTATTATGGATACTTGCAAATTGTTTATCAGTACGTGGTTTTTTGTTTGATTTTGTCATCTTACTTTTAATCAAATCAAGTCCTTTTTGAGATATTTTGAATCCATATACATATCTATATTTTTCAGCACCATTAAACGAATGATTCTTTGGGTTCTCTACTTCAGTACGAATGACATATCCATCCTTGTATAGGTTACATATGCGAGTTGATAATGTGGATTCTTTTAATCCCATTTTTTCCGCAATTTGTACATTTGCCAACCATTCATTCTGTGTTGATAAAAACTTGAGGGTGTTCCATTGTGCTCCATCCTTTTTGATTTGGATTGTTTCGTTTCTTGGTTTATTTTTCATGTTTATTTTCTCCGAATTAATACCATACCACATTAATTATTTGACATTATGATGTATGGAATTACATATCGATTTTTTTAATTGTACCATACCCACGTGAACTTGATTTTCCAATACCGAGATAATCTGGTATTACAATATTTGTTTCAAATACAACATCAAATGCAAGAAAACGTTTGCCTTTTAGGTTAACGTATTTTTCTTCTAAATCCTTGATGTTTACATGTATCCTATCGTGTACTTCATATTCCAAACCAGTCATCAGTGATAATATATTACCTATCAATATTGATTCAAGGAATTCTTTTTTATCTTCCTCATTTTCCATCATGGTATATTTTTTATAATTACTGGATTTCAGTGCAATCCATGGATTTATGGATTGGTATGCTATCATATGATCAGTGGTTTGTACATCATACTCATCGATAGATAATGTTACATTGTTTATTTTATACTGTTTGTTATGTATACATATTTTTTCATGTAACATTAGTTTTTGTTTCAATATATTATGAGCTTCCTGACCAATACTTATCACATTGATCTTCCCATCAATGAGTTTGAATTGTATCCTTGGTAAACGATAAGAAACACCCGATTCATTATGATTATGTATGAGTTTCTCATTGGGATACATTCTTCCAAAAAATCCCCTTACCAAATGAGGACTTATTTTTACAAATTTTGCTATATCAAAAATAAGAATTCCTATACTTATGTTTTTTGTCATCTACACACACCTATATTTGTATTATAAAACTTATTCAATTGAGATTTTGGTACACAATAAATTCCGTTTATTTCCTGTAGATTGTCGGGGAGATATTTTGTTGATATATTTACTATATAATTCTGTAGTTTGCGACTTAATTTATTATGGGTTTTTATATCCATGTTTGATTTTGCAACAAATTCTTGCCAATATCTGGTTGCTTTATCATCAAGTTCAATGAATATACTAACAGTTTCATAGTCATCATTTATCAGACTAAATAGATCACCTACATCCTTAAATTTAAGTGTAGCAATACATTTTTTGATTTCTTCGGATTCATTTGAACTGATGCTGTTCTGTACTTTATTGTAATACTCATGATTTATTTCATATATTGCAGATTCGGGAATTATATTGGTATTATGATTTTTTATATAATTTTTAAGTACATCTTCTGTACATTTTATCAATATATGATCATATATTACTTCACTTTCTGGTCTTGATTCATTACTTTGGTAATTAGTATTATGTGACTTATCGAGATTGAATATACGTACTTTATTCTGGTTTGGGTTGCTACTGTTACCATTCCTATTGCATCGTCCTGCTGTTTGATTAATTGAGTCCATTGGTGCAAGATCACGATATATTATATCGACATCAATATCTACACCTGCCTCTATTAGTTGAGTAGATATTATTATTTTACGTTTGTTGGTAGACTTGTCTTTTATTTTTTCAATACGTTTCAATCTCTCTATAGGTGGTAAATTAGTCGAAAGGTAATATATTTCATCATTTCGTGTTATTCTGGATTTTAACCTGTTGTACATTTTAATAGATGTATTGATTGTATTTACTACCAACATGACATCCTTATCAGGATGTGTATTAATATCTGTGAGTATCTCATTGGTCAGATCATCTATATCTTTTAGATTTAAATCAATATCAAATACGATTCTATTTAAACTATCAAAAATCTGCTTTTTTTGTGGTACAATTTCAACTGTATCACTTGCAGGGAAAATTAATGGTAAAGTAGCAGTTGAAAGTATGATATAGATGTTTAGTTCTTCAGCGATACGTTTCAGTTCTTCTCTTACAAGTCCCCAGTATTTTATAGGAATTGCCTGTACTTCATCAAGAATAATAATTGAATTTCGCAGGTTTGAATATTTCAACATTGCACGTTTCTTATTTGAAAATAATGCATCAAATAATTGAACAAACGTAGTTACTGTTATTGCAGATTCATTACAACTACTGATTGTTAAACTATCATATTCATCATATTGCTTGTCTGATGTAGTATATCTATCTGTGGACAAACAATGATATTTTGCAACATATTCACTATATGGCTGAGTTCCATTGGAATTATTCGAATTTAATTGTGTATCAAAGATGTCATGAATTGTTTGTTCTACTTGATCAACAACTGATAAGAAGGGAAGACAATATACAATACGATATTTTTCATCATTCACCGCATTGGATTCAAGTCGATTTTTAAGTTTTATTGCACAATGTGTGGATGTTATGGTTTTACCAGTACCAGTAGGAACGTTTATGGTTAATATACGATTACTGAGATCAAAACTTGATATACTATAATCTGATACATGAAATATTTGTTCACGTATTATATTGATATAATTTTTACGTAGAAGATTTATATCATAATAAAAATCAAGTGGAAATTTTTCGTTTTTATATGAAAGTACAGTATTTGGATTGAGAGAAGGGATAGGAGGTATTGATATACCTGCTGCATTATAAATATCAAATCGAGTAAGAGTTGAATACATATCTCTTACAAGGTGGTACAATTGTGTACCTGGTGAAGAGATACCGTTGCCTGACTTCTTTAAATGTCTGTGAAACTTCACTGTCCGTCGATTTATTTTCTTAATATATTTATCTATATCAACCGATATAAAATAATTATTTTCTGATGGTCTGGTTAGATTTACCTGTAGATTGATGCCGATATCGAGGAGTAATACATTGTACATATGTTCCAGATTATTTCTATCCAAATTTGCGATTTGATGTGTAAGTACCCTGTTATACATTGCATATTTCGTATCATATTCTTTTTGTTCGTCCAGTATGTTCTTTAATCCCGTATGATGATTTTTTATTATAAAATATGCAATTAATTTCATATCTCCCAAGTCTAAATTATTCGTTTTTTCATATTGCTCTATTAGATGATATGTAAAAATCGCAGATATCAAACTGTGATTATATATAGGATTATTTTTATCGTTACCTGGGTTGCGTATTTTATCCTGGAAAAACGCAGTACCTTTGCCAAAATCATGTCCAATTGTAATCATTGATGAGATATCATACAGGACTTTAGGATTTATATTATATCCAAAATTTGCTTTTCCTATAAATGTTTTAGAGGTGTTCCACACACAACTTAAATGATATATTAATGGACACATTGGGCGTGCATTCAATTTACTTGGTTGGATTGATTCGGGCAATTTCACACCTACTTAAAAAAATCAGAGGAAGATTATATTTTCCCCATTGCTTAATTTATAGATATTTGATGTTGTTACGGTAATGGGATTTGCATTTAGATCATATAATGCATTTATCACATCAATTGGGTCACGATTATTATTCATTTCATTTGTCATCGATTTAACAGATATTCTATGTTCTGACCCAATTTCATAATTTGGCATTTTTCCCTTTTTATATGGTATCACGGAATGAACTTCCATGGTTGAAATTTCATTTACATGGGTTGATTCAAATTCACCTATATATTCGGGATACGTGAAACAATCAATACGACCAAGTCCAATAGTCATATACCTTGGTCTACCGATTTTTACTAGATGTACAAGATCATTGTACATATCTTCATCTGAACAACTCACATAAATTCGGTATCTAGGATCCACGATAAATTCCTCGTTCAGTTGAGCACGAGCATTTTTTTTACCGCTTTCAACTTTCCTACCGTTTGTTTTTATCATTCTGGTACTTATTGGATTTCGTATTCCAACAGCAATACTGACTTTATTTTTTCCAAACATTTCCTGACATATATCTTTTTCAATGCCAAGTATTGCACCAAGAATGCCACTTACTGTAGTACGTGGTGGGAAAGCATATGATAATTTGGATGAAGATGTTTCAGGTATACTGAAAGAAGCCTCATCCGATGCCAGTTCAAAAACAAGGGTTTTCAAAAGATCACCCTTGATTAACTGCTTCTCCCCATGGAATGAGGTTCACTTCAAAATTCATTTTATCGTCAATGTATTCGGCGACATTGTCGACAATTGTTTCTCCATGTTTATACGTCATACCGTGTCGGTATTGTATGATATAAATGTTTTTTACAATATCTTCATTATATTGTAACATTTCCATCAAATTATCAATTTTAATTATATAATCCTCAGATTGACGAACAAATTCCTCGTCTTCGTCAATTATCTCCATTTCAAAGGATTTATGGAGATTCCCAATTTTTCTTCTTATTTTGACTGGATAGTCATTCTCCTCTGGATTTTTATAATTGATATACAATAACATCTTGCATTGGTAGTTGTTTCCAACGCAAGAGTTATGCATATTAAACCCTTCCCAAATGCCAGCTAATGCTTCAAGTATATCAGCATTAGTGCACTTGTTATGCAATGCGGTAAGTTTACTGATTGAACCAGTAAATGGGATGATCACATATTCTGCTATCCGTGAATCTCCCATTGCTCCACTTTTTTTCTTCACATCGCTGGTAAAATTTGATGTGAGGTCTATTGTTCTTTTTTCTATCTTGTTCAAACTTTTACATATATGTTTGAACTGGAAGCACCCAGTAACGTGGGCCGATAAAGCATTACCAAATAGCCTACCATCTATACATGTTTCAGGTATTATTCTTTTTACTAGTGGGATATCTACTTTCTCTTTTTTGATATTCTTATATTCTTTGAAACCATTCATTATCATGATTTCGTTTCTTCTGGTCTCTTCGGGAACGGGTTTCCCCTCTTCACCTTCGGACACGAAAATTACGTGCCCCCTATTAGATAAATCATCACGGATTACACGTTTAATCCGAAATGCACTTACCTCCGCTTTTTCTGTATTCTTATCTGTACGTTGGTCACCGTTTTCTTTCGGATCCCCGTTAAGAAGACAGGTTGTTCCTTCTACTAACGTTATTAATTCTGCATCATAAGATACAAAATCGTCCATATTTTCAAACTTGTTTACTATTCTCATAATGTATTCCTCATTGTTTTATTGTTTAATATAAAAATAATTAGGATGCCTGTACTTGACTCTTGTTATAACCGTATAGGGGACATCCATCTTTAGACATGCTCATTAATTGATTTATGCTTGGAGCATTATACCGTCCTATCATAAAAAATCCATTAAGCATTTGTTTTTCAGGAGGTTTGCTTGTTTCCATATTTAGCTGATATCTTGTAATGAGTGCCATTATGTATCGATATAATTCCATAACATCTGATCTGATATTTTTTTCAGATTTATCAGATTCATCAGATTTACCAGTTATATTCAAATTGTTGTTATCCAATAACGTTGCAAGGAATCGCAACATTTTCAAAACATCTGTTTTTGTCATATTATAATCGGATTTCATGTTTTCAATTCTTGATATTTCACTATTATCAAGTGCACTACTCATACAGCCATATAAGTATCCAGTCAACAGTGAAACACGAAGTTGGTTAAAACACTGTTCACGATCTTTCTTTTGTGTCACATTCGTTTCCGAATTGACTAACATCAATAGTTTATTAATATCATTTTGTATACATTCGAATTTTTCATTTATGTTTATAAATCCAGGTAAATGTTCGTTTGGAGTTCCATCAAAATTATTTATGTTTGTCATGTTTTTCCCTTTTCCATTTACATCTTTTAACGTGGACAAACATTTCTCATGTTTTACCATGTCCAAACGATACAGGAAATCAAGAAATTGTAATATATCACTACCTTTTTTCCGCATCGATTGGTGGATATTCTTTTTATTTTTATTTTTAGATAATCCACTTTCTACCATTTTCAAATACCTATTAATGCGCATGTAAAGATCATTGTTTTCTATTGTACAATCTTTTACATAAACCGCATTCAAAAAATGAACTATTTCTCTTTCATTTGTTGGTGAATAATATTCGAGCATTTCATCAATGGTATTTATTGGATAATAATTGTCGTCATGAATATCCAATCTTATTTCCGTTGATTTTCTTAATGCATCTAATATTTCTGTATGTCGAATTGTATCGAAATGTTGTATGTGATCCAGTAGTTTAAATTGAGATTGTTTTTTATCAATTGTATAACAATCAATCGAAACTTTGTTTTTAAAATCTTCATCTTCATCAAACAACAAATCAAAGAAATGCATAAAAGAACTATTTAACGTATTTTTTCTATTTTCAGTAAAAACGGAAGCATTGTCAAGAACTTCATCAATAACACTGGTATCTTCAACATTTATCGTGGGTAATATCAAATGCTGTAATGTGAGATATTTATCCGATTGTTTATTTTTATACACAGAATCGATAATGAAATGTTTATCAATAAATTGTTTACCTGCTTCCATAATAAAACTACAACCAAGACACACGGGAACATTTTTCCATGCTTCGTCTTTATTCATTCCTGAAATAAATGCTACACTATCAGTCGTATAAAATGTATAAGGTGAATATAGTCCCATAACTTCTGGTTTTACCTGCTGACATGTTGAACATATGTGATTATGTGTAACACATATTTTGTTACCATTGCCTTTTGTCATACTATGATTTACAAAACGTATAAGCATCTGTGTTTTAAAAAAGTCATAATCACCAAGATATTTTATATCATTCGAACCAGATTCATTGAAACACAAACCTACGATAATTGATGGAGATGTTTTACCAGAATTGGATTTAATTGATTTAATCTGGTCACAAATACGATTAGAAATATCATTTTTATTTTCAATTAAATAATCATTTATATTGGACATATATTCAATTTCAGCATCACTTATTATACCATATTTATCTTGTATATCTTGAGTTCTATCTTTCTCTAACCATTTGGCAATTCTTTTTTCAACAACCTTATTAATTTTGGTGACTGAAACTTTTCCGCTACCCGAATATGTTCCACAAGGAGCATACACAACACCGTTTCCAGGCGTTGTTCTAATTAAATATCTACTTGCTTTTGATGTATCAAATTCTTCGTAATGGATACTAAATCCAATTATGTTATTTTTACTATCCATTTCAAGTTTGATGAATATAAGATGATCTTTTTTTGATCTGGGTTCCTGTTGACACAGGACATTCACGAGATCAATATGATCAGGATCACCGAGGTTACACATTGTTATATTTTCAAGATTAATGTTTTTTAAACTGTCGTCTGTTCTGAATCTCGATAATCCAATTTCGTGTATTTTATCAAACATTGAAATCCTCTATATAACCAATATGGTATAATATTTTTAATATTAAATGTGTTTTATGTAATCATATTTGATACAGTTAAAGTATATAAATATTTTGATAAGATTATCATGTTACTCTTTTTCATCTGATTGTCGCAGGAGACTCCTTCCTCAGCAGCCGAAGGCTGCAGGGAGGAGAGTGAATGCGACTTTGTTATATTGTTATTTTCTGTGTTATTGTTGTTGTACGTGCTGACACCC
>Ga0182239_1000771_pt1 | contig 11329 bp, 7 predicted proteins | sample hydfrate6_PW_210_FD_132456 | JGI IMG/M metagenome (GOLD analysis project Ga0182239, IMG submission 132456) | Subsurface microbial communities from deep shales in Texas, USA - hydraulic fracturing test 6_PW_210 | ecosystem: Environmental > Aquatic > Deep subsurface > Shale gas/oil reservoir >...
CACATTGACCAGATGATAGCCAAAAGGCTCCTGGCCATGCAGGGCATAATTCAGGGCAAAGGAAAAATCAGCCAAGGGACGGGGACGGGTCAACACCTCTGGAACAAAAAAATTGTCTACTTCCTGTATAAAGGGCTTGTCCACAATGGTACTGATGTCGTCCAGGACCAAGGGTGCATCAAAGGCAGGAAGGAAGGCGCACAGGATTGAGAACAAAATGATGATAAAAGGGGCGAGATATTTCCTCAGCCGGTATCCTCGGTTTTCATGCATGCTGTACTCTGGAAATCGCCTGAACGTGTACAAAGAAGAGATGAAAAAAAGAGGGGCCACATTTGGCCCCTCTTTTGGTTCGCTTACTGGCAACCGAGCACTTAGTCAGTAACGGGGTAGTAAGGTTCAACGAGAGTAGTCTCAGTCCAAGCACCATACTTAAAAGACATACCGTCAAGGGTGAAGTCCAGGCTCACGGGGATAACCGGTGCATACACTTCATTAAAGTCGTAATTCATCCAGCCTTCGCTGAACGGACCTCCACTCGTAAACCGCAAGTTCAACTCATGAGGGAAAGTATTCGGATCACCCTCAGGAGGTGCAGGAGACCAAATGGGTGTTTCCTCAGCAATAGTATTTTCCTTCAGATCGTACAGAAATCCTGTGTATTCAGCAGAAGCATCATTATTCTCAACAAAACCAGGCCATGGGCTTCTGACTGCAATCTGTTGTGTATTATCGTCGAGGTATGCTTCAACAGAATCGATGTCTGTGTACTTGGTAGGAAAAGTGAACATATGAGTAGAAAACTCCCCAGCATCTGAGTTCAAGTATGGCATGGCGATGTGTTGTTTGGCCAGGGCAAACTCAATCTCTTTCAAGAGCGTGTCGCTTGAACCGCCGGATTCATCTGTACCTGTAGGCGCAAGAATAGTTTCCGTTTGTGGAACGATCTTGGTCAGGTTTTTATAACCTTTCAAGGTCACAGCATTGAGAGTGGCAACACCGTAATCGCCGACTTGCAAATCCATCCAGCCGGCCAGAACATTATCGGGATAATCGAGTCCTAATTCTGTCTGTACGTCCACGCCTTTGACACCATTAAAAGGCTCGTACGCGTCAACAATATCTTGCTTATCAACCGGCCGCCCACCGGCATCCCAGGTCGCGACGTTGATCACATAAGCATAGCCCAGTTCTGCATAGTCGTAACCCACTAGATTCTTCATAGAATTAGGTGTGTACAGATTACGCTTTGCAGGCTCTTCGTCACCAAATATTCCAACATTATCTTCAAAGTTAAAATCGCTCAGTATGCTGTCGTCATCGCTGTACAACATAGGACCATCATACTCAGCATCATACTTCAAGGTCCCAGTCCACACATCAGCTGGGGAGAGATAGATCAAAAAGTCCAACAGCTCACCACTATATTTGGGACTACGAATAACGACCTTGGCAACGCTTGACTTGCTTGTATCAGTGTTGACCACAGTGAGCTTCGTCTGCCATCCACCTTCATATGCGGCATAAAAGGGGAATATCAGAACGTCACCTTTGCCTTCCGGGGCATAACTAACAGTCGACCACGCGTTGCCGGCAATAAAGAATATTGCCACCATTAAAACTAATGCCTTGAAATACCTTGTCATGTGCACTTCCTCCTTACATCGAAAGTGTAAATGGTTACCAAAAAGTTTCCTCAACCAACAAAACTGGGGTACGCTGGGTTACGATTAAAAGGCCACCTCCTTAGAAAATGAATTCTAAAAAAATATACTCCATTTGTCAAGCGCATTATTCCCGTATTGGAATTAAGAAATCCTGGTCGAGTAACACTAATGTGACGTTTTGGTTCTTTTAGCTAAGACAGAAACCCAAGGATAGAGCGACGATATGAATCAGTCAAAGTATCTCAGGCTTTCCTCTTGTTTGCCCGGCAAGTCAGATTACGATGTATTCAGAGATCGGGGCCGGGCAATGACGGAAATCACATGCCCCCAATGAGACGTCAATTTACGCTCAGACGCAAATTTAGGTCACACATACTGATAGAAGGAATTCCGTTTCGGCCGATTGGCGCTCACGCTTGGGAAAAACAGCGGATCACGCAGTAGATGATACCAGACGCCATCGACTTTGACCCAGCGATCCTTCATATCGAATGTTTTTTTATCACCCCTTGTATGGGTATAATGCACGGTGATAGGAAATTCAAAATAATATTCCGTGAGTTCGTTGGGCTCATACAACTTTATTTTGCTCAATTCACCTCCAGGAAAGTTCTCTAGATACGCCTGATAACGCGCCATGCCGATCATTTTCTGAAAATGCGGGGCCTCAAAAGGCATGAGCTCTTTGGCCGAATCTGTAGAAAATCGCTTGCTCCAATATGTAATAAAACGTCCTTTCAAGTCAAGATCAGGCCACAGTGCTTCGGAATCAAGGCTATCATCATACTCAAGGTCTACTGCCGACTCTGCCTTACCAATTTCTTGTTCTGCTGACGAGCATGCACTGATACTCATCATGCATAAACACGCAACACAGATTATCGCCAGTCCAGGATACAGACAATTTAATCTGGCAATACAATATTTCAACCATGAAGGACAGCACAACACTTTTTTATCATTTTGTGACATATTCAACATCGTATTTTTTTTCCAGCTTTTTAAACAGCCTCTTGGAAATCCTCTTTTGTTGCGCCTGCAGAACGATTGCCTCAATTTTATTTTTCAACGCATCATCCAAAGGCATCAGATCCTCATCTGTCCAGGGCGGATCAGGAATCGTTGTTTTCTTTTGCTTTTCTGCGGTAGCATTTTCCGGATTTTCCGCCTGGTTATGCACTTTCTGGACAAAACGTCTGGGATAGGATCTATAGTATGACTGGACAACACCATCTTCCACTGGTAATTTCTTCAGCTCATTTTTCAAATACAGATTTTGAATGCGCATCAGATCCTTGAAATCCTGCTCTGATGAGCCCTGAGGTATGTCATCCACTAATCCCTGCTCTTTGGCATCAATTGCAAACAGTTTCATACGCACAGCACCTTCCAATAATTCTTCTGAACTGGTATGCAGACCATGCTGTTCGAAAAAATTACCCATGTTGCGAACAAAGGATTGGGAAACTTCAAATCCCTTACCGACAGCCAAAACATCGTCATCGGCTGCTGCAGGCCCTGATATCAGAAGAAAAACCCCTATCAATAGGACTTCCAATATGTATGCAATACGACTCATTGTGCTCATAATAAATTATTAGTTACCAGATGAATGTCTGATCCGAAAAAAGCATGCCATCTACTTCTGAGTTGTCAGCCGGTGTCCAAAACTGAACCATACGATTTTCTTCTTGTGCCTCTTGAAACCGTGTATTGAGAATCTTACCATTTCTCTCTCGCAAGTTCAAGCGATATGCAGCCCCCTTGTACGGAAGCTGATAACGGCCAAGAACATCGGTCCACGTTCTGGATACAATGTTATTATTTTCAGTACGTTGGATTTCAACACCCATTCCAGCGACGCCGACTCCTTCGATCACTTGTTTATTATCTTCCTGGTAGCTCCATGCGTAGACACCACCCAGGACATGGCTGCGCTCTTTATGTGGCCTGGCTGCCACAATAGTGAGCATAGCATAGTCTGCATCTTTAACTGATTCGAAGGCAACATGCATGCCTATCTCGCTCAGATCAGCAAGCAAAACATGTTGTGGTCCATCAATATTCTCTGTTTCTTGATGCAAAAGTACATCCAATAGTTTGCCGGCTTTGTGCCATACAGAGCTTTTCTCATCAACCTGAATTTTGGCTTCTGTTATCGACAGGAACTGAGGATCATAAGCGGCAATCAAAGATTTCACATCATTCTCAATAGTTTCCTGATCGGCCAACGTTAAAACAGGACTCAGAACTGACTTATCGTGTTCAATTGCTGCTAAGCGGTCCAATTGTGCATTTATTGCTAACAGCTTGTTATTTGGGTACAAATAGGAGGAATAAGGGTCATTGCTTTTTTCTCTCTCTGCGGATGAAAACATGGATGATTGATATGCATAGTCAGGATTCTGGCGCAGGTCATTGATCAGCTGATGCAATGCAGACTCCACTGCATATTCCTTGGATACGGCCACGTTGACCACAAGCAGATAGACCGAGTACATTCTTTCCCCAAAATCCATTTCACCAGATTGCATACACACTCCGATGTCTCTGAATACGGGGTTGAATAATTTTCGGTTTTTCTGTGAAGACGCCTCGTCTGTGAGCAGATTGCCCAGAATCGAGCTTATGGCCTCCCGGGAACTCATAAAGTTGCGGAAAGTCAAGATTGCCAGACTCTGATCAGAGTCAAACACATGATATCCCTTGTCAACAAGCCTCTGGGCCGGTGTCACCCCGTCAGGAGATACATGGCTGTAATAGTTGAGATTCAAAATTTCCTGAGACTGCTCTTGCGCCGCTTGAGTGAGGCGATCATCCAATTCCAGAGGCTCCATGCCCCCAAGAAGCAGTCCGGAGTCCGCGAGATTATCCGTTGACCAGCCCATCTCATCAACTGCGGGCAAGGGATCGGTTCTCACCTGATTGACAAGGTCAACAAACTCCAGCTCTGTTTGGGAGATGTGGACAGCATGTCCCTTTGCAGCGAAGCAGAACACCTGGATAAAGGCGAGGATGAGAAAACATGCAATGCGAGGAACATAAATTGTCATAAAACCATTTATACAAATTATGTGCCATGTTTGGTAAGGATATCCCCGCAGCATAAGATAGGAACAACATCTCTTCTTCAGTTTCCCCGCCGATTACTCCTGCAGTTTTTTGCTCGCTTTGGGGCACAGAATATTTCAGATTTTTGCCGGAGGCAACGCTAACTCTGGATTCTTGACCCTGGAATGAGGATCCAGAAAAGAAATGTCTTTCAGAGTTATGTATCGGCTGTATTTGAGCTAAACCGCGAACCAATCGCCTCGGCCTTTCGCTCTGCACTGGTCAATTTTAACCATTTCTGGCTATGTTAAACCAACCCAGCCGTGTTTTCTTACGATTCTAAAACCCATACCTGAGCATGATCTGAACATTGAATGGTTCGCCCTCAATCATGCTGTAGGTCCCTGGAGTTTCATAGTCCTCATCAAACAGGTTTCGGACTGACATGGTCAGGTTCAGGCCTGGAATACCCAGGTCCTTGTATGTTGCCGAGACATCGGCCAACCATCTGCCGTGGGATTTCTTCCGCACGTCCCCCCGGGGATAGATCAACTCCCGGGAGGAAAAATAGCGCAAACCAGTAAACAGATCCAAACTTTCCCAGGGCCTCAAGGTCGCGCCCAGGTTGAACAAGGTCTCAGCCCCAGGATCATAGGGATAATTGAACTCGGTAAAGACCTGCTCCAGCGTGCCGTCCGGCCGAACATAGGAATATTCTTCATACATATAGGTCTCATCCGGGCCACTGTGGTCCAGCATGGTCAGATTGGCCTGAATATCAACCCAATCCCAGGGGCTGTAGGCGGCCTCCAGCTCCAGACCGTAGATGTCCTGCTCATTGGGCAGGGACAATCCGGCGTAGGGATCATCCATGACATGATCTGATATGCGGTTGAAAAACCCGGTTCCAGTCAGGGTCAGTCTTTTTTGCGGCCTCCAACTGACTTGCAGGGAATAATTCTCGGATTTTTCCATGTCCGGCTTGGATTCATTTACCAATTGGCGGGCAAAAGGGGTACGGTATGATGTACCGTAGAGCAGCTTCAGGGCCCAATCAGGATCAGGAGACCAGACCAGGGCCGCACTGTGGCTTAAGCTATTTTCATATTCGCGGTGAAAGTCTTGGCGCAAACCGAACATGAGTTCAACATCACCTATGGTGTGGCTGTACTGGGCAAAGACCGACCACAGTTCGTTATTGATATCGCTGAAACTGACCTGAGGCAAAAAGCCGGTATTTTCTGGCCCTAAATATCCGGGAATGTATCCGTCCCATAGCGGAGCGTCATCAATGGCCTTGTGCTTATAGGACAGACCGGTGGTTAACAGCCCCTGGCCGCTGAACAAGGATCTGTCCATCAGCAATTCAGCAGAATAGGTCTCTTCGTTCTGAGAAAGCTCCTTGTCGATAACCCTCTGCTCCAGGTCCATTTGGCTGTAATAGCCTGAAAATCGTAAAGTTGTGTTGATGTCCAACTCATGATTGGCATCCAGCTTAAGATAGCCAAAGGGCAGATCCCTGCGCTCCTCCCAACGCTCCTGGTCGTCATGGCTGCCCAGGGTATACGGAATGCGGGTGTCGCTGAAGCGCCCGGACAGGCTCAGCGTGCTGCCCAGGTTTAATCTACCGTAGGCATCCAGGTAATGAGCATCTCCAGGCCGTTGACTGCCAAAACGATCACCAGGAGGAACCGGGCTTTCGTCGTCATAATCAAAAAATGAGACCACGTTGGCCCTTTGATCATCCATCTCCCCTTGCTTGGCTGTAAAAGACAAAAATCCGTCCCAAACTCCGGCATCATGACCTGCATTGAGATAGACTCCGGATAATTCCTGATCCGAGGCATACACCAGCCCGGACTCCACCCCCTGAAAATCCTGGCCGCTTAAGGGCTGGACATTGACCACGCCGGCAAAAGCATCAGGTCCCCAAAGCACGGACGCCGGACCGCGGACGATCTCAACCTGTTTCACAGCGGCCAGGGAGAGTTCGTGGTCAATGGGATGCAGGGACTTGGACATCTCCGATCCCAGGGGGACCGTATCGTAGAGGAAAAGAACGGAATTGGGGATTCCCCGCAAGTAGGGCTGGGAGCCCCATTCCTTTTCAGCCATATAAAAGCCGGGTCTCTTTTCCAGGATTTGGCTCAAAGTGAGAGCACCTTGGTCCACAAACTCTTCCCGCTTGATCACATCGGCCACAGCCGGAGCCTGGGAGGCGCTTTCCTCCCGCCTGGAGGCAATGGACAAAAGCTCAATATCTTCGCCCATGAACAAGAGCATGGTCCCATCCCCGTCCATGTCACGGGTGTGGTCTTGGCCGGTTGCCGAATCATGATTCAGGATCAGGACCAAAATGGCCACCAGGATAATGGTTGATGTGAGGCGAGGAGCTTTCATAGAGAAAGATTTATCAGTTATCAGTTATCTGTTGTCAGTTATTTGTTTTGCATGAAACGCCTATTTGTTTGGCGCAATTATTATTATTGCTCCCACGCTCTGCGTGGGAGCTTGTTGTGACTGCTCTGCGGTCTTTTTTGATGACGCTGGAGCGTCCGGGAAAGTTCCCACGCAGCGCGTGGGAACCATAAGGATCGGTGGAAGAAGAGAAGACGAAGAGTTTTGAACCGCTGATTATGCTGATCTACGCAGATCAAAAAGATTTTTTGCCCTTATCAGCGTGAATCCGCGAAATCTGCGGTTCCACTCTTTTCTTTTTCTTGCCGCTGATCGTATATCCGCGGCATCCATCTTACGTCATTCCCACGCAGGCGGAAATCCAGGGCTTTTCCCTCATTCCCGCTATTGCTTTTTCTTCCACTGCAGATACTGCTTGTGCAGGACTCGAAACTTGGCTCTGGTCAGTCCCAATAGACGAGCTGCCGCGCTTTGATTGTCATCAGTTTGTTCAAGAGCCTGTTCAACCAAGTCCATTTCCAGCTCTTCCAGATCAATGCCTTGAGGGGGTAATGCGAAATCCTGCTGGTTGGAAATCTGCGGTGATGCTTTTTTCAGAAAGGACAAATGCATCGACTCAATACGCCCAGTCTTTCTCGCCAAGATACACGCCCTCTCCATAACGTTGGCCAAATCCCTGACATTGCCGGGCCAGGAGTATTCTTGCAGCATTTCCTCTGCCTGCGGAGAAATCATGACGTTCGTCCCCCCGCTGAAACGCTGCAGAAAATGCCTGATCAAAAGAGGGATGTCCTCTTTTCTCTCTCGTAACGGCGGGAGCTCAATCGGGAACACATTGACCCGGTACAAAAGATCGGAACGAAATTTCCCCTGCTGAGCAAGATCTTCAAGTGATTGATTTGTAGCGCAAACAATTCGCGCATTGACAGAAATTTCCTCCTTTCCCCCCACCCTTTGGACCTTTTTTTCCTGCAGCACACGCAGCAGCTTGGCCTGGGCCTCCAGGGGCATATCCCCGATCTCGTCAAGAAAAAGGGTACCTCCAGAGGCATACTCGAATTTTCCGATGCTCCGCCTATCGGCATTGGTAAAAGCCCCTTTTTCATGGCCAAAGAGTTCCGATTCCATGAGCCCGGCCGGGATGGCCGCACAATTCACTGGAACAAACCGTCGCAGGGAGCGCGAACTGGAACGGTGAATAAACCGGGCCAAAAGTTCCTTGCCAGTGCCGGATTCGCCCCGGATAAGGACGGTGGATTCTTCATCAGCCACGCTGGCTGCTGTCTCAATGGTTTGGTGCATGAGATTTGAAGAATAAATGATCTCCTCTTCCCCGGCGATCTTTTGGATCTCCTGCTTCAGCTCTTTGTTCTCGGCCATTATCCGGGAAAGATTCAGGGAACGCTGCACTGTAAGTAAGATACGGTCCTGATCAAAAGGCTTGGATATATAATCAACCACCCCCTGCTGCATGGCTTCCACAGCCGACTCTACAGAGGCAAAAGCGGTGATAAAGACCATGGGCAGCTCAAGGCCTTCTTTTTTCATCTGCTTGAGGAGCCCGTGCCCGTCCAGGCGAGGCATTTTTATGTCGGCGATGACCAGGTCATAGGCAGACTGATGGAGTTGATCCAAGGCCTCCTGTCCGTCTTCTGCCTGCTGAACCTGGTAGCCGTTTCCTTCCAGCATCATGGCCAACAGATGACGCATCCTTTTTTCGTCGTCCACCACCAGGATTCGAGGTTGATGGTTTTTATTGTCCTTCATGGCACCTCAAAGGTTCAGAGTTTCGGGTTCAGCTTTGATGGTATACTTCTACCGAGACCGCCTTTCCCCTGGATTGCCCGGAGAGTCCGCCCCACGGTGTATTCGACCAGTTCCGGCCGGGCAATGACGGAATAAGAAGGCTTAGGGTTCCGCCACAAATCATTCCCGCAGACGAGAATCCAGAAGTCTTCACTGCACATGTTCCTGACACGTTGGCCTTTCCTCTGTCATTATATAAGCACCTTATTCATTCCCCAGTAAAGGCAAGGTGATGCGAAACTCCGCGCCCTTGTCCCAGTTGCCGGCTTCAATCCGTCCCTTGTGCACTGCTATCACTTGGGCCACATAGGCCAGCCCCAACCCGGTCCCTTGTGATCTGGTGGTAAAAAAAGGCTCAAATATCTGTTCCTGCAATCCAGGATCAATTCCCGCGCCTTCATCTCTAATCCGGACAAGAATATGCTTCCCACTTACCTCGGCAAAAATATCAAGCACACCCTGAAGATTGGTGGCCTCTATACCATTTTTTAACAAATTGTGGATAGCCCGGGTCAACAAATCCTGGTCCCCATGGATCCACAGCTCATAAGACGGTAGGCAGGTTTCAATGTGTATGTCCCCGGTACGAAACTGCATTTCAAAGCGCCGCACAGTATGAAGCAGAAATCCCTTCATCTCGATTGGGACCAGGGCCGCTTTGGCCGGCTTGGAAAACAAAAGAAAATCCTCAATTAACCGATTGAGGCGCTGGATCTCATCCTCGATATAGCCCACCAGCATATCCTGAGAAGTCAGTCCCTGCTCTTTTTTCAGCATGTCCAGAGAACTTTTGATGATTCCCAGGGGGTTTTTGACCTCATGGGCAATGGTCATGGAAAAGCGACCCAGTTCAGCCAAAGTCTGCTGCTGCATCATATCCTGATAGGCTTCTTCCAGGGCTTTAGAACTCCATTGCAGGGAATCGAGCATAGAATTAAATGCAAGAGCCAACTTCCTGGTCTCCGGAACAGTATCTGGAACAGCCCGAATGTCGTGATCTCCTTTTGCTACATCCTGGGCTGTATTTGCGAGCCTGCTGATAGGAGCGACCAAGGACCTGGAAAGAACATAAAAAAATATCATGGCCGTACAGGCCACACCGAGGGCTATGAACAGAAACCTGCCCTGCATCTTGTGCTGAAGTTTCTGAAGACCGTGCATCGTGGAAACGATAACCACCTGTCCTATAACCTTATTTTTTTGGGTCAAGGCAATCTCGTCCTCAGGAAACCCTAGGTCTTGATCGCTCAGCCTTTGCGCTGTAACCGAAGTCTGAATTTTTATTGAATCTTCAGCAGGCGGAGCCTTTCCAGCCACAGCCAATTCTACTCCATCCGGTCCTAAAATTCGAACACTGGCCACATCTGCTTCCTGAAGCAGGTTTTCGGCCATCTCCTGCAGCATCTGGCGATTATTGATCAAGATACCCAACTCAGCATTCCTGGCCAAATAGGAGGCCAAAAAGTGAATCCGATCCTGAAATCGTTTCTGGACAAAACCCTGAACCATACTGTTGGCGAAATAGGCAACCAGGAACACAGCCATACTGATCAAGATCAAGGCGGGTATGAGCAGTCGAAAATGAAATCCCAGCTTATGCAAACCCAATCGCCTACTCATCTTCCAGTCCCAAAAGATCAAAAATCCGCTCGTTTTCCCAGACTTCGAACTTAGCCGATACGACCCGGCAATCCCTTCCGCTTAACCGCCGCATAAGAAGCTGGCCAGTCTGCCGTCCAATACTGCTGTAGTCAAAAACAAAAGAAACAGCAGCTCCGGATTGATGAAAAAATCGATTGTACCCCACAACCGGAACATTGGCGTACAGAGCCTGCTTAATAATATATTCAACGACCTTCTGGGAAGTCAAAACCCTGTCTGGAATAAGCCAAAGGGCATCCACCTGCCTCAGGCCACGGGACAAGACATCAGATATGTTCCCCTGATCGGCAATGGCCAATGGAACTATCCTTTTGCCTGAATCTTTGGCCGCTCGAACAGCCTGATCAAAAAATTTCCGGTTGTGATCTGGATGGAAAAGAAGGCCGATGCGGGTTTGCCCCGGCAAAGATTCTTCAATGGATTGAAGCTGCATGTCAACCGGAATGAAAAGAGAGACGCCGCAAAGGGGAGGAGATGTTTCGGTCCTTAACTGATCCGGGTGCAAGACCATGCTGAACAGGAACGGGATGTTCGGCTCCGGTATGGTCCACAGGAATTTCATGGCTTGAGGCCCAATCGCAACCGCAGCCTCAAAGCTCTGACTCTCTTGGAGCACCTTGATCAACTGTTGACGTTCAAAGAGGTCTTTGTCATTTAAAAGAATGACCTGCGATTTTTTTCCCTGTTCCTGGAGGCAATCACCTAAGCCGGAAGCAGCTTCCATG
>Ga0182239_1000772_pt1 | contig 11311 bp, 11 predicted proteins | sample hydfrate6_PW_210_FD_132456 | JGI IMG/M metagenome (GOLD analysis project Ga0182239, IMG submission 132456) | Subsurface microbial communities from deep shales in Texas, USA - hydraulic fracturing test 6_PW_210 | ecosystem: Environmental > Aquatic > Deep subsurface > Shale gas/oil reservoir >...
CAAAGACCACGGTTTCCACGGGTTCGGTGTCTGCAAGTATAGCCTTTAAAGCAAGAATCACCCTGGACAGTTCACCGCCTGAGGCAATCCGGGAAAGCGGCTTCGGAGATTCACCGAGATTCGGGGCGATCATGAACAGGGCCTGCTCGGTGCCCCGCTCGGTTACCGCCTTGCCGTCCATGCACAGCCAGTCCGGGGGGTCGGGCTGGGGCGGGTTGTCCCGGAAGCTCACCGTAAAGCGGGTATTGCCCATTTTCAGGGATTCGAGTTCCGCCTCCATTCTGCCGGCCAGGTCTTCTGCCGCGGCGCGGCGCTTTTCGGAAAGTTCGGAGGCAAGCTCGCAGATCCGGTTATGGGCCCGGCTGAGTTCTGTTTCGGTCTCTGCGATCCGGCCGTCGATGTTTTCGATATCAGAGAGCTCGGATTCAATCCGGTCCCGGTATTCCAGGATTTCTTCAATGGAGCCGCTGTATTTGCGTTTCAGCCGGTTGATGGTGTCGATTCTGGCGTCGAGTTCCTCGATGCGGCCCGGATCAAATTCAATTCCGTCGATGTAGCCGCGCAGGTGATCCACGGTGTCCTCGACCCGGATGGCCGCCTCGGTCAATGCCTCCGCGGTTTCCGCCAGCCCGGGGTCGATTTCGGCCGCCTTTTCAATGTCCTTCTGGACGGTCTTCAGGCGTTCGGCAACCGCCCCTTCCCTGTTGTATAGCTCCTCGATCGCCCCGCCCACGGTTTGATACAGGGATTGGGCGTGTTTCAGGCGCTTGCGGGTCTGCTGAAGCTCGGTGTCCTCGCCCGGGGCAATCCCGGTGTCTTCAATTTCCTGCTTCTGGAAATTCAGCAACTCCATGCGCTCGGTCTGCTCGGTTTTCTGCGCCTTTAGTTCCTCGAGCTGCCGGATCCGGGGCAGTATTTCATGATAGCAGTCATGGAGTTTCCTGCGCAAAGGCGCCAGCCCCGTGAACTGGTCCAGGATGCGCAGGTGCTCGGATTCCCTGAGCAGGCGCTGGTGTTCGTGCTGGCCGGATATCCCGGCCAGGTTTTCCGTGACCCGGGCAAGGAGCTGCATGGTGGTCAGCTTCCCGTTGATGTAGACCCGGTGCCGGTTGTTTTTGGACAGTATGCGCCGGATGATGAGTTCTTCTGCCGGATCATGGCCCTGTTCGGCCAGCACTGCCGCTGCCGGGCCGTCCGGGTCCATGTCAAAAAGCGCCTCGAGTTCGGCGTCTTCCGCGCCGGTCCGGATCATGGAGGCATCCGCCCGGCTGCCCAGAAGCGTGTTCAAGGCTGTTATGATGATGGATTTTCCCGCACCTGTCTCACCGCTGAGGATATTTAATCCCGGCTCAAAGCCGACCCGCAGATCGTCAATGATGGCAAAATTCTTTATGGCGATTTCTCTGAGCATGCAGATCCGGGTAAAAGTGTTAAGTGTTAAGTTTTAAGAAATCAGAATGTTATGTTTTAAGAGTGCGGCAGAGCGGTTTCTGAACTTTGTTGGTGAAGCCGTTATGTCTGAAATTTTTAGAAAAAAATTGACTCCGGCGCACCGATGGCGTAATATACAACCATCTCTGTGTTCTTTCTTTATATCCGAATCGGGCCGGATGTCAAGTCAGGCAGCGCCCGGGCAGGGGAGCAAAGAACGCGGGACGGGCTTATAAGGAAATCCTTTTTTTGCGTTCTCACGAAATTGCAATTCGTTGCCTGACGGCGGCGCGGAAAAGCGGGTTTCCGAGCGGAAATTGAGGCTCCAGGAGGCTCCTGGAGCGAGGATATTCCTTTTTCGCGCCGCCGATCAGCCAAGCTGTTTACGGATTTCCTTTATGCAAAGATGCCGTCGGCGGCATAATCAGCTTTTTATGACTCCGGAATAAAATAAGGAGGAAGTCATGCTTCTTGCAAAACGTTTGATTTTTCTCATCCTGATCGCGGCGTTCATCGCGGGTCCGTTAAGCGCCACGGCAACCGCGGCCTCGGATGGATTCAATGCCGATCGTCCGGATGGCGCATCCATGGCTGCTGATTTTTTCTTTGTCCGGCCGGTGGCCCTGGTTTCCACAGTGTTCGGATCAGCCACGTTTGTGGTGTCGCTGCCGTTTTCCGCGCTGGGGAAAAATGTCGGCGAGTCATACGACCTGCTGGTGATTGCCCCGGCCAGGTATACCTTTGACCGGCCTCTGGGAAAGTTTGATTAATACACATTACCTCCATTCCATGGGCAATTGGTCTTTTTTCCGGGAGTTGCAATCCTTGCAGCACGGGACCACATTGCCGCGGGTGCTTTTCCCGCCGCGTGCAATCGGCACGATGTGATCCATGGTCAGTTCCCCGGGCGGCACCTGCCGGCCGCAGTAGTGACAGACGCCCTTGGCGCACTTGCGTTTCCACCACTGGCTTGCCCGCAACTCGCGGGCTTTTGCCTTTTCCCTCCGGATTTCCGTTTCATCTGCCACGTACATGGGTTACCCCGTTTTTGCGATCCAGCGGTCAATTTCCCGGCAAAGCAGCTCGTAGAACCGTTCTGATCCGCCGAGCCCCCGTCGGCCGAAAAAATAGTTAATCTCCAGCATCAGCGGCCCCCGGCCGGGTTCGGTCTCTGAAAAGATCAAGTCCACGCCCGCCAGGTTGATGCCGGTGTGCGCGCACAAACGGCGCACCTGCTGTTTTCCGGCAGCCTGAAGTTCCGGATAAGCGTGATGATCGATATCCGCGCCCAGGGCGGCTGCTGTGCGAAAATCCCCCGGCGCCTGTTGAATGCGCCAGTAGGATACGAGCGTATCCCCGATAACCGCCACCCGCAGGCAGCGCCCTCCGGTCTCGATATACTCCTGTATCAGAAATCCGTACTGTCCGGTGCTTTCCCACTGTGCTGACATGGCCAGCAGGCGCTCAAAGGCCTGCAGGTGATCCACCAGCCACACGTGATCCCCTTCTCCGGCCCCGTTATACTTGAATACAAAGGGCGGGCCAAAACTTGCCGCAAGGCGCCAGGGTGCATTGCTGCGCCGGTATTGCGCAAGTGCGTCAAAAACGGCCGTCTCCGGATGGGGCAGCCCGCAATCACGGAAGAGCCGGATCTGGCCGGTTTTATCCGGCCAGGCAAAACGGGCCCGGTAGTCCGGGAATACCCGGGCGCAATTGGCCGCGGCCGCTTCGAAAAGGGAGCGCCGGCACCCCTGCGGCAGAATCACGGCACGGGCGGCGCGCATCCGTGCCCGGTCCTGGTCGTCCGGGTCGCGCCCGGCGCACAGGCGGTTTTCGTCGCCAATGTAGCAGGGATGAAACGAGAGAATCATCAGTAGCCGAGTTTACGGATCGCCTTGGGGTTTTTGCTCCAGTTTTTCTCCACCCGGACAAAGAGTTTCAGCATCACCCGCGCGCCCAAAAGATGCTCGATGTCTGCGCGCGCAGCCGTTCCGATGGCCTTGAGCATCTGGCCGTGCCTGCCGATGATGATGCCTTTCTGCGAATTGCGCTCCACGTGGATGGCCGCATGAATCCGGACGAGGCCGGCGGATTCGTCCTCGGAGAAACTTTCGATGGTTACGGCCGTGGAATAAGGAATTTCCTCCCCTGTGCGGGCAAAAACCTGCTCCCGGATCATCTCGGCGACAATGAACCGCTCCGGCGCGTCGGTTATGGCGTCCTCGGGATAATACGGCGGGCCCTCCGGCAGGCGCCCGGCCATGGCTGAAAGCAGCTCCGGTACCTGGAGTCCGGTTTTTGCAGAAACCGGCACGATTTCGGCAAACGCACCGGTTTTTGACCACTGGTCAATTTGTGTCAGCAGCCGGGGCTTTTCCACCAGGTCAACCTTGTTTAAAGCCAGTACCGCGGGAGTTCCGGCTTTTTTCTGGAGTTTTTCCAGGATGAGCGCCTCTGAGGCGTGATCCTGGCTGGAGGCATCCGCAATTGCCAGGATCAGGTCCCCCTCGTCCATGGAAGCCAGGGCCACGTCCACGATTCGACGGTTAAAAATGCGCTCGCTGTCGTGGATTCCCGGGGTGTCTATAAAAACGATCTGAAATCCGGAGCCGTGGGCAATGCCGGCAATCCGGTTGCGCGTGGTCTGCGGCTTGGCAGAGGTAATGGAAATTTTCTCTCCGATCATCCGGTTGAGCAGGGTCGACTTGCCCACGTTGGGCGCGCCGGTAATGACCGCAAATCCGGATCGGAAAGATTGTTCTTTATTTTCAGTGGATTCTGTCATTTCGTCTGAATGTCCGCGGTTTCGGGGTCAAGCAGTCCGACGATCATCTCCCAGAGCGTATCCACCCCCTGGCGGGATTTTGCCGAAAAGCACACGATTTCATCAGTTTCCAGGCCCATTTCCTGCCGGATTTTTCTGGCCTGGGTTGCCTGCTTGTTATTGGAAAACTTGTCCGCCTTGGTGAGCACAAAGATTGCCGGGAGATTGTAATGCCCGAGGAAATCGAGCAGCTCGTTTTCTTCCTGCCCGGGCATCCGCCGGATATCCTGGAGCACGACCACGCCTTTGAGGATCGGCCGGGTGCGCAGGTAAGTTTCGACCATTTTCCCCCATTGCTTTCGTTCCGATGCCGGAACCCGGGCATAGCCGTAGCCGGGCAGGTCCACAAAGGAAAAGGCGTTGTTAATGATAAAGAAATTGATAAGGCGGGTTTTCCCTGGCGTCCCGCTGGTTTTGACCAGGTGCTTCCGGTTGAGCAGCGTGTTGATCAGGCTTGACTTGCCCACATTGGAACGGCCGGCAAACGCGATTTCCGGAAGCACCGCGGGCGGGTACTGGTCCGCGCGGGCGGCGCTCTTGTCGAATGTGGCGGATTTGATTTTCACAAAGAAAGTTTTAAGTGTTAAGTTTTAAGTGGTTAAGTAAAATCAGAAACTTATCATTTTATTGTATGGCGATTCTAATGGTTTCAGGACTTCCAAGGAAATTCTTTTTTTGCGCTCTTGGGAAATTGCACTTCGTTGCCCTGACGGCGGTGCGGAAAAGCGGGTTTCCGAGCGGAAATTGAGGCTCGCAGAGGCTCCTGGAGCGAGGAAACTCCTTTTTCGCTCCGCCGATCAGCCAAGATGCTTACGGATTTCCTTTCTGCAAAAATGCCGTCGGCGGTATAATCAGCTTTTTACGAAGCCATCAAGTTTAATCTATAACACCTTGTTCAGGGGGTATTCGATGATTCCTTCGGCGCTGTTTTCCATTAGGACCGGAATCAGGTCGCGGACCGTGTCCGAGCTGACAACCGTTTCCACCGAGTACCAGTCGCTGTGATAAAGCCGGGCAATGGTGGGCGCATTAAGACTCGGCAGCAGGGAGACGATCCTGTCCAGTCCGGACTCCGGGACGTTCATCTTCAGGCCGACCATTTTTTCAGCAACCAGGGCCCCTTTTAACAAAAGGGAAAGCTGTTCGATTTTTTTGCGCTTTTCCGGCTTCTCCCATGCCGCGTGATTGGCAATCAATTGCGTATTGGTCTGCATCATCTCGTGAATCACGCGCAGGCCGTGGGCCCGGATGGTACTCTCGGTTTCGGTGATTTCAACCACGGCATCTGCCAGTCCGGATACCACCTTGGCCTCTGTGGCGCCCCATGAGTAATCGATGGTGACATCAATGCCTTTTTCCGCAAAATAGCGCCGGGTGTACTGGAGCAGCTCGGTGGCGATTTTTTTGCCGGCCAGGTCCTCGATTTTCTGCACGGGCGAGTCGCTGGCCACCGCCACGACCCAGCGCGCGGGCCGGGCGCTGGCCTTGGAGTATACCAACTCCGAGACCACGCGGACATCCGAGTTGTTCTCGGCAATCCAGTCCTTGCCTGTCAGGCCGGCATCCAGGGTGCCCGATTCCACGTAGACCGCCATCTCCTGGGCCCGGCAAAGGGTGCAGTCAATTGCCGCATCGTTGATATCCGGGAAATAGCTCCGGCCGTTGACGTTGATCTTCCATCCGGAGCGCCGGAAAAGCTCAATAGTCGAATTCTGCAGGCTTCCTTTCGGAATGCCGAGCTTCAATGGTTCCGTCATTTTTTATACACCTCGTCTGGATCGAAAATCCGGTCTTTGTCAATAACCGCCTTGTTGTCTTCAACTTTGCGGTAAAAACATGATTTGTAGCCTTTATGGCATGCAGCCCCGCCCAGTTGCGTCACCCTTAGCAGGATGGTGTCGCTGTCGCAGTCAAACCGGACTTCGCGGACCTTCTGGATGTGTCCGGAGGACTCGCCCTTGACCCACAGCTTGTCCCGCGATCGGCTGTAATAGGTGGCTTTTCCGGTATTCAGGGTGTGCTCCCATGCCGCCGGGTTCATGTAAGCGAGCATGAGCACCTCGCCGGTTTCAAAATCCTGCACAATGGCCGGCAGCAGGCCGCCGCCCTTTTCAAAGTCGAGTTCAACCATCACCTTGTCCTGAAAGTGTTTTAACAGCGTTTTATAAAGCCGGAATGTTTTTGTTTGGCCCGGGGCTTTTCAATGTGTCATCATCAAGCCCCAAATTTGATTAAACATATAACATTAATGGATAAATGCCATCGCGTCAATAATTTTTGTTTTTCCGTGCCGGGACGGCAAATTAGAGGCCCGGCACGGAAAAACTTTTGTTTTTGAAAAATCGGTTTAGATGGTTATCTTGACACACATAAGCAGGCTATAGTACAAATAAATGTTATGGCCTTAAATGGCATTTAGCCGGTTGCCCCGCAGGCGGGCAGAAACAGCAAGTGCCGACAACAGCAAATATTTCAGGAAGGAAAGAAAAATGGCCGAAGCAATCAAGGAAATCAGCGACGATACATTTGACCAGGAAGTGTTGAAAGCTGATCAGCCGGTACTGGTGGATTTCTGGGCGCCGTGGTGCGGCCCCTGCAAGGCGATCACGCCGGTACTCGAGGAACTCAGCAAGAATTACGAGGGAAAACTCAAGATCGTCAAGTGCAACGTGGATGATAACCCCGCCACCCCCAGCAATTACGGCATCCGGGCGATTCCGACCCTGATCCTGTTCAAGGAGGGCGAAAAAAAGGAACAGATCGTGGGGATGGTCCAGAAGGCCAAGCTCGAGGAAGCCATCAACAACAATCTGTAGCGGGGGGCAATGGAGCGCAGGGAATATGACCTGGTGATCATCGGGGCGGGTCCGGCCGGACTTACTGCAGCTATATATGCCGCCAGATCACGGCTTTCAGTGGTCGTCCTGGAGAAAGCGGCCCCTGGCGGGCAACTCCTGGTCACCGACTGGGTGGAAAATTATCCCGGCTTTCCCGAGGGCATCAGCGGTGCGGACCTGATGATGCGGATCAGCGAGCAGGCCACCCTGCAGGGCGCCGAGATCGTAGCCGAGGAGGTTACCGGGCTGGAACTGGGCGAAGGCATGAAGACCGTCCGGCTCGGCGATGCTGAGATATCGGCAAAAACCGTGATTCTTGCTACCGGCGCATCACCGTTGAAGCTCGGGGTGCCCGGGGAAGACCGGTATTACGGGCAGGGGGTTTCCACGTGTGCCACTTGTGATGCACCGTTTTTTAAAGACCAGGTGGTCGCGGCCGTGGGCGGCGGCGATACCGCGGTCAAGGAAAGCCTTTACCTGACGCGGTTTGTCAAAAAAGTTTACCTGATTCACCGGCGCGACGAACTGCGGGCGACCCGGATTCTCCAGGAGCGGGCATTTGCCAATGAAAAAATCGAGATCCTCTGGGATTCCCACCTGACGGAAGTCAAGGGCGGCGACGCCGGCGTACAGAGCATATGCGTTAAAAATGTCAAAACGGGCCGAAAAACCGATATTCAGGTTGACGGATGCTTCATATGGGTGGGCGTGCGGCCGACCACCGAGTTTTTGCAGGGCCTGGTTGACCTGGATGAGCGGGGGTTTATCCGGGTCAATGAGCGCATGCAAACTTCCGTGCCGGGCGTATTCGCGGCCGGGGATGCCAGAACCACCCCCCTCCGGCAGGCGGTGACTGCCGTGGGAGACGCGGCGATTGCAGCCAGCGAGGCGGCCGATTATATCGCGGCCAATTCCTGATAAGCCTGTAAAAAGTCTTTTTTACAGGAAGTGTTAAGTTTTAAGTGATTAAGTGTTTAAGTAAAATCAGAAACTTATCATTTTATTGCCTGGCGGGATAAACAGCTTTTTACGGAATTGTCAATTATGCATCATAAAATGAAGACATGCGGCATCGCCCTGCTGTGCCTGGCGCTGGTACTTGGCGCCACCGGGTGCGCCTGGTTTGGCAAGCAGGAGGAAAAGACCGCGGCAGAGCTTGCCAAAGAGGGCAACACGCATTTCCAGGAGGAAAACTACTCCAAGGCGATCAAGAGTTATGAACGCCTCAGGGACTGGTACCCTTACAGCCCCCATGCCAAAACCGCGGAGCTGCGGATTGCCGATGCCCATTATCACTTGGAGGAATACGAGCAGGCCCTGTCTGCCTATCAACAGTACGAGCGTCTGCATCCCGGGGATGAAGAAATCCCGTACGTGATTTACCAGAGCGGCATGTGTCATTATGAGCGCTTAAAAAGCATCGACCGGACACAGGTGCCGGCCCGTAATGCTTTGGAAGCCTTTAATCGGGTTCAGTCACGGTTTCCGGGCAACCAATACGCGGAAAAGGCCGAGCCGAAAATCCGGGAATGCCGGAAACGTCTGGCAGGGCATGAATTTTATGTCGGCCGGTTTTATTTCAAGTCCGAGCATTATAAGGCGGCCCTGGAGCGGTTTGAAAACGTGCTGGAAAAATATCCCGAGGTGGCGGCCTACAACAGGAAAGCCCAAAAGTACGCGCAGCAATGCAGGGAGCTTCTGGCGGAAATGGATGAAAAGTCCAAAGCGGAGGATCCCGCGCTGCGGCCCACCGAGTCCAGGGAAACCGGGCCCCGGCAGACTCCGGTCGTTCCCCGGCAGTAAAAAAGCTCTTTACAAACCGGGAGAAGTTATGCATATATGTCCATTTTCAATGGCCTTGAAAACGGGCGGCCGGTTGATAAAGGCATAACATTTGATTTTATAAATATTTAATAAATCCAACCTTTCAGGAGTACCGGAAATGTCAAAAATCTGCGATATATGCGGTAAACGACCCTTGGTGGGCAGCAACGTGAGCCATGCGCACAATGTCACCAAGCGGCGATTCAATCCGAACCTGCAGCGTGTGCGCGCGGTTCATAACGGAAGCGTGAAGAAAATCACCGTATGCACCCGCTGCATCAGAAGCGGGGAGGTGGTCAAGGCGCCCTGACAGGGGCTTGTTTTTCATGTCCTTTTTACGTCCTGGACGGTAGTGATCTTCTTGAGCTGGGCCATGACCTTGTTCAGGTGCGGCAGGTCCTTTACCAGGATTGTAAACTCCCCGTAAATATACTTGTTTTCCCGGTTTTCCAAGTGGACGTTATGGATGTTGGCTTCCGCCTTGCTGATTTCCGTGGAGATTTCCGCAAGCAGACCCACCCGGTCATGGGCGGTGATTTTCAGGGAAACCGGGAAGTAGCTGTTTTCTTCTGTCTTCCATTCCACGTCGATCTGCCGGTCCGGGTTTAATTTCAGGGCGTTGACGCACCCGCTGCGGTGCACCGTAACGCCCTGGCCGTGCGTGATATACCCGGTGATGGGATCTCCGGGCACGGGATTGCAGCACTTGCCAAAGCGGATCAGGATGTCATCCATCCCGTGAACGGATACGCCGGCGGCGTCTTCCTGCCGCTTGCGATCCCGCGGGCGCATGAGCCTGTCAATCAGCTTGGATTCCTTCTTTTCCTGAGTCTGGGGAGCTATCTTGCGGATAATCTGCAGGGGCGTGATCTTGCCGATACCCACATTGATGATCAGGTCGTCCACACTCTTGAAATTAAAGGATTCCGCGGCTTTTTCCATCTCCGGGGTGTGGATCATGGCGGAGAAGTTCATCTTGTGTTTCCGGAACGCCTTTTCGCACAATTCCCGTCCCAGCGACAGGCTCCGTTCCTTTTCCTGCTTCCGGATCCACTGGCGGATCCGGGATTTGGCCTTGACGGTTTTGACAAAGTTGAGCCAGTCCTTGCTTGGCTGATGGCCCTTGGTTGTCAGGATTTCCACGCTGTCCCCGGTTTTGAGTTCATACTGCAGGGGCACCAGGCGGCCGTTGACCTTGGCGCCGGTGCACTCGTTGCCTACCTCGGTGTGGATCAGGTAGGCAAAGTCCACCGGCGTGGCCCCCTTGGGCAGGGATTTCACCTCTCCCTGGGGCGTGAAGACGAATACCTCGTCGGGAAACAGGTCGATGCGAACGTTTTCCAGGAATTCCTGGGGGTTGCCGAAATTTTTCTGGTTCTCCACCAGGTTGTGGATCCAGGCGAACGTGTTTTCCGTGTTAATGCCCTGGGTTTTGCCTTCCTTGTAGCTCCAGTGCGCGGCAATGCCGAATTTGGCCACGTGATCCATTTGCCGGGTCCGGATCTGGATCTCCATGCGTTCTCCGTAAGGCCCGATGACCGTGGTATGCAGGGACTGGTACATGTTGGGCTTGGGCACTGCAATGTAATCCTTGATCTTTGTAGGGATGGGCTTCCACTGGGCGTGGACGTGCCCCAGGGCCGCGTAACAATGGGCCACGTTTTCCACGATGATCCGGAATGCGATGATGTCGTAGATCTCATCGAATTCCAGATTCTGGGACATCATTTTCTGGTATATGCTGTAATACTGCTTGTGCCGGCCGAGCACCTCTGCAGGAATGTCGGCTTCGGCAAGTTTTTCCGCGATCAGGGTTTTGACCGTGCTCACGTACCTTTGCCGCTCTTCCCGGTTTTTCTCCAGCAGGGCCTGCATCCGCTGGTATTCTGAGGGGTTGGCATAGTAGAAGGCATTTTCCTCCAGTTCATTCTTGAGCCAGTATATACCGAGGCGGGCGGCGATAGGCGCATAGATATCCAGGGTTTCCTGGGAGATGGCGCGCTGTTTCTCCGGATTCTGGTGATAATGCAGGGTGCGGATGTTATGGAGGCGGTCTGCCAGCTTGATTAAAATGACCCGGATATCATCGGCCATGGCCAGGATCATTTTGCGGATGTTTTCCGCGTGACGCTGCTGGTCCGTGCTGAACGGCAGCACGCTGATCTTGGTTACACCCGCGACGATATGGGCGATTTCATTTCCGAAAATGTTGTAGATTTCCTCGATTCCGGAGTGGGTGTCCTCCACAACGTCATGGAGCAGCCCGGCGGCGATGCTGACCGGATCCAGCCGCATGTCCGCCAGCAGGCTGGCCACTTCCAGGGGATGCGACAGGTATGGCTCACCGGAAAGACGCATCTGTCCGTCATGAACCCTGGCCGAATAGATGTATGCC
>Ga0182239_1000773_pt1 | contig 11301 bp, 13 predicted proteins | sample hydfrate6_PW_210_FD_132456 | JGI IMG/M metagenome (GOLD analysis project Ga0182239, IMG submission 132456) | Subsurface microbial communities from deep shales in Texas, USA - hydraulic fracturing test 6_PW_210 | ecosystem: Environmental > Aquatic > Deep subsurface > Shale gas/oil reservoir >...
ATCTTATCCAGGTCAAAGGGATGAACAACCTGCATTCTGATGAGCGAGCCACACCGGCCCTGGCCCTGAACATCGCCACTGCCTCCCGGGGCTCAGATCACCTGCGAAGCAGGCCGGCCATCGACTTGTATCACCTCCCGGAAAATGTGCTGCGAAAGATTTACAGCAGTCCCGTTCCTTATGACGGGCCCCTGTCTTCCGAACATACGGAGTATGTCGGAAAGCCATGGCAGGTTTTCTGGCAGGAAAATTGTTATATGGCAGTCGATTGTCTGGGTATTTGCAAATATCATACAGTATTTCTGGGAGCAACTCTGCCCAATTTTGAAGACTGGCCAAAAGTCATCTATCTGAATACTGGCCTTGAGTTTACCCCGGAAGAGATCTGGGAAGCGGCTGAGAGATGTAATAACCTGGAGAGGTTGTTCAATCTGCGTGAGGGGTTGAAGCGGGACGATCCGGTGAAAGGGGACACGCTCAACCATCGCTATTTTGATGAACCCTGCCGCAGGGGGGCTCCTGACGTTATCGGCAGAAAAATTGACCGGGAGAAATTTCAGGTTATGATTGATGAGTTCTATGCGCATCATGGCTGGGATAAAGAGGGCATTCCAACTGCCGAGACCTTGAAGCGTTTAGGATTAGACAGCGAACCGAGCCGCGCGCTTTAGAACTTAGTGGAGGATAAAATGTATAAAGTTCTTACTGTCGAGTCGGACAAGTGTACTGGTTGCCGCCTTTGTGAGCAGGTATGCTCCGTTATGCATGAGGGGGTTTCTAATCCGGCCAAAAGTAGAATTCAAATTGTGAAGTGGGAGCAGGAAGGACGTTATATACCAATGATTTGTCAGCAGTGTGAGGATGCACCCTGCAAGAATGCCTGCCCGGTCGGCGCTATATCCAGAGATAAAGAGCACGGATATCTGACTGTGAATTACGAGGTGTGCATTGGATGTCGTTTATGTGTCGAGATGTGTCCTTTCGGGGCCATGAACTACGATATGACAGCACACAAGGTGTTTAAGTGTGATTTATGTGGTGGAGATCCTCAATGTGTTCGCTTTTGTGAAGTCAAGGCCCTGGATTTTGTACCTGCGTATATGGTCAGTGCCAGGAAAAAAAGGAAAAGCGCAGAGACTCAATCCGCGGCCCAGGGGCAGAGTATAGGTGCTGGGGAATGCGTATAAGCGGATTGTAATGAGGAGTCTGCCGGATTGATCAAGGATGAAACCGGAGCGTGGAACAAAGGGGGCAGCCACTTAAGGCTGCCCCTACTCGGAGGAGCCGGGTTATGAGACGCGCAATCAGGACTCTCATCATTCAAGGGGCAAACCTGAGTGGTTGCCCTCTTGGTGTGTGTTTCATCCTCGATCAAATTTTTACTTCTTTTGCCCGCTTTAAGGCCAAAAAATATTTCAGATTTGCCGGCGGGAAAGCTGAAACCTGAAAACCTCAGGATCTTGTTTCATACGAGCTGCCCGCGTCCTTTTTTATGCTTCCTTCATCAAAAACAAGACGCATGTTTTCGGCTTTCTCTGTGGTCAGGGCGGCAATTTTTTTCATTTTTTCTGTGTCCATATTAGCTGAAATGCCAACGACCCACAAAGCTGCCGGCAATCCGCGCCGATTACCCAAGGCGACGGCAACGGCTCGTATCCCTTGCAGGTATTCTTCAATATCTACAGCATACCCCTGAGTGCGTACACGCTCCAGCTCAGACATGTATTCCTGGGCATCGGTTATTGACCGCTCTGTGTAGCGGCGAAGGCCGAATCTGGCAATGAGTTCAGCAGCATGGGGTGGGGTTTCTTCAGCCAGGAAGGCTTTACCCACGGCTCCTCCCAGAAGAGGAATGGTTGACCCGACCAGGGCCGATATTTTCAGGAATTCATTCGCCTCGGCAGTAGCGATGATCAAGACCCGATTCCGGATGCGCACCCCGAGAATTACGGTTTCATTGATGGTGTCTCGAATACTGTCGAGTATAGGCTGGGCCAGCTCAGTGACAGTTTTTTGATTCCAGTTGGAAAAAGCCAGCTCTGCAATGGTCGGTCCGAGAGAAAGTTTTCGTCCTCCAGGTCCCCGGGTCAGGACCCCTTCCCGGAGCAAAGCATGGACCAGGCCGTGCGTTGTGCTTTTGCTGTATCCCAGTTTTTGGGCCAAATCCAAGATTCCCAGCCCCTGTTGCGATTGAGCGACTGTTCTGACCAATTCAAAGGCCTTATGCACGGCAGGCGCCTTGTAACTGGGAAGATTCTGCGTATCTGAATCGTTTGCTTGATCACCAGACTTCATGTTTTTTTCTCTTGGTTGTATGCTCCTGCCAGCCTCAATACCGAGGGTGAATACACGTGGAGAATCTCTGCGGTGTGCCAAGTAAAACCTATCCAATATTGAATCGTCAAGTTTTGGTTTGCACATTGAATCCGGAATAATATATACGAAATCTTCCGGAGCCCTTTCAGACCTCACTGCAAAAGAGGACAGCTTATGAGTATTACACTGAATATACACAAGACACATCGGGCACATACCAATGGCCTGGAATCTGTTGAAATAGAAGGGAATACAGTGGGCGAATGTCTGGAGGCCTTGTGCCAGAGGTTTCCGGATATGAAAAGTGCTCTTTTTGACAACAAAGGGAAAGTACGAAATCATATAGAAATTTATGTGAATGCGCAGAGTGCTTATCCTGATGAATTGAGGAAAAAAGTAAAGCCCGGGGATGAGGTCACTATTACCGTCATGCTTGCAGGTGGTTGATAACATAAGAAAACAGAGCAGTATTTTCCCGACACCTGTAAAGCTGTCGGGGAGACAAGCAGGCTCGAGGATATATTCATGCAGGGACCAATTAATAAAAACGTCTATATGCAGGAGATCCTGGCTTTAAGTCAGGAATACATGCAAACCCCCTCCTACCATACAGTGCGAAAAATCGCTGATCTGGCCGCAGCCATATTGCATGACTATACTGTATACGGGCGGCCGGAAGAGTTCAGCAAGCACTCCTGGCGGGATGAGGCGGCCAGAGACGAATAGATGCCGCTGCATGTCCATTTTTCTCAAGAGGTAAACAACTTTCCGGCCTGTACCGCGAGCGAGAGAGCAAAACCCCACAAAGCCACTCCCAGAAGGCGCATGGTCCAGGTATAGACCCGGCCCTGGACAACAATGCGGCTGGTGCCTGCAATCCAGGCCAGGACCATCTTGGCTCCCACCAGGCACACATAAAAGCCAAACAAAAAGAAGCCGGGCTTCAGAACTGAACCGCCACTGGGACTGGAAAGCAAAGGAGCGCCAACAGTGAACCAGAAGAGGTAGGGATGGGGATTTAAGTAGTTGGTGACCATCCCTTTGCGCAGGGACTGGGGATGTGATTTTGAGGGCTGCAAGGCATCAGCGGTGATCTGGAGCGTTTCATATCCCAGAAAGACCAGATAGGCTGCCCCAAGAAGTGATATAAGAGCCAGAACCGGCTGCAGGTCCCGGACTTGGACCGATATGAACAGAGCGGCCAGAATGATGGGCGGATCTGTCAGCAGAGGAGCCAGAGCCACCTTGCATCCTTCCCGGATTCGATAGCGCAAGGCGTGAGACAGGACCAGAGTAAGCATCGGCCCAGGGGCCAAACCAGCGGTCAGGCCCAAAACAGCTCCGGAAAGCCCGGAGCTCAGAGGAGGGTCGGGAAAAGTCATCTGGAGCCTTGATACCAGTCATCTTTTTTTTAACCGAGCTACCGTGTCAACGGAGCTCGGTTATCTTCTTTTTCTTCAGCGTTCCTTCCAGACCGGCTTTCTCTTGTTCAAGAAAGCGTCCAGACCCTCCATGGCGTCTTCCGTGGCCATGAGCTTATTTAAATACAGATCCTCGATCTTGTGCAGGATTCTTTCTTGTTCATCTTCGATCCCGGTTAAGATGGCCTGTCTGGTGTGCTTGAGGACCACCCCGCTGAGACCGGTGAACTTTTGGATGAACTGCTGGGCTTTTTCTTCAAGCTCTTCCGGGGCGACAACCTCATTAACCAGCCCCAGTTCCTTGGCCTCCCGGGCCTTGATGACATCGCCGGACAAAATGAGCTCCATGGCCTTTTTGCGGCCCATGATCCGGGGAAATACCAAGGCGGCTATGGGCGGAAAGACGCCGACTTGAATTTCTGGCTGTCCGATCTTGGCCTTTTCCGAGGCAATGACCATATCGCAATACACTGCCAGCTCACAGCCTCCACCCAGGGCGGCACCATTGACAACAGCTATGGAAGGAACGCCCAGCTTGTCCATATTCCGGAACATGGCGTGAAAGGCCTCGATCATTTTGGGCGCCAAATCACCCATATGTTCGCCCACATCAACTCCGCCGCTGAAGGATTTCCCTTCAGCCCGAAATACCAGGACCTTCAAATGCTGATTCATAAAGTCCTGCAAGGCGGTGTTGATTTCTTCCATCATGGCAATATTCAAGATATTAAGGGGTTCCCTGTTCAGGACGATGGTTGCTACTCCATCTGTCACATCTGTTCGAATATGTTCAAAACTCATTGTGTTTGCCCCCTGATCAAGGTTTAGCCGATATACCCGCCGTCAACAGCAAGAATCTGTCCCGTCACATAACTGGCTTCATCAGAAGCAAAGAAGACAAAGGCCGGTGAGATATCTTCCGGCTGACCAAAACGGCCAAGCTGAATCCGTCCCAGATAGATCTCTCTGAGCTTTTCATCTGTCCGCAGTTTTTCAGTCATCTCCGTAGCCGTGATTCCCGGACAGATGGCATTCACTGTTATATTATAGCGTCCCAGCTCCCTGCTGGCCGACTTGGTGAAGCCAATGACCCCGGCTTTGGCTGAACTGTAGTTGATCTGCCCGATTGTACCGAACAGTCCGGCGGAGGAGATGACGTTGATAATGCGGCCGGACTTTTGTTCTTTCATATGCCTGCCGGCAGCCTGACTGGCATTGAAAGTCCCTTTGAGATGGATATCAATGATCTTGTCCCAATCCTCCTCACTCATTTTCAGCAGCATGCTCGGCTTGGACATGCCGGCGTTGTTGACCAGGATGTCGACTCCGCCCAAGTCATTGACTGCAGCATCAACCATCTTGTAGGCGTCATTGTACTTGCTGACATCGGTCTTGACAGCAATAGCCTTTCTGCCCATTTCTTCAACTTTTTGTATCACTTCCTGGGCTGCAGCATCATTGCTGTGATAATTAACCAGGATATCCGCCCCCTCCCGGGCGAAATTCAGGGCTATGGCCCGTCCGATACCGCGGCCTGCGCCGGTGACAATGGCTTTTTTTCCTTCCAGTCGCATAATGGTGCACCTTCGTATCATCAAAATTACAAGTTACAAGTTCAAAGCACGCAGGCAGGAGATATGACTGAGGCCCTCCTGGTGGGGGCAGCCTGGGCTCTTTGGCCGTATGGCTGCCCCCTGGAATTCCTGCCTCCCGCCTGGTATCACGTGCTCTGAGTGTATCCTTGGGCTCTGGTGGGTATGAGCCGATTTGACCCGATATTACTTCTGGGGCTTGGGCATCACTTCTTCGGCTATTTCGTCAAAGTTTTTGCCTTCAGCCAAAAGCCGGCGATAGGACATAAAGTCGATATCCCTGGAGCCGGTCATTTTGGAGGTGTTAAAGGCATTAAACCCGAGATAGGCCTCGGTGTTCATGTTCGCCGCCAACCAGTAAATCTGAGTGCTCTTGAGGTTGTCCCAGAAGTACTTCTTGCGGGCCCGGACGTCTTCAATTGTGTTCATCAGACACAGGAAAGTTGTGTTGCTCAATGTCCAGACCATGTAGTCAACATACTCGTCCAGCTTGCTCCAATCGGTCTGCAGGTTTTTGAGCTCTTCCTTGGCCTGCTTGAAGGCATCCCCGGTCTTGAATTCACCGTACACGATATTGCCGAGTTCATCGACATATCTGTCTGTGATGACTCTGGGATCCCGGACCCATTCGCCCTTATCGTTCTTCTTGATGGGCAGAGCCTTGGTGATGGCCCCTATGCGCTCCATCTTGGCGGCACTCCACATCTGATTAGATGTTGATTGCCACATGGCCTGCTCCATGGTCATATTCCAGGTCAGGAAATTGGTCGAACCGCCTGTGGGAGTGGAGCCATGCCGGGTGCCGGCCTGGCCATAAGCTGCTGTGTCTGCAGAGACAGTGAAATCACAGGCTTGGCCTATCTCTTGTCCTCCGGCGATGCGCATGCCGTTCACCCGGCATATGACCGGCTTGCGGGCCTTTAAAATGGCATCAATGGCCCCGGAAAAAAGATCGATATACTGGGCGTATTCCAAAGGTCTTTTGGTGTAGTACTCAGCGTATTCCTTGGTATTTCCGCCGGTGCAAAAGGCCTTATCACCCACTGAGGTTAAAACAATGGCCACAACGTCCCGTTCCATGGACCCCTTGTGCATCCCGGCAATGATTCCTTTGAGCATTTGCGTGGTGTAGGAACCGAATTGGCCCGGGTTGTTCAGGGTGACCCAGGCAGTATACAATCCATCGATATGATTTCCTTTGGGGTCAACGAAGGGTTTTTTTTCATACATGATCCCAGGAGCTTCAGTACTGAAGTGTTCATCTCCGAACAGGTGATGATCTTTGAGTTCATTGTCCCGTGGTAACCAATCTGCTAATGCCATGATGTATCCTCCTGTAATGGTTTTGCGTTCAATCCATTCCATCCAAGCTGGGTACGAAATAGAGAGCTGTTAAAAGTCAGGTTCAAGGATGATGCGCTTTTCCGGTGGCTTGCTGTGGGCCTCTTCAAAGGCCTCTTGAATGCTGCTCATGGGCCGGGTTTGTACAAATTTGCTGAGCTCTATTTTCCCGTTCACCACCAGGTCGAGCACATTGGGATAGTATTCCGGCAGACAACCCCAGGTGCCGATGAGCTCGGCATCAAAGGCCATGAGCCGGCTTATGGAGTATTCGACTTTTTGGGGCCCAAAGCCGACAACGATCATCTTTCCGGTAAAACTGAGCAGGGCCAGCCCGGTTTCCTGACCCGGCTTGGTTCCACTGCATTCAAAGATTTTCCAGCCATGGGCAGGCAGATCATTTTTCTTGCGGAAGTCCTTGAATTCGTTAGCCACATCCCTGGGACTTTTTCCTTTGGAGTTGATGGTGGCATCAACCCCATAGGAGCGCATTTGTTCCAGTCTTTGATCATTGATATCAATGGCCAGAACTGTATTGGCTCCCAGGGCTTTGAGTTCCTGGGCCATGTACTGCCCAACTCCGCCCACGCCGATAACAATAGCATTATCGCCCAGACCGATTTGGGCTCTTTGACTGGCCTGGTAGGGAGTGGTGGCTGCATCGGCCACAACTGACAAGTGAGAGAGGGGAATCCCTTTCCGGTCCTTTATTTCACACAGGTCGATACTGGGAACCGGTATATGGCTTGAAAAGCCACCATAAATGCCCATGCTGTTCCCGGGCATTTTCTGGTTTAAGCAGCGATTGCCCCGACGGGTTTTACATAGAATGCACCGGCGGCAGGGCATGACCGCGGGAACAATGACTTCTTTACCTACCCATTCCTGGTCTCCGGCCACCACTGTTCCGGAAATTTCATGGCCCAAAGTCAGGGGCGGGGTGTTCACTGTGGGAACACCGTCATAAAAATATCCCAGGTCTGTATGACAAACGCCACAACCGGCCACCTCAACCAGGACCTCGCCCGGATTGAGTTCGGGTACGTCAATGCTCGTCTTTTCCAGCTTGCCCGGGGTTACTTGCCCGCTTTCCTTGTCTTTTTTGGTTGGCTGAACCATCTGCCAGGTCTGTATTTTATCCGGTACTCCGCCCATAACCATCACCTCCTTGTGATGTCTTCCAGCTTTTGGTTTTGCCGTAGAGAACTAGGCCCGCTCAAAAACATAGTTCAGTTGTCCGTTGGGAAGCTTGTTGACAACAGCTTTCATCTGCATTCCGATTGACAACTCGTTTTCCGGAACCTGATCCGCGATACGACCGAAGACCTTATATTCGTCAAAGTCCAAAAGGGCGATGATATAAGGAAGGTCGTTCTCAAAGCCTATAGGGCCGAATTGCAACTTGCTGAAGGTGACCAGTTTCCCGGGCTTTGAAACTTCAAACCATTCCATATTGCTGGTCAGGCACTTATAGCAGTCTGCCCGGGGCGGGAAAAACATCATTCCACAGTCCCGGCACTTTGTGCCCATAATTTTGCCCTGTTCCAGATAATCAATAAAGTCGTTGACTTTGCTCTGGCCAATAAAGCTGACTGTACCGAACTTCTTGAAACGATCGTCAATTTCTTTTTTGCTCATTGTGGGCCTACCTCCCTAAGATGGTCACATTGCCATACAGTCCTACCCCGCCGATATTGTGGACAAGACCTATTTCCGGATCCTTGACCTGCATTTCCCCGGCTTCACCCCGAAGCTGGAGAACAATGGTTCGGATTTGAGATCCACCGGTGGCCCCAATGGGGTGACCTTTAGAGAGCAATCCGCCGTCCACATTGACCGGTATCCGTCCTTCCCTGTAGGTTTCCTTATTCCGGATGAGTTCTACTCCCTGGCCTGGTTCGGCAAAACCCAGATTCTCATAGGCCATAAGCTCGGCGATGGTAAAGCAGTCGTGGACTTCAGCCACATCGATGTCCCTGGGGCCGATGCCGGCCATAGCGTAGGCCTCCCGGGCTGCATCGCGGGCAACCGTAAGGCCGGTGAACAAGTTCCGTCCGGCCAGGTTAACTGTGGTGGAGGCGGCCCCCACCCCCAGGACCCAGACCGGCTTGTCGGAAAGGGCCCTGGCCTTCTCTTCACTGGCCATGATAATGCAGGAGCTTCCATCGGCATTGGCACAGCAGTCACCCACCCGCAATGGACTGGCTACAGACCCGGCCATGCGGCTGTCGGGATTTGCAAAGTCCTCCATATTCACGGCTTTTCGATACACCGCTTTGTCATTGATCTGACCATAGGTGGAAGCCTTGACCCGGATGGCGGCCAGGTCTTCGGGCTTTGTGCCGTATTTATCCATGTGCGCCCTGGCATACATGGCATAATAGGCTGGCATCATAGTCCCGAAGGGGCTTTCCCATTGCAGATCTGCGCCACGCCCCATTCTCTCCTGGGACTCAGCGGATGAGATCTCAGACATCTTCTGAAATCCTATAACGGCTACTACGTCGTGCAGTCCGGATTTGATGAGAGAATAGCCCATGCGGATCCCCATGCTGCTGGAGGAGCAAAGAGATTCCAGGTAACATGTGGGTTGGGGGGTGAGTCCGAGATACTCAGAAAGAACGCCTGCTGGTGAACGTTGTTTGTCATATTCAGGCGCGGAACACACTATGGATGCCTCAATGTCTTCAGAGGTGATGGCGGCATCCTTCATGGCCTCTTGAAAACCTTGAAACGCCAGCTCTTTTATGGACCCGGGAAAACCCCGAACAAATGAGCTTTGGCCCACGCCGATAATACCGACTTTTCCCATGCGTCTGCCTCCTGGTTGTCTTTCATTCTTATAAGGGTGCCAGCTGATTCTTTCACACAGGTTGTGCTCAGGACATTGGAACCCTGCGAGATCATGTGTTTCTCAACTACCTGAAATAATGCTATAAGATTACATTATAGTCATAATATGGCTATGTGTCAAATACAAAAGGTAAATTGCCTGGGAAGAGAATTGGTTGTGCGGGTTTCGAAGAGTCGGGTACCGGAAAGAACAGCCGGGCAGCTGGATTTACATTGGCCCTGAGGCAGGGAACAGATCTGGAAGAAAGGAAATATATGGAAGATCGCAACCTTACAATCAAGAGGAATTGTACGTTATTCTTGGCAGCTCATGCAAGCAATAACCCCTAAAAATTTCATGGGAGCGGTATGTTGAGAAAGGGGAATCAGGGAAGTAAAAAAAGATCTGCATCACGCTGCAGGAGGTGATGTGCTCAAAAGAGCCTTATGAATGAGTTTTTCTTTTTGAGCCTTTGGTCTCGAAAATATTTCAGACTTGTCAAAAGTCCCGCCAGCAGCGGGACTGAATCCTGATTTTTAGTCTTCCTCCAGGGATGCCTGATCAAGATTTTTGGTCAGATTAATGAAATTGCTGCGCTCAAACTCCAGGTGGCTGAAAAAGGACAAGACGTCTACGGAGTTCCAGGAAACTGACGTGTATACCCGTTGAATGCCCATTTCTCGATAGCGCTTGAATATTTTGCGGGCCAGGGTGTCGCCGATACGGTGGCCCATAAACTCAGGATCCACGCCTAAAGTAGCGATCCAGGCACTTTTTTCCATGCCGAAGCTGAAAGGGAGGATGTAACTGATCATAAAGCCTATGACCCGGCCGTCCACCTCAGCAACAAAGCAGATGTCGTTTGCGTTCCGGGCATGATTTTCAATCAGGGAAGTGAATTCACTCCCGACCGGTTGGCGGATGATGGAGGAATATATTTGAGCAATATCATCGGCATCAGTGGCTTCCAGTGTTCTTATCCGAATGTTTTCCATGAAAACGATCCTTGGTTTGAAGACGCAAGACCTAAATGACAGTTTTGTTTGGCAAAGGGAATGTTGTCAAGTGAATGCACGGGCAGTCAGAAGCCTCCTGGCTGCATTCATTTTTTTGCCGGATCTGTTTTTTCAAGACCCAAATGGCTAATCAATGCGAATGATCTTCACGTGCCGGCCCACCCAGTCCGGCGGCAGATAAACCCGTCCACTGTTCCCGCTGGATTTGACCTCTTTTTCGATCATCTCCTCCCCGTAAACCTCGAATTTCACTTTGGTAGTAGCCGGGGAGGGTGCAATCTCAGCCGTTTGTTCTTTTTGATTTTCGTCCACTGTGATGATTCGTCCACTGTATAAGATGAAAAAAAGCCTGTGCGATCCTCTTGATTCAATACATCAAGCTATATTATACAGCAGGGTGAGGTCAAGAGTTGATAGAGCCTTTTGTTGTCAACTTACAATCAGGCTGCAAGGGCCGGTTTTGAGATTGACCAGGCCGTGTTCACAGATTCTTAAAAATGGAATGGCCGCCCCGGTCAGCGCGCTTAAGGCCAACAGGGGGTCTCTGAACTCGACTCCCAGGCTGCGCAGTGCAAAGGTGATTGAATCCAGGTTTGCAGCCAGGTCCTGGATGGAGTCATTGGCCATCAGGCCCATGACAGGTAAGGCCAGCTCTGCAATGACCCTGCCGTCACTGCAGACCACTACGCCGCCTTTGAGGTCCGCAATACGGTTCACGGCCAGGGCCAGGTCTGCATCCCGGGCTCCAATGGCAATGATGTCTGCAAGGTCCCATCCGGTGC
>Ga0182239_1000774_pt1 | contig 11283 bp, 10 predicted proteins | sample hydfrate6_PW_210_FD_132456 | JGI IMG/M metagenome (GOLD analysis project Ga0182239, IMG submission 132456) | Subsurface microbial communities from deep shales in Texas, USA - hydraulic fracturing test 6_PW_210 | ecosystem: Environmental > Aquatic > Deep subsurface > Shale gas/oil reservoir >...
GACGTTGATCTGGATCCCCTTGCTGCGCACATCATCCATCATGTTGAGGGCGAGCATCACCGGTACTCCGAGTTCAAGAAACTGCATGGTCAGGTACAGATGGCGCTCGAGCTTGGTTGCGTCAACCACATTCACCACCAGGCCGGGACGCTCATCCACCAGAACCTGGCGCGCCACCAACTCCTCCTGAGTGTACGCGGTGAGGGAGTAACATCCGGGGAGATCGACAATGTCGATCTTGGAATCTTCCAGAGTGGTAGTCCCCTCTTTGCGATCCACCGTGATCCCGGGGTAGTTGCCCACGTGCTGGTGCGAGCCGGTGATGGCGTTGAACAGGGTGGTTTTGCCGGCGTTGGGGTTGCCGGCAAAGGCGAGATAGTGTTTGTTCATGGGGTTGGCTCCAGCTTTTCTACAGTGATGTGGTCGGCTTCGTTGTTGCGCAGGGTCAGGGTAAAGCCACGCAGGCGGATCGCAACAGGATCTTTCAGAGGTGCGCGCCCTACGATCTCAATCTCGGTGCCGGTGACCAGGCCCATATCGCGGATACGTCTTCCCAGCTCACCATCGGCACTGATAGCGGTTATGCGGGCTTTGTCGTGAAGTTGTAACTGTCTGATGGAGCAATGCATATCAATACCTCTCGTTGATTATGATAATGGATTTCATTTTAACTATATGCGAAAAGGAGTCAAGCTATTTCGTGGGCAGCGGAAAAAATAGGGCTAAAGAGCTGTTTGTAAAAAAACATTTGCCTGATTTTATGCTACGCCGTATCCGCACGTAAACGTAGGAAATGTCGCTCCATTATGCTACGTTTTGGGCATCGGTAAAAGTGGGAATTGTCAAAGGGCACAATGATGCGTAGTTACGCATAGATGCGGTTACTTCCCTTTTTTTCATCACATGACGATGAGAATAGCCTGGAACCGGGCAGAGAGAGGGGTATAAAATCATGCAGAAAAATGCACAAGATGAAAACTTCAATGTGCAGGATGCCTCCAGCGAGAACAGGGTACGCCTGGTGCTGTTACCCGGACTTGCCGCCGATGAGCGCATGTATGTGGGAGTCAGAGAGGCGCTTGAGAAAGCCCCTTTGGATATCTCCTGTGAGTTGGTAACTCCACGTCTGCTGGTGCCGAATGCAGGGGAGAACATGGAGGCGTATGCTCATCGCACTGCGCAAGCTCTGAATGTTCAGGAGGATGATATCATCGGAGGGTGCTCGTTCGGAAGCATGGTGGCAAGTGCAATCGCGACACAGTTCGCGGTGCGAGCCTTGGTACTTTTAAGCGGTGCTCTCGATTCCTCAGCTCTTGGGCGCTCAGCACGGTTTCTGAACCGCTTTGCCCCCTTCATCCCTTTCCCCCTGCTGCAACGCGTACTCGCGAGCGATTGGTTTTTACGCAGTATATTCGGGGAGGCGAACCCCCAAGATATTAACCTTGGTCGCGCCATGTTGCTGGATACTCCGGAGCAGGCCATTCGGCGCGGAGGGTTGCTAGCCGCAACTTGCGAGCAGTTAAATCCATTGTCGGTTCCGGTTCACGCCCTTCACGGCGCCGACGATCGGGTTATCTGTCCCCCTAAGGCAGATCACTGCAAGCTGGTACCCCACGCCGGTCACGGCATGGTGGTATCGCATCCGCACGAAGTGGCGGAATTTCTGCTGCAGACAACGCAGAGGATAGTGGAAAGCGAGAATTAAATAGGCGGATTCCGGTGGGGGCAATTTTTTAATTCTCATAACTTTGAAGCTTTCGCAGAAAGTATTGAATTGGATGGCTAAGCAAAAAGAGCCAAATGCAAGGCGTGTGATTGTCGAGCACTGAGGCGTACTTACGTACGTCGAAGCGGCGAGACAGTCGCGATAACGCAGCAGTTGGTGAGTTTTTGCGACGCCATCAACCTTGGGTCATGGCGCGCGCAGGGCAGAAATAAAAAGTCCCGCAGAATTTCTGCGGGACTTTTTAGCTGGTGCTCAAACTAAGAAGATATCTTCCTAGAACTTGTACCCAACAGCAAAGTAGCCGCTGAAGGCCTTGCCATCTTCATCACCGTATACATACTCTTCGTCAGATTCGAAGATGTCGTATGTGCCTTGCATGGTGGTGTAGAAGGCATCGGTGAAGTTGTAGGTTCCACCGAGGGTAATAGAGTACTGCTCGTAGGAGAGGTCTGAGTAACTGTCAATAAGATCGTTTTGATCCCAGGTATCATAAGCCCCGATGGTTTTGGAGCCCCCAGCTGCTGTCAGGGTTGGGCGGCTGTCAAATTCCCAGTCCCAGCTGTACTCAGCAAAGTTATACACAAAACTTGCGTCTAAGTTGAGTTTCTCACTTGCCTGATAGTCTGCACTCAAAGAGAGGCTGTGAACGTCTGTTTCTGCTTCTGCGACACTACATACCGAACCAAACTGGTCCGAAGATACGGTGTTCGCTCAGCCATGGTACCAGCCCACGCACATTCTGTTCTCGGTTTCCTGTTTGTTGAAGTTGTAGGCCATGGTCAGGTTCAGCTTGTTGCTGGGTGCGAACCAGAAGCTTACTCCGGGAACATATGTGTTCTGCTCATACTTTACGGCATCATTTTCCTCGAAACGCACGCGCGCATAAGCCGTAAGGGCCATGTTCGGCGCCGCAGCCCATGTAGTGCTGAACTTCGCTTCCTGCACTGCATCGGGCTCGCTGGTTGATTCCAGACCGCGTGACGGATACACAGAGTTCCAGTAGTACACCTTTGTGGTGTTGCCGTCAGCGAGCGGATCGGTATTGTCTACGCCGTCGGTGGGATCATCCTTGTAGTCCGCGGTCATGAGGTACGCAAGGTCACCAATTATCGTAGCGTCTGGGTGATCCTGCGCGATTCCGACATGTGCACCTTTGAACGGCTCGTCAATGTCCTGGTACTCATAGCTGAAGTTTGCGTTGAGGCCCTTGCCGAAGCGGGTATTGGCGGCAACCTTATATGTGCTGGTCTCGGTTGATCCCAGGTGCTCTTCCTCAACGCGGTCAATTTCTTCGTACTCATAGCCCAGGCGCAGGGTGGTATAGTGCGCCAGACGGTATACGCCATCAAGACCGAACTCGGTTACATCACGGCTTTCCGCAGCCTCGTAGTGTTGCGGGTTGTCGAGGGTGTTGTTAACCGTGTCCGCAACCCCATCGTGGTCAAAGTCCACATTGTCCACACGATTGGTGAAGTTCACGGAGTATTCGGGACCGTCAATTTCGTAGGTGTTGCCGCGGATGGACAGGCGCAGATCCCCGATGCGTGTAGCACCTTTCAGAGCGAAAGACTCAAATTCGCTGCTCAGGGTGTTACCGTCTACGAAGGTGTATACATCCGCGTCTTCTTCCTTGGTGCTGTCAATGTCCGCTTTGACATAGCTGGCGCTGATCGAAGTGTTGCGCGGCAGATCTACGCGGGCTTTGATCATGTGGCTGTCTTTTTCTGAATCCGGTGTTTTGTTGTACTCCAGTTCCTCGCCGGCATAGTTCAGGTTGTCAACATCTGCACTGCCGGTACGTACTTTGCCACTGGACCAGTAGTTGTAAGTAGGCTCTCCCGCGTCTTCATCGAAATCGCGGGTAAGATACTCATAATCCACGGTGAGCAGACCGAACTTGCCGGTGAAGCCGAGGGTGTATTCCTCGGTGCGTTCGTCGATCTCTTTGGGGTTGGCCTCAATATGGCATGCGGAACATTTGCTCAGTGCAATGGCCTGCTCCATACCTTCGCGGGTTTCAATCCGAGCTCCGGCCTTGAAGGTGATGTTGGAAAGCTGAGGAATCACGAGCTCGGCTTCATTCTTCCATTCACGCCGGGTCACGATGTAATCCTGATCGAGCTCCCATGCATACTGCTCCGGGTTTTTGGTTGCATTGGTGAACACGCGGGGCTGATCCCCATCGATATCGCCCTGCATGGTTGCGCCGAGGTGCTCGAGGTTGTCGTGGTCCTTGTGGTGCTCAAGTACGTTCAGTTCCCCTTCGTACTTGAATATCCGTGCGGCGTCGATGCCGATTTCATGCATCTGATCGCGCGGTCCCATGGTTTCACTCTTGGCTTCGAGCACGAAGCCGCCATTTTTAAACTCCATATCCAGTTTCGGCGCCAGGGCAATGCCGTCTTCGGCGCGAACTGATCCGTATTCATTTACACGTGCTGCATTATCGTCGGTATTGATGCCGCTCATGCCCAGTTCCCAGGAACCGCTGACATGGGCCGCATCCTCTGAAGCCATGACGGTGGAAGCGGTCATGAACGTCAGAATGGACAACAGTGCAAGCAGCCATAATTGGCTATGCTTCATAACGATTGCCTCCTTCTAAATTAACGGGTCAAACCGCCACCGTTGAGCGGCTGAGACGGATAATCACTGCCATGAACAACCTGGTGACAGGTCGTACACTTGGTGCCGAAAGACATCTGGAAACCCTCGCTACCGTGGGGGTTGGCCGCAGTCGTAGCATCGGTATCCGCGGTGCTACGTGCGTAAACCGTCCACTGGTCGGGGTAGTCTTCGTTGAGGAAAAACCGCACGTCGGGATTGGCGGCAGCTACAGCTGAAAGTTCAGCGGATGCTTCAGCCTTGGTAGCGAAGGACTGCTTGCCGTATGGCTTGGCACCGTCGTTGAATGCAGCCGTTGCGGGATCAAACCCTTTGCGCAGCATATGGAAGTGACCTTCGTGGCACTGCATGCACAGGAACGGCTCGTTCTGCGCGAGCAGATTGTTGGCCACGCTGCCGTGCGGATCGTGGCAGATGGTGCAGTCGTCTTCAACGGGAGCATGCCCGAATACAAACGGACCCTGGTAGCGGGTGTGGCAGTTCAGGCACAGGTCGTTGGTGCGCTCATCGGTGTTGAGACTCTCACCTGCGGCCCCGTGGACGTTGTGGCAGCTGGAGCAGTTCATCTTGCCTTCTTCGATCGGATGCGTAGAAGGGAAGTGTGATTTGGCCTGCTCTTCCTGGTGGCAGGTATAGCACAGCTCAGGGTCTTCAGCCTTGAGGCTGAATTTGCCTTCGCCGTCGTGGATGTCGTGGCAGTCGACACAGCCTACATCGCTCAGGGCGTGCTCACTGTGGACGTAGTCCATCAGGGGTCCATCGCTGTGACACTTCACGCAGATGGCTGAAGACTGGTCCGAGGTGAGCTCAGCGGGGCGGATGATGAATGAGGAATCGCCGTAGTTTTCCACGTGCTGGCTACCGGGACCGTGGCATGCTTCGCAGCCCTGCTCGGCACCCATCATTTCCCAGTCGGCCAGACGCCCGTGGATGGTGTGGGCGAAGCCCTCTTCACCGGTGGATGCGGCAAACATCTCGCCGGCCATGCCGTCATGGCAACCATAGCAGGAATCTGCACCTACATAGGTCGCCCCCTCGATGACCGGCATTTTCAGCACCTTCTCCCGGATGGTTCCTGTGGCGCACGCGCCCAGGATCAGCAACAGGGGAAGAGCCTTCACCAGCCATGAGGCCTTGGTGTTGAACTTCCTTCGCATGTTCTCTCCTTTCGTTCTTCCTACAAGAGTAAATATTCTCAACCTGGAAAACCGAAGCAGGATACATGTGCGCGCACCGCACCTGCTTCCCCGGATTGAGAATTCCAGTTGCGTGCCCTGTGCCAAGTGTGCATGAGCACAGACACAGAACAGCATTCTCACCTTTGATACGCTGTGTACAATACGTGCGCCCAATGCTAGAGTAAAACGAATCTTTCTTATGTGTGCATAAGTATCCCTTATGGTATTGCATAGATATATTTAAGAAATCCTATAGGACTTTTTATATGGAAACACAGTATCTCAGCACTTTGATAATGGCCGCAGAACAGGGGAGCTTTTCCAGGGCGGCAGAGAAGCTTCATCTGACCCAGTCAGCGGTATCGCAGCGGATAAAAAATATGGAGGCGTGTTGCGGAGTGCAACTGCTGGATCGCTCGGGGCCGGTGCTCAAGCCTACGCCGGCAGGCCAGCATGTGCTTGAGGTTTCGCGTCAGATTGTAGAGCTGGAGCACTCCATGCTCTCCGGCCTCGCACAGCTGGCTCAGCGGCAGAACCTTGCCATCAGCTGCACCATGGCGACCGGAGTGGCGCATATGCCGGAGCTATTGCAGGAGTTTTCCAACCTTCATCCCGATGTGGAAGACTTACGCTTTCTGTTTAATACTCCGCAAGAGGCGCTGGACGGGCTACGCGCAGGAGATTTTGACGTTGCGGTTGTGGAGCATCTGTGCGATCAGGATTTCAGTACATTGCGCACCGAAACGCTCCCGCCCGACCGGATGGTGTTTGTGGGGTCACCTCAGCTCGGCTTGCCCGGCGGGAAAACCGCGCTGGAGCAGTTGTATGCGTTTAAGCTCTTTACCCGCCGCGATGGGTGCAGCTGTTACGACCTGCTGTGCCGCAACCTCATCAACGTGGGGGGGAATATCGGGAAATTCAAACGCGTAATGATGAGTGATGACTACGGTCTGATGTGTAAGGATCTTCTTGCGGTACGCGGCATTGCGTATGTATCCGAGGCGGTGGTGGCGAAGCATCTGCGCAGCGGCGAACTGGTGGAGTATCATCTTGATGGCTTCAACAATGTACGCCAGCGCAGTATGGTGACGCGCATGTGTGACGCTTCTCCTCTGCTGCACAATTTTATGGACTTTGCGCGTAATTACTATTTTGAACATGCCTGATGTGTCACAACACTCAGATATTACCTCAAGCAGCACTGCTAAGGCGGCAGAGAACCGTGTCGCACCCGGCGAGGCAGAAACCATCCAACGGATATACGCGCGCCTGTATGCAGAGTTTGATGCACAGCACTGGTGGCCCGCAGATACCCGGTTTGAGATAGTTCTGGGCGCAATTCTGACCCAGAACACACGCTGGGAAAATGTGCGGATGGCTCTGGGTAATCTGCGCGTCGCCGGAGTACTCACGCCGTCTGCTCTTGCCGTTCTCGATGAGATGGAACTGCAGGAGCTGATCCGACCCGCCGGGTTCTTCCGCCAGAAGAGCGCCACCCTGCACCGGTTTCTGGATGTGCTGCTGGAGACATGTGCCGGTGATCTCAGCGCACTGTTGCGCGGGGATACAGCTGAGGTTCGCGACCGCCTCCTCGGCATCAAGGGGATTGGCCCCGAGACGGCGGATAGCATCCTTCTATATGCAGGGGAGCATGCGATCTTTGTGATCGACGCCTACACCCGCCGTATCTGCAGTCGCCTCGGCCTGTGTGCCCTGGACGTATCCTATAGCTCTCTGCAACACATGTTTATGTGCTCTCTGCCGCGCGATGTACAGATATACAATGAATACCACGCACTCCTGGTGCAGCTCGCCAAGCGTTGTTGCACCAAAAACCGCCCCGTATGTGCTGCATGTCCTCTGAGCAACATGTGCCCGCACCCTTGAACCCTTCCTTTTGCTTGACTTTCTCCCTTGTTCTGGTAGGTTGCGAGCCCTGTAAACTACCTGTCAAGCATGTGTGTAATGTCCGGAAACATGTGCGGGCTACCATACAAGAGACAGTGTCTGCCCTCCCGTTTTATTTACGAAGTTAGAAGTTCACATACAGTGAGGATCACATGGAAAACAGCAGCGATGCCAACACCCTGGACTATAAAGATACCCTGAATCTGCCCAAGACCAGCTTCCCCATGCGTGGGAATCTGCCCAAGCGCGAGCCGCAGATGCTTGAGAGGTGGGCGGAGATCAATCTGGAGGCCATGATTGAAAAAGCTGAGGCGGACAAGCCGCGCTTTGTCCTCCATGATGGGCCTCCGTATGCCAATGGCCACATCCATATCGGGCATGCACTGAATAAGATTCTGAAGGATATTGTAGTCAAAAGTCGGCGTATGCAGGGATTCGCTGCCCCTTATGTGCCGGGATGGGACTGCCACGGACTCCCCATCGAACTGATGGTGGATAAGAAGCTGGGCAAGAAAAAACGCGACATGTCGAAGGCTGAAATCCGGCGCGAGTGCCGCAAGTATGCTGCGGAGTGGGTGGATATTCAGCGCGATGAATTTAAGCGTCTCGGGGTGTTCGGTAACTGGGATGATCCATATCTCACCATGAAAGACAGCTACGAAGCCGCCACTGCGCGTGAACTCGCACGTTTTGCTGAGCGCGGCGGTCTCTATAAGGGGAAGAAGCCGGTGCACTGGTGCCCCTCCTGCGTGACTGCGTTGGCCGAGGCCGAGGTGGAATATGCGGAGCATAAGTCCACCTCCATTTATGTACGTTTTCCGTATGTGGATGAATTGCCGCCCGAACTTGAGAGCCTTAAAGGGAAGCAGGTCTCTTTTGTAATCTGGACTACAACCCCATGGACCATTCCGGCAAACCTCGCTATCTGCCTTAATCCTCAGCTCGAATACGTAGCGCTGGAGATGGAAAGCGGTGAAGTTCTTGTTATGGCGGAAGGTCTGCAGGATGAGGTGCTTGAACAGGTGGAGCGTAAGGGGACGGTGCTCGCAACCTTTGAGGCGGAGATATTTGAACAAAAGCGCTGTCGTCATCCGTTCTACGCGCGTGACTCCATAATTGTTCTGGGGGAGCATGTTACTCTCGAAGCGGGTACCGGCTGTGTGCATACCGCACCGGGGCATGGTCAGGATGACTATGTGGTGGGGCGCAAATACGCCCTGGATATCTACAATCCCGTGGATGACTACGGCCGCTATCGCGATGATGTGGAATTGTTCGCGGGGATGAAGGTAGATGAAGGCAATCAAGCGGTGTGCGAGAAGCTCGAAGAGGTGGGGGCGCTGTTACACCAGAGCGCCATGACCCACAGCTATCCCCACTGCTGGCGCTGTAAAAAACCGATTCTGTTCCGCGCAACGGCGCAGTGGTTTATCTCCATGGATGAGAACGACCTGCGTCGCAAGGCTCTGGAGCATATCCAGGATGTGGAGTGGATCCCCGCATGGGGGCGCGAGCGCATCTACGGCATGATTGAGAAACGCCCCGACTGGTGTATCAGCCGTCAGCGCAGCTGGGGGGTGCCCATCACGGTATTCTACTGCGCCAAGTGCGGCGAGGCCCTGTGCGACAGCAGGATCATGCACCACATTGCGGATCAGTTTGAGAACGGGGGCAGTGATCAGTGGTTTGAAAAAAGCCCTACTGAATTACTCCCTGCGGGGACAGAATGTCCTGCATGTGCGCATGCGGAATTTATCCCCGAGAAGGATATTCTCGATGTGTGGTTCGATTCCGGGGTCTCCCACGCGGCGGTACTGGAACAACGTGAAGAACTCCACACCCCTGCCGATCTGTACCTTGAAGGAAGTGACCAGCATCGCGGGTGGTTCCATTCGAGCCTCCTTGCTTCTGTAGGCACACGTGACGTCGCACCTTATAAGGCGGTGCTGACCCACGGCTTTGTGGTAGATGGCAACGGACGCAAGATGTCGAAATCCCAGGGGAATGTGGTGGCGCCGGACAAGGTGATCAAGAAATTTGGCGCTGAGGTGTTGCGCCTCTGGGTGGCGGCGCAGGATTACCAGGATGATATCCGCATCAGCGAAGAGATCCTCCAGCGTCTCTCCGATGCGTACCGGCGCATCCGCAACACTGCCCGTTATATCCTCGGAAATATCAGAGATTTTGACCCCGCCACAGATACGGTGGCACCGGAGCAGATGCTGGAGCTGGATCGCTGGGTGCTCTCGCGCCTTGCGCATCTGGGCGCGAAGGTGGATAAGGCGTATCGCGAGTACGATTTTCACGTGATCTATCACGCAGTGCACAATTTCTGCAGCGGGGAGCTCAGCGCCACCTATCTGGATATCCTCAAGGATCGCCTGTATACCACCCCGCCCCAAAGCCTGGAGCGTCGCAGTGCCCAGAGCGCCATGTACCGCATTCTGGACGAGCTTACGCGTATGATCGCGCCGATCCTCACCTTTACCGCGGAGGAGATCTGGGAACAGCTCCCAGGTGAACGCGAGCAGAGTGTGCATGTAGCGGAATTTCCCGACGTTAAAACAGCATTGGTGAACACAGAGTTGGATGAAATCTATCAGAAATTGTGGCAGGTGCGTTCCGAGGTGGCAAAGGCGCTCGAGATCGCGCGTGCGGAGAAGCTGATTGGCAATTCCCTGGAGGCGCAGGTTCGTTTGGAGATCGATAACCCGGAGTACCGTCTGTTGCTGGAGAAATATGCCGCACAACTGCCTACCCTGTTTATTGTATCGGCGGCGGAACTGGTGGAGGCATGCCCGGACGGCCATGTAGCAGAGAAGGTGCCCGGCCTGAAGGTGAAGGTGGAGAAAGCTGCGGGTGAGAAGTGCGAGCGCTGCTGGAATTACTACACCAGTGTGGGGAACGATTCTGCGCACCCCACTATCTGTGCACGTTGTCTGCAGGCATTGAAAGAGATGAACCTTGTCGGGTGAATTCAAACGCCGCTATGGTCTGCTCATCCTTGCCTGTGTCCTGATCATTCCGCTGGATCAATGGAGCAAATATCTGGTGGTGCAGCGTTTTGAGCTGCACCAGAGTATGACCCTGATTGAGCATTACCTGAATCTGGTGTATGTGCAGAACACCGGCGCGGCATTTGGGATCTTAGCCGACAGCGCCGTGCGCGTGCCGTTCCTGGCCGGAATTGCCGTGCTTGCAGTGGGGGTGATTCTGTGGATCATCCCCCGCCTGGGCGTGGAGCAGCGTTGGCAGAAACTCGGCCTGGTACTGGTGATTCCGGGTGCAGTCGGGAATCTCATCGACCGGGTGCGCTTCGGCTATGTGGTCGATTTTATCGATGCGCACTGGTACCAGTACCACTGGCCCGCATTCAATGTAGCCGATTCCGCTATTACTCTGGGAGTGGTGTTCATGCTGGTGGATATCCTGCGCACGCCGCGCACCCGCTAGCCCCAACGCTGCAGGATCGCCTCCACATTGGCGCGCATCTGCGGGGTAATAAAGCGTTCCGCATAGTTCCATCCCATCACAAGAAGTGCCACATCGTCGATAATTCCGAGGAGGGGAATCATGTCGGGTATGAAATCTATCGGCGAGATAATGTACAGCACCAGCCCCACCAGCAGGAGTTTGATACGTATGGGGGTGTCACGATGAGTGAGGAGTTCCTTCGCGAGTAAAAAACGCTCGACAATAAAGCGCAGGGTATTCAGGGGGATGGCGGTGTATTGCTGCCAGTTCCCGTTGTTGTTTTGTTTCCCACCCTTACGCCCCGGTTTCGGGCGCGGACTCCTGATTTTGCCGCTGTTGTTTTCTGTATTCATGTGGCCTCCAATTGATGCC
>Ga0182239_1000775_pt1 | contig 11278 bp, 9 predicted proteins | sample hydfrate6_PW_210_FD_132456 | JGI IMG/M metagenome (GOLD analysis project Ga0182239, IMG submission 132456) | Subsurface microbial communities from deep shales in Texas, USA - hydraulic fracturing test 6_PW_210 | ecosystem: Environmental > Aquatic > Deep subsurface > Shale gas/oil reservoir >...
CCGGTGGAATCCATTCATTACGTGGAATGGGTGGCAGAAGCCCTGCGCACCGGGAAGCTCAAAATTGACCCGGAAAAACGGATCAAGGAGCCGGTGACAATTCAGGATTCGTGCAATTATATCCGCAATCACGGTTTACGGGATGTGACCCGGGAGATCATGAGCTATATCGTCGATCCGGGTTATTTTATCGACATGACGCCCAACGGGGAGCACAATTACTGCTGCGGCGGTGGCGGCGGATTCAACGGCATCGGATTGTACCGGCCCCAGCGAAACCAGGCCCTGATTACCAAGCGGGACCAGATCATGCAAACCGGTGCCAGCCTGGTGATCGCCCCGTGTCACAACTGCTGGGATGCGATCCGGGACCTGGAGGAGGAATATGAGATGGGGATCCGGTGGTCGTTTTTAAAACCCCTGCTGATCGACATGGTGATTGTGCCCGAGCACATGAAGCCCAAGGAATAACCGGGCCGATCGCCCTTGTCGGGATCGGCGGACAAAAAGCGAGGTGCCCCCATGTTTGACAGGATACTCTTGGCCACGTCTGCCACCGAAGCCTGCGACCATGCCGCAAGGGTGGCCTTTAACATGGCCGAGCGGTACAAGTCGTATCTCAATATTTTTCACGTGCTCGGCCTGCCCACCCGTGCTTACAGCCAGGATGTCATTGACGTGAAGACCCGGGAACGGGTTGCCGCGGACGAGGAGTACGTCGCATGGGTCAAAGAGGAAATCCGGGGATATTACGAGCGGCTGCTTGAAAAAACCGGGGACAATTACGGCATCGAGGTGGCAGTGGGGTCCCCGCACCGGGAAATCCTGCGGGCAACTCGGAACAACGATCCGGACCTGGTCGTTATGGGCGGCAGCACCGGCCACATGGAGGACTCTGCATATAAGAAAACTACTGCCGGTTCCACCTTCCAGCGGGTGGCCAGGGCCGCGCACTGCCCCGTGCTTGTGGTGACCCGTCCGGCAGCCTCTTTCTGGGGCGGATTTTCGCGAATTGTGCTGGGCACCGATTTTTCCGAAGCCTCGGACGTGGCTTTTGAATATGCCCTGCAACTGGCGCGCGCGCTGGACTGCGAATTGTTTTTATTTCATGCCGTGGATGTCAGTGCCATGGCCATGGGCAAGGTCATGGCCCAGGATGATATCGAAGAAAATCTCCGGGTGGCCCGGCGCCGGATGCGGAGTCAATATGTTCCGAAAATGCCGGATTTTGAAAGCTATACCATGGATGTATGGGAAGGGTTGCCGTATGTGGAAATTACCAAGTATGCCCGGGAAAAACAGGCGGACCTGATTATCATGGCCCACCATGCCAGGCGCGATGCATCCGGGCAGGCGCCCATGGGCAGTACCATGGAGCAGGTCATTGTCCGGGCCGCATGCCCGGTGCTGAGCATAAAGCGGAGTGTGAAAAAGTAATTAAAGGCAATGCCCGGCCGGCGTTTTTGTCCGCGGGCAAATATCATATCAATGATGAGGAACGGGTTATGAGCAAAAAAATTATGGTCATTGACGATGATCCTGCAGTGGTGGAATACCTGACAACCCTTTTCCAGGACAACGGCTATGAAACCTGCTCGGCCAAGGATGCCCTCGAGGGTATCGATGTCGCCAGGCAGGAAAAGCCGGACCTGATCACCCTGGACCTGGAAATGCCCGGAGAATGGGGCCCCCGGTTTTACCGGAAGCTGACCGAGGACCCGGCGCTCAAAAACATCCCGGTGGTGGTCATCAGCGGCCTGTCCGGCCATCAGTACGCCATTAACAAGGCTGTGGCCAGCATTTCCAAGCCCTTTGACCGCGATGAACTGCTGCAGGTCGTAAAAGAAAACATTCTTTAACGGAATTTGACTTACATGGCAGAGGATCTGCTTTTTATAGAGCCGGATGAAGACCTGAGCGCCGCGCTTTCCGTGTATATCCGGCGCCAGCAGTTTGACGTGCGAACCGCATGCGTTGCAGATGCGGCCGAAAAATCCCTGAGCAAGCAAATTCCGGATATTGTCCTTGCCAATCCAAGCCTGCCGGATGATGACGGCACCCGGCTCTTGCTGGAATTCAAAAGCAAGCATGCGGAAATTCCCCTGATCCTGCTCACCGATCCCGGAAACCTGGAGTCTGCAATGGAGGCGTTCGGGCCAAAAGCCGATGATTATCTGCAAAAGCCCGTCAAAAGCATCGCCCTGGATATTTCCCTGCAGCATGCCCGGCAGCATCTGCGCCTGGCCCGCAAGTTTTCCCGCTACGCCCGGCAGCTTGAAGATCTTCACGAGGCGAACACCCTGTACCATCAGTTGTTTGACGAAGTGCCCTGCTATATTTCAGTCCAGGACCGCCAGTTCCGGCTGACCGCCACCAACCGCCTTTTTAAGCGGGATTTCGGAAACGAGGTCGGCGATTTCTGCTACAAGATTTACAAGCATCGCGATACCCCCTGCCCGGAATGCCCGGTGGCAAAGACCTTTGCCGACGGCAAGCGGCATCAGGCCGAGGAGGTGGTAACCTCCCGTTATGGCAGGCAGTATAACGTGATGACCTGGACCGCCCCGCTCATGGATGAGCACGGGGAAATCAGCCAGGTCATGGAGATGGCCACCAACATTACCCAGGTCCGCCGCCTGCAGGATCATCTCACATCCCTGGGCCTGATGCTGGGATCCATGTCCCACGGGGTCAAGGGGATGATGACCGCCCTGGACGGCGGGGTGTACCAACTGGAAACCGGCATTCGAAACGGGGATTCCGAGCGCATTCAAAATTCGTATGAGCGCATCGCCGATACCAGCAGCCGAATCCGGAAAATGGTTCTGGACATCCTGTATTATGCCAAATCCCGGGGGATGCAGTATCAAACCACGGATGCCGCGCGCCTGGCAAAATCCCTGGCAGATGCGGCAAGCGAAATGGCCGGAAAGCAGGGCGTGGCTTTTCACAATGAAATCGACCCGGATACGGGCGAGTTCGAAGTGGACCCGGACTGGTTTTACCAGGCGGTATTAAATTTCCTGGAAAACGCAGTGGATGCCTGCGTGATGGATCCACAAAAACCCCAGCACCGGATTGATTTCACCGTAGTGCCGGAGGATGCGGAAACCGTGCGACTGGAGATTGCAGACAACGGCATCGGCATGGACGAAGAATCCCGGCGCAAAATGTTTACCCTGTTTTTTTCCTCCAAAGGCTCCAAGGGCACGGGGCTGGGCATGTATATTGCCAATCACATCATCGCACAGCACGGGGGTGCCATTGAGGTGGACTCCGTGTACGGGCAGGGAACCCGCGTGAAGATCCGGGTTCCCAGGAACCGCACGGCTGCCGCCCGCGCCGTTGATTCCCTGCTAAGCCCCCATACAGATTCGGAAGACGGCAAAAAGGATTCGAATTAAACAGCGGGAGGTCTGTGAAGACCCCACATTCGCTGCAAAGCGCAGGTGGCGGGTAACCACCCCGGCAATCCTCATTGAGCCTACCGGTTTTCCGTTTTTTGCCTGAGTTCCAGAAGTTCCAGCATTTCCCGGGCATTGCGGGTCAGGTGCCAGCGGCCGTTTTCAAAAACCCCGTAATCCGCCCCGCCTTGGGTAACAGGCTTGATGGTTTCCCCCGGCTATCCCTGAAAAGCTTCCCGAATGGTCGCATATTTCAAATCTGTTTACTTAATGTGATGGTTTTTTCGGTGTCCAAATCGGGATCGAAATCGAGAAAAGACAAGACCTCTCTCCAGGTTTGAAATACTGAATTTCCGGGGAGTTGTCTTGTTTCTCTGTGCGGGGCTTTACAAAAATTTCAGTGCCTGGATCGGGCTTTTTTAATGGAAAGAGCCAAGCCGCTGCCGGAAACCGCGGTGGCGGTGCCGGCGGCGGCATGGCGGAAGGTTTTGCGGTTTTTTAACAGGTTCAGGAAACCTTGATCTCTGCGGTGTTTTCCCACAGGCCGTGAATGTTGCAGTAAATGGAGGCAAGCACGGTGCCGGGCTTGTTGACTTTCATCCGGGCGGTGACCTTGGGGTCGGTGTAAACCGGGCCCTGGTTGGCGCCCTGGACGCTTTCGCCGTGGGCGTTGAACTCGTAGCTGCCCACTTCATAGGCAAACTTGTCGTCCGCGGGCTTGAAATACACCCGGATCCAGCGAATGTGGTGTTCGGTGGTGTTGGGGTGTCCGATCTCCTTTCCGATGGAAACGGTCACGTCAAATGCTTCATCCGCCTTTACCGTGTCCGGGCAGTCAATGGCGGGTACGTGTTTTTCGTTTTTCCAGTCTCCGGACTGAAAGAGCTCGCCGATTTTCATGATGTTACCCTCCTTGTCATTTGGTTACGTTGATAAAAAAAGTTGTGCGCCATTATTCGGAAAAATTTACTCCGAAAAATAAGACTCAAACGATCGGGCTTCAATCCAGGGTTTCCCGTATTTTTCCGGGTACAATCCTGTAGGCGGAGCTACTATGCCTGAATGAAAGCTGCTGTTCAGGCAAAATCCCGGTTCCCAGGCCGGAAAATTTGAATTTCCGGGCAAGCCCGACAGGCGCCGGAATCTTTTAAGCCCGCCTGTTGCCCCCTATTCCAGCTTGGAAAAGGTTTTCATGACCAGTTCGCTTAAGGCCGGGTGAATGTGCATGCCGGAAACCAGCAGGTCGGGGCCGCCGCCTGCGGCCATGGCGTTGATCACTTCCTGGATCAAAACCGGGGCATGCGGACCGATGATGTGAAATCCCAGCAGATTCAGCTCCTGGCGGTCCAGAATCACCTTGGCAAATCCCCGGTCCTGGCGCAGGGCCATGCCCTTTGCACAATCATCGTAATCGGCGGTTCCCACAAGAACGTCATGGGATTTGCGGGCCTCTGCCTCGTTCATGCCCACGGACGCCACGGCCGGGTGTGTGAATACGGCTCGCGGCGCGGCATGATAATCAAACGGCTTGTTTTCTTTTTCAATGGCATTTTGCCATGCGGCTGCGGCTTCGGCATTGGCCACGTGGGTGAACATGTGCTGTCCGTTTGCGTCCCCGAATGCCCAGATTCCTTTGCGGGTGGTCTGCAGGTAGGGATCCACCCATATAAAACCGTTTTCACCGGTTTGCACGCCCGTATTGCTCACTGCCAGCCGGTCGGCATTGGACTGGCGGCCGGCGGCCACCAGCACCCGCTCGGCTTGCATTTGCTTCTGGCTGCCGGAATCCTTGGGCGTATATGTCACGGTTACCCCGTCTTGGTTGCCGGCAACATGATTGACCTCGGTGTTTAGCTCGACATGGAGACGTTTTTGCAGTTGTTCTGCCAGCAAGTCGGAAACCTCGGGTTCTTCCGCGGGTACCAGTCGCTGGCGGTTTTGAAAAATGGTCACCTCGGCCCCCATGGCGCAAAAGAAATGGCCGTATTCCGCGGCGATATATCCCCCGCCGATAATGGCCAGGCTTTCGGGGCAGGCTTCCAGGTCCAGCACGGTATCGCTGGTCAGGCAAGCCACGCTTTCCAGGCCCTTGATATCCGGGATTTTGGGCCGGGCCCCGGAGGCGATGAAAATGGTTTCCCCATGGATGCGCTGTCCGTTGATCTCCAGGGTGCGATCATCTGTAAAGTGCCCCAGTCCCTCGTAGTAGTCAAACCTGTCGTCGCTTTGCAGCGCCTGATGAATTTGCCGGTGATCAGGCACCACCGCTTCTTTCATGTCCTGCATGATTTTTTTGAAATCAATGCCCGTGATTTCCGCGGAGATGCCGAAGCGCGAGGCTTCCCGGATTTCCATGACCCGGTCGGCCGCGGCAATCATCATTTTGGAGGGGATACATCCCAGGTTCAGGCAGGTTCCGCCTGCCGGGCCGTTGTCCACCAGTGCAACGCTCATGTTCGCCTCGATGGCATTTTCCACGGCCTGCATGCCGGACCCCGAGCCAATAACCACCACGTCGTAGGATTTGGCCGTCCCGGTGCGCCTTGTCTTTTTGTCTGAAGCGTTTTTGGGTTTCAAATCCGGCTCCTTTGACTGAAAAACGGGTTTTTCCAATTTCGCAACTTGCGCAGGTATCTTCACATTCCGCATCGCAGGTGATGTATCCGGTCCTGCATAAAAGCCTGATGGAAAACAGTAGAAAGATCCGGGTCGTTCTACCCGGTTTTTCATTTCAAAATACTGTCTATCCCTTATGTATCTCCGATTTGGAATACCATATACATGGAAGAAAAATAACCGCATCGGGTTTTTTTGCAACACATCGGTTTGCGGTCCCGAGCGAAAAAATTCGCCCCATGTGTTGCCCGTTTTTCTTTCAACGTTTGCCATTAAGCAAGGAGGTTATAACATGTTTAACGATCCGAGGCACATTTCCGGCGACAGCACCCAGGAAGCCCCCGCAGAGCCCACTTATGCGGATATCGAGAAAACGGTGCGAAAGAAAAAAGCGGCGGAAGAGAAGTTCAAAAGCGGCCGGAAATCCTATGATCCGGTCCAGCAGTACATGGCGGAAATCCGCAATCACGGTCTGATCACGCGGGAAGAGGAGCGGGAACTGGCCAGGCTCGTGCAGGGACATGATGACAATGCGGCCGCCTATAAACTGGTGGTTTCCAACCTGCGACTGGTGGTCAAGATTGCGTTCAAATTCCAGCGCTTCTGGAACCGCAACCTGCTGGATCTGATCCAGGAAGGCAACGTGGGGCTCATGCAGGCCGTGCGCAAGTACGACCCGGAGCGCAACGTCAAGTTTTCCTATTATGCCTCTTTTTGGATCAAGGCCTACATCCTGAAATACATGCAGGACAACTGGCGAATGGTTAAAGTCGTCACCACCGAGGGACAGCGCAAGCTGTTTTACAAGCTCAAGCAGGAACGCAGAAAGCTGGCTGCCATGGGTATTGATCCGGACAACAAGCGGCTTTCCGAGCGCTGCGGGGTGGAGGAAAAAGATATCGTGGATATGGATCAGCGGCTGCAGAACCGGGATATTTCCCTGGATGCGCCGTTAAACGAGGATTCGGATACGGATTGGGTCGATTTTCTCCGGGTCGATGATGACAAATCGGTGGAAGACGCGGTTTCCGACCGGGAGGTCGACGGCCTGGTCAATAACAAGGTCCTGGAGTTCCGGGGAAAAATCCCCTTCCGGGAGCGCGAGATCCTGGATCGGCGAATTTATTCGGATTCCCCCATGACCCTGCAGTCGCTGGGAGATCGGCTGAGCCTGTCCCGGGAACGCGTCCGTCAGCTGGAAAAACAGATCGTGGAGGACCTCAAAGGTTACCTGGCCACGGAAATCCATGATTTCGACGAATTTGCCCAATACGCATATTCTGCATAATATTTCGATTTTTACAGGATTACCATTGAACCGCCGCATGTTGTTTATTGACATGCGGCGGTTTTTTTTATAATCATTTCAAGTATGGAAGCCAAGAAGATCGTGATTGTCGAAGATCACCAGTTGTTTCGCGAAGGCTTAAAGGCCATGCTCGACAGCCGCAGCGACCTGGAGGTGGTCGCAGAGGCTGAAGACGGGCTGGAAGCACTGGATATCATCCGTGAAAATCCGCCGGATCTGGTGCTGCTGGATCTATCCATGCCGCGGCTCGGGGGCATCAGCGTGGTCAAGGAGGTCAAGCGGATATATCCGGACACGGCCATCCTGGCGCTGACCATTCATGAATCCGACCAGTATGTCCTGGAAGCCTTTAATGCCGGGATCAATGGGTACTGTATCAAGGATGCCAGCAGAGAAGAACTGCTGGTGGCCATTTCCAGCGTGCTCAAGGGAAGGACCTATATCAGCCCGGGCATTGCAGACAATGTCATGGAAGGCTATATTGAAGGACGCAAGCGCCTCAAAACCCGATCGGTCTGGGAAAGCATCACCCAGCGCGAGCGCGAGGTGCTCAAGCTGCTCGGCGAAGGCTATCTGAACAAGGAAATCGCCGACATGCTCAGTATCAGCGTCAAAACTGTGGAAAAGCATCGGGCCAACATCATGAGCAAGCTCGATCTTCACAGTGCCGCGGCACTTACCTCGTTTGCCATTGAAAACGGCCTGGTGCATAAGCACAACTAGTCAGGGTCCGTCCGGAAATGGCGAATTGTCCAATTTTCGCTTGATACAAACGCGTCTGGCCTAGCAGGTGCTGACGGCTTGTTGCGGAAAACTGACCCGGACCCGCGTGCCCGCGCCCGGGCGGGAGTCGATTTCAAATTCCCCGCCGCAGACATTGGCCCGCTCCCGCATGCCCTGGATTCCGTGTCCGCTCATGGAATCCAGCGCATCGAGCCGGGTTTCCGGATCAAATCCCCCGCCGTTATCGGAAATAATCAATTCAATCCGATCTCCGGCATTTTTCAGCGACAGCCGGATCGTATCGGGCTGGCCGTGCCTGGCCGCGTTGTTCATGGCTTCCTGGAGAATGCGGAAGATCACGATTTTGAGCGGTTCTGCAACTTCGGGTTCCTCGATTTCTATTTCCTGGTCGATCCGGATGTAACTGTAAAATGCGTTAAATTCCCGGCAGAACCAGGTAATGGTGGCCAGCAGGCCAAGGTCATCGAGGATGGTCGGTCGCAGGTTTGCCGAGATGTGCTTGGTCTCCTTGATGGCACTCTTCAGGTAGGAGACGATGTTTTCAATCGACATCGTGTCCTCCGGGGGGGTGGGCGGCATGTTGGCCAGTTTTTCCTCCAGGCTGAACTTGATGGCCGCAAGGCTGGCCCCGAGGCTGTCATGGAGTTCCTTGGCGATTTTCTGCCGGTCGGATTCCAGGGTCTGGAGCATGCGGTGGGACAGTTGCTGGAGTTTTTCCTGGGAGTCCTGCAGCTTGGCTTCTGCCTGCTTTCGCTCTTCGATTTCGGTTTGCAGCGTTTCCACCGTGTGGCGCAGCTCGGCGGTTTGTTCGGCCACGCGTTTTTCCAGGTCCGTGCGGGCGCGCTGCAGTTCAAGCCGTTCCTTTTTGCGCTGGGTGATGTCGTGGAACACGCCGACGGCCCCGGTGATTTCGCCGTTCGGGTTGCGGATCGGGGCGGTGTTGACCAGTATGTGGCGGCATTCATTTTTGTGCGTGTAAACGGTGAGTTCATGATCCACGATCATTTCCCCCTGGAACACGGAACGGGCCAGGGGGATGTCCACCGGGTCATAGGCGGCCGAAGCATCGCCAAGCGCGGACGCCATATCTTCGGGAGGGTCTGTGAGCGATAGCTGGTATAATTGCTTGGCTGCCGGGTTGGTCATGAAGATCCGGCATTCTTCGTCTGCCACGATAATGGCTTCCGGGGCGTTGTTGATGATTGCCTGCAGGGCGGTGCGCTCGGTTTCGAGTTGATTTAACAGAACGGTGCGCTCGGTTTCATCCCGGGCCACGGTTACCGCGCCCACGATTTCTCCGTTTCGCAGCAGGGGCACGGCGTTGAACTCGTAAATCCGCTCCGTACCGCGCACGTCGGTGCGGAGGTATCTTTCCGACCGGACCGGGCTGCCGGCAAGCGCCCTGTTGCACGGCAGTTTTTCAAACGGCACGGGCCGGCCGTTTGAATAGAGCAATCTCTTTTTCTGGATAAAGGTCTCCCAGGGCATGCCCTCGGGATCGAAACCCATCATTTGAACGGCGGCCGGATTGGCCATGATCGGTGTCCCGGCGGTGTCATATACGATAACCGGTTCGGCGAGCGCTGAGAAGACCTGCGACATTTCCACCGTCATATGATCGGATATCTGCCGCGCCCGGAAACGCTGCAGGGAAAGCGAGGTAAAAGATGCCAGCTGAACGAGAAGCGCTTCCTCGGTTTCGCCGATTTCGCCCGGATTCCATACCAGCAACAGACCCCGGGTCTCATTTTCTTCGTTAAAAAGCCGGGCGCAGATCATGCCGTACAGGGGGGATGGGTTGACTGCCGGGGTCTCTGTTAAGCCGGGGATCGAGGCTTCTGACAGACGCACCGCTTGCTGGTGCTCCATTAGATTTTGAAATGCACTGCACCGTAAGGGGGCTAAAATCTGATGGATATCATTTTGAGAGAATGTGTCTGATTCTGGTGCGTAATGCTGCTGAATCCGAAGGCCGTCATCGGAGCCGGTGGAGAATTCACAAAATGCGGAAAATCGGCAGCCGGTGATCCCGGCGGCGGCCTGAAGCGATCTTTGCACAACTTCTTCTTCGTCTGCCGCGGCAACAATGGCATTCGACGCCCGGATCCATGCCTGTAGGCTTTCCCTGGTGGGCTGTGGTCCCTGCCGTTGTTCCTGCGTGCCTGTTAACGCGGGTGAATAATAGGAAAAACCGGCGATGCCGCCGCCGGGTTCCCGAAGGACCAGAACTTTGCAAAACAGGGGATGGCCGTTTTCTTTAAGCTTGCCGTCTGGGGGATCTTCCTGAAAGCCTCCGGTCTCTATACCCGGGGAATCGCTTTTCCGCTCTGCTTTCCAACGGTTGTCTTTTAGCAGAATCCGTTGGATATGCAGTTGGGTTACGTCCGTGTCCTGTCCGACACCAAGCAGTTTTCGGGCAGCATTGTTGAGGTATAGCAGTTTTCCGGATGCTTCGGTAATGGCTGCAAGATCGTCTGCGCTCTCAACAAGTGTGGCAATCAGGTTGTGCATTTTCCCGGCCGGTATGCGTGATAAATTTGCTTTTTCATTAAATCGGGGCGCCCCGGGGGACTCATTTGCGCGCCCACGGCATGCCGCAGCAGCCTCCCGGCGGCTATTTAAAAATATAATTCTTTTTCCACGGATCGCGAACATTTCTTCGCAAGTCTGCCAGTGCCCGGTATAAGGCGCCGCAGACCAGTTCGGCGCAGTGATGCGATTCCGCCGGCAGGGTTTGCAGATACTGGATCACATCCTGCGGGGTGATGCGCCAGGTTTCGGTCATGGTTTTGCCCTCGATCATCCGTGCCATGGTGTTGGCACATGCCCGGGTGTTTATGCACCCGTCAATGTGAAATGAGATATCCGATATCCGCTCACCTGCCGCGCATAAAAACACTTCCACGGTATCGCCGCAATCGCCGGTGTTTTTGCCGCGTCCATCCGGATTGTGCAAAATTTCCAGATAATCGGCGCAAAATGCCATTTCCAGGTATTGCTCGGAGTGGTCGTTGAAAAAATCAAATTTCGTGTCCATTTTGCTTCCTCCTAAATTGAGCGTTGCAAATTTTTATACGGATCAATATGTTATATTTTTTTAAGGAATTAAGTCATTTTCAGGTGTTAAAATTTGAAACCCTCCGGGATTTCCAATTTTGCCGCATCTACTGCGTCAGATGCAGTCTCGCATAGTCCACTATAGCTC